>Ga0187784_10003812_pt1 | contig 12206 bp, 13 predicted proteins | sample 1015_SJ02_MP15_2_FD_132964 | JGI IMG/M metagenome (GOLD analysis project Ga0187784, IMG submission 132964) | Tropical peat soil microbial communities from peatlands in Department of Meta, Colombia - 1015_SJ02_MP15_20_MG | ecosystem: Environmental > Terrestrial > Soil > Wetlands > Peat | place... | reverse complement strand
TCGCCGCCGCAATCTTTTTCCGGCCCGCGGCGGCGGGCGGATAAAGATTACAGCTCCAGGCAAACGCGGATTTCAGGAGCATCGCCGTGGGCCTTGCGGTCAGCTTTAAGGACGTCACTTTCAAAGAAGCCATGGGCGCGCTGGCCGTCGTCATCGCCGTGATCGCCTACGCGATCTACGTTTGGCAGAGCCTGCGGGGAAAAGCGCGCCCGCACCCATTATCGTGGCTGATCTTCGGCATCCTCACCGGCACCGCCTATCTGGTCCAACTGGACGAGGCGGCGGGCCCGGGCAGCTGGGTCATGGCGATCACCACCGCAGTATGCTTTCTGTTGTGTCTCATGGGTTTTTGGCGCGGCGAAAGAACGTTCCCATGGTTCGAGTGGGCGTTCCTGGTCGCAGCGACGATCGTTTTCGCGTTTTATTTGGTATCGCGAAGTCCGCAACTCATTGCCGCCGCGCTGTCCGGCTCGGCGCAAAATGTTCTTTTGGAGCACGCGCCGGCGATCTCGGCGATCCTGGCGAGTGTCATCAATATCATCGGCTTCGGCCCCACCGTGACCAAGGCGTGGTCGCGCCCGCAATCCGACAGCGCCACGACCTTCCTGATCAACGGACTGAAGTTCGTTCCGGCACTGTTCGCCATGGAGCGCGTTTCGATCGCAACATGTTTCTATCCGGCCGCTTTGCTGGTCGCCAATGTCGGCGTCGCGTCGATCATTTTTCTGCGCCGCCGTCAGGTCAAGTCGCGGGAGTGCAGCGTCGATGCGATCGATTGCACATTACCTGGAGGAGTATGAGGGTCATGACACAGCTTTCTGGCCGTTGGGTTGATCAACGTTTGCAGGCGCGGGCCGCCTGCCGAACCGGAAAGCGCCGATGAGCGCCAAAATCGACAGAATGAGCATCATTGGCCTGGTCCTTTCCTGTCAGCTGGCCGATCGACGGGTGCGGCCATTGCGCCGTTTCGGCACCCGTCTTGCCTCCTTGCATATTGACTTCTATTATGATAGTCAATACATAATATGCATTCACTGGCACCTCTCGCCTTTGTGATGAGATTGACTGCCGCGACGGACCTCGCCTATGCGAGCAGCCGGCGCCGCGCTTTTCGGTTCATCTGATGACGACGCTTTACGACCCCAGATGCCCCGTCGCTCGTACGCTCGAGATCATCGGCGAGCGATGGACCATCCTCATTCTGCGCGATCTGATACTTGACGGACCGCGCAAGTTTCAGGACCTGCTGGTTTCGCTGTCAGGAATCAGCCCGAATACGCTTTCGGCGCGGCTCAAGACGCTGCAGGACAGCGGCATCATCGAGCGCCGCTTTTACGAAGATCACCCGCCGCGCGCCGAGTACATTCTCACCGAAAAGGGCCGCGATCTGCGGCCGGTGCTGCGAACCCTTCGGGAGTGGGGTCAGAAACATACGAACTTTTCGGCTTCACGCTAACGAGCAACCAAGTCGCCCGCGCGCGGCGATACGCGGGATGCGGCGACCCCGATGCCCCCACCGCACATCGTGGCCGCATCCTTCGAGGCCGCTGCGCGGCCGCCTCAGGATTATGGCGCGTTCGTCGTCTTCCCCGGCCATTTGCAGAGATCCGCGATCAAACACCTCTCGCACAGCGGGCGACGGGCGAGGCAGACGTAGCGACCGTGCAGGATGAGCCAGTGATGGGCGTGCAGCCGATAGCGTTCGGGCACGACCTGCATCAGCTTCTCCTCGACCTCGAGCGGCGTCTTGCCGACCGCAAGCCCGGTGCGATTGGCGACGCGGAAAATGTGGGTGTCGACCGCGATGGTCGGTTGACCGAAAGTGACGTTGAGCACCACGTTCGCGGTCTTGCGACCGACGCCGGGCAGCGCTTCGAGCGCTGCGCGATCCTGCGGCACCTTGCCGCCATGCCGCTCGACGAGCTGCCGCGACAGCGCCACCACGTTCTTCGCCTTGGTGCGATAAAGCCCGATGGTCTTGATCAGATCGCGCACCCGCTCTTCGCCGAGCTTGACCATCTTTTCCGGCGTATCGGCGAGCTTGAACAAAGCCGGCGTCGCCTTGTTAACGCCGGCGTCGGTCGCCTGTGCTGAGAGCACGACGGCGACCAGAAGGGTGAACGGATTGGTGTAGTGCAATTCGCTGCGCGGGGTCGGATTGGCGGCCTCAAAGCGACGGAACGCTTCGGCGATCTCGGCCGTTGTCCACTGCGGCAAGGCGCCGGCGGCGGCCTTGGCGTCGGCCGTGTTCCGCGGCTTGGCCGGCTTGACGCGCGCCGCCGCGCCTTTGCGGGCGGCGCTGGAAGATCGCTTGGTGGACACTCGCTTGGTGGATTTGCGCGCCATGTTTTGCTGGACCCGGTTTTCCGTATAATGACCGCGATGGATAGCGACAACAGCGGCGGCGGCGCGGCGCCACCCGATACCAAGATTTTCTCGGCGGTGCTCACGCCGCACCGGTCGCTGGGGCCGACCGGCTTCGTCGTCTTTATGCTGTGCATCGCCGCCGTGAGCTTTGTCTGCGGCATGGTTTTCGTGCTGCTCGGCGCCTGGCCGGTATTCGGCTTCTTCGGGCTCGACGTGTTGCTGCTGTACTGGGCGTTCCGCGCCAATTATCGCACCGCACGCGCCTACGAAGAGGTGACGGTCACCCCTTCCGAATTGACGGTGCGCCAAGTCAGCCATCGCGGCAAAGTGCGCGAATGGACGCTCAACCCGCTTTGGGTGCGGCTCGAGCGCATCGCGCACGCGGAATTCGGCATCGAGCGGCTATTCCTCGTCTCCCATGGCCGCCGCCTGCCGATTGCCGCTTTCCTCGGCCCGAACGAGAAGGCGAGTTTTGCCCGCGCGCTGTCGACCGCTCTGGGCGAGGCCAAGCGAGGACCGACCCGGACGGTTGTGGAGTAAGGTAAGCTCAGAAATCGGGTGGTTTGGCCGCGAGTAGCGGCTTAGATCGGAGCCAATGATGGAGGCATCCATGATGTCGCCCGATCGAATTGCCGACACGACGCCGCAATTGGCACCGCTCACCGCAGCCGCCGCCGATTACGACGTGGTGCGCCGCGCCATCGGCCATATCCGCGGCCATTGGCGCGAACAGCCCGAAATCGACGCCATCGCCGAGGCCGCCGGCGTGACGCCGACCGACCTGCATCATCTGTTCCGGCGCTGGGCCGGGCTGACGCCGAAGGCGTTCCTGCAGGCGCTGACGCTCGACGGGGCGCGGCGACTGCTGCGTGATTCGGCGAGCGTGCTCGACGCCACCTACGAAGTGGGCCTGTCCGGTCCTGGCCGTTTGCACGATCTGTTCGTGACCCACGAGGCGATGTCGCCCGGCGAATGGAAGTCGGGCGGCGAAGGCCTGACCGTCCATTTCGGCTTTCATCCGTCGCCGTTCGGCCGGGCGCTGGTCATGGCAACCGAACGCGGCCTCGCCGGCCTCGCCTTCGCCGATCCGGGCGAAGAGCAAACCGCACTCGCCGACATGAAGCGGCGCTGGATCAAAGCGAATTACGTCGAAGCCGGCGCGCGCACCGCGCCGATCGCGCGGCGGATTTTCGATACCTCGCATTGGCGGCCACAGGAACCGTTGCGAGTGGTGCTGATCGGCACCGATTGGGAAGTCCGGGTCTGGGAGGCGCTGTTGCAGATCCCGATGGGACGGCTCGCGACCTATTCCGGCATTGCCGGCAAAGTGTGCACGCCGGCCGCCGCGCGCGCCGTCGGCGCCGCCGTCGGCAAGAACCCGATCGCCTTCGTCGTGCCCTGCCACCGCGTCATCGGCAAGGCCGGGGAACTCACCGGCTATCACTGGGGCCTGACCCGCAAGCGCGCCATGCTCGGTTGGGAAGCCGGACAGGTCGCCGCGGCGGCGTAGTCCTTCTCCCCGCGCGCGGGGAGAGGTGAAGTCCCGCTGATTGACGCTTGCCGCAATCCGCAATACCCCGGCATCATCGTCTGACCTGGGGTAATGGAAATGCAGCGGCGGCGGCCGGTTATGCTCGTGGTACTGGACGGCTGGGGCTGGCGCGAAGAGACGGCCGACAACGCCATCCGCCAAGCCAAGACGCCGACATTCGACCGGCTGTGGCAGACTGGACCGCACGGCTTTCTGCGCACATCCGGCAGGGACGTCGGCCTGCCGGACGGCCAGATGGGCAATTCCGAAGTCGGGCATCTGAACATCGGCGCAGGACGCGTGGTGATGCAGGACCTGCCGCGCATCAGCGACGCCATCGCGAGCGGCGAGATCAATCGCGCGCCGGCGCTGGTCGATCTGATCAAAAAACTCAAAGCAAGCGGCGGCACCTGCCATTTGCTCGGCCTGGTTTCGCCCGGCGGCGTGCATTCGCATCAGGACCATGCCGCCGCTTTAGCGAAAATTCTTAGCCGTGCCGGCGTGCCGATACTCGTGCACGCGCTCACCGACGGCCGCGATACGCCGCCGCAATCCGCAGCCGAGGACGCGAAACGGCTTATCGCTGCGCTGCCGCCATCGGTCAAAGTCGCGACCGTGTGCGGCCGCTATTTCGCGATGGATCGCGACAGGCGCTGGGACCGCGTCGAGAAAGCCTATAACGCCATCGTCGAAGCCGAGGGTCCGCGTTTTGCCGATGCGCCCGCCGTCATCGCCAACGCCTATGCCAACAAACAATTCGACGAATTCATCGTGCCGGCGGTGGTCGGCGATTATCGCGGCATGAAAGACGGCGATGGCGTGCTGTGCTTCAACTTCCGCGCCGATCGCGTGCGCGAAATTCTCACCGCCATGCTCGAAGCGGATTTCTCCGGATTCCCGCGCAAGCGCTTCGTCCGCTTCGCCGCGGCCGTCGGCATGGCGCAATACTCGGACGAACTGGACAAGCTCATGCAGACGATCTTTCAGCCGCAGCCGCTTAAAAATATCCTCGGCGAAGTGGTGGCGGAAGCCGGCCGCACGCAGCTGCGCATGGCGGAGACGGAAAAGTATCCGCATGTGACCTATTTCCTCAACGGCGGCCGTGAGGAGCCTTATGCCGGCGAAGATCGCATCATGGTGCCGTCGCCGAAGGTCGCAACCTACGATCTGCAACCCGAAATGTCGGCCCGCGAACTCACCGACAAGGCGGTCGCCGCGATCAATTCCGGCAAATACGATCTGATCGTTCTCAATTACGCCAATCCCGACATGGTCGGCCATACCGGCAGCCTGCCGGCCGCGGTCAAGGCGGTGGAGACGGTCGATACCGAACTCGGCCGCATCGTTACGGCGATCGAAAAATCCGGCGGCGCGCTTTTGGTCACCGCCGACCACGGCAATTGCGAGATGATGCGCGATCCGCAAACCGGCGGGCCGCACACCGCGCACACCACGAACCCGGTGCCGGTGTTGCTGGTCGGCGCGCGCAACCGCGCGCTGGTCGCGGAAGGTAGGCTCGCCGACATCGCGCCGACGCTGCTCGAACTGATGGAATTGCCGAAGCCGAAAGAAATGACCGGTGCGTCGCTGCTGCGTGCCGACTGACGCGACATTGCAAATCCGTACATGTTCATGGTAGTTGCGCCGGAATGTCGCTGATCCACGACACCGAGGTCTGGCAAAGAAAACTTGCCGCGCTTCCGCTCGCAAGCTACGGCCCCGGCGAGACCGTGTTCGCCGAAGGCACCAGCACCGGCCGGCTCCTGATTCTCAAAACCGGTGCGGTCAGCATCGTCAAGGGCGGCACCGAGATCGCCACGGTGGCGGAACCCGGCGCGGTGTTTGGCGAGCTCTCCGCGTTGCTTGATCAGCCGCATGGTGCGGATGTGCGCACCTTGGAAGCGTCGGAGTTTCATGTCGCCGACGCTGCCGCACTGCTCGGGCAAGACCCGGTGGCGCTGCTTTACGTTACGATGGTGCTGGCGCGGCGTCTCGATGCCGCCAACCAAGCCCTCCTTGAACTCAAGAACCAGCTTGAGGCCGGCGAACCGCCAAGCTTGATCGGCCATACCGTCGAGAGGATCGAAGGATTGCTCAGCGCCATCGGCACCGGCTACATCCGTGCCGGCGCTGGGTATTCCATGTATCCGTTTACGTAACGTACGGTTGACCGGCGCTGCTTTAGCAGAGTCTTCCGAGCAACAGCACTAAATGTCCTTCAGCCCCAGCACATCGGCCATCGAATAGAGTCCGGGCTTTTTGCCGCGCGCCCACAAGGCCGCGTGCAGCGCGCCGCGGGCGAAGATCATGCGGTCCTCGGCGCGGTGGGTGAGCTCGACGCGCTCGGCCGGGCCGGCGAAGATCACCGAATGATCGCCGACGACGGTGCCGCCGCGCAGCGAGGCAAAGCCGATATCGCCCGAGCGGCGCGGTCCGGTGATGCCGTCGCGGCCGCGCGCCGCATGCCGCTCAAGATCGACGCCGCGGCCGGCCGCGGCGGCGCGGCCGAGCAGCAGCGCGGTGCCGGACGGCGCATCGACCTTCTTGTTGTGATGCATTTCCACGATCTCGATGTCGTAGTCGTCGTTCAGCGTCTGCGCCACGCGCTTGACCAGCGCCGCCAACAGATTGACGCCGAGACTCATATTGCCGGACTTGATGATGGTCGCGCGGTTGGCCGCCTGCGCAATGACGGCTTCCTCCTCGGCGGAATGGCCGGTGGTGCCGATGACGTGGACGATGCCGGCGGCGGCCACGAGTTCGGCGAAGGCGAGCGTGGCGGCGGGGATGGCGAATTCGATCAGGCCGTCGGCTTGTTGCAACAGCGGCGCCACATCGCTGACCACCTTGATGCCGTTGGCCCCCAGTCCGGCCAGTTCGCCGGCGTCGCGGCCGATCACCGCCGAGCCCGACGCCTCGACGGCGCCGGCCAGCGTCAAACCCTTGGTCGCGGCGACGGCGTGAATGAGCGCGCGCCCCATGCGCCCGTCGGCGCCGGCGATCACGACCCGCATATCGGAATTTGCCGCGGCCATTCGCGCCTCCCGTCGAGCCGGATATAGCGGGGCGACGGAACGCCAGCAACAAGTGCCCGTTCTTTCCTCCCCCGTATGCGGGGAGGAAAAATTAGGGCTGCGGCCCGTCGTAGCCCTCGACGATAACCATATCGACGATCGAATGCGGCTGCCGCACCTTGATGTTGGCCTGATATTCGGGGGAGCGATAGCAGGCCAGCGCCGCGGCGTAATCGGGAAACTCGATGACGACGTTGCGCGACCGGCTGGTGCCTTCCATGCATTCGAACTTGCCGGCGCGCACGACAAAGCGGCCGCCATATTTGCGGAAAATCGCTGGATTGGCGGCGGCATAGGGCTTGTAACCCTCTTCATTCTGCACGTCGACGCGCCCGATCCAGTAGGCCCTGGCCATGATGTTCTCCTTTCAGGTGTTTTGCTTCGCGGCGGTCGCAATCTCGGCGACGATCGCTGCCGCCGCGGCTTTTGGGTCGGCGGCGGCAAGGATCGGCCGGCCGACCACGAGATAATCGGCGCCCGCCGCGATCGCCGCAGCCGGCGTTGCTATGCGCTTTTGCTCGCCGATCTCAGTGCCCTCCGGCCGAATGCCGGGCGTTACTACGGCAAGCTTCGGACCGACGATAGCGCGAAGATTAGCCGCCTCCTCGGCCGAGCAGACCAGCCCATCGACGCCGATCTCGCGCGCTTGCGCGGCGCGCCGGGCGACCAGTTGGGGCACGGTGAAGGCGTAGCCCGCGGCGGCGAGATCGTCATCGTCATAAGACGTAAGCACGGTGACGGCGAGAATGCGCAATCCCCCCTGCCGCGCTTCGACCGCGGCCTGCATGGTCTGTGGATAAGCGTGCACGGTGAGGAACGTGGCGCCAAGCCGCGCCGCGCTTTTGACGCCCTGCGCCACGGTATTGCCGATGTCATGCAGTTTCAGGTCGAGGAATACTTGCTTGCCGGCGGCGGTCAGCGTCTGCGCCAAGGCAAGCCCGCCGGCAAAGGCGAGCTGATAGCCGATCTTGTAGAACGCCACCGTGTCGCCGAGCCGCGCAACAAGCGCCTGCGCCGCTTCGACCGAAGACAGATCGAGCGCAACGATCAGGCGCTCGCGAGGCTCCCTTTGCATCGCGCGGTCCTCTACCTCATGACGCTCGCCAATTCGACCAGCCGGCGCGCCGTGGCTTTGAGCGCCGCGGCCTGAGATTCATCCTTGAGATCGTCGCGATCGTCAAAAGCCTGTTCGGCGCGCGGTACCGCAACCTGTTCCGGAATGACCAGCGCGCCGCAGCCGAGCTCCAAAATCTGCCGTAGCGCCAGCAGCGCGCGTATGCCGCCGCCCGAGCCGCTCGCCGCCGAACCGAGCGCAAAGACGCGGCCTTTGAAGGCGGCGTAGGTCGGCTCGCCCGGCTCGCGCACCCGCGAGATCCAATCGATCGTATTCTTGAGCAGCGGCGGCACCGAAGCGCTGTATTCAGGGCTGCTGATGAACACGCCCTGGTGCGCCATCAGCATGCGTTTGAGCTGCACCGCCGATTGCGGGATGCCGGCACCGGCCGCAAGGTCGGCATCGAACAGCGGCAGCGGATAATCTTCCAGCGAAATGCGCGTCACCTCGGCCTCGGCCAGCACCAGCTCCTTGGCGGCGAGCGCGGCAAGCCGCGCATTGTGCGAGCCGCTGCGCAGCGAGCCGGGAATGACGAGGATCTTGGGAGCAGCCATAGATGGCAGATGTCAGATGTCAGATCTCAGAATAGCAAACCTCCGTCTTCCGACCTCTGTCATCTGATTTCTGTCTTCCGGTACACCCATACCCGCGCCGGCGGAATGTTCATCCAGATGCGTTCGGAGGCTTCCACCGAAAACCCGCCAAACCGCTGCGGCAGTGGCGAGGCGACCGAATAGGTGAATTGCACGAAGGGTGCGCCTGGCAGCATGAGTTCAAAGGCATCGCGTAACAGCCGCAATCGCATTCTGATCGGCTTGGTAATGAGCGGCAGGCCGGAGACCACCGCGGCGGCGGGTTGCAACAGCAGCGTCTTGAGCAGCCGGCGCATGCTATAGGCATCGCCCTGCACCAGCGTGGCGTCGGGATAGCGCGAACGCAGGATCCTGCAGAACGAGGGATTGAACTCGACCAGTACAAGCCGGGACGGCTCGACGCCGGCCTCGACCAGCGCCTCGGTCACCGGCCCGGTGCCTGGTCCCAATTCGACCACCGGCCCGGTGGAGTTCGGATCGACATAGCGCGCCATGGTGCGGGCGAGAATCCTGCCCGACGGCGTCACCGCGCCGGTCGACAGCGGGCGTTCGATCCAGGAGCGGATGAAGCGCACTTCATCGTCGAACCGGATGCCGTTCTTCAGCTCGAACTGCTTGATTTGTTGTTCGATTTTCTTGCCGATACCGTCGCGCTTCTGTTCGATGAGCCGGATCTGGCGCCCGATCTTGCGCCCGATCATGTGCTTCCTGATCTCCAGGAAGCGCAACTGCTGTTCGATCTTCAGTTCAAACTTGTGCAGGGCCTGAAGCGGCATGACATCCACGCGACAAAAACTCTTGGCGACAAGATCTTGTCGCTTTTAAAACATTCGGGTGACAAATGCCATATGGGGCGGTCAGCCGGCATCGGCGCGGCCGGCCAGGCCGTCGAGGAATTCTTTAACCTTGCCGAGGAAGCCGGAAGATTCGGGCTGCGTCTCGGTCGACGACAGGCGGTCGAATTCGGCCAACAGCTCGCGCTGTTTCTTGGTCAGTTTCTGCGGCGTTTCGACCACGACCTGCACATACATGTCGCCGCTCTGCCGCGCGCGCAATACCGGCATGCCCTTGCCCTGCAGGCGAAAGCGCCGGCCGGATTGCGTTCCCTCCGGGATCTTCACCTTGGTCTTGCCGCCGTCGATCGTCGGCACCTCGCAATCGCCGCCCATCGCCGCCGTCACCATCGAGACCGGAACCCGGCAATGCAGGTCGGTGCCTTCGCGCTGAAAGAACGGATGCGAGGCGATCGACAGGAAGATGTAGAGATCGCCGGACGGGCCGCCGCGCACGCCGGCTTCGCCCTCGCCGGCGAGCCGGATGCGGGTACCGTCTTCGACGCCGGCGGGGATATTCACTGCCAACGTCCGCTCGCGCGTGACACGGCCTGACCCGGCGCATGATGCGCACGGACTGTCGATCGACTGGCCGCGGCCGTGGCAATTCGGGCAGGTGCGTTCCAGCGTGAAAAACCCTTGCGCGTGGCGGACCCGGCCCTGGCCGCCGCACATCGGACAGGTTTTCGGCTTGGTGCCGGCCTTGGCGCCGGAGCCGGAACAGGCTTCGCAGGTGACGGAGGTCGGAATGCGGATTTGCGCATTCTTGCCCGCATAGGCTTCCTGCAGCGCGATTTCCATATTGTAGCGCAGATCGGCACCGCGTTCGCGGCCGGTGCCGCGGCTGCGGCCGCCCGACATGCCGAAAATGCCTTCGAACAGGTCGGAAAACGTCGTCCCGAAATCGGCGCCGAAGCCCGCCGCGCCGCCGCCCATGCCGTGCTCGAACGCGGCGTGGCCGAAACGATCATAGGCCGCGCGCTTGTCCGGGTCTTTCAGGATTTCATAGGCTTCGTTGATTTCCTTGAAGCGATGCTCGGCATCCTTGTCGCCGGGATGGCGATCCGGATGGCACCGCATCGCCTGTTTGCGGAAAGCGGCCTTGATGTCGCTGTCGGTCGCGGAGCGTTCCACCGAAAGTGTCTCGTAGTAGCAGCGCTTGGCCATTTCCGTTTCAACCATGCATTAGATGCACAGCGTCACGGCCGGACTTGATCCGGCCGGCCATCTTCCTTCGCGAAAAAGATGGACCCCCGGGTTGACGGGGCGCCCCGCGGCACCTGCGCCGCGGCGGCCCCTTCCCGGGGGTGACGACTTTGGCAAGTTTGTTGCTGAAAATTGCCGGCACGAGTCACCCCGCCCGATCAAGCCGATTTTTTGTTCTTCTTGTCGTCGTCGACCTCGGTGAACTCGGCATCGACGACGTCTTCTTTTTTAGCGTCGGCGCCGGCATCGGCACCGCCGCCCGGCTGCTCAGCGGCCTGCTTGTACATCGCCTCGCCGAGCTTCATGGACGCCTGCGCCAGCGCATTGGCCTTGGCCGTGATCGCTTCCGCATCGCTGCCCTTCAGGGCTTCCTTGAGGTCAGCCATGGCGTTTTCAATGGCGCGGCGGTCGGCCTCGCCGAGCTTGGAGCCGTGCTCAGCCAGCGTCCTCTCGGTCGAATGGACCAGAGCCTCGGCGTGGTTCTTCGCTTCGACCTGGGCCTTGCGCTTCTTGTCCTCCTCGGCGTGAGCTTCGGCGTCCTTGATCATCTTCTGGATGTCGGTCTCGGACAGGCCGCCGGAAGCCTGGATGCGGATCTGCTGCTCCTTGCCGGTGCCCTTATCCTTGGCCGACACATTGACGATGCCGTTGGCGTCGATGTCGAAGGTGACTTCGACTTGCGGTACGCCGCGCGGCGCCGGCGGCAGACCGACGAGATCGAACTGGCCAAGCAGCTTATTGTCGGCCGCCATTTCGCGCTCGCCCTGGAACACGCGGATCGTAACCGCGGTCTGGCCGTCCTCCGCCGTGGAGAACACCTGGCTCTTTTTGGTCGGGATTGTGGTGTTGCGGTCGATCAGCCGGGTAAATACGCCGCCCAGCGTCTCGATGCCGAGCGACAGCGGCGTCACGTCGAGCAGCAGCACGTCCTTGACGTCGCCTTGCAGCACGCCGGCCTGGATCGCAGCGCCAACTGCGACGACTTCATCGGGATTGACGCCTTTGTGCGGCTCCTTGCCGAACAATTGCTTGACGACTTCCTGCACCTTCGGCATGCGCGTCATGCCGCCGACCAGGACGACTTCGTTGATCTCGGCCGCGCTAAGCCCGGCATCCTTGAGCGCCTGCTTGCACGGATCAATCGTCTTCTGCACGAGGTCGTCGACCAGCGCCTCGAATTTGGCGCGGGTGAGTTTCATGGTCAGATGCTTCGGCCCGGACGCATCCGCGGTGATGAACGGCAGATTGATCTCGGTCTGGGTCGTCGACGACAGTTCGATCTTGGCCTTTTCGGCCGACTCCTTGAGCCGCTGCAGCGCGAGCTTGTCGCGGCGCAGGTCGATGCCTTGTTCTTTTTGGAACTCGTCGGCCAGATAATTGACCAGCCGCATGTCAAAATCTTCGCCGCCGAGGAAAGTGTCGCCGTTGGTCGACTTCACCTCGAACACGCCGTCGCCGATTTCGAGAATGGAAATATCGAACGTGCCG
>Ga0187784_10003811_pt1 | contig 12206 bp, 7 predicted proteins | sample 1015_SJ02_MP15_2_FD_132964 | JGI IMG/M metagenome (GOLD analysis project Ga0187784, IMG submission 132964) | Tropical peat soil microbial communities from peatlands in Department of Meta, Colombia - 1015_SJ02_MP15_20_MG | ecosystem: Environmental > Terrestrial > Soil > Wetlands > Peat | place... | reverse complement strand
GTGCTGGCTTGGCTCATCGTGGTGGCCGGTATAGTCCACCTGGTCCTCGCTTTCCAGGCTCATCGCGCGGGCAGTTTGATCTGGAGACTCCTGGTCGGACTTGCTTATGTTTTCTTTGGTGTGTACCTGATCGCTCACCCGGCTCTAGGAGTTGCGTCGCTTACTTTGCTACTGGCAGCGCTGTTTCTGATCGAGGGCATCCTCGACCTTGCGCTATTTTTCCAGGCGCGGTCGATACAAGGCTCCAGTTGGGTCCTGATCGACGGGGTCATTACGCTGCTATTGGGCTTGATGATCTATCTGCAATGGCCGTCCAGTTCCGGGTGGGCAGTCGGCACCTTAGTTGGCGCGAGCATGATCATCAGCGGCGTGAGCCGCATCATGCTGTCTTTGACCGTTCGTAAGATAACCGCCTCAGTGTCGTCGTCGCGCTTGGCCGCCTAGTGGGAGTCGACAGCGTCGCATTGAGGGCGGCTTGTGGTGAAACGGGGCACGATTCGAAGCTGTGGGATAAAACTGTCCCCGGGGAATGGAGAAACGGGCAGTGGGAGGCTTGATTCCTTTAAGTGATGCGTCGCGACGGCCGACTCGGCTGCCAGTGGTCACCGCCAGCATTATCGTGGTGAATGTCTTCGTTTTTCTGCTTGAGCTGATGCGTGGCGACGCATTTGTCATGCAGTGGTCCGCGATTCCTGCACAGATCACTTCCGGCCATCACTGGATCACAGTCCTGACCGCGATGTTTATGCACGGCAGCTGGTCGCACATCATCGGAAACATGATTTTCCTGTGGGCTTTCGGCCCGGAGATTGAGGACGCCATGGGCCGCGGCCGTTATCTGGTCTTCTATCTAGCGGGAGGATTGGTGGCCATGCTCGCCCAGATTGCGGCCGATTCTCACTCCACCGTCCCAAATTTGGGCGCGAGTGGAGCCATCGCTGCCGTGATGGGCGCCTTCATCGTGACCTATCCTCGGGATCGCATCAAGGCGGTGCTGTTCATTTTTGTATTTTTCCGAATCACGTTCATCCCGGCCGCGCTCTTGATTGGTTTTTGGTTCCTCACCCAACTTGTCCACGCGGGCGCTATCGCGCAGGTGCAAACCGGCGGTGTCGCGTACTTGGCACACGTCGGCGGTTTTGTATTCGGGGCCATCACCGCGCGTTTATTCGAAGGTTCGCGGCGAACCCTCGAGGAACCGGACACTGATTGAATTGGTCGCGCGAACGGTATGGAAAGCTTGCCGGGATATCGTGGAAGCAGGAATGATTCGCGAGCTAGGTTCGCCATCTCCTGTCCATAAACAGCCTCCCTTATGCCAGACCCAACGAGTGAGGACGCGAAGCGTTGCTGCATCGTTGGAGGCGGACCTGCGGGAGCGATGCTTGCCCTGCTGCTGGCGCGGCGAGGTGTGCCCACCAGGCTGCTTGAGATGCATCACGACTTCGACAGCGAATTCCGGGGCGACACGGTTCACCCCTCGACGCTTGAGATTCTAAATCAGCTTGGTCTGGCCGAGCTGTTCCACTCGCTTCCGACAAGCAAGATTTCAGGGCCCACCTTGCTTACCACGCGCGGTCCTTTCATGCCTTTCGATTTGCGCCGCCTCAGGACGAAGTACCCGTACATCCTGATGGTCCACCAGAAGGATTTGCTGGCGTTGTTAACCGCGGAGGCGAAAAAGTATCCCGGCTTTCAGCTCTTGATGGGCGCAAACGTAGTGGAGCTGATTGGGGAAGACGGCACGGTGCGTGGCGTCCGCTATCAACGCAACGATTCGGTTTATGAATTGCAGGCTCTCGTCACGATTGGCGCGGATGGCCGCTTTTCGCGGGTGCGTAACTTGGCGGGAATCGAACCGCTTCGCACATCTCCACCGATGGACGTGTTGTGGTTTCGTCTGCCACATCTTCGGGAAGATATCGATGCCCCGGGTGGCGCGTTCGGCGGATTTGCCCGCGGACATATTCTTGCTAGTTTCGACCGCAAGGACTATTGGCAGGCGGCTTTGGTAATCGCAAAGGGGTCCTACCAATCGCTGCGCGGGCAAGGAATTGAGGGGCTCAGGCGGCTCATTGTGGAGATTGAGCCGCGGCTGGCGAAGCAGGTGGAATCGCTGACCGATTGGCAGCAGGTGTCGCTGCTTTCGGTCGAATCCAGCCGGTGCCCGAGGTGGTACCAGCCTGGCCTGCTGTTGATCGGCGATGCCGCGCACCCGATGTCTCCGATCGGCGGTGTGGGAATCAACCACGCGGTGCAGGACGGCGTGGTGGCCGCCAACCTGCTCACCAAGCCCCTGCTCGCCGGGCGCGTCTCGACCGACCAGCTTCGCGCCGTTCAATCCAAGCGCCAATGGCAAGTCCGAATTATTCAAGCCTTGCAAACGCAGATTCAACGGCGGGTGATTCGGACGGCGCTCGAAGCTCGGGAGCAGCAGGGACTGAGCATCCCCTGGTTGGTCCGCGCTTTCACCAGAATTCCCTTCCTGCGCGATCTCCCGCCGCGGATTCTGGCTCTGGGCGTGGTCCGCGTTCGTGTGGAGAATTGACTCTGCTGGTCCTCCGGCTCACGAGCGCATGGACTATCTTCCCTGGACTCGAATCAGCGCCGCGCCGTGGCGCGGAATCTCCGCGCTGTAACTCCCGCTGAAGGACCCGAGATTCTTGTGACTCCAGAGATCTCGAATCTCCGCCGTATGCAGGCCAAGGTCTTTGAAACTCACGCGCACCGGATTCGTGGATTCGCCACGGTTGAAGAGGCCGACGGCGATGCTTCCGTCAGCGAGAGGTTTCGCCCAGACTTCGAGCGGGCCCTCCTGCGCCACGCGGCGGCCTTGCACACCCTTTGCGTCCTGATCGACAGCGATGACTTCCTTGTTGGTTAGTAGATCAAGGGTCTCCGGCGTCATCTTGGAGAGATCGTTTCCCGCCAGCAAGGGAGCGGCCAGCAGCACCCACAAACTCATATGGGTGGTGTATTCATCATGATTCATGCCGCCGTTGCCCACTTCGAGCATGTCGGGATCGTTCCAATGTCCCGGTCCTGCGAATGATTCCAGACCGTTCTGATCGAATCCAATCACTGACATGCGGTCGTAATGATCGGAAATGTCTTCGGTTGTGCGCCATAAATTCCCGCCCACAGACGCACCCCATTGCCAGACGCGGCCATAGCCGTATTGGCACAGACTGAATACGATCGGCCTTCCGGTTCGCGCCAGCGCCTCATGCATCTTCTTGTATACATCCTGCATTTGGCTGCGCTTGTAGACTTTTTCCGCGCTGCACCAATCGTACTTCAGATAATCGAATCCCCATTCGGAGTACTGCTCGGCATCCTGCTCTTCGTGTCCGTAGCTGCCTTCGTAACCTGCACAAGTTTTGGGGCCAGGGGACGAATAGATGCCGATCTGCAACCCTTTGCCGTGCACGTAATCCACAAGAGCTTTCATATCGGGGAATCTCTGGTTTGGGCGGATTCTCCCCTGCTCGTCGCGAGTCCCCTGCCAGCAATCGTCGATGTTCACATAAATGTAGCCTGCATCCTTCATTCCGTTGCTGGCGATAGCGTCGGCTGCCGCCTCGACATCAGCGGCGGTCACCTTGCAGGCAAAATGATTCCAGCTGTTCCAACCCATGGGAGGAGTTGCCACCGCGGGCGAGGAAGCAGCGGCCTCAAGACACGCAGTGACCACGAAACAGACTACGATGAGATTTTTCATCTTCCGTAATACGGCCTGGGAAACCGTGGCAACGGTTTCCCATTCACCTAGCCCCTTCTCCTACGCGGACTGCGGCCGGGTGGCCGATCCTCCTCAATTTCAAAATTTTCGGGCGGGGTTACGCCCAACAGATACTGAACAAAATAGTCCCAACGCCGACGAACCAGATAGTGGGCATGTTCGCCGCTTTCACCGTGAAACATGTTGGGTACAAAGAGCATGTCAAAGCTCTTGTTGGCTCGCATCAAAGCGTCCACCAAGCGCATAGTTTCAACTGGATGCACGTTGTCGTCAATATCACCATGTTCAATAAGCAAATGCCCCTTTAGATGGTCCGCCATGGTGATGTTAGACTGTGCCGCATAGTCGTCTTGCAACGGATATCCCTGATATAACTCGTTCCACCATGCTTTGTCCAAGCGCGCGTCGTGATCTCCAGAAATCGTGACGCCAACCTTGTAAAAGTCCGGAAACGCAAGCATGGCATGCGCCGCGCCGTACCCACCCGCGGAAGTCCCGTAGATTCCCACGCGACTCAGATCCATATAGGCATAACGTTCGCCCATTTGCTGGATCAGCGCAACATGATCGGCAAAGGCTCCGCCCAGATTTCGATACGAAAACTGATGAAAAGCCCGAGAGCGACCCGTGGTGCCCCGCCCATCCACCATGACGACGATGAATCCAAGTTCCGCCATCGACTGAAGGCGAAACGGGCCGGCAAAATTCTTGGGAACGAAAAATCCCTGCGGCCCCGTGTATACCTGCTCGATGATCGGATACTTCTTCGAAGGATTGAAGTTCGAGGGGCGCCAGATCAGGCCATAGATGTCTGCGCTCCCATCGGCGGCCTTCCCTTGGAACGGCTGGGGAGGCTTCCATCCGGTCTTCGCCAGGTCGCTCGAATCGGAGGTTTCGAGAACGCGCACTTCCGATCCGTCCTGGGCACGCCGAAGCACAGATTCGCCGGGCAGATCGGGCCTCGAGTAGCTGTCCACAAAGAACCTTCCCTGTGGAGACATGCTGACAGAGTGGTTGGCATTTTCGGGTGAAAGCAAACGTAGATCTTTCCCATCCAGACCGATGCTATAAAGGTGGGTCTGGTAGGGGTCTTCGTTTTTCTCACGGCCATTTGCCGTGAAATAGACTCTTCGATCCTTTTCGTCGACGTGATCGATTTCCCGTACCACCCACGCACCGCGCGTGACCTGGGTTTCCAATTGTCCGGTCTTCCGAGAGTAAAGATAGAGATGATTCCAGCCATCGCGCTCTGAGGACCACAGGACCTCCCCTATCCCGTCAGCGAAGCGGTAAAACGTTTCTCCTGGATCCAGATAGGTATCCGATTGCTCGCGGATGAGGACTCTCTGTTCTCCGGTGGCGGCGTCAACAATGCGAAGCTCCTTCGTCTTGTAGCCCCTCGCGTCGTAGTCATAGTAGAAACTTTTGCTATCCGGAGCCCAATCGAAACTGGGGCCGTCCTGAAACGGAAGTTCCAGGGCAGAGGTTTCGACTTCAATTCGCTTACCCGACTGAATGTCAAAAACGACCGGCTCTGCCTTGGCCAAGACTTCCCCTGGTAGAGGATACACATAGGTGAAAGCGCGAGGGCGCAGTTGGTCTGGCGGGACAAACTGAACGCTGGTAAATCGGCCAGCGTTCCTGGCGTCGATGCGATATGTGATCAACTTCGCGGAATCGGGCGACCAGAATACTGCGGCAGGCTGCTCGACCTCCTGTTTTCCCTGATCTACCAGGAGACGCAGCGATGGAAGCGGAGTGGCATAGTCCCAACCGGACACGCCGTCTTCGGTGAGTTGCACGATTGTGCCCGTTGCAACATCGCGCAAATATAAGTTGTGATCCTCAACGTATGCAGCCCATTGTTTGTTGGGCGATAAAACCAGGTTGGGGTTTTCCGGGGATTGGTTCTTCTCGCATTTGTAGGCGGAGAGCTGACACGTCCATTGCAGATTGTCGATCTGAAAACGAATTGCCCTTGCGTCATCTACAAATTCAATATCTGTAAACGGCAAATCGAGTGCTGCATACTGTCGATTCGAAGCCTGAGAAAGTTTCTTGGCCAATTCCGTCTGATCGAACGCCGGGGCGACGGTGTTCTTATCTGCATCCACCAAGATAAATTCGGTTCCCTTAGGGCTGATTCTCCGATACCAAAACCGATCGGTCTTTTCGATCCAGTGCGGCTCAATGTCCGCCAGGAAAACAACATGCCGCAAATTACCCGGAAGAAACCTTTGGGCCCGTTGATAGTCTTCCAGTGTTCCCTGCGCGAAGGCAGAATGCGGAGTCAGGGAACAGATGACCAAAATGATCGCCAGTTGCTTTTCCAAGGTTCGACTCCTCCGCGGCTTCGCGACCAAAAATCCGGATGCGAAGCGATGCGCCCGTCGGCTTTCCTCGATTCGCACGTCATGTATACAATATCCACCCAGGCCAGGCAAACCCTATTGGCTCTCCCAAGGATCGTTATGGGCATCAATATTCGGACGACGGTGAGAAAGGCGCTGATTCTCTGCTTCGTCGGGGCTACGGCCGTGCCGTCCCCATGGACGCAGAACCGAGCACTGGCTGCGGCTTCTGCCGAAAAGCTCACGGCGATTCCCATGGAAGCTTCGCGCTCGAAAAACGCCGTACCCGCTGACCACAGTAGTGGCACCGCGGATGGTTCACGTCCCGGCCACTTCAACGTCAACGAATGGGATCCCGAACATCGTTTGATCTTGAATGTGGAAGCGATCGCTTACCATGAAGGCATTCCCCGCCACCATCTTCAGCTTTCGCTCGCCCAGCAGATGGAAGACTTGCCTCGATTCCGACGCCACGGTGGCTACACCGTTTGTCGAAGGCTGGGCGCTTTACGCCGAGCAGTTAGGTAAGGAGGTCGGCAAGTACCAGGATCCTTACAGCAACTACGGGCACCTGGAAAACGAGAGGTGGCGGGCCATCCGTCTTGTGATCGATACCGGCGCGCACGAAAAGCGCTGGTCGCGCGATCAGATGGTCGGCTACTTCCATCGTTATACGGCGATGGACGAACCGAACGTTCAAAGCGAGGTTGACCGCTACGTTGCCCGGCCTGGCCAGGCACTGGCTTACAAGCTCGGGCAACTGGAGATTCTGAAACTGAGGGAACAAGCACGGCAACAACTCGGCGATAAGTTTGAGGTTCGAGCCTTTCACGATGAAATCCTGAGGAATGGCGCACTGCCGCTGGATGTCCTGGACTCAGAAGTAACAGCCTGGATCGACCAGAAGCGATAGCCATCGATCGCCCCAGACGACTATCACTGTCGCGCGCCGATTGGGATCGGCGGGATTCGCGCGGGCTGGCACGAAAACCAAACAAGACTAGGTGAGCCCCGCTCGGCGGCCCCGTCCGAGAACCGTCATCCTCTTATATAGGCCAAAAGTGTATATAGGCCAAAAGCTCTTGACAGTTGTATATCGGATATTGTATACAACCATTCCTATACACCCCTTTAACGGCGGGCCAACGGAACGTCCACGTCACTTCGTGGAGGATGCCATGTCACAGAAATGGCTGGTAAGAACCTCATTCCTTCTGATCCTTTCCACTTCCTTTTTGCCAACCAGCGCTCAGGTGCGCACCACCGGACAAATCTCAGGTACTGTCGTTGATCCCTCAGGTTCTCTCGTGGCTGGAGCGGTGATCACAGCGACGATGTCCAGCACAGGGTTCACCCAATCGGTCAGCACGAATTCGTCGGGCCAGTATGTGTTTCCGGAGTTGCAGCAAGGCGTGTACCAGGTGGCGGCGACAGCCAGGGGCTTTGCGTCTATTGCCTACAAGGATGTCGTGGTCGAGGCGTCCCGCACAAAAGATCTGCAGATCCACATGACGATCGGGCAGGTCAGCGAACGCATCGAGGTCTCGGCCCAGGGAGAGATCCTGGAGACTTCGACCAACACCTTGGCTACCACGATTGATCCTGATGAAGTGCAGAATTTGCCTCTGAACGGGCGCGACATTCTGCCCATGGCCGAGATCGTATCCGGTGCGCAGAGCGGAGGCGACGAGCGTTTCACGACCTTTAACTCTCTGCCCAACGGTTCGATCAGCATCACCATTGACGGGATGACGGCCAACTCCCAGCGCTTCCGCACTTCCACCACCGGCTTCTTCACGTTTGCCCCGCTGCGCTTGGGAGCTTTTGATGAGATGACTGTTTCCACAACGAATCTGACGGCGGATGCGGGCGCTGAGGGATCGATGCAGGCGCAATTCGTCACGAAACGAGGATCGAATCAGTTTCACGGCAACGCCTTTTGGGAGGCTAGAAACTCTTTCTTTAACGCCAACAGCTACACGAACAATGCCCTCGGACTCCCGCGTGCGTTTCAAGTTCTCAACGATTGGGGAGGAAGTTTGGGCGGTCCTCTTTGGAAGAACAAGGTGTTCTTCTTCGTCAATTTTGAAGGCATCAATCAGAAATTTCCGTCACCGACAACCTCGTATTTCCCCACCACACAGGCCCAGCAAGGAAACTTTGCCTACGTCGGCACGGACGGCAACACGCATACCGTCAATCTCTTGAATCTAGCGGCCAACAATGGTTTTTCAGCCGCACCGAATCAGTTGATCAGCTCCATGCTTTCTCAAATCAACGGATATGCGGGAAACGGCGTAATCAGCCCCGTTAGCGGAATCCCGTACGAGCAGAGTGTAAGCTTCACCGGGATCCAGCCCGACTCGGAAAGATATCCGACAGTTCGCCTCGATTTTCAAATCACGCCCAAAGTGGCGTTGCACAGCTCGTTCGACATGCAATGGCGCCTGATCGGAAATGAGTTTGTGAATTACCCGGGTGATCCGGTCGAAGCGAACGGCTTCAAGTCGACTTACTACGTTCAATCAAACGGTGTCGACTGGACCATCTCGCCGAACTTGATAAACCAGGCAAACTTCGGGATCCAAAGCGATGTCGAGCTGTTCAATCCCGGTAACGGCTTCAGTGAATTTCAGGGTCAAAACAATTTCGTGATCAATACTCCCACTCTCGCCAATGTGGGCGCGCCCCTTTTTCAACCCGTGATTCCGGGCTTTGTATTGCCGCTGCCTCGCAACAATCCGGTATGGAGCGCCTTCGACAATTTGAACTGGACCCGGGGTCGACATATATTCACGTTTGGTGGTGACCTTCGCCTTGCCAACAGCCACGAACTCGAGATCAACAATCCGCCCACAATCTACACGGGCCTTAGCAGCGCCGATCCTGCTCTCGGGATGTTCACGCCGGGCAACTTTCCCGACATTAATCTGGCCGGTGGCGCTCCGGATTTGCTGAATGCTCAGGCTCTATATGCGACACTCACGGGACGCATCAATTACATCTTTGGTTCAAGCTGGGTCGACACCACGACGCACCAGTATCAAGTGCTGGGAAAGGCAACCAACTGGGAGAAGCAAACTGTCGGCGGCGTGTATTTCCAGGATAAGTTGCGCGTTACAGACCATCTGGCTCTGAATTATGGCTTCCGGTGGCAGATGTCCGGAGCCGTTCATAACACAGACGGTCTTTGGACCGGCCCAACCTTGAGCGATCTTTACGGTCCATCCACCGGTCTGTTTCAGCCGGGCATGGTAAATGGTGACCTGAACCCACAGGTCAATCTTCGATCCAACCCCTACAGCGCCGATCTTAAGCAGCCGAATCCAAATTTTGGTTTTGCGTGGAATCCAGTTTTCCACCGTGGCTTTCTTGAAAAGTTAGCGGGGGATGACAAGACCGTTATTCGCGGCGGCTTTGCCATAAGTCACTACGACGAAGGGTGGGTTCCTGTCGAGAACGTCACGCTGTTCGGCAATCCGGGTGGAACGCAATCGGAATTTCTTTTTCCCGGTCCTGGCACTTTCGCTCCGGGCTCTTTGTCGATCGGTTCGCCGATCACGCTGAATACTTTTCCAACCAGCTTCACGTTCCCGCAGCCAATGTCCGAATTCTTTCCGGGTGCGTCATTCGCCACTGTGAACCCTGCGATTCGGACGCCTTATGTGGAGAGCTGGAACTTTGGCATTCAGAGAAAGCTCCCGGGGAACAATGTATTCGAGGTCAACTACGTGGGCAATCACGCGGTTCACATGTGGATGGCCTATGACCTGAACGAGACCAACATTTTTGAGAACGGTTTCCTGAAAGAGTTCGAGCATGCACAACAGAACCTTGCGCTCAACGGAGGGACAACCTTTGCCGATAACACGGGCGTTCCGGGGCTGATACCGCTACCCATCTTTGACGCTGCATTCGGCGTTTCCGGGGCTGCTCCGGGAGCATCCAATCAATCCGCCAGCTTCACCACTACCCAGTACCTCGCTCTTTTGCAGCAGGGGCAGGCGGGAGCTTTGGCCAACCAGTTAGCCACCGCGGCGGGTGGAACTTTTTTCTGCAATCTAGTGGGGAGCAACTTGAGCCCATGCTCCGGGCTAGGTCTAACGGGTGCCGGCAATTATCCCAGCAATTTTTTCCAGTTGAATCCTTTTGCAGCCGGAGGCTACGTTACTGAGCTGTCCGATCCAGGCAGCTCGTCGTATAACGGGTTGCAGATCCAATGGAAGCATCCCACGGGTTTTGGTCTAAACCTGAACGCGAACTACACTTACAGTCATGCCCTCACCAATCGTTATCTTGGCGATTACTATACGGCGGACTCCGCCCTCGTGAACTACATCACTCTGCGCGACCCAGGCCTGAATCGGGGTCCGACTCCGTATGACCAGCGGCACGCTTTCCGCACCTTCCTGACCTACCAACTGCCGTTCGGAAAGGGCAAGTCGTACAAGACGGGGAATTCCGTAGTCAACGAGGTCATTGGCGGCTGGACAGTGGGGAGCATCGTTACCGTGTCGTCCGGTCGGAATTTCAAGTTGCAAAGCGGTTACAACACATTCAACTATTCGAATGCTTACTGGCCGGATGCCAGCGATTCCGGCGTAGTTCTAAACGGACTCGGTGTGCACCAGCTGCAAAGCAAGGTCGGACTCTATGCCGGACCGACTCCGGCAGAACCAAAGGTGTTCCTGCCACCCAGTTTTCTAAGTAGCAGTGGCAGCGCCAACCCGAGTCTAATTGCGCCGCCGACGACGCCGGGCCAGTTTGGCCAGTTTGTCTTTCTCACCGGTCCAATGTTCTTCAACACCGACATTTCGCTCGTAAAATCGATCCCGATTAAGGAGCGTGTGCGATTCAACATCTACGCCGAATTCCTCAATGCGTTCAATCATACGAACTGGAACGTGATCGACGGTTACGCTGGCGGAACGAATAACCCTGCGGAATATGCCAACATCAACAGCAGCACTTTCCCCGCGCTGAGCGATCCATACACTCCGCGCAACATTCAGTTCCGACTGCAGGTGGCCTTCTGACCGTTGTTTGGGAAAGAGACTGCCTAGACAGCGAGGTAGCCGCCATCGACTGCCAAGACTGCACCGGTTGTCCAGGCAGATTCGTCGCTGGCGAGGTGGACGGCAAGACCAGCCACATCTTCCGGCTGCCCGAGACGGCCGAGGGGATGAACTGCAGTTCGTTCCCGCCGTGCGCCCTGGGGATCGGGCGCCTGGCGCAACACTTCTGCGGTTAGCGGCGTCTCAACAAAACCCGGACAAATGGCATTCACGCGGATATTTTCGTGCCCATGATCAATGGCCATACACTTGGTCAGCAAAACCACTGCACCTTTCGAGGCTGCGTAGGCTGCCCGATTGCGGGCACCGTTGACGCCGAGCACGGACGCCACGTTGATGATGGATCCGCCGCCTCGCTTACGCAGGTGAGGTAAGACCGCTTTCGAGAGCTGCCACAGACCGCGGACGTTGACGTCAAACGTCTGGTCCCACTGCTCCTCGCTGATCTGCTCGGCGTTGCCGATGTGCAAGACTCCCGCATTGTTGACCAGCGTGCTGATTGCGCCGAAGTGGCGAATGGTCTGTTCGATGGCGCGAACGACGTCCGGCCTTTTCGAAATGTCAGCTTCGATCACGACGCACTGATTGCCGATCTGGCTCGCGACAGCTTCGAGGAGAGGCTTGCGCCTACCCACAAGACTCACTCGCGCGCCTTCCCTGAACATCGCCAGTGCGATGGCACGCCCAATCCCGGTACCGGCGCCGGTGATGAGAGCAATTTTATTGTGCAGGCGATCCGCCATCGGTGCGACAGTTTAGCAGCAGTCGACTTCACCCCTGGTAGTTTCCGCTCGTCCCTTATATTGCTCGTACCCGTAACCTTCTTGGTTTGTTAGGATATTGTATCCAAACCTGAAACTGAAATCTCGTCTGCGAAAAAACCCATGGAGTGAGGCGGTCATGAAGAGAACCCGCAGGCCGTTGCCCTCGAGAGACGCTTTGGTCTTGGCCTGTCTCTTGTTTGCCACCCTGAGCTTCGCTCAGATTGCTGCTAGCGAAGGTCACTCGATCGGACGCATTTCCGTGAATGGCGATCTG
>Ga0187784_10003810_pt1 | contig 12208 bp, 8 predicted proteins | sample 1015_SJ02_MP15_2_FD_132964 | JGI IMG/M metagenome (GOLD analysis project Ga0187784, IMG submission 132964) | Tropical peat soil microbial communities from peatlands in Department of Meta, Colombia - 1015_SJ02_MP15_20_MG | ecosystem: Environmental > Terrestrial > Soil > Wetlands > Peat | place... | reverse complement strand
GTGTCTACAATACCGTCCGCCCCCATCAGGCCCTGGGCTACCTCACACCGCGCCAGTTCCTGCTCCAACTCCCATCTCTACGAAAGGAATGAAAGTGTCACTAATCTACTGGACGAGTACATCCACTTGACAAGGGGTACGGATCGGGTGCACTATTTTGCCGTATTCACACGTTTTAATCATACGTTTCAATAAACATCGATGGGCGTGGCGCCCGTAAGGTCAGCCACAATACTTCACGGCAGGGGATGTGGCAGAGAGTGCGACAAAAGAGTGCCGCAGCCGGATTCCCAGCCCCAACGACACCGAGGAAGGAGTAATGACATGAGCATACGACAAGTTAGGGACAGGCACTCGTTTGGCACCTTCAATCTCTCAGCGGCACAAAGAGGGACAAGCCGCCACACTGAGCGTGCAATGGAGCGCAGCAAACCATTTCCATCCGACCGGCCCCTGCGGATGGTGCTGCTGGTGACTGCGCTGGTCACGCTGCTGCTATTCGGCACAAGCGCTTTTGGCTCGGTGACGGCAAGCATTTCCGGGACCGTCAAGGATCCAAGCGGCGCCGCAATTGTCGGCGCAACCGTCACCGCCACCAACGTCGAGACCGGCATCGTCCAGAGGCTGCACACCAATGAGCAGGGTTATTACTCCTTTCAGTCAATGCCACTGGGCCACTATGACGTTGCCGTGCAGCAACCCGGATTCCGGCTCTTCCGCGAGACCGGCCTGGTCTTAGATGTCAATTCCGCGTTAGTGGTGGATGTGGCCATGCAAATTGGCGAAGTCAAGGAGGCGGTGACGGTGTCGGGCACGGCGGTGCACGTGGAAACCGCCACCACGCAGATGGGCGAAGTGATCGGCGGACAGGAAATGACCGAGGTGCCGCTCGTCTCACGCAGTTATACGGATCTACTGGCCTTGCAGCCGGGTGTAGTGTCCTCAGCCTCGCAACTCACCGGCGCATACGCTGGGGCCTTCCAGTCTGCAGGCTTTGCTCTGGCGCCAGTTTCGGGCAGTTTGAATACCGGCGGCCTCTCCGTAAATGGAATGCGCGAGGCGGCCAACGGCTTTATATTGAACGGCGCTACAGTTGAGGAGACGGGCTTCGGAGGCACGGCGGTGATTCCAAATCTGGATTCGATCGCCGAATTCCGCATCCTGACCAACAACTTCGACGCCGAGTACGGCAACTCGAGTGGTGGACAGATCAACGTCATCACGAAGTCAGGGGGAAATGAATTCCACGGGGACGCATTTGAGTTCCTCCGCAACACGGACTTCGATGCCCGCAACTTTTTCGATACCGCCCGTGGCGCCTATCACCAGAATCAGTTTGGCGGCACACTTGGAGGACCCATTAAGCGTGAGAAAATTTTCTTCTTCGCCGATTACCAGGGAAACCGGATTGTAGAAGGTATAAGCTCGGGCTTAGTCTCGGTGCCCACTACGGCAGAGCTGGGCGGTAACTTTTCCGCATTGGCGGCGAACATGAAGGGTGTAGTGAACGGGGCTGAGTGGGCCCAGCAGCTCTCAAGCCGGTTGGGATATCCCGTGAGTGCGGGCGAGAACTACTACACCCCAGGATGCACGAGCAGCGCCAATTGCGTTTTTCCCGGCGCTGTGATCCCCTCAGCGGCCTTCGATCCGGTGTCGAAGAATATTCTTGGGCTAAATATCTTCCCTCAAAACAGTACGGGCACTTTTTCGACCTCAGCCTTCCCGCTGCGGCTGAGGGACGACAAGACAAGCGGGCGGGTGGACGTCAATACACGTCTGTGGATGATCTCGACTTATTACTTTTTTGATGATTACAACCGGAACGATCCCTACTGGCCGGGCCCGCTGCCATCTTCCCTTCCGGGCTTCAACGTAATCGGAACGGGGAAAACGAATGTGGCCGACATCGGAGATACGAAAACGCTCGGTTCAACGGCGGTGAATGAATTTCGCTTGGCATTCGTGCGCTATGCCCCCTCCATGAACAACCCATCCGGGGGAACCGGAGTATCGCTAAGCGCATTGGGATTCGCGTCCGGGGCGAATAAGGCCCCCGGAATTTTGCCGTTGAACCCGATTCAAGGGGTGCCCGAAATTGATTTCAACGATTTCTTCATGGGCATTTCCAGCCGCATCGTGACGCTCATTGAAAATACCTACCAGTTGTCGGACAACTTCAGCAAGGTGCGCGGGACACATACGCTGAGATTCGGCGGCGGATACCACTACACGCAGATGACCGAAAAGCTGTCGAACGTGGGCAACGGCGCCTTTGAGTTCGGCGGCGCTGAGACCGGCATCGACTTTGCGGACTTTCTGCTTGGAGCTCCGACGCCGGGGATCCAGGGTTTCGCGTTCTTGCAAGGGTTCGCTCCTCCTTCCTACGGCCTCAGTCACTCTGGGGGAGCGTACGCGCAAGATAGCTGGCGCGCGCGCAGCGACCTGACGCTGAACTATGGCTTGCGGTGGGAGTTCAGCACCCCATGGGCGGAGAAGCACAACGAGATCGAGACGATCGTGCCCGGCGTGCAGTCCGTCGTCTACCCCAACTCGCCGACCGGGTGGCTGTTTCCCGGCGATCCGGGAATCCCGAGCACGCTGGCTCCAACTCGTTACAACAACTTCGCCCCGCGCGCCGGTCTGGCCTATTCGCCGAGCGCCGAAGGCGGGTTCTTGGGCAAGCTGCTTGGCCGACCGGGCCAATCCAGTATCCGGGCTGGCTATGGGATCTTCTACTCCACGTTCGAAGGCGTGACAAACTTTAATGAAATCGGCGACGCCCCCTTCGGCAATTTTCGCTCCAGCTTCACGCCAACCCCCATGTTCGATGAGCCGTGGGTGGACCGGCCGTCGGGAGCACCTAACCAAACCCGTTCCCGGTGCCTCCGCTCACTTCCAGCATTAACTTCGCCGCGAGCGGTTTCATACCGATTGCAAGTTCGCCGGCTTTCTACCCCAAGAACCGGCTTCCTTACGCGGAAGACTACGAGCTTTCGCTTCAGCGGCAGTTTTCAAAAGCGACGTTGCTGACCGTGAGCTACGTAGGCACGCAGGCGCACCGTCTGTTGTCCGATCTGACAGCTGACCCAGGGAGCCCAGCCATCTGTAATGCCTTGACTTCGGAGGGGGCGATACAAATCGGTACCAGTCCCGTGGTGGTGGGCTGCGGGCCTGGGGACGAAAATACGGCTTTCGCGATCCCTGCTGGACGGCCGGTGCCTGCCGGAGCCTTCACCGAAGCATGCCCTCCCGGAACTCCTGCCGGGAGCACGTGTGTGCCTGGGACCCGCACCGTCCTCAACCCGGCGTTCTTCGGCCCCAATGGCTATTTCATCACCATGGGGAACTCTAACTTTAACTCGCTGCAGGTGAACCTCCGTCACACGAGCAGCCGTGCACAACTGCTAGTGGGCTATACCTTCAGCAAATCGCTGGATGACTCCTCAGGTTATGGAGAGCAGATCAATCCGGTTAGTCCCGGGCTGAGCAGAGGGCTTTCCGCCTTCGACGAGACCCACAACTTCGTAGCCAGCTACAACTGGAGTCTGCCTTTCGACAAGCTGGGCGGGCCGCGACGGCTGACGAATGGCTGGGCGGTCAGCGGAATTACCCGCTTCTCGACCGGCATTCCAGTGACCCTCATCGAGACCGACGATCACTCGCTTCTGGGAACCTCCTTTACCGGGCCGCAGCCGCTGCCCGTGGATACGCCCAATTTTGCAGGGGGGTCTTTGGGGATCACCGATCCTCGCACGTCGCCGGGCCACACTTATTTCAACACCTCGCTTTTCACTCCCAGTGCGATTGGGCAGGAAGGCACAGCGAACCGTCGCTTCTTCCACGGCCCCGGAATCAACAACTGGGACATGGCCTTAGTGAAGGACACGAGCCTGACGGAACGTACGAAGCTGGAATTTCGGGCGGAATTCTTTAACCTCTTCAATCATGCCCAATTTGTAACGCCCAGTGGCATCCTCAGTTCCAACTTTGGAGCGGTACTCAGCGCCAGAGATCCGAGGATCGGACAACTCAGCCTAAAGCTGCTGTTCTGAGAGGCCCGAAGGGCAAGCACTGAATTTCAATCTGGCCACGAGGCTCCCCCGAGCCTGGTGGCAGTCACTAGCGTATCAGCACGAGAGGGGGAAACTGAACATAGGATGTCATAGTGAGCGAATTTCCAAGATTTGACCTGACCGGCGACGTGGCATTAGTCACCGGTGCTGCGCGCGGCCTAGGCCGCGCTATTTCGCTAGCTCTTGCCCACGCAGGTGCTGATGTAGCGCTCGGCCTGCGCGATCTGAAAACTGGAGACCAGCTAGCGAAAGAAATTGGGTCGATAGGCCGGCGAGTGTTGCGGTTGCAGATGGACATGACACGACTTGATCATATCTCCCGCGCCGTTGACGACACGGTCGCGCACTTCGGAAGGCTCGACATCTTGGTAAACAACGCGGGGCTGGGACCGGAAAACCCTGCGGAATACGTACGTGAGGAAGATTTTGATTTGACTCTGGCGGTGAATCTGAAAGGGACATTCTTCGCCAGCCAGGCAGCTGGTCGCGTGATGATTCGCCAAAAGCGGGGATGCATCGTGAACATGAGTTCGCAAGCCGGCTTTGTGGCACTGCCGACAGAATCGGTTTATTGCATGACGAAGGCTGCCATCGCGCACCTGACCAAATGTCTGGCCATTGAGTGGGGCAAGTACAACATCAGAGTCAACGCGGTTGCCCCCACATTCATCCGGACACCGGGCACGGAATCGGCGCTGGCGGACCCGGCATTTCGAACCCAGGTGATCGAGCGCATCGCGGCTTTGCATCGCATCGGTGAGCCGATGGACGTTGCTGGCGCCGTTGTTTTTCTTGCTTCCCCAGCCGCGTCCTTGATCACGGGTCACACCCTGCTTATTGATGGTGGCTGGACCGCTACATAATCTGGTAAACGCTCCGTCTTGGGGCGTCTGCAAGGGAACGCTATTACAGGAAAATCGGGAACAGACGGGTCGTTCCCGCGATTCTGGGTAGAAATAATTGGGGTACGTTCCGTCTCTCTGTAGGTTTCCACGCTCTTCGGTACTGATCTTAGATCAGTACCACCTCCTGAAGCACGCTTGCGAGGGTCAGTAGAGGCGTGGTACTGGCGTACCCTGTGTGGGGGTTCGGCTGCCGGAAGTGTGGCAATCGCTGATCGGTGACCATCGCCAAGGCGGTGGATCGGCTTCCCACTGGCTGATGTTGGAAATGGCCGTGGCGGCCGCGTTCGGGGAATTGATCGGGGTGATCGTGCCGTCAGCCAACCGCACGAAGCTGTGTAGCCCGCCGGCTGGGTCGAAGTATTCCCGCACGATGCTGTTCTTCGTGTTGATGCCGGTAACGAGGGTGCTCACGCTGCCCGTCGGGTCAAACTCGGTGAACTTGCCGCCCGTAGTGCGCAGGTAGCCGTGATGCACACGGTTGGAATCGATCCCCTGCACGGCGATCGCGCCCGCATCGGTCAGACCATCAAAGCCAGCAACAACTCAGATGCGGTCACAAGAGACTACGTGGACTCGAACGGCGTAGCTCACGGGTTCATCTGGCAGTAGAGACAGAAGCCCATTAAACACAAGCCGCCCAGGTGGGCGGCTTTTCTTTCGCTCGTAGGGGTGGCGCGGACATTGTGGTCCGCGGCCCCCGCTTTTAGAAGCTCCGGACCATCCACAGGCATATCAGCGGAAAGCCGGAGGCTCTCTCCCGGGCAGAGCCTGCCCTGAGGCGAACGCCGAAGGGAATGCCCGCGCTACCCAATGCTGCTCCTCCGGCGGGCAAACGCGTAGAAGACCGGAATTCCGATCAGGATCACCAGCACGCCGAAGAGCGAATTCGGCAGGTTGTCGGTGAAGGTGTAGTACAGGAGCATTGCCGAAGCCGCTACAAACAGCGCCGGAAGCACGGGATAGCCCCACACACGATAAGGGCGCTCAGCCTGCGGCTGCTTTGTGCGGAAAACAAACACGGTGCTGGCAGCGATCATATAGAACAGCCATTCTGCGAAGATGGCCAGCGAAAAAAACTGCCGGAAGCTCCCGCCCAGCAAGAGCAGAATCACGGAAAGAACGGCTTGCGCCACGATCGCAACCGAGGGGGTGTGAAAGCGCGGGTGCACGTCAGCAAGGGCGGAGAAAAAATAGCGGTCGCGGGCTACTGCAAAGGGCACTCGCGCCCCGCTCATGATGGTGCCGTTGAGCGTGACCAGCATAGATAGCGCCATGGCAAGGGCGACAATACTTGCTCCCGCCGGCCCGCGCACCAGCCCGATGGCGTCCGAGGCAGGCCGCAGCGATTGCGCAATCCCGCTTGCGGGCAGCACGAACTGCACCGCGGCATTCACCAGCATATAAAGCCCGGCCACCATGGCCACCCCGAGAATCAGGGCAATCGGGATGCTGCGTTCCGGCCGGCGAATTTCTTCAGAAACCATGGTGAGATCATTCCAGCCGTCGTAAGCCCACAAAGCCGCCACCAGCGCCGCCATAAACCCGACCGTGCCTCCGCGCGCCCCTGCATACGAGGCTGTGAAGTGGCTCCAGGTTCCAGCGGGGTAACTGAGTCCGATCCAAACGATGGCCAGAATGATCCCCACCTTCAACAGCGTGAACAGCAATTGGAACCCCCCGGCTTTTTTGATGCCGATGTAATTCAACAACGAGATCAGCAGCGTGGCCACCATGGCTACAAGCTGGCCACAGGTGATCGAGATCGGTCGCGTCGTCAATTGAAGAGAGAAGAACGACAATTTGGGGAAGGTCTCAAGAATCCGCACCAAACCGGTAGTAACGGTGGCAATAGAGGCTGGCTTGGCGATTAGAAACCAGGTCCAGGCATAGAGAAAGCCCGGCAGGGGACCGTAGGCATCGCGAATATATACGTACTCGCCGCCGGCCTGCGGCTTCATCGCGCCCAGTTCGGCGTAGGTCAGGGCGCCAAAAAACGACAGCATGCCGCCGATGATCCATGCTAAATAAACGAGCTTAGCAGAGCCGACGGCCTGCATCATTTCGGAGGGAACCAGAAAAATGCCGCTGCCGATGATCGTGCCTACCACCACAGCGCAGGCGTGGCCGACACCGAGGTCGCGGGCGAGCTCGGGTCTGGGGACGGGTTTCTGGCCTTTGGTCGTCAAGCGTCGAGTGCAAAGTATACGCGATACCGATGCTGAAAAGCCTGTAAGGGATGCCGGCTTGAGCCACGCCACTGGGGTTACCCAGCTGCAAAACTCGCAAGGAGCACGCTGGCGGCGTATCCAATACAGAAAGTCACGGGCGTGCCGATGGCCACATACCAAGTCCAGGGAACCGGCGTCCACAGCCAGAGATAAACTTCGGTGGCAAGACCAAACAGCATCCCGATCATCGCTCCGCTCTGCTTGGCCCGCCTGGTCAGAACGCCCAGCAGAAATACGCCCAGTAAGGCGCCGTAAGCTACGGAGGCAATTTGCAATCCGGCTTCGACCACGCGTCCAGCCTTGCGCAATGACACAACCGCCAGCGCGAATAGAAGCAGCGCCCAGGTCACCGTGAGCAGGCGTGAGAGCTGTAATTGTCTTTTTTCATCCATGTTCCGGCAGCGCCGCAGAACGAGATCCATCATCGACGTGGAAGCCAGGGAATTGAGCGCAGCGCTCAAGTTCGACATCGCCGCGGCCAGAATGGCAGCAATCAGCAATCCTGAGATGCCGTGCGGGACGCGGCTTACGATGAACGTAGGATAAATCCGGTCCGCTCGTCCAAATGCCGACGAAGGCACGCGGTAATAGGCAAACAACATGACGCCCACCACGAGGAAGAGGGCAAACTGGACCAGAATGGCTATTCCGCTCGCCAGCAGCGCGGTTGCCGATTGGCGCTGGTTGCGGGCGGCGAGCAGTCGCTGCACCAGCAACTGGTCGGTGCCGTGGGTGGCTGTGGTCAGAAAAGCGCCGCCAATCAGGCCTGACCAGAATGTGTACGTCGCCCAGAAGTTCGGAGAGAAGTCAAAGACCTGAAACTTTCCAGCGGCACTGGCCAGGTTCTGCACCGTCGCCCATCCTCCGGGAATGAGATGGAGAATGGTAAACAACCCCACCACCGTTCCACCAACATAGATCGCGGTTTGCAACACGTCGGTCCAAATCACGGCCGCCAGGCCGCCCTCGAAGGTGTAAATTAACGTGAGCGTGGTGATGATGGCAATGGACGCAATCTCGCCCGTTCCCAACGCGATGGCAACGACGATGGAGACCGCGTAGACACGCACGCCTTCCGCCGCCGCCCGCGTCACCAGAAAAAGTGCGGCGGTCAGAGAGCGGAGCCGGCGGCCAAAGCGCCGCTCGATCAGTTCGTAGGCGGTGAACAGTTCGCCGCGAAAATAGTGGGGCAGTAGAACGAAGCTGATGATTACCCGCCCCACCAGGTAGCCGAGCACGACCTGAAGAAACGCCAGATTGGTGTCGTAGGCAAGCCCGGGGATGCTGATGACGGTGAGCGTGCTGGTTTCCGCCGCGACGATGGAAAGCGCAATCGCCCACCAGGGAATGTTGCGGCCGGCAAGAAAGTAATCGCGCAGCGAGCGCTGACGCTTGCGAAAGCGCAGCCCGAACAGCGTAATGCCCAGGAGATAAACTGCGATGATGGCGAAATCGAACTTGTTCAGCATGGGGGACGCCGTCCTTTATAGCAGATGGTGAGCAGGGCGCAAGCCTGCCGGAAGAGACTCCGATTGGCGTCTCCGTCCGGCGACCGCCCGGGCACACCTGGCGACAGCCGCTCCCGGCTGTCGAACCGGGCAAGCCCGGCGGCTTGCGCCACCCGAACATAGCGACTCCAGAACCCACATAGTCCCCCGGGAACGAGCTGATCGCTGCCTCGTACCTTGTGGTAGAACTACGCTCGTGGTCTTCTTCATTGGCAGGGACGGGGGTACCAGCAAGGGTTAGCTTATGCCCCCTGACGACTCCACCCCCGCTGGCCTTTCATCCCGCGAGCCAGTTCCTCTGGAACAAGCCATTCACAGCGCCGACGCCGAGGTGCTCAAGGCTGCCGTTTCTGATCCGGCGCTGACCGAGGACTTGGCGCTGACGCTGTTGAAACGCGCAGGCCTGTGGCCGGAGCTGCTCGAGCAACTCAGCAAGAAAAGTGTGATGAAAGGCCGCAAGGTAAAGCTGGCGCTGGTGTCACACCCTCACACGCCTCGCTACTTGTCCGTGGGGCTGGTACGGCAAATGTTCACTTTTGACCTGATGCAGGTGGCGCTAATTCCGATGGTTCCGGCTGACGTAAAAAAGGCCGCAGAGGAGATCCTGCTGGACCGCTTGGAAACCCTCACCATGGGTGGGAAGCTTTCCCTGGCCCGCCGCGCCTCTGGCCGAGTTGCGGCTGCACTCCTAACTGACCCGGAAACTCACATCTGCCATGCCGCGCTGGACAACGCCCGACTTACCCAGGGGCATATCCTCAAAGCGCTCACGGCGGCAAAGACGACAGTTGGCTTCGTCAGAGCCGTGTGCGGCCACGCAAAATGGGCGCTGCGCGGTGACATTCGCATCGCGTTGCTGAGAAATGAAAAGCTTCCGCTTTTCTACGCGCTGGGATACGCTCGCGGCTTTCCCGCGCCAGTGCCGCGCGAGATTCCGCAAAGTTCCACCCTGCCGGTGCATATCAAGCAGCGCGTGCCTGGAAGCACTCGACGAGTAGCAAGCATCTATATGTTTCTTTACAGTTCCTGCTTATATCATTCCTCTTTGAACTCACGATTTCGTCGGCTGAGATTTGTTGCTTCTGCAGCTCAATGCAAAGGAGATGAACCCATGTTTGTGTCTCAATCGAAGCGCGCGGTGCGTACGGTTGCAGCTTTGACCATAATTCTTGCTTTGGCAATGCCGGGATGGGCACAGAATTCGCCGCCACCCCAGACCTCGTTGCCGCAGGCTCCGTCGCCAGTGCCTGCAGCGTCGTCGCAGTCCTACGCACCGCGGGACTACTCGACGTCGCGCTCGCAGTTCCCCAACGTGATTGCGCCTTACAAGCCGGAGGCCGTGCCTGCTCCGAGTCTGGCCAACACTTCGCGCATCGATTCCTTGCTGCGCGACGGCAAGATTTATCTTTCGATCAACGACGCGGTTGCGCTGACGCTGGAAAACAATCTCGATATCGTGCTGGCGCGCTACAACCTGAACATCGCAGACACGGACATCCTGCGCGCCAAGGCAGGCTCGACGATTTTGGGCGTGAATACCGGGATCGTGCAGAACACGCCCGGCGGCGGAGTGGGCGGGTTGAGCGGCATTGTGGGTTCTGGCACCGGCGGCACCAGCATTGCGGCGGGCGGCGCAGGCACCGGTACCAATGGTCTGGTCAGTTCTACGTTGGGTATTGGCGTGCCAATCACCAGCTTTGATCCCATGCTGACGGGAACGCTCCAATTGGACCGGAATTTTGCGGAATCGACCAGCGTGTTCACTCCGATTCCAGTCACCAATACAAACACCAACACCGCGAACTTCTCCTACCTGCAGGGCTTTCACTGGGGCACGAATCTCTCAGTTGGGTTCAACAACACGCACGTTACGACAAACAGTCCTACCAGCACATATACTCCCGCCCTGGCATCAAGCTTTCAGGCTCGCGTAACGCAAAATCTGCTGCAGGGTTTTGGCTTTCTGCCCAATACGCGTTTTCTGCGCATTGCCAAGAACAACCGCGAGATCTCTGATGTTGCGTTCCGGCTACAGGTTATTACCACGGTGGATCAGATTGAGAATCTCTACTGGAATTTGGTGTATGCCTACGAGAACGTGAAGGTGCAGCAGGAAGCGCTAGCCTTTGCGCAAAGCACGCTGGAGGATAACAAGAAGCAAGTAGAGGTGGGCACGCTGCCGCCGATCCAGGTGGTCAGCGCGCAGAGCACGGTCGCCACCGATCAGCAGAATCTGATTCTGGCGAAAACCAACCTGGAGCTGCAAGAGCTGTTGATGAAAAACGCGCTCAGCCGCAACCTCGAAGACCCTGTCCTGGCCGAAGCGGAAGTGATTCCCACCTCAAGCATGTCTTTTCCGGTGCAAGAGCCGGTTGTGCCCGTACAAGAGTTGATCCAGGACGCTCTTGCCCACCGGGCGGAACTGGCAGAGTCGCGAATCGACCTGAACAGCCGGGAACTCAGCAACAAAGCGGTGCGCAATGCGCTGCTGCCCACGCTGGGGTTGTATGCCTACTATGGAGGATCGGGAATCGGAGGCGACATCAATCCTGTAGTCCCCGACTGTTCCTCCACCACTTCCAGCCTTTGTTTCAGCCCCGCCAAGGCCGCTCCGCCCTTCCGCCATGGCGGGCCCGTGGGCTACGGCTCTACGCTGGAACAGATGGTGACTTCCGTCGCTCCCGACAAGGGTGTCGGTGTGACTCTGAATATTCCGATCCTGAATCGCACGGCCCAGGCCAACCAGGTGCGCGCCGAGCTGGAGTTCCGCCAGGCGCAGGTGCGTCTGCAACAACTGGAAAATCAGGTTCGGATCGAAGTGCGGAATGCGCAGTTTGACGTTCAGCAGACCCGCGCCGGCGTCGAAGCGGCCCAGGCGGCCGTGGACTTTGCCCGCGAGACGCTAGATGCCGAACAGAAGAAGTTGGCGGCCGGGGTTTCTAATCCGACCGCCGTTTTGCAGGATCAAGCTTCGCTAACCTCCGTCGAGTCCAACTTGGTTTCGGCCAAGGCGGCTTATGAAAAGGCTGAGGTCGAACTGGACCGGGCCACCGGTCTGTTGCTGGAACATGCCGGAATTGTGATGGCGGACGCGGAAACTGGACAAGTCACGCACATGCCCGATGTGCCCATGGTGGCGCCGCGCAAGGACGTTCAGCCGGTGATGCCGCCGGCTTCCCAGGCGCCACAGAATGGGATTGGATACTAGGGTAATCTGATCAGGCGGACTTTGGTCGGGCTTGTCACTCCGGCCAGGAACTCCCTGCGCTGCGAGGGTTCTTGGTGAACAGGGGATGCCTCGCTGCGCTCAGCATGACAAAGCGGGCCTGACGGCCTGCAGAAGTGCAGCGCCGCCAGGTCTGTCTAGCCTTGGAACCCTGTCCGCCCATACCAGTTCTGGGCCGGCTGGTTTATGCTGGGCGCGTGACGCTTTCGGTTGTCCTCATCACGCAAAACGAAGAGAAGAACCTGCCAGGCACGCTGGAAAGCGTGCT
>Ga0187784_10003809_pt1 | contig 12209 bp, 8 predicted proteins | sample 1015_SJ02_MP15_2_FD_132964 | JGI IMG/M metagenome (GOLD analysis project Ga0187784, IMG submission 132964) | Tropical peat soil microbial communities from peatlands in Department of Meta, Colombia - 1015_SJ02_MP15_20_MG | ecosystem: Environmental > Terrestrial > Soil > Wetlands > Peat | place... | reverse complement strand
GTGAGCTTCCTTTGCTGAAAGGCCGCGCTCGATTTCATCCTGCTCGCGCAGTTCGCGATGCAGGCGCATTTCTTCGTCGAGTTCAGCATCGAATCGTCTGCGGCGAAGCAGCATCAGGAACCGTCTGCCAATTGTGCCTAACATGTTTGCCCTGCAGGGGCGGCCCTTGTGGCCGCCCGCGGGCACCCACAAGGGGTGTCCCTGCGACCGGCTTTGGGCTGACCAACCTCATTCTGTCACCCTGAGCGCAGCTAAGGAGCCCCGTAGTTCGCCTAGTTTCGGCTGCCGCGATAAACTGCAGAGATCCTTCGCTTTGCTCAGGATGACAATACCCAACCGACTCTATTCATACCTCAGCGCCACAGTGGGATCGATCTCTGCGGCCCGGCGTGCGGGTACGAATGCCGCAATCAGGCTGCATGCGGCAAGCACTCCGGCAGCGAACAGAAGGATCGCGAGGTCATAGCTCTTGACGCCGTACAGGATTGAAGAGAGCAGGCGAGATCCTGCCAGGGCGGCGGGTATTCCGATCGCAAGCCCCACTGCCACCTGACGCGAGGCGCCTCGCACCACCATCGCCAGGACGTTCGCCCGTTCAGCGCCGAGCGCCATGCGGATGCCGATCTCCTTCGTGCGTCGCGCCACGGAGAAAGCCGTAACCCCGTAAAGTCCAATGCAAGCGAGGGTGAGCGCGAGGAGGCCGAAGAGTTCAGTGAGCCGCGCGATCAGGCGATCTTGATTAAAGTTCAAGCTGACCTGCTCAGCAAAGCTCATCATCCCGAGAATGGTAAGATTCGGGTCGACTCCCGCGATGGCTCTCCGGACGGAAGCCTCAAGGTTTTGCGGCCTGCCCGCAGTGCGTAGCTCGATGTCATGGATGTAAACCGAGCCGTCTCGCACGCCGAATGAAGTCTGCAGCAAGGGTAGAAAGAACGTGGGGTAAGCCGGGCCGCGCGTGTCCTGGTACTTCGCATCCTCGACAATCCCGACAATCTCATAGTCTCCACTATGGCTCGCGTAAGCCATTCCGAAGTGTTGCCCGATGGGATCTTCCTTGGGAAAGAACCTGCGGGCGAAAGACTGATTGATGACGGCGACGTGGGGGGCGGCGGAGGCGTCTCGTTCGTCGATGACACGCCCACGAATCAAGCGCGTCCCAATGGTCTCAAAATAGTGAGGGCTTACACGGTCCCAGGAAGGTGCTGTGCCCTGCAGGTCCGGAGGATGACCTTCGACGTAGACGTACTCGCTCCAATTGTCGCCGCCCAAGGGACTGTAGCCGGACAGGCTGGCACTGACCACACCCGGTAACCGTGACAACGCTTGCTCAATCTGCTGGTAGAGGCCGTCCAACTTCTCCGGCGGGTATCCCGCAAGCGCGGGATCGATCTTTACGATCAAGCGGTCTTGAGTGGCGAAGCCAAAGTGTTGACTCTCGAGATTGCGCAGGCTTTCGGTAAGCAGGCCTGCGCCGATTAATAGAACAGTCGAAAGAGCGACCTGGAGAATTACCAAGGGCTTCTGCGCTAACAAAATGTAGTCCCGCGTGGCACGTCCGGCAGCACGGAGGGTATCAGCAGGGTTGGAACGCGAGGTTATCATGGCAGGGGCTACCCCGAACACAATACCGGTGATCAGCGAAAGAAGAAGAGCAAACCCGAGCACGAACAGAGAAGGCCGCGCGCTAATGGGAACGTAGTGCGCGCCATGAAAAGCGAATAGCAGGATGGCTTGGGTTCCGGCGTAAGCCACGTAGAGGCCCGCTGCCCCACCCGCCAGCGCCAGCAAAACGGTTTCTGTGAGCATCTGCCGGATCAGCCGGTGTCGCGCCGCGCCCAGGGCAAGGCGGACAGAAGCCTGGAAGCGATTGGCTGCCCCGCGCGCCAACAACAGGTTGGCGACGTTGGCGCAAGTAATGAGCAAGACCAGGCCGGAGAGCGTCACGAGCAGGCGTAGACCGGCGGCGTAGTCCTCTTGCATCTTGTTTACACCGCTGCCGGCGGGCGTGAGATGAATGTGCTGCTGCGCTATTTCCTGGCGATATTGGTCCACCAAAGCCTTGTTAGCGCGCTGCTCCGGCGTGGCTTGGGAGTAACCTGTGGACCACAGCCAGCGCTGAAGCTCGCCCGTGAGGTGAGACTGGGCCTGCAAGGCCTGGGCGCCGGGCTTAAGGCTTCCCATTACATAAAGCCACTCGGTGTCGGCATTAATCAAGCGGTTGTGCAGCCGGTTCAGGAGCGGATCGGTAGCCAGGGGAAGCCAGAAATCGGGTGGATCGCTGCGGAGCGTGTCGCCAAAGAAAGCGGGCGGGGCCACACCCACTACAATGTAGGGCACGGTGTCGATAGTGAAGGTCGCGCCTACCACACCAGGGTCGCCCCCAAACTGCCGCCGCCAGGTGTGGTAATTCATTACCGCCGTGGGCAGCGCACCGGGCTTGTCATCGCTCGGCAAGAGCGCTCGTCCGGCGATCGCACGAATTCCAAACATGCGGAAGTAATTGCCGGAGACAAACTCTCCGCTGTAGGGTTCCGCGGGGCTGGACGCGTGGCTGCGGCGGACACTAAGGTCCGTCAAGAAAGGTGTGAAGGCGGCCAGTTCGCTGAATTCCACACTGCGATCCCGAAGGTCCTCGTAGAGCGGATATGAATAGAGAACGAAACTGCCGCCGTTTTGCGCTCCCGTCATGATGCAGCAATTGTTGTTGTCGCCCAAGCGGTAGAGCTGGCCGGGATTCGTTACGGGTAGCGGCCTGAGCATCACGGCGTCGACCAGTGTGAAGATTGCGGTGTTCGCCCCGATACCCAACGCGAGGGTGATGACAGCAACCGCCGTGAAGCCAGGATTCTTTCTCAGCATCCGCAAGCCGTAGCGGATATCCTTGCCGAGGTCGTCCAGCCAGCTCCATCCCCACATGTCGCGACTCTCCTCTCGAAGAAGCAAGTCGTTCCCGAAGCGTCTTTGCGCGGCGTAGTGAGCTTCCTTTGCTGAAAGGCCGCGCTCGATCTGTTCCTGTTCGCGCAACTCGCGGTGCAGGCGCATCTCTTCGTCGATCTCAGCATCGAAGTGCCGACGACGAATCAGCATCAAGAGCCTTCTGCTGAATTCCGCCAACATCTGCGTCACACGTCCAGGTAGTGCGGACCCCGGTTTTTGAGGTCCGCGGGTTGATGGACAAGCCGCGGACCTCAAAAACCGAGGTCCGCGCTACCAGTACCGGCCGGTCGGTGCAGTCGGCGCTGGTTTACTCGTACCTCAGCGCCACCGTCGGGTCCACTTTCGTCGCGCGTCTTGCAGGGACGTAAGTCGCTACCAAAGCCACGCCACCCAGGATCAGCAACACCATTGCGAATGTCAGCGGGTCGTCCGGCCGCACTCCGTAGAGGAGGCTGGACAACACGCGGGTCAGGCCAAAAGCACCGGCAACGCCCAAGCCCATCCCGATCACGGCAGGAACCATGCCTTGCCGCACCACCATGCGAAGCACGTCGCCCCGCTGTGCACCGAGCGCCATGCGAATCGCGATTTCGTGCGTGCGCTGGGCGACGATGTACGAAAGGACTCCGAACAAGCCCACTGCGGCCAGCGCCAGCGACAACGCGGCGAAGACAAGGAGCAACGTGGTGTCAAAACTGGCATCTAAAGTCGTCTTTCCAATCATCTGGTCCATGGTGAGGATGTCGGATACCGCCAACTCAGGGTCAAGTTGCTGGAACACTCGCTGGACAGGCAAGGCTAGTTTAACGACATCATGAGTCGAGCGTACCGCAAGCATGCCGTAGTTTGGAACTTCACCACCGTAAAGTGGTGCGTAGATCGGAAAGTACATTACGGGCAGGGGAGGCTGGGCGAGCTCGGAGCGCGTATCGCCGACCACGCCGATAATGAAAAAGGACTGATGGCCGATCGAGATCAGATGTTTGCCAATCGGATCCTCGCCAGGAAAATACTTTCGGACGAAGGACTGGTTAACAATGACCTCGCGCGGTCTGTCTGCCCGCTGCTTCAGATCGAACCTCTCGCCTCGCACGAGGGGAATTCCCAGCGCCGCAAAGTACCCTGGATCGGCCCATTGAACAATGCAGTACTGGCTTTGTCCCGCCGGAATCGGGGGATGCTCCGCGATCGCAAAGCCGCTGTCGCCGGGGTATCCGCCACCCGGCACGGAACGCACCAGTCCCGCTCCCTGCACGCCGGGAAGCGCCCGCATTCGCTCCAGCAGCGCGTCAAAGAAACTCGTACGTTCAACGGCGTGGCGGTACTTCGCTTCGGGAAGGCTAAATCGCATGGTGAGCACGCCATCCGTGGCGCAGCCGAGATTCACAAAACGCAGGCGCGCGTAGCTCTTCAGCAATAGACCCGCGCCCACCAGCAGGACAACGGTGAGGCCCACTTCCGTCGCCAGCAGCCATTTGCGCAGCCGCACTGGTGCTTCTCCGGCGCTGTGCGAGCGCGATGATTCCTGGAGAGAACTCAGGATCTGCTCGCCCCGAACCGAAATCGAGGAGGCTACGCCGGCGAAGAGCGCACAGGCGAAGACAAGCGCGGCCACGAAGCCCATGACGACCCCATCCATGTGGATGGCCTCGACGCGGCTCACGTCCGGCCGCGCTGCGACGAACCACTTGATCATGGCATAGGCCAGCAGTAGACCACCCCCGGCCCCGGCAGCCGATAGAAGCGAAGTCTCCGTGAGGTGTCCCCGCAGCAATCGCCAGCGGCTGCCCCCGAGCGCCGCACGAACCGCGGACTCCCTGCGCCGCGCGACGCCGCGCGCCACCAGGAGTCCTGCGACGTTCAAACAGGCAATCAAGAGCAGGCACCCGGTGGCGCCCAGCAGGACGTAGAGAGGCGTCTTGATATCGCCCACCATGTGCTCGAGCAGCGGACGGCTCTCCGCGCCTTTGCTGATGAAGGCATCGTCGGGGTGCGCATCGTGTAGGCGGCGCGTGATGACCGTAAGCTCCGCCGTGGCGTCCCCAGCGCCCACCCCGGGCTTCATCCGCCCAATGGCGCTGAAGTCATGAGAATCGATCGCCTCCATCTCTTTAGGCGGCTCCTCGTGATAAACCGGCGTCCACAATTGCGTGGTATGGTCCGGATACGCGAACCACTCAGGCATCACGCCCAGCACCACGTAGGATTTTGCGTCGAGGTGAATGCTCTGACCGAGGATGGAAGGGTCTCCGCCGAAACGTCGCTGCCACAATCCCCAACTCAGCACCACGGTTGCGAGGGCAGATGGCTGGTCGTCCGCGGCGGTGAAACTGCGGCCCAGCGCGGGCTCGACACCCAACGTGGGAAAGAGGTTCCACGAGCAATCGGCGGCGTCCACTTTTTCCGGAAGTTGTCCGCCCGCTGACGAGAAATTGTATTCCTGACCGCCTACAAGGGCCAGATCGGAGAAGCTGCGGCTTTGCTTTTTCCACTCGGCGAAGACGCCGGCAGCATTGTTGTTATACGGAAACTTATCGTCCGGACTGTGCTCGTAGAGCCGCAGCAACCGTGCCGGGTCCTTGAACGGCAACGGTTCGAGCAGCACCGAATGCACCACGGTGAAGAGAGCGGTAGTGGTTCCAATGCCCATCGCCAGAGTTAACACGGCTGCGGCCGTGAAGCCGGGACTGCGCCGAAGCTGGCGCAGAGCGAAGCGAACATCACTTAGGAGGGTCTCGAGCCAGTTCCATCCCCACATGTCACGACTCGCCTCTCGAAGAACCAAGTCGTTGCCGAAACGTCTTTGCGCGGCAGAGTGAGCTTCCTTTGGTGAAGAGCCGCGCTCGATCTCGGCCTGCGCGCGCAGCTCGCGGTGCAGGCGCATCTCCTCCTGAAGGTCAGCGTCGAACTGCCGGCCACGAAACAGCATCAAGAACCGTCTGCCGAGTTCCGTCAACATGATTCTCCGCTCTCCCTCTCGAACGCCGCTGCCCCGCAGGAGCGCCGCCCGGATTTCCAAGCGTTTCCCCCGCGGCCACTCACCCTCTTCATCCAGCCACTAGCCACTAAGCACTGGCCACTGCCCTTTTACGCCGTCTGAATAGCCCGCCGGATGGCTTGCATGACCCGTTCGAATTGTGAGACCTCAACCTCCAGTTGCTTGCGGCCGAGCGCCGTGAGGCGGTAGTAACGCGCCCGGCGATTCCCCGCCGTGACGCCCCACTTTGCGGTGACCCAACCTTTGATCAACATGCGCTGGAGGGCGGGATAAAGCGAGCCTTCCTCCACTCGTAGAACGTCGTCGGAAACCTGCTCGATCCAATTGGCGATTTCGTAGCCGTGCAGTTCACCATGCCGGGCCAGAGCTTTGAGGATCAACAGGTAAAGCGTTCCGGGAGGGATTTCATCTTCGTGCATACACTTGCCTCCTTGCCCTAGTTAGACTATGCCAGTGAGAAAAGGATAGCAGCTAAACGAAGTTTTTTCAAATTCGTCTTTACGGGGTGCTCCCTACAAGCAGGTAGGTGGCGGAAAGAAGATCACCACAGAGGGCACAGAGACCACGGGGACAAGTGCACTGCGGCCTCTCCGTGGTCTCAGTGTCCACTGTGGTGGAGCTTTTGGCTTTTAGTCGATGCCGTGAATCCTCAGGCTAACCAACTGTTCGATGGTCAGATTCTGCATGCCGTGCTGCGAGCGCATACTGGTGATGTACTCGGGTGTGACACCATGAATGCGCATGGCAATCAATTGGTCAGGGTCGGGGTGAGAGTAGCCGAGCTGGCTCAGTTTCTCAATGAACTCGGGCGAGACACCGTGAATGCGGAACGCGATGAGCTTGTCGAGGTCAAGGTGATTGTACCCGAGTTTGCTCATCTGCGCCATCCACTCCGGCGTGGCGCCATGAATCCTCAGCGCGATGAGCTTGTCCTCATCCGGGTTATAACCTTCTTCATGCAGCGTCCGGATCATTTCCGGCGTTACACCGTGAATGCGGAACGCCACAAGCTTATCCGTGGAAGTAATGTTGAGTCCGGCCGCTCGGATCTTGTGAATGAAATCCGCCGTAACTCCAAAAATCCGAAAGGCAATCAGCTTGTCGGTATCCAGTCCTTCCAGACGCTCGCCATTCATCTCCTTTGCGAACTCCAGGCTCACGTCCTGCGCAGCCATGTCGAACTGCTTATCTTCGACCACTCTGTCAAAACCCAGCGCTTTCATCTCTCGCGGATATTGCGGGTTAGGGAAGAAGTGAAATAGACCCGCCCCCTCGCCGTTATCGAGAAACCCCTGGCAGTCGAATTTTCCGGCATCGCGCGAGACCGTAAAATGGACCTCGTGCCGCCCGGACGTCGACAGGTCCAGGCCCTGAAATGATTTCAGTGGCCAGTCAGAACTGTGTTCGGAATGGCCTCCGTGACGGGATTCGATCAGCGAAAAACGGACTTGGCCGGCATTCTCGGACGGACTCATCGTCCAGTCGCCGGTGCGCGTTTGCGGCCAGGCCGCAGTCGCACAAAGTTGTAGGCAAAGCGCCGCCAGAACGAACCATCGAGTATGAGAGAACCTCATAGAATCCTCCTCCGGAAGGTCATAGCACCCCGGCGAGTTTCAACTGCACTAGCTTGTCCAAGCTCAAGTTCTGAAAACCATGTTGGCGCGCCTTCTCCACGAATTCGGGAGTGATACCCTGTATCTTCGCGGCGATGAAATCGTCGCTGGCGAGGTTTTTCAGACCTGCCGCCTGAAGCGCCTTTACGTACTCGGGCGTGACGCCCTGAGTGCGCATAGCCACCAAGTGATCTGCGGTCAGCTTCAGGCCCGTGGCGCGCATCTCTTTGACGTACTCCGGCGTAACACCCTGCACCCGCATCCCGACCAGGTCCTCGGGGTCAACCTGGAATCCCAGGCCGCTCATTTCTCGCACATATTCGGGAGTGATGCCCTGAACCTTCATTCCGACCAACTGATCTGCGGTCAGCTTCAGGCCCGCGGCGCGCATCTCTTTAACGTATTCCGGCGTAACGCCCTGCACCCTCAAGGCGATCAATTCTTCAGCATTGAAGCTAAAGCTCAGAGCGTGCATCTGCCGGACGTAGTCGGGAGTTACGCCTTGAACCTTCAGCGCGATGGCCTGGTCGACCGTGAGATCCTTCAGGCCGGCAGCCCTCATTTGCTCGAGGAAGCCCTGCTTTCCAGCCTGACTGGTGCTGCTAGCGCTTTCGACGCTTTGCTGTTTTGCCGTGGCCTCCTGACTTGCAGCCTGGGCCGGCGCCCCCGCGGCTTCGGCACGCGGAAAGGGGTATCGGTAAACCACATGTGATCGCGCTACAATGCCTGCGCGGTGTCGAATCCCAGTGGGCTGTCCGGCCTGGCGTGGCGGCACAACCGACGCTTTTGCGACGCCCCAGAATCCATGCCCTGCGAGGAGCGCACCCGCCAGACAGAGAAGGCCCATCGCAAATCCCCCGCCCCGCCAGCCGCCTCGAATTTCCTCCAAGCCGAGCAGCCGCAGGACACGCGCCGTCAACGGAGTGGTGCTGATCCCCGTGGCCAGCAGCGGTGCGCTCCGCCTCTCCTCGAGCAGTGTGAGCGCGCGAGCATAACCGACTGCATCGCCGCAAGCCCGAATCGCCTCATCATCGCAACAGTTCTCGCGCTCGATGCGAATCCGCCGGCTCACCCACCAAACAGCCGGATGGTAGAAGAGCAGAGCTTCTGCCCCAACCTGGAAGAGATTCACAAAGGAATCGAAGCGGCGGATGTGCGCCAGTTCATGAGCGATGATGGCCTGGAGTTGAGCTTCGGAGAGTCCTGTTAGCGCCGTTACGGGTAACAAGACGATGGGCCGGAACAAGCCGATCACTGCCGGCGCCGGAAGCAGCCGCGTTCCGCAAAAGCGCACCGCCCTCTCGATTCCCAGACGCCGCTGAAGCATCTGGCACATCCCGAGCAGCTCGCAGGAAACCGGCCGGATACCTCGGCGCCTTATGCGCTCGATGAGGAAGAATCCCCCGGTGGCGCGAAGGCTGAACAGGGCGACGCCAACGAGCCAAAGTTCCACCAGCCAAATCAACCGGTCAGAGTGAGGTCGCAACTGCGGAGCGGCTTGCGAAGCCGGCGCCGTGGCGATTGTTGCCTCCGCCCGGTTAACGGCTGCGGCCGCCGGGGGCACACCCATCCAGGCAGCGGAACGATGAGGACGGGGCAATAAAATCAGAAAGGTAATCGCCGGCGCCGCGACCAACAGAATCAGCGCGCCAACTCCCAGCGCATAACGCGTTGAGGCCCCCCGGCAGCAGACCAGAAGAGCGCAGAGGGCTGCGGCGAGCGCCGCGCCCTGCCAGACAAAGTGCAGCAATGTCCAGCCAAGGGATTGCACCACGATCGGAGAAAGGGGGATAGCAAAATGCGTCATCGTATTTTCCTTTCCTGTTCGTCCAGAATTCGGCGCAATTGTTCAATTTCCTCATGCGAGGTCTTCCGGCCCTGCAGGGCGTGCATCATCAGCTCACTTGCTGAACCCTCGAACACGCGCTCCAGGACGTCGGCTGCGAACTGGCGCTTTGCCTTCCCGGCAGGCAAGCAGGCTTCGTACACGTGCGCTCGCTGCTCTTCGTTGCGGCGCAAGGTCCCTTTGCTGGTCATGATCTGCATGAGCTTTAAGACGGTGGTATACCCAATCGGTTTCTTTTCCCTCAGCGCGTCGTACACTTTTCGGACCGTCGAGGGGCCGCGTTCCCACAGGACGTGAAGAATCTCCAGCTCGCCGGCAGTCGGTTTGGGCAGGTTTCTATGGCTCATGAGCAGACAATACTACGAAGAGTTTCGTATTGTCAACGAAAATCTTCGTACTTTTTTGGGGAGCGTCTCAAGTTGGACATGAAGACTTCCCAGGTGGTATGCGATGACGCTTATGCCGCCAGAGTCGCCTTTTTCTCTTCCGAGCCGACCGGCGCGCTGCGGCCGTAGTAGTTGGCCACCAGCAAGGCCCAAGCCGCCCCGTCAATTTTTTCCGGCAACACGTCTCACGCAAGGCCATCGGCGCGAAGCCAAAGGCATGCCGGTAGGTAAGCCCGCGGAGCCAGCCGCCCGGCGCTCGGCTGTATGTCTCGTTTGCGGAGCACAAATCAACACCGGTCAGCGCTATTGCGCCGCATGTGGCGTTACCGTGTCGAGAGAGAATCTGATCGAACTCGCCGAGGTCGGGCGCGTCGTCGGGCACAGCCCCGAGGCCCGCGCGCGGCAAGCCGAGAAAAAGCGCCGACATGATACCGAAGTCAAGGCGTGGAATCCAACTGACAAACCCGGATGGCTGACTGAGGAATTCTATCGTGAGAAGATTCAACCACGACTTGCGAGCACCATGGTCCCGACGACAGCGTCGACACTCGAACTGTCGGTGCCTTACGCGGCGGAGATTCGCGCGGGTCGGCGGCTGCCGCATCCACGGCACTGGTTAAAGCTTGCGCGACTTCTCGGACTCACGCCGGGGCTACGAGCTTGTCAAGCGTAGCGACGGGCAGTGTCTGAGTTTGAGTTCTTCGGCACCGCAATTCAAGCCCCCATGTACCATAGTGAGGGCTTGGCGAATCGACCACGTGCCGCTACCCGCACATGCAGTCCTACCTGTGCTTCGAGAAGGTTAAAGGCTCACGCGGTTTCGGCCTGACTGCTTGCTGGCATACAATTGCTTGTCCGCTCGCTTCAGAAGGGATTCCGCCGAGTCTCCAGGGGCAACCATCGCAGCCCCCACCGAAATGGTCACTTGGATCTGCGTGCCGTCTACGGGTACGGTGGAGTGGGCTACGAGTCTACGGAGCTTCTCGGACACTTTCGTGAGGAATGGTGGCGTAATTCCGGGAAGAATGGCCAAAAACTCGTCACCCCCCCAACGGCCCACCACGTCGGAGGCCCGCAAACAATTCGACATGGTTTTTCCGATGGCAACCAGCACAGCATCTCCAGCAGCGTGCCCGCAATTATCGTTGATGTTCTTGAACTTGTCTAAATCGACCAACATGATCCCGAACGGAACGCCGAATGCCGAGAACTGGGCGACATGTCGAGAGAGTTGTTGCTCCAGATAGTTCCGGTTTCCTACTTGGGAGGCCGGATCAAGAAAGGCGAACTTCGCTAGCTCTTTGAGTTTCTCCCGAACTGCCCTTTGCCTGGAATTGTCGTTAAAAACCTCGATCGCACCCACTACCTCGCCGTTCTCATCCGAAATCGGACGAACCCGGACCTCCACCGGAACCCTATGGCCGCCCTTGTGATGAATGTAAACGTCCGCCCGATGCGGCAGGCCGTCCGCTAGAGTACGGTTGAGAGGGCAGTCCCCCTCGCAGAGCAGGCACCCGCAGTCGTCCATGTGCATTAGAAAGTTATCAGAGCACTGTTTGCCCAAAACTTCCTGCGCAGTGTACCCACAGAGTGCTTCCGCTGCACGATTCCAGTAGATGATCCTGCGCTCACGATTAGTGACATAAAGACCGTCAGGCAGGCTGTCGACCAGGTCTTTAAATGCAGTGGTCGATTCATTCAAAAACGAAACGGGAACATGGGGAACTGGCGGCTCCATATATTCTCCACCTCACCAGAATCCACGAGCGATGCAAAAGACAAGCCACCACCGCTGACGGTAGTGTCGCAGTGTGAAAATAGTTGACGTAACTAAACTCTCTGGGGCTTGGACGTGGGCGTAGGAGACTTAAGCGCCCATATCTCTGGAAAGTAACCTCTGATCCCACTGGCTCAGAGCCGCGTACGGCACTTCGGACAGATCAAAGGACGTGACAAGCCTCTGTTACGCGATTCGTGGCCGCACAGGTCACATATCAGTGCCTTTATACGTTTCTCGCCCATGGGACAACCTCCACCAATCTACATGAGACTGTGCGCATGCGGCTTCCACCAGTTTTGATCGTTTGCTACGGTTCACCTCTTGACGGTTATGATAGGATTCAAACTAAAAGTCCCGCTGCCAGTCGGGGCCATGGTTTTGGGCAACACTCAAAACTATAGAGCACCGGGTGTGCCCAATGCACCCTGTATATGTTTTCACACAGTGGAAGCACCTGTCAACGAAAAAACACAATGCATAGGACCTCCCGATTCAGAGGCCCCAAGATATTGTGGGCGAAGGAATGGCGAAAATTAGTGCTCCGGGGCTTTTTTCTTGTATGATCCAGGCGGTCCGACTGTAGGCTTCCATGTTCCATTGTGGCGGCCTGAGTCGGGTTCGGAGCTAAATGACTATCTCTCGTCTCTAC
>Ga0187784_10003808_pt1 | contig 12210 bp, 12 predicted proteins | sample 1015_SJ02_MP15_2_FD_132964 | JGI IMG/M metagenome (GOLD analysis project Ga0187784, IMG submission 132964) | Tropical peat soil microbial communities from peatlands in Department of Meta, Colombia - 1015_SJ02_MP15_20_MG | ecosystem: Environmental > Terrestrial > Soil > Wetlands > Peat | place... | reverse complement strand
CGTCCCGAGCGGGGCGGCGCTTGCCAGGCTCATGGCGCGTCAGATCGATCCCCGCCAGCCCGGCATTGTGGTCGAGCTCGGTGCCGGGACAGGCGCCATCACTGTGGCCTTGCTGGGCACGGGCCTGGCCCCCGAGCGGCTCATCGTGGTCGAGCGCGATGGGGTGCTGCATCGCCTCCTTAAGGAGCGCTTTTCCGACCTGCTGATCCTCCGCGATGATGCCGCCAACCTGCGCGCGCGCCTTGCCGAGCGCGGCATCGACCGTGTCGCCGCCGTGGTCTCGAGCCTGCCCTTCCTCGCCATGGGGGAGCGCCAGCAACGGGCGGTGCTGGCCGAGGCGCATGCGCTCCTCGACGACACGGGCGCCTTCATCCAATACACCTACGGGCCGAAATCGCCGGTGCGGCGCGATATGCTGGAGCAATGGGGCTGGACGGCGACGCGGGTGGGCACGGCCTGGCTCAACGTGCCGCCCGCGGTCGTGTGGCGCTTCACCAAGCTCCTCCAAGGCGGAGTGCGGCAGTAGCGGCAAAGAACCGCTAAGGAGGCGCGCTCGCTTCCTCGAAGGCGGCTTGTGCCGCGAGCCAGGCCTCCTCGGCCTCGGCAAGGGCCGCCTTCATCTCGCCGTGCTTGATCTGCAGCCTCATGAGCTCGGCGGTGGGTCCGGCATAGACCGCGGGATCGGCGAGCTTCGCTTCGAGCCGCGTTTTCTCGGCGGCAAGCCTAGCGAGGCGCTTTTCCGCCGCCTCGACCGCGCGCTTGAGGTGCGCGGCCGCGGCGCGCGCCTCGGCGGCGGCGCGGCGAAGCTCCTTCTTGCTGGAGCGCACGCTCCTTGCCTCGCTATCCTTTTTGCGCGCGGTCGGCTCGGCTTGGCGGCGCCGCTCGTCGAGAAGGAGCGCGCGATAATCCTCGAGATCGCCTTCGTAGGCGCCGACCGCTCCGTCCTTGACGAGCCACAGGCGCTCTGCCGAGAGCCCGATCAGGTGCGGATCGTGGCTTACCAGCACGACGGCACCCGCATACGCATTGAGCGCCTCGACGAGGGCCTCACGCGCGTCGATATCGAGATGGTTGGTCGGCTCGTCGAGCAACATGAGGTGCGGCGCGTTGCGGCTCATGAGCGCAAAGAGGAGGCGCGCCTTCTCGCCGCCCGAGAGCTCGCTCGCCTTCACCTCGGCACGGGCTTGCGAAAAGCCGAAGCGCGCGAGCTGCGCGCGCACCCGGGCCTCGTCCGCCTTGGGCATGAGCCGTACCATGTGATCATAGACCGTGGCGTGCCCGTCGAGCTCGTCGGCTTGGTGCTGGGCGAAATAGCCGACCCTGAGTTTGGCAGAGGCACGGCGTGCGCCGCTCAAGGGCTTGAGCCGGCCGGCAAGCAGCTTGACGAGGGTCGATTTGCCGTTGCCGTTGGCGCCCAGGAGGGCGATGCGGTCGTCGCTGTCGATGCGGAGCGAGAGGTGCCGGAGCACGGGTCTCTCGGGCGCGTAGCCGACCGCTACGTCATCGAGCACGATAAGCGGGGGAGCGAGCGGCTCGGGACTCGGGAAGTCGAAGCTCGGCACCTCCTCCTCGGCCACCGCCGCGATGGGTTCCATGCGCTCGAGCGCTTTCAGGCGGCTTTGCGCCTGGCGCGCCTTGGTGGCCTTGGCGCGGAAGCGGTCGACGAAGGCCTGGATGCGCCTGCGCTCCGCCATCTGGCGCTGCAGAAGCGCCTGCTGATGCGCGAGCCGCTCGCGCCGCGTCCGCTCGAAGCGGTCGTAGCCGCCGCTATAGAGCACGAGCTTGCCGGCATCGACATGGAGGATTCGGCGCGCCACCTTGTTGAGGAGCTCGCGGTCGTGGCTCACCACGATCACCGTATGCGGATAGCTCGCGAGATACGCTTCGAGCCAGAGCGTCGCCTCCAGATCGAGGTGGTTGGTCGGCTCGTCGAGGAGCAGAAGGTCCGGTGTGGCAAAGAGGACCGCGGCGAGCGCCACCCGCATGCGCCAGCCGCCCGAGAAGTCCGAAAGGGGCCGACCCTGTGCGGCCTCGTCGAAGCCGAGGCCCGCGAGGATGCGCTGCGCGCGCGGCGCCGCACGGTGGGCCTCGATGTCGGCGAGGCGATGGTGGATGTCGGCGATGCGCTGGGGATCGGTCGCGCGCTCCGCCTCCGCGAGGAGGACCGAGCGCTCCCTGTCGGCCCTGAGGACGAAATCGACGAGGCTGAGCGAGAGTGCCGGCACTTCCTGGGCTAGCATGCCCAGACGCAGGCCCGCGGAGAGCCGGACCTCGCCGCCGTCGGGCTCGAGCTCGCCCGCGATCAGGCGGAGCAACGTCGTCTTGCCGGCACCGTTGCGTCCGACCAGGCCGACCCGTGCGCCTTGCGGAACGACGACGCTCGCGCGCTCGAACAGCGTGCGGCCGCCTACTCTATAGGTGAGTTCGCTCAACTGCAGCATGGCGCAATCCCCAGGGCCGCGTGATACAGCGGTTGCCCTTGGCACTCAAGGCGTCTATAAGCGCGGCGCGGAATCAGAAACCGGGAATTCGGCTCGAGGGATGAGGGCGCACATGGCATTGGAGCGCACGCTTTCGATCATCAAGCCCGACGCTACGCGGCGGAACCTCACCGGCAAGATCAACGCCCGCCTCGAGGAGGCCGGACTGAGGATCGTGGCCCAGAAGCGCCTACGCTTGAGCCTCGAGCAAGCGCAGAGCTTCTATGCCGTGCACAAGGGGCGGCCCTTCTTCGAAAGCCTGTCGGCCTTCATGAGCTCGGGGCCGGTGGTGGTGCAGGTCCTCGAAGGCGAGAACGCGGTGGCGCGGAACCGGGAGGTGATGGGGGCGACCAATCCGGCCGATGCGGCACCCGGCACCATCCGCAAGGATTTCGCGGAATCGATCGAGGCCAACTCGGTGCACGGCTCGGACGCGCCCTCGACCGCGCGCGCCGAGATCGCCTTCTTCTTCAGCGCGCTCGAGATCGTGGGCTGAGGGGTGGCTGAACGTTAAAGCAGGAGGAGGGCCAGAAGGATGAGAATGACCGCCACGAAGGCGGCGCCGTAGAAGATAAGCCGGACAAAGCCGTGCCAGGTGTCGAGATGGGGCTTGAGATCGTGATCGACGGCCATCGCGAAGTCCCTCGTTCCTCACGCTAGACGATATTTAGGCGCCATCTTGCCCGAATGCCGGTCCTGTGGGCAAGGGGCGGCACGGACGAGGTGGCCTCAGGATTCCACCTTCGGATTGAGCAGCATGCCGGTGGCCGGTACGGCGCCCTGGATCACCACGCGCTCGCCCTCGACCCGCACGCGCCCGGCCGCGATGAGCGCCAATGCCAGAGGATAGGCGCGGTGCTCGACCGCGAGCACGCGCTCCGCGAGCTTCTCCGCGTCGTCGCCCGCGAGCACGGGGACCGCGGCCTGGACGATGATCGGGCCGTCGTCCACCTTGCTACGCACGAAATGCACCGTGCAGCCGTGCAGGCGCACGCCCGCCTCAAGCGCGCGCTCGTGGGTGTGGAGGCCGGGGAAGGCGGGGAGGAGCGAGGGATGGATGTTGATGAGCCTATCGCGCCAAGCCTCGACGAACCCGGCCGAGAGGATGCGCATGAACCCGGCGTTGCAGACGAGCTCGACGCGGCTCGCCCGCAAGGCTTGATCGAGGGCCGCGTCGAACGCCTCGCGGCTCGCGAACTTGCCGTGCTCGATCACCCGGGTCGCAATCCCGGCCTTCGCGGCGCGCTCGAGGCCCTGGGCATCGCGCCGGTTCGAGATCGTCAGCACGATCTCGGCCGGGAAGCCCGCCCCCGCCGCGGCGTCGATGAGCGCCTGCAGGTTGCTGCCGCGGCCCGAGATGAGCACGCCTACTCTCAACCGCGCCATGCCGCGTCCATGGTCCGGATGACGACCTCCGGCTCGCCTGTGGATTGGCTCACCACCTTGCCGATGAGGTGGACGCGCTCGCCGGCCGCCTCGAGGACGCGCTTCGCCGCGTCGGCATCGCCGGCGCGGGCGATGGCGACCATGCCGATGCCGCAGTTGAAGGTGCGCGCGAGCTCGCGCGGCGCGATTTGGGCGCTCCTCTCGAGCCAGCGGAAGACCGGCAGGAACGGCCAGCGCTCGGCATCGAGCTCGACGCCGACACCGTGCGGCAGCACGCGCGGGATGTTCTCGAGGAGCCCGCCGCCGGTGATGTGGGCGAGGGCCATGACCTTGCCGGCGCGCACTGCGGCAAGGCAGCTGCGCACATAGATGCGGGTCGGCGTCAACAGCGCCTCGCCGAGCGTGCTGCCGTCGGCAAAGGGCGCCGGATCACGGTAGGAAAGGCCGCTCTCCTCGACGATCCGCCGCACCAGCGAGAAGCCGTTCGAGTGAATGCCCGAGGCCGCGAGGCCGAGCACGAGGTCGCCTGCCGCGATCCCCTCGCGGGGAAGCACCTTGCCGCGCTCGACCGCACCGACGGCAAAGCCGGCGAGGTCGTAGTCCGCGTCGTGGTACATTCCCGGCATCTCCGCGGTCTCGCCGCCGACAAGCGCGCAGCCGGCCTCGCGGCAACCCTCGGCGATGCCCTTGATCACGGCAGCGCCCAGCGCCACGTCGAGCCTGCCGGTCGCGAAATAATCGAGCATCAGAAGCGGCTCGGCACCCTGCACGACGAGGTCGTTCACGCACATCGCGACGAGGTCGATGCCGATTCCCTCGTGCCGCCCGGCGGCGATCGCGACCTTGAGCTTGGTGCCGACCCCGTCCGTGGTAGCGACCAGGATGGGGTCGCGGTAGCCGGCGGCCTTCAGATCGAAGAGCGCGCCGAAGCCGCCGAGCGTTGCCTCGGCGCCCGCACGGCGGGTCGCGCGGGCATAAGGCTTGATCGCCTCCACCAGCGCCTGCCCCGCATCGATGTCGACGCCCGCGTCCTTGTAGGTCCTGGTCCGGTTGTGGCGCGGAGTGGTAATCGCTTCCTCGCTTGGGTGAGAGGAGGTATAAGCAGCAGCTAAAGGTCCTCTGCCGACAATACTTGATCCGGAACGGTTTGCAATGTTGCAGCTGGTCGGCCGCCCGATCGTGGTGCTCTCGACGTTCCTCGCTCTCATCGCCTCCTCGGGGAGTGCCGGGGCGGCCGAGGGCGGCAGCGACGTGTTCACGGTGCGCAACGTCGCGGTCGATGCCACCGCCGCGACGGCGGCGGCGGCGCGCGACAAGGCGCTCGCGAGTGCCGAGCGCCTCGCCTTCCAGCGGCTGCTCGCGCGGCTCACGCTCCCGAGCGACGCGCGGCAACTGCCCAAGGTGGCCGACGCCGCGCTCGCGGACCTTACCGAGGGCTTCGAGGTGCAGGAGGAAAAGCACTCGACGGTGCGCTACATCGCGAGCTTGACCTACCGCTTCAAGCCCGCCCCCGTCGAGCAGCTCCTGCGCGATGCCGGCATCGCCTTCGCGGAGACGCCGAGCAAGCCCGTGCTCGTGCTGCCGGTCCTGCGTACGGGCGACAGTGTGGCGCTCTGGGAGGAGCCCAACCCTTGGCGCACGAGCTGGGCCAATTTGCCGGTGGCGGACGGACTCGTGCCCTTCACGGTGCCGATCGGCGACCTCACCGACATCGCGGCGATCAATGCTCAGGAGGCGAGCAGGGGCGACGCGCAGAAGCTCGGCGCGATTGCGGCACGCTACGACGCCGGGAGCACGCTCGTGGCCAGCGCCACGATCCACACGGCTCCCGACGGCAGCGCCAAGGCCGTCGACCTTGCGGCGAGCCGCTATGGCGCCGGCAACGACGGCCAGGTGGCGATCTCGAGCGTGGCGGCGCGGCCGGGCGAGGCCCTCGATGCCCTGCTCACGCGTGTAGCGCAGCAGCTCGAGAGCGACGTGACCGAGCGTTGGAAGGCCGACAATCTGCTCCATTTCGACCGGGCCCAGGAGGCGCTGGCGAGGGTTCCGATCGCCAATCTCGACGCTTGGCTCATGGTGCGCCGCCGGCTCGACCAGGTCGCCAGCATCAAGCGGGCGGCGGTCGTCTTTCTCTCGCGCAGCGAGGCGCAGATCGACGTCCAATACCTGGGCGATCTGGCCCAACTCAAGCTGGCGCTTGCCCAGCGCGACCTGATATTGACGGAGGAGGGGGCAGGCCTCGTCTTGCGTCTCGCCGGCGACACTGCCGTTCCCGGGGGTGGGCCCGCGAGCGGCACCGGGAGTGCCTCGGGTGCTGGTGCGGATACCGGTGCTGCTGCTCGATGAAGAGGCGCACGGCGGCGCTTGCGCGTGGGCCACGCGCCGGGGTCTCGGCTCTTTCCCTCTGAACGGCGGGGTGGGATCGAGGCAAAGGTTGCCTTCCGAAGGCGGGGAGCGGGCGGGCGAATCGTGATCAATCTACCCAACCTGATATCGCTCGCGCGGCTTTTGGCCTCGCCGCTCGCCGTCTATCTCATTCTCACCGAGGCGTGGGTCTGGGCATTCTGGATCTTCGTGGTGGCGGGTCTCTCGGATGCGCTCGACGGCTTCCTCGCCAAGCGTTTCAACGCCCGTACCCTCGTCGGCGGGTATCTCGATCCGCTTGCCGACAAGGCGCTCCTCGTCAGCGTCTTCGTGGTGCTCGGCTATCTCCATCACCTGCCGAATTGGCTCGTCATCCTCGTCGTGTTCCGCGATCTCCTGATCGTCGGCGGCGCGCTCCTCGTGCACACGCTCACGGGCAGCCTCAAGATGCGGCCGCTGATGATCAGCAAGGTCAACACCTTGGCGCAGTTCGTGCTGCCCGCCTATGTGCTGGCGCAGCTCGGTCTCCGCGCCAACTACGAGGGGGTCGTGTCCGCCCTCATCTACCTCGTCGCCGCGACCACCGTGCTCTCGGGTGCTGCGTATCTGGTGAGCTGGGCGCGGCGGGCGGCCGATATCGAGGGCGTGTGATGGACGCCCGGACCCCCGTCCGCGAGCTGCGCTTTTGGCTCATCGGCCTCGCGGTCCTGGCCCTCGCCCTCTACCTCCTGCGCGGCGTGCTGCTTCCCTTCGTCGCGGGCATGGCGGTCGCCTACATGCTCAATCCGGTCGCCGACCGGCTCGAGCGCTGGGGAGCGTCGCGCGCGCTCGCCGCCGCCCTCATCATGGCGGTATTCGTCGTGCTGGGGGCGCTCCTGCTGCTCCTGCTCGTGCCGGCACTCCAGGCTCAGGTTGCGAGCTTCGCCGCCCGCTTGCCGCACTACCTCGACATCTTGCGCGACAGCATCACCCTTTGGGTCCAGCGCATCGAGATGCGCATCGCGCCCGAGGACGCCGAGCGGCTGCGCGCCGCCGCGGCCGAATTCTCGGGCCGCGTGGTCAGCTGGCTGGGCAGCCTGCTCTCCGGCCTATGGAGCGGCGGGCTGGCGCTCGTCAATCTGATCTCGCTGATCGTCATCACGCCGGTCGTCATCTTCTATCTGTTGCGCGACTGGCCCAAGCTCGTGGCGGGGGTCGACGGCTGGCTGCCCCGCGAGCACGCCGACACGATCCGCTCCGTCGTGCGCGAGATCGACGCCACCCTTGCCGGCTTCGCGCGCGGGCAGGCGATCGTCTGTCTCTTCCTCGGCGCCTTCTATTCGCTCGGGCTCTCGCTCGTCGGCCTCGACTTCGGCCTCGTCGTCGGTATCGCGGCCGGGCTGCTTTCGGTCATCCCCTTCGTCGGCACGATCGGCGGCTTCTTCACGAGCGTTGCCTTGGCGCTCCTGCAATTCTCCGATTGGCGTTGGGTCGTGGCCACGGCGGGAATATTCCTTCTCGGGCACCTGATCGAGGCGAATTTTCTCTCGCCCAAGCTGATCGGCGAACGCGTCGGGCTCCATCCCGTGTGGATCATCTTCGCGCTCCTCGCAGGCGGTGCCTTGCTCGGCTTCCTCGGCGTGCTGCTCGCGATTCCCTTGGCCGCTTCCATCGGCGTGCTGGCGCGCTTCGGCCTCGGGCGTTATCTCGCGAGCCCGCTCTACAAAGGTGCGGCAGGCGGTCGCCCATCGGACAGGGAGCCCACGCCGTGAGGGTGGAGGGCCAGCTCGCCCTCGATCTCGGCCATCGTGCCGCTTACGGGCGCGAGGACTTTCTGGTGGCGCCGTCGAACGCCGAGGCCGTCCTGTGGCTCGACCGCTGGCCCGCTTGGCCCGCGCCGGCGCTCACGCTCTACGGCCCGGCGGGCTGCGGCAAGAGCCATCTCGCCCAGGTCTGGCGCACGCGCTCGGATGCGCTGGAGCTCGCGCGGGATACGCTCCGCGTCGAGGAGCTTCGCGAGCGGCTCGGCCCGCGCCGGGCCGCCATCGTCGAGGACGCGGACCGCGGAGTCGATGAAGAGGCCCTCTTGCATGTCTATAACATGCTCGCCGAATGCCGCGGCCATCTGCTCCTGACGGCGCGCGTGCCGCTTGCGCGCTGGCACTTGACACTCGCCGATCTCAGATCGCGCCTGCTTGCGGCACCCGCGGTGGCCGTCGCAGCACCCGACGAGACGCTGCTCGCGGCACTCCTCGTCAAGCTCTTCGCCGATCGCCAGCTGCGCGTCGGCGCCGAGCTCATCGCCTTTCTGCTGCCGCGGATGGAGCGCTCCTTCGAAGGTGCTGCGCGGCTGGTTGCGGCACTTGATGCCGCAGCCCTTGCGGAGAAGCGGCCCCTTACCATGCCGCTTGCGCGCTCGGTGCTCGCAGCACTCGCGAGAGACGATAGCTAACCAGGCAAGGAGGGATTCCATGGATCTGGGCATTTCCGGCAAGAAGGCGCTCGTCTGCGCGGCGAGCAAGGGGCTCGGCAAGGCCTGCGCGTTCTCGCTCGCGCGCGAAGGCGCTGCCGTGACCATCGCGGCGCGCAACAAGGACGCGCTCGAGGCGACCGCCGCCGAGATCCGCGACAAGACCGGCGCCAAGCTGACGTCGGTCGCCTGCGACATCACGACCGCGGCCGGGCGCGCTGCCGCGCTCGCGGCTTGCCCCGAGCCCGACATCCTCGTCAACAACGCGGGCGGCCCGCCGCCCGGCGACTTCCGCGAGTGGGGCGAGGCGGAATGGATGAGCGCCCTCAATAACAACATGGTGACGGCGATCCTCCTCATCAGAGCTACGGTCGACGGCATGATGGCGCGGCGCTTCGGGCGCATCGTCAACATCACCTCGGCGGCGGTGAAGGCGCCGATTTGGAACCTCGGCCTCTCGAACGGCGCGCGCGCCGGGCTCACCGGCTTCATCGCCGGCCTCTCGCGCACCACCGTCAAGCACAACGTCACCATCAACAACCTGCTGCCCGGCCATTTCGAGACCGACCGCATGCGCGCCAACGTCCGCTATCAGGCGGAGAAGCTGGGCCGCACCTTTGCGGAGCAGATGGCCGCGACCCGGGCGGCGAACCCCTCGGGCCGCGTCGGCGACCCGGCCGAGTTCGGGGACGCCTGTGCCTATTTGTGCAGCGCTCAGGCGGGATTCATCACCGGCCAGAACTTCCTTCTCGATGGCGGCGCCTACCCCGGAACGCTGTAAGCCCTTGAAGCTGCAAAGTTACTTCTTTTACGAGAGAGACTTATCTCGGCACAACTACAAGGAGATTGTATGGCTGGGGCCTCCTCGGGTAGAGTCCATGGCGCCGGGCGGGCATGAGTTGGCTGGGTGATGCGTCGGGGAAATGATGAGCGCGGGCTACCAACCGCGCCGGAGCCGGGATGGACGAGGAGATCGAACTCAAGCTCGCGGTCGCACCGGAGCATGTGCAGCGCTTCCGGCGCCATCCCATTCTTCGCGCGCTCAAGGAGCGCCCGGCCTCGATCGAGCACTTGGTCAGCACCTATTACGACACGCCCGGCTTCGAGCTGAGACACAAGGCAGTGGCGCTCAGGGTGCGCAAGATCGGCCATGAGCGCATCCAGACCATCAAGCGCGAGGCCGCGCGCGGCAAGAGCCCGACGGCGCGGCAGCAATGGGAGCGCAGCATCGAGGGGGATCGCCCAGATCTCTCGTCGCTCGAGGATCCCGAGCTTCGTCGGCTGATCTCGCCCCATAGCAAGAAGGGCGAGCTCGCGCCCGTATTCGTGACCGACGTGAAGCGCGAGGTGTGGCCCTTGCGGATGGGTTCGAGCCAGATCGAGTGCGCGCTCGACGTGGGCGAGATCAAGGCCAACGGCAAGAGCGCTCCGGTTTGCGAGGTCGAGCTCGAGCTCAAGTCGGGGCCACCCGCGCGCCTCTTCGAGCTGGCGCGCCGGCTGAATGCGGCCGTCCCACTCCGCATCGAGCCGGCAAGCAAGGCGGAGCGGGGCTACAGCTTGGCCCTTGGCGCAGAGCCCGCGCCCCGCAAGGGCGAGGTGGTGCAACTCGATCCCGCGATGAGCGTAAGGGACGCGCTTGGAACGATTACGCGCGCCTGCATCGCCCATATCGTGGGCAACGTCGATTGCGCGCACGACGGCAAGGACCCCGAGGGCGTGCACCAGCTGCGCGTCGGCTTGCGGCGCCTGAGGGCGGCTTTCTCGGTCTTCGGCGACGCGCTTCCGGAACGCGAGCGCGCTCCCTTCGCCGGCAAGCTGCGCTGGCTCCAGCAGGAGCTGGGTCCGGCGCGCGAATGGGACGTCTTCATCGACGGCACGCTCAAGGCGCTCTCAAAGCGCGTCGGCGACGCGGAGGCGCTCAAGGCCTTGGGCGAGGCCGCGGAGGCCGCGCGCGTCGTCGCCTACGCGCGCGCGCGCGAGGCGCTTGCGGACCGGCGCTATACGGATTTGCTGCTGCAGCTCGAGGCCTGGCTCGATGGCGCGCTCGCGCGTGCCGCGCGCGGGGCCGGGGGAAGAGCCGCCGCGGACTTGCTCGACCAGCCGATTCTTGCCTTTTCCGCGGAGGTTCTGCGCGCGCGGCACGCCAAGCTCGAGAAGCTCGGCGCCAAGCTGCGCAAGCTCGACGAGGAGCGCCTCCACAGGTTCAGGATCCGCGTCAAGAAACAGCGCTACGCGATCGAATTCTTCCGCAATCTCTATACGGACAAGGGTGCCAAGCGCTATATCGCGGCGCTCAAGGAGCTGCAGGACGTGCTGGGCACGGCCCATGACGCGCTCGTGGCCCGCGGCCTCATCCCGCAGCTGGAGAAAAACGCGACGCTGCCGGCCGAGCGCGCAATCGGTCAGCTCGAGGGCTGGTGCCTGGCCGCCGTGCGCCACGACCGCAAACGGCTGCAGGGGCTCTGGCAGAGCTTTGCCAAGCTCAAGCCGTTCTGGAAGGCGGGCTGAGGCGCGCACCTCGGCCGCGAGCGCCCCCCTGAAGCATCTTAGACAGGGTGAAACAGCCAAGCGAGCTCAGCGGCGCTCGCGCGGTTCGGGGGACGGGCATGACGAGCGCCGAGCCTAGCGTCCATCTCAGCATCGAAGACCGCCCGCAAGGCCGCATCGCGCGTCTCGAGGTCGATCACCCAGGCAAGCTCAACATCCTCAACCGGGCGCTCATGCAAGCACTCGCGCGGAAACTCGAGGGGCTCGCCGCCGACGAGGCCTTGCGCGTGCTCGTGCTGAGCGGGCGCGGGGAGCGCGCCTTCATTGGCGGCGCGGACGTCCGCGAGATGGCAGCGCTGACGCCTCGATCGGCGCGCGCCTTCATTACACTGCTCCACCGGGTCTGCGAAGGGCTGCGCCGCCTGCCGGTGCCCGTGATCGCACGCATCCGCGGCTACGCGCTCGGCGCCGGGCTCGAGCTGGCGGCGTCCTGCGATTTGCGCATCGCCGCCCAAGACGCGCGCTTTGGCATGCCCGAGGTGAGGCTCGGCATCCCCTCGGTGATCGAGGCGGCCCTCTTGCCCTCGCTCATCGGCTGGGGGCGCACGCGCCGGCTGCTCTATACCGGCGAGACGATCGACGCGCGCGAGGCCGAGCGCCTCGGCCTCGTCGAGCGCGCGGTCGCGGCCGCCGAGCTCGACGCCGCGGTCGAGGAATGGGTCGCGGCCATCCTCGCCTGCGCTCCGCGCGCGATCCGCCTGCAAAAGGCGCTCATCCGCGCGTGGGAGGAGCTGCCGCCCTCGCGCGCGATCGAGCGTGGCATCGCCGCCTTCGCCCGGGCCTACCTGAGCGACGAGCCGCGGCACCTCATGGGCGGCTTCCTCTCGGCCGCCGCGCTCAGGCGCAAGCAGCGGGGCCGACCAAGCTAGAGCGGAATCCATTTCGGTGGAAGCAGCCCCCTCACCCTACCCTATCCCCCTTCGAGGGGGAGAGGGTTGCGCAGCCTTAGCGAGCATAGCGAGCTTAGGCAAAGCTGGGTGAGGG
>Ga0187784_10003807_pt1 | contig 12210 bp, 9 predicted proteins | sample 1015_SJ02_MP15_2_FD_132964 | JGI IMG/M metagenome (GOLD analysis project Ga0187784, IMG submission 132964) | Tropical peat soil microbial communities from peatlands in Department of Meta, Colombia - 1015_SJ02_MP15_20_MG | ecosystem: Environmental > Terrestrial > Soil > Wetlands > Peat | place... | reverse complement strand
CGGTTCGGCCTTCCTGCAGCCGCGCCTCGCGCGCGCCGTCCTCGGTCGCCAGGTCTTCCATGATGTGCAAGCCCGCGAACGCATCATCGGCGTAGAAGACGGCGTTCGCATACTCGCGCCGCAGATCGTCTTCGACGTACTTGCGCGTCAGCGCCGCGCCGCCGCAGATTACAGGGAACTCCAGCTTCTGGCGCTGCAAATCCTGGATCACGTACTTCATTTCGAGCGTCGACTTCACCAAGAGGCCGCTCAGCCCGATCGCGTCGGCCGAATGCTCCTGCGCCGCGCGGATGATCACATCCCCAGGCTGCTTGATGCCGAGATTTACGACTTTGAATCCGTTGTTCGACAGAATAATGTCGACCAGGTTCTTGCCGATATCGTGCACGTCGCCCTTGACCGTGGCCAGCACGATCGTGCCTTTCTGCGAGCCGGCTTTCTTCTCCATTTTCGGCTCGAGATATGCCACCGCCTGCTTCATTACGCCCGCGGAATCGAGGACGGACGGCAACTGCATCTTGCGCGCGCCAAAGAGGTCACCGACCGTCTTCATGCCGTCGAGCAGAACGGTGTTGATCAGCTCCAGCGGCGAGTAACTCGCCAGAGCCTCGTCCAGCAATGCTTCGAGCGATTTCCTATTCGCGCCTTCGCCCACGGATTTTTCGCCGTTAATGATGGCGAACTTCAGCTTGTCCTCGACCGAGAGCGTATCGACATGCGCGGTGGTCGAGGCCGCGGGCTTACCCTTCATGCCGGCGAAGTGCGCCATGTAGTTCTGCAGCGGATCGCCCGCCGACTCGTCCCGGAAAATCAGCTTGCGCGCGAGTTCCACTTCTTCCTGCGGAATTTTGTACAGCGGATAAATCTTGGTGTAGTTGACGATGGCCATGTCGAGGCCGTGATCCACCGCTTCGTGCATGAAGACGGAATTCAGCACCCGCCGCGGATACGCATCCAGGCCGAAAGAAATATTGCTGACGCCGAGAATCGTCTTCACCGTGGGCAATTCTTTCTTGATCCGCTCAACCGCCTTCAGCGTTTCCATGCCGGCCGTGCGATATTCTTCCTGGCCGGTCGAAATCGGAAGCGTCAGCGCGTCGAAAATCAGGTCGGTACCATCGAGGCCGTAGTTCTTTGTGGCCAGATCGAAGATGCGATGGGCGATGTCGACTTTCTTATCCGCGGTGAGAGCCATGCCTTCTTCGTCAATCGTTAGCGCGATCACAGCCGCACCATAGCGCTTGGCCATGGGCAGAACTTTTGCTGTCCGCTTCTCGCCATCTTCCAGATTGATCGAATTGATGATCGCCCGCCCGGGAATGCGCTTCAGCGCTTCCTCGACCACGTCGGCTTCGGTCGAATCCACCAGAATTGGAGCGGGCACGCGCGTCGCGATCTTCTCCAGAATCGAAGTGATGTATCCCTTCTCGTCTTCGCCCACGATCGCGCAGCACAAATCCAGCATGTGCGAGCCGTCGTTCACCAGCCTTTTCGCCAGCGCCAGGATCTCATCGTTCTTTTTCGCACGCACCAGATTCCGGAAATGCTCCACCCGCGTCGTCGTGTTCATTTCTTCGGCCACGATCAGCGGCTTAGGCTCCAGATCCAACGGCACTGAAGTGTACGCGCTGGACGCAGCCCCTGCGCGCTTCACGTCGCGCTTCGCCGGCTCAACTCCCGAAATCGCTTCGACCACCTCTTTGAGATGTTCGGGTGTGGTGCCGCAACATCCACCGACAATGCGCACGCCGTAGTCGGCAACAAAGTGCTTGTGATAGCTCGCCAGTTCTTGCGGCTTGAGCTTGTAGACGGCGCGCCCACCCTCGTTTTGCGGAAGTCCGGCATTGGGTAGAACCGAAACGTGCTTGGTCGAGTTCGCTCCCAGGAAGCGCACCGCATCGTTCATCTCGACCGGGCCGGTAGCGCAGTTCAGTCCGATAATGTCGACGTCGTAAGGCTCGAGCGCGGTCAGAGCGGCGCCGATTTCGGTGCCCAAAAGCATCGTGCCCGTCGCTTCAAGGGTTACTTGAACTGTCACCGGAAGCCGCTTGCTCGCCTTGCGCATCGCGTCGAACACGCCAGCCAACGCCGCCTTGGCTTGCAGCAGGTCTTGCGAGGTCTCAATCAGCAGCACATCCACGCCCCCATCGATCAGCGCCACGGCCTGTTCTTCATACGCGGACGCCAGGTTGTCGAACCGAATATGACCCAGCGACGGCAGCTTAGTCGTCGGCCCGATTGATCCTGCGACGAATCGCGGCTTGTCTTTGGTGGAGAACTGCTGCGCCACTTCCCGGGCCAGACGTGCGGCCGCCACATTCAGCTCCGCGACTTTGTCCTCGAGGTCATATTCGGCCAGCACGACGCGTGTCGCCCCAAACGTGTTGGTTTCGACCACGTCGCAACCCACCTGGAAGAATGCTGCGTGAATATCCTTGATGATGTCTGGACGGCTCAACACCAGCAGTTCGTTGCAGCCTTCTTTGCCCCAGAAATCGTCCACACTTGGATTGCGAACCTGAATATTGGTCCCCATGGCGCCGTCGTAGATTACGACGCCCTCGTTCACGGCTTGTAGGAAGTCAGCCATGTTCCAGTCGCGAGTTACGAGTCCCGAGTCGTGAGTCCGGCCGTTTGAAGCCCATCCGCTCAGGGCTTAGGACTCGCGACTTCTCCATGCACAAACGCCGGTCTCGGCTGGACCGGCGTGTCGCTTGCCTTGGACTCGCTGCTGATGAAAGCTTAGCTCCCCGACACCAACTGCGCCGGCGCCCCCGCATTCACGTCGGCCTGATTGAAGATTGCGTTGGCGCCCATGTGTGCTGGCCGGGGGGCCAGCATCTGCTCCTTGCGATAGACCAGGTTGCTGGCATTAAACGTCGCCAGCTCGAATCCGTGACCGTGCGTGATGGCATCGGTCGGGCAAGCCTCCACACAGTAGCCGCAGAAGATGCACCGGTTGTAATCGATGTTGTAAACCTTCGCGTAACGTTCGGCACCCGAGACGCGGTGCTCGGTGGTGTTCTCAGCCGCCTCGATGTAGATGCAATTGGACGGGCAAGCCGCCGCGCACAGAAAGCAGGCGACGCACTTCTCCAGTCCATTTTCATCGCGCTGCAGCACGTGCGCGCCGCGGAATCGCGCCTCAAACACTGCCCCCTTCAGCGGACCCTTCCCATCGGGATAGTTCTCGACGATCGTGGGCTGAAACATCTCCATGAAAGTGATGCTCATGCCCTTGGCCACGGCCGCAATGTTCTTGAAAACCGGCATGCTTAGTCAGTATATCGTAAAAAGCGGGCTGAGCCGCGCCGGGCTTGGTGGACACCGCCGCCCTGGCACACGCTATGCTGTCGTGGTGACGAAAACGGCAGACGAGAACGACGCCAGACGCGTCGGATTGTGCAGCGGTTGTCGCTTTGTGCGCAAGATGAAGTCCGACCGAGGCGAAACCTTCCATTTGTGTGAGCGGTCACTGACTGACCCGGCGTTCCCAAAGTATCCGCGCCTGCCGGTGTTGCAATGCGCGGGCTACGAGCTTCGACCCGCGAAGGATGACTCCCCGAACCAATAGTTCCCCGTCGAAATGTTTTTCTCGGCTGCGACGATCAGGCGTGACCAGCATCACTGCGCACGCCGCGAGACCGCCGCACAATGGTCTGAGGTTCCCGGACGAAGTCCGGAATGTCTCAAGGACTCATATTCATGTTGATGAAAGTTCTTGCCAGCGGCGCCATTGTTTTATTCTTCGTTTGACTGATGGCCGTGCTCCAGGGCTGGAGCAAAAACACGCTTTTCCAACGGATGACCGGATTGGCATTCTTGGTCGGGTTTGGCTTCGCGGCTGCGTGGGGCGCTCGGCTTCTTCACCTGATTCACTGAGAACCTGGCGTCGCCAGCGGGAATCGGTCGAGAATCAGACGATCCCAAGCTCTTTGGCCAGCGCCTTCCACTTGCTGTCCACTAGCGCCTTCGTCTTCGCGTCCATAACAATCTCCTCCGGCCAGGGACGCGTGAATCCTTCGCTCGCCCACTTGCGCGTGGCATCAATCCCCATTTTCGAGCCGTAGTCGGGCAGGCGCGAGGCGTGATCGAGAGAATCCACGGGGCCAAGCGTGAACTGAATGTCGCGCTCGGGATCGATGTGGTTGAATACTTTCAGCGTCACGTCGGCGAGATCCTGCACGTCCACATCTTCATCCACCACCACAATGCACTTGGTGAACATGGCCTGGCCCAGCGACCAGATAGCGTTCATTACTTTGCGAGCCTGGCCGGGATAGGACTTCTTGATGGAAACGATCATCAGGTTGTGGAATATGCCTTCAATCGGCAGGTTAATGTCCACCAATTCGGGGATGGTGAGTTTCATCAGCGGCAGAAAGATGCGTTCGACCGCCTTGCCCATGTAGGCGTCCTCCTGCGGCGGCTTGCCCACGATGGTCGTGGCGTAGATCGGATCCTCGCGGTGCGTGATACAGGTGAGATGAAAGACGGGATACAGATCCTCGAGTGAATAAAAGCCGGTATGATCGCCAAACGGGCCTTCCGGGCGGAGTTCGTCGAGATTGATGTAACCCTCGAGGACGATCTCGCTGGTCGCCGGAACCTCCAGGTCCACGGTTTCACACTTCACCAGATCCACGGGAGCTCCGCGCAGGAAGCCGGCGATGACGTACTCCTCGATATCCGGAGGCGCCGGCACGATCGCACAGAAAGTCACGGCTGGATCGGTTCCGATCGCCACTGCAACTTCCATCTTGCCCGCGGGCCGGTCACCCGCAGCCAGAACGGAGCCGCCCGAGGAACGAGCCATGATGTCTACCGCGGCTGATTTTTCCTCCACCGCCATGCGCATGCGCTCGCGAGCGTGCTCGGCTGCTGTCTTCTGGCGCTGCCAGTGCATGCCAGTCGTGCGCTCGTCATAAACCTGCATGCGGTACATGCCCAGGTTGCGTTTGCCGGTTTTGGGGTCGCGCGTCACCACGCAGGGCAGGGTGATGAAGCGTCCGCCATCTCTCGGCCAGCACTGCAGGATCGGAAAATCGAGCAGGGAGAATTTTTCGCGCTTGATGACCTGCTTGCAGGGGCCGGTCGAAACCATGCGCGGGAAAAACTTTCCCGCCTCCGCCAGAAGCGGCAGCATCTTGATTTTGTCGAGAAAGCCCTGGGGCGATTTCACATCCATAAAGGCGCGGATGCGGTCGGCAACCTCGTCGAAGGAAGAGACGCCGAGCGCCAGCTTCATGCGGGCATCAGAGCCGAACTGATTGATGAGAAGCTGGGACCCGGCGTGACCTTTCAGATTTTGGAAAAGCAGGGCGGGACCGCCGGGTTTTTGGGTGGCGCGGGCGGCCTCGCCCGCGTCAGCTCCAGACTTGTGCATCTTGGAAACCCGGTCGGTGATTTCGGCGATCTCGAGTATGGGATCGGCTTCGGTCTGGATGCGCTTCAGTTCGCCCGCGCGGTCGAGGGCGGCGATCCATTGGCGAAGGTCATCGAAGGGCAAGAGGTCCTCTCTGATGGACATGATCAACGTGAGCGACGATTATAAGGGATTCGCCGAACAGAAAAACCTCTTCGCCGCGGATTCACGCGGATGAACGCGGATATCCAAAACACTCCCTGTGACGTCGGCGCAATTCAAAGCGATCCACTACCCGGCGGCTACTTCCGCTGTTCGAGTTTCACGCTGGCCGTCACCGGCTGCCCGTCGCGCAGAACTCTCACTTCGACTACGTCTCCCACCTTGCTGCGCCGCAGCGCGTCGGTGAAATCATAGAGATTCTTGATGGGCTTGTCGCCAAATTGAATGAGCACATCTCCACCCTTCAATCCTGCTTTGGCCGCGGGCGAGTTCGGCTTCACGTCGGCAAACTTCACACCGTTCTCGGTTTGGCCGAAGTCCGGGATGGAGCCGAAATAGGGCCCGTAGCCGGCTCCTCCTCCGCCTGCCGGCGGCTTGTCTTCCGCCACCACCTGGAATGTGGGTGTGTCCTGAGCATTCGCCAGCTGCACGGCTACGTTGCCAATCATGTCGAGTAGGCGCACGGCGGATGGCGCGTTGATCTTGTCCCAGGTGTCGGAGGGCTTGTGGTAGTCGGAATGAAGGCCGGAGAAAAAGAAGAGCACTGGAATCTTCTTGGCCACGAATGAGGTATGGTCGCTTGAGGAATATCCTCCGGGCGAGTACTCGATTTTGAAAGGCGTGTCTTTCTGCGCCTGTTCGAGGATCGATTTGAAAGTAGAGCCTGTGCCAACCCCGCCGATGTAAACCTTGTCGTCCTTGATGCGGCCGATCATGTCCATGTTGATCATGGCCACGGCTTTCGCGAGCGGGCGGGTCGGTTCCTTCACCCACTCCGCCGATCCGAGCAGCCCGAGTTCCTCGCCGGCAAAATTCATGAATAAAATGCTGCGCCTGAACTGTCCGCGCTGCGGCGCGAGCAGGCGTGCCAGTTCGAGCACTCCGGCCGTACCGCTGGCATTGTCATCGGCCCCGGGATGGATCTGCCCGATTTGCGATGGCGCCAGCGAATCCACGCCTCCCCGCCCCAGGTGATCGTAGTGGGCTCCGATGATCACGTATTCCTCGGTCTGGCCGGGGAGCCAGGCCAGAACGTTATTCACGGTCGCGCGAGTGGTTTCGATGTCAATGTGGAGCGACAGGCGTACTGTCTCGGGCAGAGCGAACGAGGCTGGCTTGGTCGCGGAATTGATCTGTTCCTGAACTTCTTTCAGTGACTTTCCGGCTGCTTGAAGCCACGCATCCGCCACTGCGTTTTTCACTTGCACGAAAACGATGCCGACATTTTCCGGTCCGCTGACGCTGCCAAAGCGGGTCAGCAGATCTTCTTCACCGTCGCCCAACTTGCCGTTTACCACGACCACGGCCTTGGCTCCGTGATTTCGGGCATTGATCGCCTTGGTGATCAGTTGCGAATGCTGGGTGAGCCCCTGGTGGCTGCTCTTCTCCGCAAAGCCCGAAGGCTCGTAGCGCAGCACGACCACGATCTTGTCTTTCACGTCGAGCCCGGCGTAGTCGTCGTAGTGAAACTCGTCGGCTGTCGCGCCGTATCCGGCGAACACAACCGAGCCGGCGACCTGACCTGAAGGAGAGAAGCTGAAAGGAACGAAATCCTCGTTGATCTTCAGATTTTTCTTGACGTTAGCCGATTCGACGACAAGGTGATTATCAGACTTGAGCCGTGCCCCGGTGATGACGCTGAAAGGCTGCGCGTAGCCGTTGACGCCCGCGGGCGGAAGGCCAAGCTCCTTGTACCGCTTCTCGATCAGATGCTCAGCGCGCGCGATGCCCTTGGTGCCGGCGCCGCGGCCTTCCATGTCCGGAGCGGCCAGCGTCTTGATGTCATTCAGGTAACGGGTCGGGTCTGCCGGTTGGAACGGAGTCGAAGCGGCGACGAGGAACAGGGTGGCAGCAGCCAGTGTGAGGAGGACACGATAGAAGCGCAGGCGATTCAGCATGATAGGAAATCGTAGGGAGTGCACACAGGCGTGTCAAATCCGTCGTCGCTATCCAGAGGCATCATCCCGAAGCTCGCGTTCCTACCAGCGGGGCGAGAGCCCGCCCTGAGCGACCCGGAACGGAAGCGAGGGGGAGTCGAATGGGGATCTCCCGCGCAACTGCTTTGTAAGGGAGGTCCCTTCGACGTTCGTCTCAGGGCAGGCTCTTCGCTCCGCCTCGCTGCGCTCGCCCCCGGCTCACTTCGTTTGCCCCTGGCTAAAGCCAGGGTCTACCGGCCGAGGGTCTACCGGAAAGCGGCTGCGCTCCGGATCACGCCCGAGTCCGAGTGTTCGATTTACAATCACCCTGTCATGAAAAAATTAACTCCCTTCCTGATATTTGCGGCGTGCTCCCTGACCGCTTGTAACAAACCTGCGGGATCTGCCGCCCCGAGTACGGGTGCCTCTGCCGCGCCGGCGTCTCCTGACGCCGTTCAACAGAAACTGCAGGAATATTCCGGAGCCGGCGCCACCGATTGCGGACGCCTCGATGTGCATGCCGCCGGCCCAACTCAAAAACGCCAGCGACTGCGCCCTGCAAGCGAACCAGAGCAAACATCCGTTCTACGTGGCCTACGACATGCCGGGGATGACCGTCGGAGTCGCGGGCAGCGCCGAGGGCAAACTGTTCACGGTGCAGTCGCAGAGTGAAGGTGCTTCTCCTTCGCTGACCGGCGGCGCATGTCCCGCGCAGCTCCGCATCGCCTCCAGCGGACGCGTTACCTGCTTTGCTCCCGGCGATATGGGCTCGATGAGCGGCAGCCACGGCGGTGGCGTCATGCCCCCGGGCATGCCGAATCCGCACACGGCTGGTGGAACCAAATCAACCAATCAGTAGGGCCGGGTACGCGGGGGCGATTGCGACGCCACGGGCAAGCCTTTTCTCCGCACCCGTCTCCGGTACTTGGTGACCTTTCTCCCGGCAACGTCGAGCGCCGTCCCGTTTGGGGCTGTTGAGCGCCAAACCCACTCTCGGGCTGATATTTGCGCGAAACCGCGCAGTCTGGCGGTCGATTGGGCGCGGCCAGGGCTGCCGCCCCGGCTGGCAATTTGGTTCCAACCATGTAAGTGGTTGTTTTTCTTTAGCCTAGGTAGGAGCCCCTGAGACAATTAGAGAACCGATCCCCAGAGACCAGTTTTGGTTCGAAACTTGCGGTAGACTCATTAGGATCATACCAAGTTCGACTCCTATGTCTTTGCTTTGGCTACGTTTCGCGCTGGGTTGCTACTTTATCGGGTTGGTTTACGCCTTCGTGGCGCTCCGCCGCACCAGCGATCTGTTTGCCCGCATCGCGTTGCATGCGGCCAGCCTGGGCATGGTGTTTCACTTCGTATCTCTGGTCGAGGTCTTTCTCTCCGGGCAATTCGTCTGGGCCTCGGTGCACAACGGCGAGTCGCTGCTGGCGTTCATTTCAATGACCTTCTTCATGGTCATCTATGCCATCTACCAGACCACCTCGCCAGGCGTGGTTGTGTTTCCAGTAGTGTTTTTCCTGACGTTCGTGGCAGCCGTGGATCAGCAACCGGTGTTGCTGACTGCCTTCGTCCAGCGCCGCGGATGGCTCATCGCCCACATTATTCTGATCTTCACCGGCTACGCCGCGCTCGTGCTGAGCTTCGGGGCCAGCCTGCTCTACTTGCTGCAGGAGCGGCGCCTGAAGTCGAAAAAGCCGACCAGCCTGATTTCTTTCCTGCCTGCGCTCGAAGTGATTGACCAGATCGGCTACCGCTCGCTCCTGTTGGGCTTTCCCTTCATGACGCTCGGACTGCTGACCGGTTCGGTCGTGGCGCTCACCACCTATGGCCGGGTTAATTTTCTTGATCCCAAAATTCTGCTGTCGGTGTTGATGTGGGCCGTCTACATGATCATGGTCTTCACCCGCTGGAATTCCGGCTGGCGCGGACGCCGCGCCGCAATTCTGGCGAGCTTCGCTTTTGTGGCCGCGCTGGCCGCCTGGGCGGCGAACTATTTCTCGACGATTCACAGGTTCGCTTCATGAGATTTCAGCTCATTGGCGTGAATCACAAGAGCGCGCCGCTCGAAGTGCGCGAGCGGCTGGCGATTCCGGAGTCGCGTCTGCCTGATACCTGCCGTGATCTCACGGCGTACCCCGGCATCGAAGAGGCCATGGTGATCTCCACCTGCAACCGCGTGGAAGTCGTCACCCACACGGCGAACGGCCACGCTGACCTGCGCGGATTCCTGCATGAGCACTTTCACCTGAAGCCGGAAGAATTGGATCCCCATCTTTACGAATTTCGCGAGAAAGACGCGGTGCGGCACGTCTTCCGCGTGGCTTCGAGCCTGGATTCGATGGTCGTCGGCGAAGCACAAATTCTGGGTCAGGTGAAAGAGGCCTACGCCACCGCCCGCGCCGTGGGCGCGGTCCGAGGTCAACTCGATCAACTTTTCAGCCGCGCCTTTGCCGTCGCCAAGCGCGTGCGCACCGAGACTGCGGTCGGATCGTCTTCAGTCTCGATTGCCTCGGTCGCGGTCGAACTGGCCAAGAAGATTTTCGGCTCGCTCCACGGCAAGAATGTGTTCATCGTCGGCGCCGGCAAGATGAGCGAACTCGCCGCCCGCCATCTCATGGCGCACGGCTGTGCGTCAATTTTCGTTGCCAACCGCACCTACGAACGCGCTATCGGCCTGGCGCAGAAATTCAATGGTCAGGCCATCAAGTTCGAAGACCTGTATGCGACCTGCGACCGCGCCGATATCGTCATCACTTCGACGGGCGCGCCCCACGCCATTTTCCGCCGCGAACATGGCGAGCAGTTCCTAGCGCGCCGCAAGAACCGCCCGATGTTCTTCATCGACATCGCCGTGCCGCGCGACGTTTCGCCCGACATGGCGAAGCTCGACGGCATATTCACCTACGACATTGACGACCTGCAGCAGGCGGTCACAAGCCACGTCGCCGACCGCCGCAAGGAAGCCGAGCACGCCGAAGCCATTATTGCCAGCGAAGTCGAAAAGTTTGAGGCCCGGGCCGCCACGCTCGACGTCGTGCCGACGATCGTCTCGCTGCAGGATCATCTGGAGACGATTCGCCAGGCTGAGATTGACCGCGTCCGCTGACGCCTGGGCCAGATGACACCCGAGCAAGAGATTGCCGTCGAAGCGCTGACCCGTGGCATCATCAACAAAGTCATGCACACGCCGATCACGACGCTGAAGTCGGCCGCGAAGGAGTCCGAGGCGACAACGGTGGTTGATGTGGTTCGGCGCCTGTTCAACTTGCAAGTGAAAGGGAAGGACGATCAGGCAGAACTGGCGGCGAAGAAAGACGAGGTGGGGACGCGGCAGTGACTACGACACTCTGTCATCCTGAGCGGAGTCTGGCGATGAGCGAAGCGAATCGCCAGACGGAGTCGAAGGACCCCGTGCCTGCTGGCAGGACCACCGGCGATGCAAGGAATTTCTGCACCATAATCCGCTTCTTCGATGAGAACGAGCCGAATGCGCGCCAGTTTCCAGCCGCGAAGCGGCGATAGAGTTCAGCCCACGGAGTAAGCCGTGGGTGGAAAGCGGGAAGAGGAGCAAGCCCCGGAGGGGCGAAAGAAACATTCAATGACCAGAGTCCTCATCATCCTGTGGGACGGCCTGTTCACGTTTGGGGATGGTGCTTGTATCGGAATCCACGGCTATTTGACAAGACCGAATCCGACCACCGTCAGTTGCGAATCAACAAGGTTGGCGGGCTCGTCATAATGATCTTCGGGATAGGGTGCACTGCTGCCACTCTGCTCTCCGCATTAATAAAACACTGAAGGCCACGAGAACAGGCAATTGAACGACTCACGGAATCCCGCTCCCCTTCGCATCGGCTCCCGCGGCTCGCAACTCGCGCTCTGGCAGGCCAACCACATCTCGGCGCTCCTGCGCGTGCAAGGCCACCAGGTCGAAATTGAAATCATCCACACCACGGGCGACAAGATCACTGACGTTGCCCTGGCCAAAGTCGGCACCAAGGGCATGTTCACGAAAGAAATCGAAGAAGCGCTCGCCGCCGGCCACGTCGATCTCGCCGTGCATTCACTGAAAGACTTACCCACGGAACTCCCCGCAGGATTCGAAGTCGCCGCCATTACCGAGCGGCAAGACCCGCGCGACGCTTTCTGCTCCCGCCATTACGCGAAAATCGAAGATCTCCCGAAAAAAGCCCGGGTCGGCACGTCCAGCCTGCGCCGCCAGGCGCAACTCAAGGCCATTCGTCCCGATCTCGACATTCATCCCCTACGCGGCAACGTGGACACACGTCTGCGTAAACTCGAACAGGGAGAATACGACGCCATCATTCTTGCCTCAGCTGGACTGAAACGCCTGGGCAAGACGGAGCTAATCAGGCAGATCATTCCTGCTGAAATCATGTGCCCGGCCGCGGGCCAAGGAGCGCTGGGGATCGAAATCCGCGAAGGCGATGCCGCCACGCGCGAACTGCTTGCCTTCTTGAACGACCCCGCAGCCCGCGCCGCAACCACTTGTGAGCGCGCGCTGCTCAACCGCCTGGGCGGAGGCTGTCAGGTTCCCATCGGCGCCTTTGCGGAGGCAAAAAATGGCAAACTGCATTTAGAATCCATTGTTGCCGATCCCGATGGCACCAGACTCCTGCGGGACTCGCGTGATGGAGACAATCCCGAGAAGCTGGGCAACGACGCCGGTGCGGCGCTGCTCGCCCGCGG
>Ga0187784_10003806_pt1 | contig 12212 bp, 11 predicted proteins | sample 1015_SJ02_MP15_2_FD_132964 | JGI IMG/M metagenome (GOLD analysis project Ga0187784, IMG submission 132964) | Tropical peat soil microbial communities from peatlands in Department of Meta, Colombia - 1015_SJ02_MP15_20_MG | ecosystem: Environmental > Terrestrial > Soil > Wetlands > Peat | place... | reverse complement strand
GGATGCTCGAGCAGGTGCGGGGCTTGGGCGCGGATGACCTGGTGCTCTGTCTCATATCGGGCGGCGGCTCGGCGCTCGCCCCGCTGCCCGCGCCCGGATTGACCCTCGAGATCAAGCAGTCGCTGGGCCGCTCGCTCCTGGCCTGCGGTGCCACCATCTCTGAGATGAACTGCGTGCGCCGACACCTCTCGGCGATCAAGGGAGGACGGCTGGGCGCAGCCTGCCATCCGGCGCGCGTGCTCGCGCTCGCGATCTCCGATGTGCCGGGCGATCGGCCGATCGACATCGCCTCGGGTCCCACGGTTGCGGATCCCACGACCTGCGCCGATGCGCTGGCGATTCTTCGCCGCTACGGCATCGATCCGCCGCCGCCAGTCCGTGAGCTACTCGAGAGTGGGCGGGGCGAGTCCTTGAAACCCGGCGATCCGCGCCTCGCCCGCTCCGAGCTGCGCATCGTCGCCACCCCGCAAATGGCGCTCGAGGCGGCGGCGGCCGTAGCGCGCGCCGCGGGCATCACTCCCTACATCCTGGGCGATGCGATCGAGGGTGAGGCACGCGATGTGGGCAAGGCGTTTGCCGGTATCGCCACGCACATCGCGGAGCGTGCACAGCCGGTGGGCGCGCCCTGCGTGCTGCTCTCGGGGGGCGAGACCACGGTGACCGTGCGCGGGAGTGGGCGCGGCGGGCGCAACGTCGAATTTCTACTCTCCCTCGCCATTGCGCTCGACGGCCATCCGCGCATCCATGCGCTCGCGGGAGATACGGACGGGGTCGATGGGCAAGAGGAGATCGCGGGGGGCGTGATGGAACCCGACTCGCTCGCTCGCGCGTGGGCCGCGGGGCTCAAGCCGAAGGACATGCTCGCCGATAACGATGCCCACAGATTCTTCGCGGCGCTCCACGACTCGGTGGTCACCGGACCCACACTCACCAATGTCAATGATTTTCGCGCGATCTTGATCGAGGCAGCGCTTTGATCCAACACCGAGCCCGGATCGCGAGCCGTTTCAGCGCTTTCGGTAGCGCGGCAGCGCCTCGAGGATCGAGCAGGGGCGATGGCGGCTGTCGAGCTGTCGGCTGATGAGCTGGTCCCAACCGTCGCGGCAGGCGCCGGTCGAGCCGGGGAGTACGTAGATGACCGTGTTGCCGGCCATGCCGGCACAGGCGCGGGATTGCATGGTCGAGACCCCGACGGTCTCATAGGAGACGAGGTGCCAGAGGACGGTGAATCCCTCGAGCTCGCGGTCGAAGAGCTCGCGGAACGCCTCAGGAGCGATGTCGCGATCGGTAAGCCCCGTCCCGCCCGTGCTCACGATGACGTCCACCGCCGGGTCGTCGATCCAGCGCCACGCCTGGGCTTGAATTGCCGCCTTGTCATCGCCCACGATGGCGCGCGCCTTGAGCGCGTGGCCGGCCGAGGTGATGCGCTCGGCGAGCAAATCGCCGGAGGTGTCCGTGCTGCGATCCCGCGAATCGGAGATCGTCATCACCGCGACGCCGAGCGGCGTGAAGCTGCGATCGAGATCGATCTTGCCGCCCGGCATGCTCAGCCCCCGAGACGCCTTCGCACCAGCTGATACACCTCCTCGCTTTCGACCCCGGAGGACTCCATCAGTTTCTTGACTTCCAGGACGCTCGCCTCGGCGAAGTCCCGGTCTTTGATCGAGGGCGCATTGATGAGGACGTTGAGGCCCGCGCTGCGAAGGGCCGCATGCGCGGCGGAGACTGCCACACCGGCATCGCTGATGACGTGCTGGTAGCCGTGCTCGCCCGCGCGCCGCGCGAGCGCGATCACCTCGGCGCAGGCCCGGGCGCACTCGAGCGGGACGAGCGTCGCGCGGCGCAGACTCTCCTGGATCGCCGCGGAGCGCGCGACCTTGTCGCGCTCCGAAGCCTTGGGCAGCTTGTACGCGGCCATCAATCCGCCGAAGGCCGCCTCGTCTTCGGCGGCCATCGCCGCCACGCGCGGGCGCAGCGCCTCGGAGCGCGCGAGCACGGCGCGTAATACGGGCTCGATGGCTTCACACTCCTTCTTGCCGATGGAGACGTTGCATACCATGGAGACGAGCGCCGCGCCCATGGCGCCCATGAGCGCCGCCGCGCCTCCTCCGCCCGGCGTCGGGTCCGAGCTGGCGAGACGATCCAGAAAGTCGTTCAGACTGGCTTGCGTGATCACGATAGCGGTTCCGCGAGCTCCCGGGCCCTCATCCGACCATGGTCTTCGCGAGGGAGTAAATCTCCTGCGCGTCGAGCACGAGGTCATTTTGCTCGAACAGGCGTGCGATGCAGGCGCGATGGAGCGCGAGCTTCAGTGCGCCGAACCCCAAGGGTCCGAAGAGGATCTTGCCATGGCTCGAGGTACCGCGATCAGCCATGGCGATCCCCTCGATGCCCGCGGGAGGCGAGGCGTTCGCGTCCGCCACCAGCTCGAGCGATGGGCTCTCTTGCCACTGTCTTGCGGAGAGCAGCGTGATGCCCGCGGCGCCCGTGGCAAGCACGATCTGGGCGCCGGCGATCGCCGCGCCGCGCTCGGCCTCGGTCGCGGCCCCGATGGCCGTTACATCGACGGCGAAGCGGCACTTGAGCGCTTGACAGGCCGCCCGAACCACCTCGAGCTTTCGGCCGGTGATCGACACCGACGCGCCCTCACGCGCGAGGAGCACCGCCGCACGCTGGCCCACGGGCCCCGTGCCCGCGAGCACGACGGCGCGCTTGCCCTCGAGTGAGCGGCCGTGGGCGAGCCAGGCGACGGCCGCCGCCGCGGTGGTATTGGAACCGTTGCAGTCGAACATGACCGAGACACGGAACTTGGCGAAGAATTTCGCCTGAACCGCTTCGAGCAGCGCTTGGCCCGCACCCATGTTGCTCCCGCCGATGAAAATCGCCGTGTTTTTCTTGTCTTTCGGGCCGCGCGTGAAGATCGCGCCCTCGACGAGTGCGCCCACGTTCGCGGCGGTCACGCCGCCGTAGGCGGTCACCTGATCGGCGCCCCCGTCGTAGGCGACGACGTTATCGAAAACCGCGGGCAAGGGGTCTGTATCGAATTGGTAGAGGAGCTTCTTCATGGAGGTCGTGCGCCACGCGCGTCAGGTCACCAGATGCTGCGGCTTGCCGGCCGCCCAGCGCTCGATGTTATCGATCAGCTGGTCGGCGAGGAACTGCATGGCGCCATCCGAAGCCCAGGCGATGTGCGGCGTCAGGATGAAATTGGGACGCCGCACATCGAGCAAGGGGTGCCCGTTCCTCGGCGGCTCGACGGTCAACACGTCGAAACCGGCGCCGGCGATCAGGCCTTGGTCGAGCGCCTCGATGAGCGCCGCCTCATCGACGAGCCCGCCGCGCGCGGTGTTGATCAGAATCGCGGTGCGCTTCATCTTGCGAAAGGCCGCGCGGTCGATGAGGTTGCGCGTCGCGGGCATGAGCGGGGAGTGCAGGGAGATCACGTCGGACTGCGCGAGCACCTCCTCGTGCGGCGTAAATCTCACGCCCTCGGACTTCGGGGGAGCGTGATCGGCGAAGAGCACCCGCATGCCGAAGCCACGCCCGATGGCTGCCGTAGCCTGGCCGATCGCCCCTTCGCCGATGATCCCGAGGGTGGCGCCGTACAGATCGCCGATGGGGTGCGTGAGAAAGCAGAATTGTTCGGACTGGTTCCACACGCCGTTCTCGACGTCCTGGCGGTAGGCGAGGAGGTTGCGGCGCAACGCCAGAATCAGCATGAAGGCGTGCTCGGGAACGGTATGGATCGCGTAATTGCGAATGTTGGCGACCGCGATGCCGTGCGCCTTGCAGTAGGCGACGTCGATGACATCGTAGCCGGTGGCGGCAACGGCGATCAGCCTGAGCTCGGGCAGCTGCTCGAGCGTGGGCGCCCGCAGCGGCACTTTGTTGACGATCGCCACCTGCGCGCCCTGGAGGCGGGGCACGACCTCATCGGGCGCAGTCTTCTCATACTCGAGGTACTCGCCGGCGCCGACGGGCTTGCGCAGCGTCGCCTTGAGCGAGGCGCGGTCCAGGAACACGACGCGCCGGAGCAGGCGGCCTTGCCCTTCGCTCACGCTGTCGTGCTCTTTGCGCGCGCCGCCTTGCGCTTCGCTCACGCGGCCTTGCCCGCTTTGGCCGCGGCGAGGTCCTTCGGTGCGGCGGCGGCTGAATGGCTGCGCCAGTACTTCTGCGCGGCGGCTACACCGCTTCCCGCCTCGATCTTCACGCCGACGTCGAGCATGGCCATCTCGGCCCCTGCGATCGCACCCAAGAGCATGAGCTCGTTGAGATCGCCCAGGTGCCCGATGCGAAACAGCTTCCCTGCGACCTTCGACAGGCCCGCCCCGAGCGCGAGGTTGTAGCGATGGAATGCACGGGCGATGACTTCTGCGCCGTTGATGCCGTCGGGCACCATGACGGCCGAGACCGTATCGGAGTACCACTTCGGAGCGACCGCGCAGAGCTTCAATTTCCAGCCTTCGAACACCGCGGCGCGCGCGCCGCCGGCGAGGTGGGCGTGCCGCCGGAACACGTTCTCCAGTCCCTCCTCGGCGAGCATGGTGAGCGACTCCTTGAGGCCGTACATCATCGGCACCGATGGGGTATAGGGAAAGTAGCCCGACGCGTTGGCCTGCACCATGTCGCCGTAGTCGAAATAGCAGCGCTTCGAGCTCGCCTTCTTGGCCGCTTCGAGCGCCTTCTGGCTCACGCAGGTGACACCCATGCCCGCCGGAAGCATCAAGCCCTTTTGCGAGCCGCTGATGCATACATCCACGCCCCACTCGTCCATGCGAAAGTCGATGCTCGCAAGGGCGCTCACCGAGTCGACGAATAAGAGCGCCGGATGCTTGACGCTATCCATCGCCTGGCGAAGCGCTGCGACATCGCTGGTCACGCCAGTCGCGGTCTCGTTCTGGCACACCAGGACCGCCTTGATCTTGTGCTGCTTGTCGGCCGCGAGGGAGGCCAGATAGCGGTCGATTGGTGCTCCCTCGCCCCAGGGGGTTTCGAGAACCTCGGTCTCGTAGCCCAGCCGCACGCACATGTCGACCCACAGATGACTGAACTGGCCGAAGCGAGAAACGATCACCTTGTCCCCGGCATTCAGACAGTTGGTGAGCGCCGCTTCCCAGCAGCCCGTCCCGGAGGATGGAAACAGGATCGGGGTGCCCGTGGTGGTCTTGAAGATCGGCTTGAGGCCGTCGATGCAGGCCCGTGTGAGCTGCGGGAAGATCGGCGAACGATGATCCTCCATGGCCACCATCATGGCGCGCGTGACGCGGTCGGGTACGTTGGTCGGACCGGGCACGAACAGAAAATTACGACCTGCCATGAAAGCTCCTTGGGTGCGGGGGCGGAAAATCGGGCCGATATCTTACCGGCCGCAGCACGAGCGCACCGTCCTGCTTGCGACGCGGTTTTGCTTGATTGTACCGGGACACGTCGGCCTACGATATATGAGATATCATGGCCACGGCGGGCAAGATATCATGCCGCGGCCGCCAGCCGAGTTCCCTCGCCTGGAGGCGCGCAAGCACCCGGCGCGCGCCTTCTCGCAGGTCACGGGGCGGATCGGTGAGGTCACCGCCGTCGGTGAGCGGAGCCTGTTCATCAACGCGCAGGGCGGCCAGATCGAGGTGTTCACGCTGCGTCTCGAGGACGGCAAGAAATTGCAAGGCCCGGAGCTGTGCAAGCAGGCCGGCTTGGGTCCCGGAATCATTCTAGGGGCGGACGCGTGAGCGCGCCGCCTCGGGCACCGGGCAAGGTGGTCGACCACGAGGCTCAGGCGCTGCCGTAAAAACTCGCGTGCTATAGTGCGCGCCGCACTCGGTCAGGCCTCGACTTGACCTCGAACTCAACCCGTCCGCCGCGGGTGGCGCGGCACCGTCAAATGACCATTGAGGAGTAAACGTGCGTTCCGACATTGAGATCGCCCAAGCCGCCACGATGAAGCCGATCGCCGAGATTGCCGCCCGACTGGGCATCCCGGCCTCGAGTGTGGAGAACTACGGCCACTACAAGGCCAAGATATCGCTCGACTTCGTCGAGAGCCTGCGCCACAAGCCGGACGGCAAGCTCATCTTGGTGACCGCGTTGAGCCCGACGCCTGCGGGCGAGGGCAAGACGACCACCACGGTCGGGCTCGGCGATGCGCTCAACAAGATCGGCAAGAAAGCGGCCATCTGTCTGCGCGAGCCGAGCTTGGGGCCGGTGTTCGGTATGAAGGGCGGTGCGGCCGGCGGCGGCTTCGCCCAGGTCGTGCCCATGGAGGACATCAACCTGCACTTCACCGGGGACTTCAACGCCATCGCCCTTGCGCACAATTTGCTCGCCGCGCTCCTCGACAATCACGTTCATCACGGCAACGAGCTGGGGATCGACGTGCGGCGCATCGCCTGGAAGCGCGTCATGGACATGAACGATCGAGCGCTGCGCGACATCACGGTCGGGCTCGGCGGTCCCGGCAACGGTTTTCCCAGACAGGACGGGTTCGACATCGTGGTCGCCTCCGAGGTGATGGCCATCTTCTGCCTGGCGCGCAATCTCGCCGATCTCAAGGAGCGGCTGAGCAACATCGTGGTCGGCTATCGGCGCGATCTCTCACCCGTGCGCGCTCGCGACCTGAAGGCGCAGGGCGCGATGACCGTGCTCCTCAAGGAGGCGCTCAAGCCAAACCTGGTGCAAACGCTGGAGAACAATCCCGCCTTCATTCACGGCGGCCCCTTCGCCAACATCGCGCACGGCTGCAATTCGGTGCTTGCGACCTCGACCGCGCTCAAGCTCGCGGACTATGTGGTCACTGAAGCGGGCTTCGGCGCGGATCTCGGAGCGGAGAAGTTCATCGACATCAAGTGCCGAAAGTCGGGGTTACGCCCGCAGGCGGTGGTGATCGTCGCCACCATCCGTGCGCTGAAGTATCACGGGGGCTGCGACTTGAAGCAGATCAACACGGAAAATTTGGTCGCGCTCGAGAAAGGCATCGCGAACCTGGAGCGCCACGTGAACAACGTGCGCAACCTCTACGGGCTCCCCTGCGTGGTCTCGGTGAACCACTTCACTGCCGACAGCGCCGCCGAGCACGCGCTGCTCGGCAAGAAGATGGCCGCGCTCGATGTACCGCTGGTGGTCGCGCGGCACTGGGCCGAGGGCGGGGCCGGCGCGGTCGAGGTCGCGCGCAAGGTGGTGGAGCTCGTCGAGCGCGGTCAATCGAATTTCCGCTTTGTCTACGACGAGAAGCAGACCCTGTGGGACAAGGTCAAGACGGTCGCCACGAAGATCTACGGCGCCGCCGACATCTCAGCCGACGCCAAGGTCCGTGCGCAGATCGACAAACTGCAGGCGGACGGCTACGGGCACTATCCGATCTGCATCGCCAAGACGCAGTATTCGTTTTCGACCGATCCGGCCTCGCGCGGCGCTCCGAGCGGGCACACCGTCAACATCCGCGAAGTGCGGCTCGCCGCGGGCGCGGAGTTCATCGTGATGATCTGCGGCGAGGTCATGACCATGCCGGGGCTGCCGAAGGTGCCCTCCGCGGAGAAGATCGACATCGACGCCGAAGGGAAGGTCGTCGGACTGTTCTAGCCCGGCTTATTCATGAAGGGCAGCTGCTTTATCCGACGGCGCCGGCTTTGGAAGGGAATTTTCCGGTCCGCCGTCAACTAGGGCGGCACGGGCGGGGCCTCGCAAGCGCCCCGCCACCTACACGGTGAGCACAATCTTGCCGATGTGCTGCGAGGTCTCCATCAAACGATGCGCCTCGCTCGCCTGCGCGAGTGGAAACGTGGCGTGAACGATGGGCCGCACGCGCCCCTGCGAGAGGAGCGGCCAGACATTGCGGCGCACCGCCTCGGCCACGACCGCCTTCTGCGCTACCGTGCGAATGCGCAAGGTCGAGCCCGTGAGTGTCAAGCGCTTGCTCATGATCGTGTTCAAGTTGATCTCGGTGCGCGCCCCGCCGATCAAGGAGATGACGACCAGCCGGCCCTCGAGCGCGGCGGCCTCGAGATTGCGCGCCAGGTAGCTCGCGCCGACCATATCGAGGATGACGTCCACGCCCCGACCCGCCGTTTCCCGGCGAATTACTTCGACAAAATCTTCGCTGCGGTAGTCGATTCCGCGGGTCGCGCCGAATCGCTCGCAGGCGCGCACCTTCTCCGGGCTCCCCGCGGTCGCAAACACGCGCGCCCCCCAGGCAGCGGCGAGCTGGATGGCGGTGGTCCCGATGCCGCTCGTGCCGCCGTGAATCAGCACGGTGTCGCCCGCCTTGCAGCCGCCTCGATCGAACAAGTTGGTCCAGACCGTGAAGAACGTCTCCGGAATCGCCGCCGCCTCGACCATGGAAAGCCCACTCGGAACCGGCAAGCACAGCGGCGCCGCCGCGACCGCGTATTGCGCGTACCCACCGCCCGGGAGCAACGCGGTGATTTTCTCACCGACCGACACGCCTGCTGCGTTCGGTCCGAGCGCGATGATCTCGCCGGCGATCTCCAACCCGGGGATGTCCGAAGCGCCGGGGGGCGGGGGATAACGGCCTTGGCGCTGCATCACGTCGGGACGGTTCACTCCGGCCGCGGCCACTCGTACGAGCACTTCACCGTCCCCCGGACGCGGGGTCGGCCGTCGGGCAGGCTTCAATTGCTCCGGGCCGCCGGGCGCGGCGATCTCCACCACGGTCATCTCATCGGGCACGCTCGACATGGATATACCCCGTTTCTCTTGGACTCGCCTTCAGTCTGACACGTGAGCGCGCCGCCCGAGTACGCCCCGAGCGATCCAGCGCCGGCGATTGCCATCCTACCGGAATCCCCGCGGCCGTTCGCATTGGTTGGCGCGCAAAATCCGCGTAGACTTTCGGACGGCATGGCGAGACTCACGCGCAGGCCCGAGAGCAGCGACCGCTGGGGACCTTAGACGTGAGCGAGGCCCCCTTGAAGTTCTGCATCTACGGCGCCGGCGCGATAGGCGGTTACATCGCCGTCGAGCTCAAGTTGGCCGGGCACGAAGTGTCTGTCATCGCGCGCGGCGCGCACCTGCAGGCGATCCAGGAACGCGGACTCTCGCTCAGGATCGAAGGCCGAGAAAAGCTCGTGCAGCTCGCGGCGAGCGACGACCCGCGTGCCTTCGGTGCGCAGGACTTCGTCATTTGCTCGCTCAAATCGCATCAGGCACATGCGAGCGCACCGTCCTTCGCGCCGCTTTTCGGCGAGGCAACGGCCGTGCTGACCGCGATGAACGGTGTGCCCTGGTGGTACTTCTACAGGGCCGGCGGGCGATTCGACGGACATCGTCTGGCATCGGTCGATGCAGGCAATCGCCAGTGGGACTCGATCGGACCGCAGCGCGTCATCGGCTGCGTGGTGGAGCCCGCGTGCGAGGTGGTGGCACCGGGAGTCATCGCTCACCATGCCTTCCGGCGGTTCGTGTTGGGCGAGCCTGATGGCAGCCGATCGACTCGCGTGCGGGCTCTCTCGCGCGCTTTCGAGGAGGCGGGGCTCGATGCGCCGGTGCGGGAGGACATCCGCTCGAGCCTCTGGCTCAAGCTCTGGGCCAACGTGTGCTTCAATCCGATCAGTGCGCTCACCGGGGCGACGCTCGATCGGATGGTCGGGGAGCCTGCACTGCGTGAGCTGGCCAAGGCCATGATGCTCGAGGCGAAGTCCGTCAACGAGGCGCTCGGTATCGAGATTCCCGCGCAGATGATGGACCGGCTGTTCGCAGCGGCGACGGCGATCGGTCCTCACAAGATGTCGATGCTTCAGGACCTCGAGCGCGGCCGCTCCTTGGAAATCGACGCGCTGGTGACCGCAGTACAAGAGATCGCCCGCCTGACCGGGGTGCCGACCCCCCTGATCGATGCCGTCCTCGGGCTCATCCAGGAGCGCGGGCGCACGCTGGGGCTGTACACTCCTCTCGGGGCTTCGGAGCAGCGTCCAATTAACCCATAGGACCCATATGTCGACCGCCTACATCACCCATGCCGACTGCCTACGCCATGAGATGGGCGCGGGTCACCCGGAAAATCCGGACCGCCTCGCCGCCATCCACGAGCACATGGAGAGCTCGGGCCTTCTGCAGAGACTACGCTCCCTGGAAGCACCACTCGCGAATATCGAGGACTTGAAGCGCGTTCACCGCCCTCAATACGTCGATTTTATTTTCGAGCATGCGCCCAGGGAAGGTTACCTGCAGCTCGATCCGGACACCGCGATGAACCCCTACAGTCTGGCCGCGGCACGGCGCGCCGCGGGGGCGGGGGTGCTCGCGGTCGATGAGGTGATGGCGTGCCATGCCCAGAATGCGTTCTGCGCGGTTCGCCCCTGCGGCCATCACGCAACGCCGGTGCGCGCCATGGGCTTTTGCATCTTCAACAATGTCGCGGTGGCCGCAGCGTATGCGCTCGAGGTGAAGGGCCTCGAGCGCGTGGCCGTCGTCGACTTCGACGTGCACCACGGCAACGGGACGGAGGACACCTTCGGTGTTGCGCCGTGGCGAGAGCGTGTCCTCATGGCGAGCTTCTTTCAGCACCCGTTTTATCCGGGTAGCGGCACCGTCAATCCGGCCCCCAACATGTTCAATGTTCCGCTCGCCGCCGGCAGCGATGGCGCGGTGGCGAGACGCGTGCTGCGAGAGTCCTGGCTTCCCGCCCTCGATGGGTTCCGGCCGCAGATGATGCTGATTTCCGCGGGCTTCGATGCGCATCGCGATGATCTCCTCGGCGGCCTGGCGCTCGTCGAGGACGACTACGAGTGGCTCACCCGGGAATTGATGGGGATCGCGGCGCGCCACGCGCAAGGGCGCATCGTCTCGATGCTCGAGGGAGGCTACAACTTGGCGGCCCTCGGCCGCAGTGCCGTGGCGCATGTGAGGGCGCTGGCCCAGCATTGAGCGGCGGGGGCAGCGTCTCGGCGCGCCTCGCGTCGTGACGAGCGCGCCGGTGGCGCGGCGCGCCTGCGAGCCTCCTAGCCGTCGCCGCCCGGGGGCTCGGGGGGTATCCTCACGGCCCCCTTGGCGAGGCTCGCGAGCGCTTCGCGCGGCAGCTCGTCAAGCCCTGCGGTGCCGTGCCGCTCGAGGTGAGCGATCAGCTTCTGGCGCATTCGCGGTGTCCAGAACTTGGAGAGGTGGTTGGCGATCCCGGCGACCGCGTCCTTGCGGTCGGGCTCGGCACGAAAGAAATCGCCGATGTCGTTCGCCATCTTCAGCAGGTGCTCGGCGCCTTCCTGCGTCGCACCGCTCATGGTGAGCTACCTGCCTCTTGCATGGCGCGTACCTGCGGCTCTACTTGCTGCCGACGAACACATCGGCGCCCGCGCTCTTCAGGAGCGCCTCCTGGGTCTCGGTGAACTCGCGGAAGCGTCTCTGCCAATCGGAAGGTTGGCTCACGCGCGTCGCCTGCACGGCGGTGACCTTGTATTCCGGACAGTTAGTGGCCCAGTCGGAATTGTCCGTGGTGATGACGTTCGCACCGGAGTCCGGGAAGTGGAAGGTCGTGTAGATCACGCCGGGCTGCACGCGCTCGGTGACGCGGGCTCGCAGCACCGTATCGCCCGCCCGGCTCGCGATCCCCACCCAATCGCCTTCCTTGATGCCACGCTCCTCCGCGTCGTGTGGATGAATCTCCACGCGATCCTCGTCGTGCCAGCGGTTGTTCTCGGTGCGCCGAGTCTGCGCGCCGACGTTGTATTGGCTCAAGATGCGCCCGGTGGTCAGGATCAACGGGTACTTCGCGTTCACCTTCTCGTCCGTCGGCACGTACTCGGTGAGCAGGAACTTCCCCTTGCCGCGCACGAACTCACCGACGTGCATGGTCGGGGTGCCCTCCGGATGCTCGGCATTGCACGGCCACTGGACGCTGCCCAATCGATCGATCTTGGCGAAGCTCACGCCGGTGAAGGTCGGAGTGAGGCGCGCGATCTCGTCCATGATCTCGGCGGGGTGCGCATAGCTCATCGGGTAGCCGAGCGCATTGGATAGGAGTTGCGTGATCTCCCAATCGGCGTAACCCCCCTTCGGCTCCATCACCGTTCGCACGAGCGATATGCGCCGCTCGGCGTTGGTGAACGTGCCGTCCTTCTCGAGAAACGAGGAGCCCGGCAGGAACACATGCGCAAATTTCGCCGTCTCGTTCAAGAACAGGTCCTGCACGATGATGCACTCCATCTGTGTGAGTGCAGCCGTGACATGCTGGGTGTTGGGATCCGACTGGGCGATGTCCTCGCCCTCGAGGT
>Ga0187784_10003805_pt1 | contig 12212 bp, 9 predicted proteins | sample 1015_SJ02_MP15_2_FD_132964 | JGI IMG/M metagenome (GOLD analysis project Ga0187784, IMG submission 132964) | Tropical peat soil microbial communities from peatlands in Department of Meta, Colombia - 1015_SJ02_MP15_20_MG | ecosystem: Environmental > Terrestrial > Soil > Wetlands > Peat | place... | reverse complement strand
CTTGAGCGCGCGGAAGCCCTTCTCGCGCACCTCGGCGCCCATCGCCTTGACGCCGGCGAGATCGGTGATGGCGGGCTTGTAGAAGGCGGGGTGGCTGATGCGCCAGGTGGCGCAGTGCGACCAATAGAGCGGGATGCGGTCGCGGATCTTGCCGCCCAGCAGCTCGTAGCACGGCACGCCGAGCGTCTTGGCCTTGGCGTCGAGCAGCGCGTTCTCGATGGCGCCGATGCCTTCGGCGACCACGCCGCCCGCCGCCGGCCGGGTCAGCGCATAAAGCTCGGCGTGGATGCGCTCATGCGCCATCACCGATTTGCCGATGACGCGCCCGGACAAGCGGGCGATCGCCGCGGTGACGCCGGGCGAGCCGAAGCCTTCGTCGAACTCGCTCCAGCCGACGACGCCGTTCTCCGCCGTGAGCTTGACGAAATGATAATTCCGCCAGCCGGCGTCGCACTGCAGCGTCTCGATCGCCCTGACCTTCATCGCCTGCCTCGTTCGCCGGCGGCGTTCCGCTATCCCTTGCGCAGCGCCTTCGCGAGCCGGAGGCGCAGCGCATTCAGCTTGATGAAGCCTTCGGCCTCGCGCTGGTCGTAGACCTCGTCCGCTTCGAAGGTGACGTGCGCGAGGCTGTAGAGGCTCTTGGGCGATTTGCGCCCGACGACGCGCGCCAGCCCCTTGTAGAGCTTCAAGCGCACCGTGCCTTCGACGTTCTCCTGGCTCTCGTCGATCAGCGCCTGGAGCATCACGCGCTCGGGCGCGAACCAGAAGCCGTTATAGATGAGCTCGGCATAGCGCGGCATCAGCTCGTCCTTCAGATGCGCGGCGCCGCGGTCGAGCGTGATGCTTTCGATGCCGCGATGGGCGGCGTGCAGGATGGTGCCGCCCGGCGTCTCGTAGACGCCGCGCGACTTCATGCCGACGAAGCGGTTCTCCACCAGGTCGAGCCGGCCGATGCCGTGCGTGCCGCCGAGCTCGTTGAGCCGCGCCAGCAGGTTCGCCGGCGACAGCGCCGCGCCGTCGACCGCCACGGCATCGCCGCGCTTGAACTCGATCTCGACATATTGCGGCTGGTCCGGCGCCGCCTCGGGCGCCACCGTGCGGCTGTAGACGAATTCCTCGGGCTCGGCCCAGGGATCCTCGAGCGCCTTGCCCTCGGCCGAGATGTGCAGCAGGTTGGCGTCGGTCGAGAACGGCGCCTCGCCGCGCTTGTCGCGCGGGATCGGGATCTGGTGCCGCTCGGCATAGGCGATGAGCCGCGTGCGCGAGCCGAGATCCCATTCGCGCCACGGCGCGATCACCGTGATGTCGGGCTTCAGCGCGTAATAGGCCAGCTCGAAGCGCACCTGGTCGTTGCCCTTGCCGGTGGCGCCATGCGCCACCGCGTCGGCGCCGACCGCCTCGGCGATCTCGATCTGGCGCTTGGCGATGAGCGGCCGGGCGATCGAGGTGCCGAGGAGATATTGGCCTTCATAGAGCGCGTTGGCGCGGAACATCGGGAAGACGAAGTCGCGCACGAACGCCTCGCGGAGGTCGTCGACGAAGATCTCCTTCACCCCCATCATTTCCGCTTTCTTGCGCGCGGGCTCGAGCTCCTCGCCCTGGCCGATATCGGCGGTGAAGGTCACGACCTCGCAGTGATAGGTCTCCTGCAACCAGCGGAGGATCACCGAGGTGTCGAGCCCGCCGGAATAGGCGAGCACGACCTTCTTCACCGGACCGCTCATGACGCAGGGGACCCTTCAAGGACGCACGGCGCGCGGGAGTATAAGTGGCGGGCCGATGGCGGCAAGGGTGGGCCGGCGGCCGGCCGAAAGGGACCTACTCGCCCGCCGGCGCCGGCGCCAGGGCGGCCTCCAGCACGCGCTGGCGTCGGCCGAGCCAAAGCCCGCTGACGAGCCACAGCGCGGCGAAGCCGATCGCCGCCAGCGGCGCGATGCCCGTGCCCAGCGCGCCCAACAGCACCGTCGACCAGGCGCCGATCTGGTCGCCGAGGCGATAGACCACCGTGTCGATGAAGCCCTTGCTCTTATAGCGGTCCTCGCGCGGCAGGACCGTGAACAGGACCTCGCGCGTCGGCCGCGTGATCGCGTATTCGCCGGCGCGCCGCGCCACCTGGAACACGGCCACCGCCGCCAGCGTCGGCGCCAGCGCCAGGGCGCCGAAGCCGATCATGGTCAGGACCGGCACGATCGACAGCGCGAGCGGGACGCCGAGCAGCAGGACGATGCGGCCGGTCAGGAAGAGCTGGAAGATCAGGGTCAGCGTGTTGACGCTGAAATCGATGGTCGCGAAGAACTGGGTTTGCGCGCCGCGATCGGTAAAGCTGTGGCTGACGATGTCCGCCTGCTGGAAATAGAGGAAGGTCGAGGTGATGGCGTAGAGCAGCAGGAAGCCGCTGACGTTCAGCAGATAGGGCGAGCCGAGGGCATGGCCGATGCCGGCGACGACGCTGCCGCCGACCGGCCGCTCGGCGAGCTTTTCGCCGGGGCCCGTCGGGGGAAGGTAGTGCAGCACGGGCGACAGCCCGGCAAGGCGTCCGACGGCGAACACCGCCACCTCCAGCAACAGGGCCGCGCCGATCAGCAACGGCATGGGCGGGACATGGCGCGCGAGGCTGCCGGTGATGGCGGCGCCGGCCATCGCGCCGAGCGTCGCTCCGACCGCGACGAAGCCGAACAGCCGCTTGCCCTGCTCGGGGCTGAAGAGGTCGACATTGAGCTGCCAGAAGACGGACACGACGAAGAGGTTGTAGACCGAGATCCAGACGAAGAAGACGCGGCCGACCCAGACCGTCTGGCCGGGGCTTGCCACGGCGAGCGCCAGCGCGAACAGCAGGATGTTGGCGGCGAAGAAGCGGTAGGTGAGGGGAATGAAGCGGCTGCGCGGCAGCGTCTTGACGAGATAGGCGAAGGGCAGGTTCAGCAGGATCATGCTGCCGAGCGTGCCCGCGAACAGCCATTGCAGGTTGTTGACGCCGCCGGCGATCCCCATCTGGTCGCGGATCGGCCGCATGATGTAATAGGAAGAGAGCACGGCGAAGATATAGAGCCAGCACCAGAGCACGGCGCGCATCTCTTCGGGCCGCGCCGCGACCACCTTTTGCAGCAGCCGATGGGCAAAGGGAGGCGCCGGCTCGGGCCCGGCGGCGGGATCGGTATCGGTCAAGACCGGCCTGCGCTGTCGGTCATTTCAAGCCGGCGGCGATCTGCCGGATCTCGGCGGCGCTGTGCTCGCCGCCGAGCGGCGTTCCCGGCACGAGATACTTGCCCATGGCGAGGCCGCCGACCAGCACCGGCTCGAACCCGATCTCCCGGATCAGGTCGGTCGCGATCGCGATCGCCTTCGCGTCCTCGCCGGCGATCGGCACGCCCACCTTCTCGCCCGGGCGATGGGCGTCGTTTGCCAGGCTGCTGGAGCCGATCGCGTTGAACGCGCGCACGAGACGGGCGCCGGGCAGCAGTTTTGCCGTGGCGAGGCCGGCCCCGCCCTGCTCGGCCACCCATTTGACGATGTCCTCGCCGTCGCGCCGCGCGATCGGGTTGGAGACATCAAGCACGAGCGCCTTGGCGGCGAGCGCCTTGCCGTAATCCCGGCCGATCTGCTCGACCGCGGTATAGGGAACGACCAGGATCACGACGTCGCCGAAGGCGACCGCCTGCTCGACCGTCCCCGCCTCTGCCGTCGGCCCGGCGGCGGCGACCAGCTCGTTCAGCGTCTCCGGATGGCGCGAGGAGAACATCACCTTGTGGCCCGCTTTGGCGAAGAGCGTGCCGAGCGCGCCGCCCTCGCGTCCGGCGCCGATCGTGGCGATTTTGAGCGCGGCTATGCCCGCGCCCTGCGCCGGCGCGGTCCCGGGCCAGGCGGCGAGGATGCTTGCGGCCGCGCCGAGCGCGCCGAGCGTCAGGAAGTCGCGGCGGTCGAGGTCGGATGTCAAGCGATCTGCCATAAAAGACCTCCTGCGCAGGGGGGCTTGCGCACCATAGGGCGCCACGGGAGGTTCCACATCTCACGATTTCGTTGGCGCCGGCGCCGGCCGGGCCTGGCGCGTGAGACCTTTTATGCAAGAACGCTCGGCGGGGAGTATAGGCAAGGGATCGCCGGCAGCAAGGGCGGGGCCGGGGCGCGCGGCGGCGTCATCTCTTGCCCATCTTGCGCCGCTCCTTCGGCAGCAGCCGGTCGATCGCCCGCCAGTAATTGACCGGCATCAGGAAGCGCAGCGCCGCCATCAGCCAGGCGTCGGCGCCGATGAGGATGCGTTGCTCGTTGCGCTTGATGCCGCGGAGGATGCGCGCCGCCGCTTGGTCGGGGCTGGTGCGCGCCAGCCGGTCGAAACCCTTCACCACCTGCTCGCGCCGCGCCGGATCGGATTTCGCCGGCAGGCGCGCATGGCGCGCGATGTTGGTGCGCACGCCGCCGGGATGGACGGTGGTGACGCGGATGCCGGTGTCGCCAAGCTCGTGGCGCACCGCCTCGCTGAAGCCGCGCACCGCGAACTTGCTCGCGGCATAGGCGCTCTGTCCGGCCGGCGCGACGATGCCGAAGATGCTGGAGATGTTGACGATGTGCGCCTGCCGGTTCTCGCGCAACAGCGGCAGGAAGAGCCTGGTGCCGTAGACCACGCCCCAGAAATTGATCTCGACCAGCCAGCGCATGTCGTCCACCGACAGCTCCTCCAGCTCGCCGATCAGCGCCACTCCGGCATTGTTGATCAGAAGCTGGACGTAGCGATGCGCCTGCTTCACCTCGTCGCGAAAGCGCGTCATCGCCGCGAGATCGGCGACGTCGACGGCGTGGGTCGAGACCGTGCCGGCGCCGGCTTTCTTCGCCTCGGCCGCGGTGTTGGCCACCGTATGCGCGTCCTTGTCGGCAAGCGCCAGCGCGCAGCCTTCGCGCGCCAGCGCCAGGGCCAGCGCCCGGCCGATGCCGCTGCCGGCGCCGGTGACGACGGCGACGGTATTCTTGGCAAGTCTCATGCTTTCCCCCTGGCAGCGCTGGCCGAGTATACCTGGTGCGTGCGCCTGTGGAGCGCCTCTCGACTGATCGCAGTGGCCGCAGTCTACGGCGCCACCCGCCGGATGAACGCCGCCGCCTCCTGAAGCGCGGCGCGGCCTTCGGGCAGGAAGGTCGCGAAGAACTGCCAGACATGCGGCAGCTTGTGCCAGGCGCGGAACTCGACCGCGACGCCGGCCCGGCGCGCCTTTTCGGCAAGACGCGCCGCATCGTCGAGCAGCACCTCGCTGTCGCTCGCCTGGATGAAGAGCGGCGGCAGTCCCGCGAGATCGGCATAGAGCGGCGAGGCGAGCGGCTCGGTGGGCCGGGCGTCGCCGAGATAGATGCGCGCGCCTTCGGCGACGTGGCGGCCGTGGAACATCGCGTCGCTGCGGTCGTTGCGGGTGATCGATGGGCCGGTGGCGGCGAGATCGGTCCAGGGCGAGAACAGGACCGCGCCCGCCGGCAGCGGGTCGCCGGCCGCGCGCAGCGACAGCAGCAGGGCAAGCGCGAGGCCGCCGCCGGCGCTGTCGCCGCCGACCACGATGCGTCGCGCCGGCGTGCCTTCGGCGATCAGGCCGCGATAGGCGCCAAGCGCGTCCTCGACCGCGGCGGGAAAGCGATGCTCCGGCGCCAGGCGATAGTCCGGCACGAAGGCGCGCGCCTCGGCGCCGGCGGCAAGTCCGACGGTGATGACGCGATGCGTCTTGGGCGAACAGAAGTAATAGCCGCCGCCATGGAGATAGAGCAGCGTGCGCGCCGTCTCCGCCGCGGCGCCGCCCACGGGCTCGATCCATTCGCCCGCCATCGGCGCCGTCGCCTCGCGGATGCGCCAGCCCGGCGGGATGCGCGGGCTCTTGGCCATCTTGGCCGCCCCCCGCCGCGACTGGGCGACCTCGGGCAGGCGGTTGGTGCGGCGCTTCACGCGATAGCGCAGCATCAGCGTCAGGACGACATTCTGCCAGCTCACGGGGCGTGCTCCGGCTTGTGCGCTAATAGACCCTGAGATCGGCGTTGGGCCAGGCGAGCGGCCCGTCCTCGGCGAGCGGCGGGCTCTCGCGGCGGATCTTGCGCCTCAGCCGCTGTTCCGCCCGCGGCAGCAGGTGCGGCAGCAGCCGCCGCGCGCGCCGCATCTGGCGCAGCGCCGCCGCCGGGTTGACGAGATGCGAGGCCGGCGGCTTCTGCCCCAGCGCCTGCAGCACGCGGCCGAGCGGCAGCTCCATCCGGTCCTGAAGCTCGACCATCATCGCCAGCAGCTCGGCGCCCTCGCTCAGCAGCGGCCCGAAGCCGTAGCGCACCTGCATCGTGCCGATGATGTAGAGATGCCGATAGGCCGGCAGGAACGCTCCGCCATAGACGTGGGCGAGCCCGCCGGTCACCGGCACCAGCCCCTTCGGCAGGAACGGGAAGTCGACGTGGAAGCCGGTGGCGCAGACCACCACGTCGTAGGTTTCGCTGCTGCCGTCGACGAAGGCGACGCGGTCGCCTTCGAAGCGCGCGACGTCGGCGCGCGGCCTGATGCGGCCGTGCTTCACGTAATGCAGCAGCTCCGAGTTGATCGTCGGGTGATGCTCGAAGATCCTGTGGTCGGGCAGCGGCAGCCCATAGCGCCGATAATCGCCGAACACCAGCTTGAGCGCGACGCGCAGCATCAGCCGCTGCAACGGGACCGGCAGCCAGAGCGGCAAGGCCTCGACCAGCGGCTTGCCGAAAATGGTCTTGGGCAGGAACCAATAGCCGCGCCGGAGGCTGAGGTCGCATCGCGCGCCGACCCGCGCCGCCTCGCTCGCGATGTCGCAGGCGGAGTTGCCGCCGCCGATGACCAGCACGCGCTTGCCGGCGAGCTGCGCCGCGGTCTTGTAGTCCTTGGAATGGATGAAGGTGCCGGCGAAGCTGCCGGGATAGTCGGGAAAGCGCTTCGACCAGTGATGGCCGTTGCACACCATCACGCCCTTGTAGATCCGCCGCTCGCCGCCGGCGAGGGCGACGTCCCAAAGCTCGTCCCGGCGCGGCCGCGCCAGCACCACCTTGGCGTTGAACTGGATGGCGCCGCGCAGGCCGAAATGCCGGGCATAGTCGCGGAGATAATCGACCATCTGCTGCCGGCTCGGGAAGTCCGGATAGTCCGCCGGCATCGGGTATTCGGCGAATTCCGTCGTCTTGCGCGAGGAGATGATATGCGCGCTGTCGTAGACGCCGTGATACCAGTTGCCGCCGACGTCGTCATCGGCCTCGAGCTGGTCATAGGCGATGCCGCGCGCCTTGAGCGCCCGGGCGATGCCGAGCCCGACCGGCCCGGCGCCGATCACCGCCATCCTGTCGCGACGATCCTCCATCCGCCCTCCCGCGCCGCGTCGCTCGGACCAGTTTTAGGCGACCTAGGCAACGCGCCGCGCATCGGCTAGGGTGGTTTCGCGGCCATTCTAGGGTAGCCCCCCTATTTGTCAAACGGTATCTGCGTGAAGCGCGGCGCGACGGTGAAGACGCGGGACAGAATCTTGAAAGCGGCGCTCGGCCTGTTCAACGAGCGCGGCGAGGGACATGTCTCGCTCGCGCAGATCGCCGGCCGGCTCGGCATCAGCGAGGGCAATCTCTGGTATCATTTCCGCGCCAAGCACGACATCGTCGCGGCGCTTTTCGCCGAGCTCGAGGAGCGCATCGAGCACAATCTCTCGCGCGAGCCGGCCTCCGCCGGCGCCCATCTCGACGATTTCAACGATTACGCGCGGCAGAGCTTCCGCGACATCTGGGAATACCGGTTCCTCTATCGCCACCGCTTCGATCCCGAGACGGAATGCGAGCTGGCGCATCGCATCGCCGATCTCATCGAACGCGCCCACCGCCGCATCGAGCGCATCCTTTCCGAGATGGTCGCGCGCGAGCTGCTCGCCGCCGGCCCGCAGGAGATTTCCGAGCTCGCCGCCAACGCCTGGATCATCTCGCGCTATTGGCTCGATTATCTGCAAGAGCGCCACGGCCTCGCCCGCATCACCGAGGCCGAGCTTCAGGCCGGCGTCAAGCAGCTCTTCGCGCTCTACCGCCCCTATCTGACCGAGGCCGCCCGCGCCCAGATCGCCGCCGCCCACGACGCCCAGCCGAGGAAGAAGGTCGCGCGCGGTTAGTGTCGATGTCGATTCGTATCGAGGGGGAGCCGTCATGTTTCGCGCGATTTTTCGCGTTGTGGCAGCCGCCGGGACGGCCGTGGCCTTGGTCGGCTGTCAGGTCATCGGTCCCAGCTCGATCTCCGCTGGGCGCGACCAATATAATGCCATTATCCATTCGACATCGATGGACCAGACGCTGGCGAACGTCGTCCGCGTCTATAATCACGAACCGACCTTGTTTATGGACGTGACCGAGGTCGATGCGGTGCCGACCTTCCTCGGTTCGGTCGGCGGCGCGGCGACCAATATCGGCGCCAATCCCGGAACGTCGGGTGGCACGATCGCCGGTCGCGTAGGGAGTGCTGTGGGCGCGCTTCAATATTCGGAAACATCGACCATCCGCTACGTGCCGCTGCTCGGGCAGGCTCTGGTCCAGCAGCTCGTGACGCCGGTCAGCGTCGATGTCCTGGCTGCGCTAACCGATTCGGCATGGGCACCCGACTCGGTTTTGAATTTTGCGACTTATCTAACGCTTGATAAAGATGCATTTTATCCAACGCTGAGCACAATCGCGGAACTCTATGATAAGGACTTTTTGCAATTCGTGGCGGGGAAGTCCGAGTTGACGAAAGAAAAGCCCGAGACGCCGGAAAAGATCGCGGTGGCCGGAAGCACGATCGTTCAGGTTGAGACCGTTCAGCCGAAATCGGGGGCGAACGATTCGCTCGTTTTACAGTTGCTGCCTTTTCATCCGCACGAGCTTGACCAGAAAACCCAAAATCCAGACGATCTGAAGGACAAACGGCGGTATCTACAGTTGTGGGCGCGCCTGTTGAGGATATATGCCGGAACCCAGCCTCAGTACGAGATTCGGCTGGATAAATTGAAAGAGGGGGATAAAGAGAAGCACCATTGGACATGCGGAAAACTCGATTTCAAGAATTTGAACGGACCAGATGAAAAAAACCATATGAAATGGGACATCCACTGGAAACAAATAACAGACGCCCTGGCCGATCTGGACAAAAATATTGATGATAAGATTACGAACGATGGGGATTTCAAGGATACGCTTGCATGTCTGCGGCCGTGGATCGAGCTTCGCACCGCCCCGGTGCCGTATGTTAAAGCAAATGCGACCGCCCCCGCGACCAATCCAGGCACTCCGCATCAACCTGATGAGGACGCCGTTGCGCGACAAAATGAAGTGCCGAAGTTGAACCTAGCCAGCCTGGCGCCGTTGATGAGAACCGAGTCTGCCATAGGGATCCTGAAGTCCGCGACGGAACCACCTGGCCCAGAGATAGAGTTCCTGAAGCCCGAAGAATATCAGAAGATCAAAGAAGAGCCCTGGAACAAATACAAGCATCCGTCTCATTACACTTTGCTGCCCGATAACGAAGACTCGCTCTGCCCAGAAGAGGAGAAGAAAAAACTCGAAAGTGGTGGCAGTGGTGGATGCGACAATCCCCCCGAACAATCAGGCGACGACGCTATTACGGACAGGATTGGCGAATGGGTTCGTGCTTGGACCAAAGATCGCCTGCGCCTGGGCGGAATGTATTCGTATGAAATGCAGTGCGACGATGTGTTGGACGATGATCACATAAAGATGAACCGCCGGCTCGGGCATCTCAGGCGCTTGATTTTGGTCGTGGTCGCCCCCGAGCTACCGGCGAATCCGCCCTACGCGAAGTATTTCGATCGTGGCCGATGGTATTATATCGCCGCCGACGACGAGATATCGCAGAAAAACTTCCACCTCCTGTCCATGTTCCTGACGATGATGGCGGCTCCGCCGCAAACCCCGCCGCTGACGCCGACGATCAGCGTGGGCGGATGAAATGGCGCCGGCCGTTGGGGGTCATGGTCTGCGTAGCGGGCGGACCGGCTTCAAGATTGGTTAGACGGAGGTATGCGGGCTTGGCGGAATTCTATTGTGCTTGATGTTGTGGATCGATCCACATGGCAAGCGGCTGTGGCGCTTCCGCCAAACGTTCATGCCTCCCGCCTCGAGGGGTGGAGAAGGCGCGGCTGGGACGAGCGACGGATTTGCAATCGTTGCTCTTAGGCGGCATTGGCGCGTGTTGTCGGCGCCTTTATTCACGGCAGTATCGGCCGCATAGCCAATGCTGTTGGGACGATTCGTGGAGACCGCGGTGAACGAGATCTACGACCTCGCGATCATCGGCGGCGGCATCAATGGCTGCGGCATCGCGCGCGACGCGGCGGGACGCGGGCTCTCGGTCTATCTCTGCGAGCAGGCGGATCTGGCGAGCGGCACCTCCTCGGCGGCGACCAAGCTCATCCATGGCGGGCTGCGCTATCTCGAATATTACGAGTTCCGCCTGGTGCGCGAGGCGCTGAAGGAGCGCGAGGTGCTGTGGCGCCTGGCGCCGCACATCATCTGGCCGCTGCGCTTCGTGCTGCCCTATCACAGGCGCCTGCGTCCCGCCTGGATGCTGCGCCTCGGGCTCTTCCTTTACGATCATCTCGGCGGGCGCAAGCTGCTGCCGGCGACCCGCACGCTCGATCTTGCCAAGGACCCGGCGGGCAAGCCGCTCAAGCCCGGGCGGTTCGCGCTCGGCTTCGAATATTCCGATTGCTGGGTGGAGGACGCCCGCCTGGTCGTGCTCAACGCCCGGGACGCGGCGGAGCGCGGCGCCGCCATCCGCACCCGCGCCAAGCTCGTTGCCGCCCGGCGCGACGCTTCTTCCTGGCGGCTCGCCGTCCAGGATCGTCGCGGCGGCGGCAAGGCGGAGACCGTTGCCGCCCGGGTTCTGGTCAATGCTGCCGGCCCCTGGGTCGGCGAGGTGGTCGCGCTGACGGAAGGACGCGACGCGCCGGTGCATGCCCGTCTCGTCCAGGGCTCGCACATCGTGGTGCGCCGCCTCTACGAGCATGACCGCTGCTACATCTTTCAGAATCCCGACGGCCGGATCATCTTCGCCATCCCCTTCGAAGGCGATTTCACGCTGATCGGCACCACGGACAGCGACTATGTCGGCGATCCCGCCCGGGCGCGCGCGACGCAAGCGGAGATCGACTATCTCTGCGCGGCGGCGAGCGAGTATTTCGCCGCCGCGATCGCGCCGGCGGACGTGGTCTGGACCTATTCCGGCGTCCGCCCGCTGTTCGATGACGGGACGAGCAAGGCGCAGGCGGCGACGCGCGACTACGTGCTGGAGCTCGATCTTCGCGGCGCGCCGCTGCTGTCGATCTTCGGCGGCAAGATCACCACCTATCGGCGCCTCGCCCAGCAGGCGCTCGAGAAGCTCGCGCCCTATCTGCCGGCCGCGTCGCGCGCGCGGCGCGACTGGACGGGCACGGCGCCGCTGCCGGGCGGCGACTTTCCGGTCCAGGGCTTCGAGGCGCTGGTGGCGGAGATCGCGCGCGCCTATCCCTGGCTCGAGGCGCGGCAATGCCGCCGCCTTGCCCGCGCCTACGGCACCCGGGCGCGCGCGATCCTCGCCGCCGCCGCCGGCACGGCGGATCTCGGCCGCGATTTCGGCGGCGGCCTGACTGAGGCCGAGGTGCTCTATCTCATGCGCTGCGAATGGGCGGAGGCGGCGGCCGACATCCTCTGGCGCCGCTCGAAGCTCGGCTTGCGCCTGTCGCCGGATCAGGCGGCGGCGCTCGAGGCCTTCATGGCGGAGCGCCGCGCCTCTCTTCTTGTCCCGCCCGGCTGATCGCTCACGGCAGCCATTCGCGCCAGGCCGGCCATCCCTCCACCAGCTCGGCGATCAGCGCGTAGCCGGCTGCGCCGGGATGAGCGCCGTCGCCGACGGCAAGTTCGAGCCGCCAGAGGCCGATCGCCGCCAAGGGCGTGTAGAGATCGAGATAGGCGATGCCGAGCTCGCCGCAGAGCCTTGAGAAGGCGCGCGACAGCGCCGCGATGCGTGCTTCGGCGTCTGCCAACGGCAGCGGCGGCGGCCCCAGCATCAGCGTCGGATGACGCGCCTTGGCGGCGCCGAGGATGGCGCGGGCATTGGCGAGCGAGGCGTCCGGGGCGAGCCGCGGCGCCGCGTTCTCGCGCAGGCAGTCATTGCCGCCGAAGGCGAAGACGAGGCGGCCGTCGATGCCGGCCGGCAGCCGCCGCGCCGTCTCCTCGCGCCAGCG
>Ga0187784_10003804_pt1 | contig 12213 bp, 10 predicted proteins | sample 1015_SJ02_MP15_2_FD_132964 | JGI IMG/M metagenome (GOLD analysis project Ga0187784, IMG submission 132964) | Tropical peat soil microbial communities from peatlands in Department of Meta, Colombia - 1015_SJ02_MP15_20_MG | ecosystem: Environmental > Terrestrial > Soil > Wetlands > Peat | place... | reverse complement strand
TCGTTGGATTTGAGCTGCGGATAGTTCTCCACGATCACCAGCAAACGGCCTAGCGCACCATCCAATTGGTTATTGGCGGCGATTTTGTCCGCGGGCGTTTTAGCGCCCAACAAAGCGGCGCGCGCTGCGGCGATATCGCCAAAAACGGTTTGCTCCTGCACCGCATAGCCTTTCACCGTTTCCACCAGATTGGGAATTAGATCAGCGCGACGCTGCAGCACTACGTCTACCTGCGCCCAGGCCGCATTTACGGCCTCCCGCTTTGTGACCATTTCATTCCGCCGGCTGACGTAGGCAGAACCCACGATGAAGGCCAAAAGTACTAAGATCACCAGCACAATAATCGCAGCTTTCATGTTCACCTCAATTGTCGGGCATCAATCAGCTTGCCTCTACAAACTCGAGCCGATTAAATTCCCGTTAGCACACCAGGCTGATTCCTACGGAGCCGCCCGCTTCCACTCGCTCTTAGGAACCAGCCGATCCATCGCGTTCACTACCTTTTCCAACGCGTGGATGTAATGGTCGTACACCACAAAAGCATCTTCGGGCACACCGCGGCCTTCGTGAAAATCGTAAGCAGCTTGAAACGCGCTGGCATCTACACCGGTGGCAGAGGCGACTCGTTCAAAAGTGGCCGCCGGCTCTTCGGGTGGCTCTTCGCCGAGAGCGATCAAGGTGTGCCGCAACAGCGTCAATGCGCCAGATGCTGTTCTCTTCAAAATGGCGGTGTATTCCATTTCGTTTTTGCCGGCGTGCAGAATGTGCTGGCGCAAGCGCAGCAGCAACAGCCGCAAATCGCGCTCCACCTGAACACGGTGCAGGTTCATAGGGATGTTCAGGTCGGCGATGGGATCGGTTCCAAACAGCACCCGGTGCGCTCGCTTCACATCCAGGCTTTCGATGGGAAAGACGTCGGTGGAGCGCTGCATCTCTTCCGTAAGGAAGAACAGCGGAGTCGGCTCCTTTTCCTCGCGGGTCCACCAGAGAACGACGGGAGCGAGCAGCTGGAGCTCGTGCACGTCGATCGTCACCAACGTGCACAGCACGTTCAGGTCGGAAGTCCCTGGGCGATACGTCCCGCGCGCAGCGGAACCGTACAGCACCACGGATTCCAGGTTCTTTCCTGCTGCTTCCTTCAAGCGGCTGACCAGTTCTGTAAGTTTTGTTTCCATGATTTCACCCGTATTTCGAAACCGAATCTTCTACCAGCTACCGCCCGCGCCACCACCCCCGCTGATGCCTCCGCCAAATCCCCCGAAGCCGCCTCCTCCGCCACCCCATCCACCACTTCCGCCGCCGCCCCAACCGCCGCGACTTCCGCCCCATTCACCGCCGATCATCGGGCCAATCCACCAGGCGTTTCCGAGGCCGCTTCCACCACGCCGGTTAAGGTTGCCACCAGACCTGCCGGAACGCGACATCAAGAACACCAGCAGGATAATACCCAGAAAAATCCAAGTGCCAAGGTGCTCTGATTCACGCTGCGGGGCCGCCCGCGCTTGCGGCACGCCCGAGAGCTTCACGCCTTTGTCGTCGGCGATATATTGGGCTAATTGCCAGGCCGCGGCGCTCACCCCGGCACTGTAGTCGCCCTTGCGAAAATACGGAGGCATAAGGCGTCCGGCGTCCCCGGCGCGAGCATCATTAATGATGGGCTCGAGCCCATAACCAACCTCAATCCAGTACTTGCGCTCGTTGGGAGCGATAAACAGCATTACGCCGTTGTCCTGCTTCTTCTGTCCGACCCCTAACTGCTTGAACAGATCGTTGGCATATTCCTGAATTTCGTTGCCGTCGAGCGACTTGACGGTGACGATGGCCATTTGCGTGCCCGTCTTTTGCTCCAGTTCTGTGCACAGCGCTTCGAGTTGCGTCTTGGTTTGCGCGTTGATGATCCCGGCACGATCGGTTACGTACCCGGTCGGCTTGAAATTCTTGAAATCGTCGGCTCGCGATCCACTAGCGAGAGCCAGCGTCATCGCGGCGGCAGCCCACAGCAGCATGACTGGGCGACGTTTCATGAACCTGGTGAACCCAAAAGGCATCGCAGTTGTGCGCAAATAGCAAGCCAGTGAAAGCGATAGCACCACGGTGAGCGAAGGAACCTCGCGAAGGCGGCCAACGATCAGCCTCTGCCGCGGATTTTCTCACAAAAATAATGTGAAAACGTAATGAATCTGTACGGTGGTCCGGTGGGCTGGTGACCGGGCGCATTGACCAGGGTGCGTCCGAATCATAATCTGTACTGCAAATGAGCACGTCCAAACCTTTCCCGCAGCGATGGAGCTCGCTTCCGCAGCCGGCGCTGGTCGCTGTGGCGGTCATTTTCTGCGCATTAACGTCTCTCTATGCGGCGGTCTGGATCTATGGCGCCCTGCACACGAGTCTTTACCGGGTCGAGCTTGGTTTCAATCAAGACCGCGACACTTTCTACGATCCGGCCACGTCATCCATTCCCGTCTTCAACGTTATCCCGGGTAGTCCTGCGGAAAGTGCGGGGATGCACGCGGGCGATCAGATTGTCGCGCTCGACGGTCACCCGTTGCGCTCCTATGCTCTACTTCGCAAGATCTGGAGTCACTCCAAACCCGGCGATCCCGTGGACGTAACCGTCCGCCGCCCAGGTGAGCACGAGTTGCTGACGTTACACGCGACCTTTCGACCTGCTCCCGGCTTTGAAAAAGGTGCGGTCGAGGGTGTGGCGCGAAGCTCCGCCCTCGAAATCCTCAGTTTTTTTCCCACCTTTTTCATTCTCGTGGGATTCGCCGTACTCTTCCTGCGGCTCGACAATCCTCATGCTTGGCTCCTGGCTTTGTTGTTTGCCTGTTTCGTCACCGTACCTGCTTCTAATGATCCGGCTTTCTTCCCTCCTGCCTTGGCAACGTTCGAGGCTGTCTATCGAAGCGTCTTCCTAGCATTAATCCCCGCTGTTTTTTACATTTTCTTTGCGCTGTTCCCGGAAAAATCTCCCTTGGAAAAACGTGTTCCCTGGGTGAAGTGGGTCGCTCTGGCCATCTGCAGCGTTCAGATCTTGCCCGGCCTACGGGACGGTAATGTTCGATTGCCGCTGTTTGTAGCGAACAGGATCGGTTCCGAAGGTTCCGAACACCTGCGCCTGGCATTCAGCTACACCGTGCTATTTCTCGGCGTTGTCTCTCTGCTGTGGAATTGCGTCAGCGCGGAAACTTCCGCGGAGTCCCGCCGCAAATCGCGCATTCTGCTTGCTGGTACCCTGGCCGGAGTACTCCCTTGGGTTGTCGAGCACATCATTATCGACTTCTCGAGCTATCATCCCTCATTTTGGGTTGACACGCCCCTCGCTCTTCTGGTGCTGCTTTATCCGCTCTCCTTCGCCTACGCCGTCGTCAAACATCGCGTTCTGGAAATTCCCGCGCTCTTGCGGCACAGCGCGCGTTATGTCCTGGTGCAGCGTAGCTACTTCCTGCTGCTTTTCTGTGCTGCGATGCTGGCCATTTTCGCTTTCACTCACTTCTTCTCCGGGCTGTTCGCGGAGCATTCGCAATTTGGCATGGGGCTAAGCGCAGCCTTTGGTGTGGCGCTGGTGTGGGTCTCGGGGCCGGTTGTGAAACGGGGCACCGATCGCATCGACCGCGCATTTTTCCGCAGTTCCTATGACGCGCGAATGATCCTGCAGGACTTGGCGCAGAAGACTCGGCTGGTGACCGAACGGCACGAATTGGCGCGACAGTTAACCCTGCACATCGAAGGAGCGTTGCATCCCAAGTCGCTGGCCTGTTATTTGGAAAGCCGAGACGGGACCCTGGCCGTGGAGGGGATCAGCGAGGCGCAAGAAGACCGCCAGCCCTCGCCTGCACTGCCTCGGCCGATGTTTCCATCCCGGTTGGGGACGCGCTTCGTTCTCCGCCACGCAAACACAGTTCCCGACACGCTTCCGCTGGTCGCTGAGCTGACGCGAAACGCCAAAGCCTGGGATGTGCCGCCGCCGGTAGACGACCAACCCACAGAAAATGCGGCGTTGATTCCGGAATGCCTGGTGCCCATTGTTGGGCCAAACAACAAACTCCTGGGCTTGCTGGTTCTTGGGCCCCGTCGCTCGGAAGAGCCGTATTCCTCCGAGGACAAGCGCCTGCTGGAATCGGTGGCCGGGCAGGCGGCAATCGCTCTCGAGAATATGCGATTGGCGGAGGAAATGGCCAATCGCTTGGAGTTGGACCGGCGGGCCGAACGGGAGATGCAGATCGCTCGCGAGGTGCAATCGCGATTGTTTCCGCAGGTAATGCCGCGTCTGGAAACGCTGGACTATGCCGGAAGCTGCATTCAGGCGCGCCAGGTTGGCGGCGATTATTACGATTTTTGGGACTTCGGTGGCACCCATTTGGCATTGGTGCTGGCGGACATATCGGGGAAGGGCATTTCGGGCGCGCTGCTGATGGCCAATTTGCAGGCCAATCTGCGTAGCCGTTCCGCGGTGGCGCGCGAGGAGCTGCTCAATACCAGTCGCGAAGGGCAGTGGCTGCCTGGTTTGCTCAAATCGGTGAATCAATTGTTCTACGAAAACACGCCGGACGATCGCTATGCGACCATGTTTTTCGCCGTCTACGATGACCGTTCGCGGCAGTTGGAATACGCCAATTGCGGGCACAATCCGCCGCTCTTGATTCGATCAACAGGTGCAGTGCAACGGCTGGGGTCCACCGCCCCGGTGATCGGAATCTCTCCGCAATGGTCGTGTACCACGGAAACTGTCACGCTGCAACCGCACGACATTCTGGTCATCTACACCGACGGCGTTACCGAAGCCAACGACGCCAACGATAACGAATTTGGAGAGGAGCGGCTGGCTACCGTGGTGAAAGAGAATCGTTCCGCTGGCCCCGCGGAGTTGATCGCGATCATCCAACGGGCGGTGCAGCAGTTCAGCGTCGGTGAACAATTTGACGATCTGACGCTGGTAGTAGCCCGCGCCCGCTAGCGCCGCAAGTGAGAAGAGTTGCTGGGCTGGTCCTCCGGCAGCAACGGTTCGGTTTCGTGCAGACCTTCAGAATATGCCGGATCGATCGTGTTGGAAACGAAGCGGGTTTCCAGTTCTACCGGTTGCAGGGCTCCCCGCAATTCCAGCATGGCCGCGATGATGCCCGCCAGCATGGCAAACAGTCCGAGGACGAAGAACACAGCAGCGAGAAATGCCGCCGGGGGCGCAAACCATGAAGCCACCAATGTCAGGCTGCAGACAATCAACAGCGCGACCGCGGTCAGAAAAAACAACAGCGCCGTGCGGATCAATCGAGCTCGACGGGTGACTTGGTGCGTTTGAGTCCGCAAAACCTCGATCAAGCCCGACGGATCCGAGCCGCCCGAGCGCTCCATTTTTTCCTGCTCAATCAGCATTTCACGCTGAAAAGCCCGCAAGCGCGACACCACCGCGGCTAGCCGGCTATAGAAGGCCAAGGAAAGCAGTCCACACGCGGAGATAATTACCACCGGCACGACGGACATGCTAATGATGCTAGGCCAGGCGGGCAAATTCACGGTCGCGTCCTTTTCGCGAGCATAGCACGTTCTAGGAATGTGCCTCTGTGACGAATTCCCGCCCTGGGCTGCGCCGGTTTTCTCTAGCTACTTGGCCTGCAGAGCTTTCAACAGCGCGGCGCCATTGGGAGTGCCCAGGCCGGTGCAGGCATCCCAACCGGGACCTGCCGAATAATCGCCGTTATTTCCCGAAGTGATATCGTGAAATGTGGCCTCAGTGTTGGCGGAGTACAGCAGGGGATTGACATAGCCCACATTGGAGCCCAGTACCTGATTGATTCTGGCCAGCAGGCCGGCCCATAACGGCGCCACTGCGCTGGTGCCTCCGATCACGGTTGACTGTCCATCGACGACCACGTTGTAACCGGTTTCGGGGTCGGCATCGCCGGCCACGTCGGGCACGCCACGGCCAACAAAGCCATTGGGAGCTTTAGGCACGCTGGCGTTGCGCTGGAAGCTTGGAAGTGCAAACACTTCGCTGACTCCGCCGCCGGTCGCTCCTTCGTTCGCGGAAAGGTCGTTCCAGACCTGTTCGCTTTGGATAGTGGTGCCGGAAAGAGTGAGCCGCGTACCTCCACAAGCGACCACATAAGGGCTGGACGCGGGAAAATCCACCGTGGGCGAAGACGTGCCATCGTTCGCGCCATCATCGCCGCAGGCTACCAGAACCGTGACGCCCATGGTGGAGGCGTCCTCGCACGCGGAATTCAAGGCATTGCGCGACTGCGCGGTCCAGGAGTTTTCTGGCCCGCCCCAACTTATGGAGATGAGCGAAGGTTTCAGGGTTGCATCATGCACCGCAGTGGTGACTGCATCGATAAAACCCTGGTCCGTGTTCGGGGCAAAGTAAGCGGCTAATTGTGCTCCTGGAGCAACTGCTCCGGCCACTTCGATGTCCAGTTCAACTTCGCCGTCGGCGCCACTCGGGTCGCCGGTGGGGGAATTGGTCGCTCCATCGACGGAGATTGCAGTGACCTTTGGTGGAGAGATTCCGAGATTGCTGAAGAAAGAGTCCAGATCGCTGCTGTTGTAACCGCCGCCCAATTCAATGACCGCGATGCACTGGCCAGCGCCGTTGGCGTTGCTCGGGTAGCTATAAGCTTCCGACACTTGCACTGGTGAATAGGAATTGGCGGCGGCTTGCGCCGGACGATTGGGAATCTTCTTGTTGCGAAGTCGAAAATGGGGCTTCACTTGCGGCCGGTTGTCCAGACCAAATACGCCCTCGATGATGGGCTCGAGATTGGCCGGAATGGTCAATGCACCGGTGCGATAGCGAAAGGTGCTCGAGTTGTGACGGCAATGGCGCAACTCGACGCCAAAAGCAGCATTGAATGCCTCCACTGTGCCACTCATTTTCACCATACGGCGGGCGCGATCCTCGCTCACCACCTGCAGCCCATATTGCTTGGCAAAAGAACTGATTTTCTTCAGGTCGGCCGCCGACGCGCCGTGTTGGCGCGCGAACTCCTCGCGACTCAAATACTTCCGCTGATCCGGAGCTTGAACTCCAAGTTGCGCAACGGAGGGGAATTTGCCGGCTTTCGAGCCGCGCCGCAGAAGCACGCTAACTTCAATCTGTTGATTGGGGTCCGCTGGCCCGGCGTCCTGCCCACCCGCGATCGCCTCTCGCGAACTGCCCTTCAACTCCACCCGATGCTCTAGCTTAGCCATGGCAAATGCCTCCAAAAGGCTTAAGTCTGCGCTGGGCGGGGTTGAAAAAGTATATCCCGGAATGGACGGCCCGCAGCCCGTGTGGGCTCAAAACAGCACGCATCGAAGGAACCGGCCGAGACATTCATTTCCTTTGACAGCCAACCGCGAAGAGCATAGAAAAGCAGGATACCCCGGGAAGGAGTGACCCAATGGTTAAGGACCTGTCGCGACGAAAATTTCTGGAACAGGTTGGCATAGGGACCGCAGCGGGCGTGGGCTACACCCTGTTGAATGAATGGGCAGAGGCGCGGCCGGTGAATCCCCATGCGCTGCCCGCGCGAACCTTGGGACGAACCGGCGCGCAGGTGTCCATACTTGCGTTTGGTTGCGGCAGTCGATTCTTGATGTACCAGGAGGAAGAAGAGGCGCTGGCGGTCCTCAATCATGCTATCGATCAGGGAATCACCTATCTCGACACGGCCTATGCCTACGGCGACGGCAAGAGCGAAGCGCGCGTCGGCAAGGTCATGGCTACACGCCGCAACGATGTTTGGCTAGCCACGAAAATTCCCGACCGCACTCGTGACGACTTTCTCCGCCGCCTGGAAGGCAGCTTGAAACGCTTGCAGACCGACCATGTGGACCTGCTGCACATCCACAGTTTGGGGCGGGCTGAGGATTTGGCCAAAATCGAAGCTCCCAATGGGGCGTTGAAAGGTTTGCTGGAGGCGCGCGAGCAGAAGATGGCACGGGCAATTGGTATGACTAGCCATACCAGTGGGGAGGTGCTGGCTCAAGCCATTGAACGGCATGATCTGGACTGCATACAAATGGCCCTGAACGCTGCGCAGAATGGCCGGTTCGAGGAACTAGCCTTGCCGGCAGCGCGCGCCAAGAACCTGGGCGTGATCGCTATGAAGATCACCGGGCAGGAATACTTGCTGAAAAAATCAGAGGCCAAAACCGATATCGATTCGCTGTTGCGGTATTCGCTGAGCCTGCCGGTGACCACTGCCGTGGTGGGTATGCCGCGCAAAGAAATGCTCGAGCACAATATTGAAATTGTGCGAGCGTTCACCGCTTTCCCGGACAGCGATATGGAAAGGATGCGCAAGGAACTCCGGCCCTCGCGCGAAGGGTTGGAAAAGAACCTGACCGGACATCACGACGGGCCGACGCAGATGCCGCATCTGTTCTGGGTCTAACCTTCGGTTGGATCTGGCTGTTCTATGGCGCTTCCGTGAGCGACGGATCCTGATTCGCCGCAGAAGTAGTCTGTTGTTTCAAGCGAGCCGCATCCGCCGCCACCTGTGAGTCGATTTCCTTGATTTGCTGGTGGGTCAAATGATGGGCGACGGATTTCAGCCGCTTGCTGCTGGATTTATCCCCGCCGGCGATGGCCCGTGAGTACCACAGGTACGCGGCAACGTAGTCCTGGGGAATACCCCAGCCCTCTTCGCACAAGTACGCGTAATTCGTAGCGGCGTGCGGAAGTCCTTGTTCGGCGGCTAAACGCGACCAATGAGCCGCTTCGCTGAAGTTCACCCCTACCCCGAGACCTTTGAAATAGAAAAGCGCCAGATTTGCTTGTGCCGCGGCGAAACCCTGCTCGCCTGACGCGCGAAACCATTGCAACGCTTGCGCTAGGTCTCGCGGCGTGCCGTACCCAAGGTAGTAGAACGACCCGAGATTATATTGCCCGGCGGGATTGCCGTGTTGGGCCGACGCCCGATACCACTCCAGCGCCTGGGTCAACTCTCTCGGCACGCCGCGACCATATTGATACAGGCCCCCCAGATTATTCTCCGCCGCTGCATGTCCCTGTGCCGCTGCTGCCCGATAATTCTCGGCCGCCCGCACGTAATCGACCGGAACGCCGTGCCCGTGCTCATAGAGGTAGCCCAAAAGAAACTGGGCTGGAGCGAAATTCTGAGAGGCCGCGGAACGCAGAAAGGGCAGCGCCGAAGCGGGATCGCCGTGTGGCTCATTGAGCAACGAGTACGCCAACTTGTATTGCGCGATGGCGTCACTCGACCCAACACCGGTGTTCACGTTGGCCAGCGCAACGTGCGAGTCTCCTTGTGAACCGGGCCAAGCCCATGTGGGACGGGCCGCCAAGAATAGCGACGCCAGAAAGATCGTGAGCCAAGCTGTGCGGGTGCGAAATCGAGGACGCGTGCGCATGGTGACTCCTTGTACTTGCCGGAATCGTCCCTGGCGAATTCGACAGCCGAGTTGACCGAACTGTGGAAACCCCCGGGAAACGGCAGGCACACCACCGCGCAAGCATGACCTTCGGGGCAGGCGAGACCGCAGCAAATACGGATCCACAGCCGTTCGAGGCACGCTGAGACCGTGATGTCCTACTGGACCACTGCGCTCGCCTAAATGGCGATACCGGATAGACGAACCAGCCCTCCAAAAGGTTCGATTGGTCGGGAGAATTTACAAATCTGTGATAAATGGCATTGGGTCAGGTGCCAGCGAACTGCGGTGAGGAAGTGTTTCCCTTAAGCTCGCATTTAGGCCGGTGGGGGTGGCGGAAACGGATGTAGGTGGGGTACTCTGAGATGAAACGTATTTGCAAGACTTAACGGGGTGGGCCCGTCCATCTGCTCCAGGAACACACCCATGAGCGACACAAACATTATTACGAATGGATCGAACTCTGCTGCGGCCGCCAATAAGCCGCTACGACCGACCTGGAAGCCTGCTGGCCGAGTACATGCCGGCGAACAGCCGTTTCAGTATCCGTTGAAGCGTGAGTTTGTGGAACCTGATTGGCGACGCTTGCCGGGTTACAAAGACGTCACCCGGGATGACTGGGAAACGGCTTTGTGGCAACGGCGACACACGGTAAAGAACTTAGCCGAATTGCAACAGGTATTCGGGAACCTATTGCCTGATACCTTGTTACACAGCTTGGACCGCGACATTAAAGAACGCGCCACCATGTCCATTCTCATTCCTCCCCACATGCTCAACACTATGGATGAGAACGACCTGTGGAACGATCCGGTTCGTCTACATGCTTCCGGCTTTCGACGACCGCCACCCGGAATGGCCCAGCCATCCCAAGGCTAGCCGCGATTCTTTGCATGAAGCCGACATGTGGGCGGTCGAAGGGCTGACCCATCGCTATCCCACTAAGGTCCTGGCGGAACTCCTTTCCACCTGTCCGCAATATTGTGGGCATTGCACGCGCATGGACCTGGTGGGCAACGACGTGCCGCAGGTCGTAAAACTGAAGTTTCAGATTCCGCAAAACGAGCGGTACCAGCAGATGCTGAATTATTTGATGGTCACCCCATCGGTGCGCGACGTGGTGGTCAGCGGCGGCGACATCGCAAACACTCCCATTGCCACGTTAGAGGACTTCGTCTCCAAATTAATGGATATCCCCAGCATCAAGGACATCCGCTTAGCCACCAAGGGCTTGATCGCCATACCCCAACACTTTTTGCAAAGCAGTGTGCTGGCGGGAATGGAGCGCCTGGCCAAGAAGGCTCGGGAACGCGGCATCGACATCGCCGTGCACACCCACGTGAATAGCGCACGGCAAGTGACACCGCTGGTGCGCAAGGCGGTGCAGGCTCTGCTGGATATGGGCTACCGCGACGTGCGCAATCAAGGCGTCCTGTTGCGGGGCGTGAATACTACGCAGAAAGACCTTCTTGATCTTTGCTTCATGCTGCTCGATCACGGCAAGATCATGCCCTATTACTTCTACCAGTGCGACATGATCCCCAACGCTGAACATTGGCGCTTGGCCATTCATGAAGCGCAACAATTGCAGCACGACATCATGGGCTATCTGCCCGGATTCGCTACTCCACGCATCGTCTGCGACGTGCCCTTTGTCGGAAAGCGCTGGGTACACCAGGTGAAGGAATACGATCGTCAACTGGGCATTTCCTACTGGACAAAAAACTATCGAACCGGCATCGAGGGTGACGACCGCGAAGCGCTCTCCCGCCGTTACGAATACTTCGATCCCGTCTACACCTTGCCGGAACTGGGCCAGAACTTCTGGCGAGATAAAGCGGTCCAGCAGACACTTTCAAAATGAGTGCCGTTCACTCCCGTCAAGTCTAGCAAGACCGCAAGCGATCATCCGATCAGCTTTCATTGATCAGCTTCTGCTTTATCGCAAAGCGCAGAAGCTCGGAGTTGTTCCCGAGGCCGAAATCTTGCATGATCCGATACTTGTGGAACGCAACCGTGCGCGTGGCCACGTTCAGGATGGCCGCGGCCTCCTTCATGGTGTGGCCTTCGGCAAGTAATTGCAGGACTTCACGCTGCCGCGAAGTCAAGGTCCGTGCGTTCTCCGAGCGGGAATCGCGCGCAGCGATCTCTCGTAAAGCCTGGCGAAGAGCTGGAGTAACATACTTTTTCCCATGTAGTACATCGCGAACGGCTTTTGACAGCTCACTGCCCGCCGATTTCTTAAGCAGATAACCAGACGCCCACTTGTTCATGGTTTCCGCGGCGATTTCGGGATCCTCATTCATGGTTAGCACGATGATTTTGATATTGGGCAGCACTTGCTTGAGCTGTTCGCTGGCATCCAAGCCATTCAGGAGAGGCATGTTGAGGTCGACCAGAAGCAGGTCTGGTTTGAGCTGCGACGCCACTCGCAACAACGCCCGGCCGTCACCTACCGTAGCCACCACTTCACATTCGGGCTCCAGCAGGCGTTTAAAGGCTTCCGCGACCAGGGTGTGATCATCCGCAAGCAGGACGCGCGGTTTCGACAATGTATTCCACCTCAGGGCTTTGATGGAATCCTAATAAAGTTCACCCGAAAGGGAAAGCCAAGCAATGTAATAGTTTATACTGGCCACTGGCTTCCGCAACCGGTCGGCTCAAGCAGCGCATCAGAGCAGGGACACGAGCGGACCACCGGCTAGCTACGTTTGCGCGGTCGCGGGTGGTTGGAAACGTCTGTCGTGACCCAGACTGTGGCGATTTAGACACTCGTTCCACTGGAAGAGGGATTCCTGACATGAAACTGTTGGTTACCGGCGGCGCTGGATACATCGG
>Ga0187784_10003803_pt1 | contig 12213 bp, 11 predicted proteins | sample 1015_SJ02_MP15_2_FD_132964 | JGI IMG/M metagenome (GOLD analysis project Ga0187784, IMG submission 132964) | Tropical peat soil microbial communities from peatlands in Department of Meta, Colombia - 1015_SJ02_MP15_20_MG | ecosystem: Environmental > Terrestrial > Soil > Wetlands > Peat | place... | reverse complement strand
TTGCGCTCCGAGGCCGCGCTTTACATCTGGGCTCGTCACCGGCCGGATCTTCTCCTCGTCCACTTCGTTCACTACGATCAGTTAGCCCACAGATTCGGACCGACCTCGCCGCAGGCCCTGGTTGCGATCGAGCAGACCGACGAAGAAATCGGACGCTTTCGACGCTGCTTTCAGGAAGCTGAGTCGCCCACACTCGTCGTCCTCTCAGACCACGGCTTTGTGCCCGTTGAGAAGGAAGCTGCTCCGCTTTCGGTTCTGGCGGAGGAAGGGCTTTTCGGTAGAGAAGCTGATGGTGCGCCCAAGCTGGGCAAGCTGGGGGCTGTGCACGCGGGCGGATCGTTCGCTGTTTACTGGCTCGAGGAACCCTCGGCCAGGGAGCGAGCTTCCCTGCGGCGTGCGGTGGAGCGGTTGGTGAAGGCGGGAGTGGTGGAAGAAGTTGTGGATCGAGCCCGGCTGGAATCGCTGTCCGCCGACCCCGACGCGGAACTAAGCCTTGACGCTGCGCCCGGCGTCTATTTTTCGGACAGCTTTGAGGGGCCGCTGGTGAGAGAGACCGTCAAAGACCGAGGAACCCACGGCCAGTTGCCAACCCGCCCCGGTCTGGGCGCATCGTTTATCGCCGCCGGTCCTGACATTAGTTCTGGCCGGAATGTGGGCTGCATCGCATTGACACAGGTGGCGCCTACCCTAGCGCAATGGCTAGGGCTCCCCAGCGACATCCTGGCCTCGAACGCGAAGCCAGTTCTGGAATTTAAGAGCAACGATTGACCCGGTGTGGTGCGGGCGTCTCGCCCGCACCACAGCAATCCGTCATCGGCAATCTTAGAAGGCGGGGCGATGCTCAAGGCGCCGACGGTCACTCCCGAGGGTGTGAGGGCTTATCTTGATTCTCGCCCGAACTGGATTCGCTGGCGTGAGTGGTTCGCCGGTCGCCGCTATGCTTTAGCTGCCTTCCCAGATCGGGTGAGGCCGTTAGTGGTGGTCGCGCATGCGCGTCGCGATTCATTGAAAGCCCTCGAGATGGTGCGCGCCGTCGAGCGGGATTGGGCCGAAGCTCCCCAGGAGTGTCGGACTGCCTATGAGCAAATCCTCGAGAACTCTCCGAATTTAGTCATTATCCAGTTTCACCGCACCAATATCTGCGGCTGCCTGGGGCATCGGCATATGATCGTAAAGGAACAGCCCTTTGCCGAACCTCACGATGCGTTAGGGGGCGATCCGGCAGGAGAATTGGATATCGCTTTCGAGCGCGTGGAGAGTTGGGTGGCGCTGCCTTTGTCGGATATCGCCCTCGATGCTCAGTTCGCAGCGGGAAGCCGCCTTCGCGAGTTCCAGGCCGCGCGCCTTCGCTTGCAATTCCTCAGCATCCTGTTGCACGAAATCCACCACATGGTCCGTACCCAGGAGCCGGAGGCCTCGATCCGTGAGCGGAGCCTGGCGTTCTATCGTGACGCACTTGCTAACTACGTCGAAAACGCCAAGGCGAGTTTATCCCTGACCATCGATCGCTCGTTCTCGCGCTTCGAGCAGGGCTAAGAAGCACGCTCTGACTCTTCGCCCGCGGGAAGAAAGACGCTTGCAGCGCCGAAAACACCGACGTTCTTTTGCAGTTTGGCCGGCAGGATGGGAAGATCCGCAACGAACCGCCGGTTGATCGTATAACTGGGCATCGTCTGCCGGATTTTGTCGAAAAGGGGCTTGCCGATCCGCGCCACTCCGCCCCCGATAATGATGGCCTCCGGATCGAACAACGACATCATTCCTCCCAGCCACACGCCCAGGAAAAACCCCGTATCGTCGATGATGGACTTTGCCATCTCGTCTCCCTTGTGTGCCGCCTGCTGAATCATGACGGGATCGATCTTTCGCAGATCGCCTCCCGAGAGTTCGCGCAGAAGGCTTGGGCGGCTGTGTTCCTGCTCGAGAGCCACGCGCGCCCGGCGAGCCATGGCGGGTCCGGCCGCCAGCGCTTCGATGCAGCCCAGTGTCCCGCATCCGCAGCGATAGGGGCTGCGGAAGTCGATGGAAACGTGTCCCCCTTCGCCCCCCACGCCATTCTTGCCGTGATAGATCTTCTTGTTAATGATGATCCCGGTGCCTACCCCGGTGCTGATGGTCACATAGAACACGTCCCGGTAGCCCACCGCCGACCCAAATAGGACTTCGGCAAGCCCTGCGGCGTTGGCGTCGTTTTCGAGTTTGGCAGGAAGGTGGAAATGCTTTTCGAGCAAACTCTCCAGCCGGATGTTGCGCCACCCCGGGAGGTTCGGAGGATTAATGACGATCCCCGCCTTGGGGTTGAGCGGGCCGGGTGCGCAGATGCCGATCCCCGCTACGTTGTCCTTGCCCCCTGCCAGCTTGATGAGCCGCTCAATCAAATGTGCGATCTGGCCGTAGCTGGTCTTGAACCCATTCTCCGCGTGCGTGGGCACCACCTGGGATTTCATCAGCTTCCCCTTCAGGGTCACCAACCCACCGGCCACCTTAGTTCCTCCGACGTCAACACCTATGATCAACTTCGCCATAGCGCAACCTCTGCAGTTTGAGAATTCCTCTCGTTTTCCGGTCCCACGTTCACTTTCGGGCACGCGCCACGAAATCTCGCAGTATACTCCATCAGAAGGGCTTTGCAGGGAAATAGTGAGTGATGGGTTCTCTCTTTCGGGAGCGTTTTGGTTTGTAGCGTCGGGCTTCACAGCCCGCGGAAAAGCTCTCCTCGCCTATCATTCCGAGGAGTTTCCATGGGCCTTTAGCCCACCCGAGGGGATGAAATTCCCCTTGTCATCCTCACGTAGGGGCGCTATGGCGTGCCCCTACAGCGGCCGGGTGGGGTGATTTTCAGGAGAGCCCCGATCGGATCGGGGCGATGAGGAATCTCACAGTGCGTCGAAGACAAACCAAGGTAAGATTCCTCGCTCCGCTCGGAACCACAACGGAGAGGTTTTTCCGTAGCTCGTTTAGGCCAGCATACGCCGATCCATCTGGCGCGGGGTCGCTACATCCAATATGGGATAGTACTTCTTTTCCCTGGTCCTTGACGCTTCTCGCGCAGTTTTCTAAGATGCTTGAGGTTGACCTTCAACCATTGCTTGAGGTCCGGAATGCCTCGAACTCGACCACCGCGCGCTCGCCGTTCTACCAGTGCCTTGCCTTCCGAAACCTTTATCCCGGACAAGCTCTATTTCCGAATCGGCGAGGTTTGTAAGCTGACCCACACCAAGGCGTACGTCTTGCGATTCTGGGAGACCGAGTTTCCAATGCTCGACCCGAACAAGAGCAAATCGGGGCACCGGCTTTACCGCCGCCAGGATGTCGAAATGGTGCTGGAGATCAAGCGGCTGCTTTACGGGAAAGGCTTCACCATCGCTGGGGCGAGAAGCTTACTGGCGGGCAATGCCAAAAGTCGGGCCGAGCAACAGCAGCGTCTCTTTCCGCCCGCTTCTGATGCCTCACACCTGCGTGCGATTCGCCACGAGCTTCAGTCCATCTTGACAATGCTCTCGCGCAAATGCTAAAAAAGCAGTGACGAGTGATGAGCGGCAAGTGACGAGGTATCTTGGATTTCACTGCTAGTTTGTCACTAATTATTCGCCGCCGGTCACTGCCGTGTCGGGACGTAGCGCAGCCTGGTAGCGCACTTGCTTGGGGTGCAAGGGGTCGCCAGTTCAAATCTGGCCGTCCCGACTAAGAACCAGGTTTCAGGTGCAGGTTTTCAGCGTAGCTCACTGACACCTGAAACTGGACACATGATACCTGCTTTTCCGGGGCGTAGCGTAGCCTGGTAGCGCGCTTGGTTCGGGACCAAGAGGTCCCCAGTTCAAATCTGGGCGCCCCGACCATCTTTCCGTCCGTAGATGCAATAACTTACGGCGCGAACTCCTAAAGAGGGTGCGCTGGGTAGTCTCCTGCTCGGCCCTTTCCACCTCTATCATGCGCTTCCATGCCGTGCGCTCGATCTTCGCCTGGATAGCTCGACGCAGCCGCTGGCGTAGTTCGCGCGGCGGTAACGCATCCAGCTCCACGCAATCGGTGCCATGACGATCGCGAAATGCAGGTGTGCGGCTGTCGGTGTCTTTCACACGCAAGGGCGGCAGCCTGAACTTCGCGATGTCTTCCCGATGAATTGCCAGCCTGCGGATGGCGAAGGGCAAGAGCGCCGTTTTCGCCTTGAGGCCTAGTTTGCGGCAGGCTAGTCGGAGGATCAGTTCATGTCCCTCATCCTGCCGCAGCTCGTGACGCTGGCCCAATTCGTAGAGCTCTTGCATGGTGAAAGCCTTACTAAGAATCCGGCCCTCCAGCACTAGGCGGATCGGGTTGCTGTTGAGAGCCATGTGACTTTCGACGCGCCGGGCAACATCCTCCTCGATGCACATGCCCGAGGGATCAAAATCGCCCAAGTAGAAGACCTGAATCTGCTTTGCCTGTTCGCGCAACCTCGCAAACAGGTCGGCAAGCTGGAGTACGCCCGTGGTACTGTTGAAGCCACGAAGGGCGCGCAACGTGATACCAAATTCGTCCGTAACGCCCACAATAGACCCGGTGACGGCATCCTTCTCGCACCAGCATTCAAGGTAAAATGCCTGATCCGTCCAATAGTTCCGGCGGTAGCTACGCGCTACCACCTTGCCGAATTCTTCCAGGCCCTCATAAGTTGCGGCCTCATAGGTCGGTCGCGACCGATCTACAATCCACTCTGGGGCTACCTCCCCAGAATGGCGGGCTTTGGTCATCGCGCGAGAAACGCATCGGTAGTCTGAGAGTAGGTTTTCAACGACGCCCGCACTGACCAACCTGTAAAATAATTGCCGAATGGTCATCGGGTGCTCGCGTTGAAGGATAGCCTTCGCCGCTTCCGTTAGCCGCCGCGTGCTTTCCCATTCTCCGCTTGTCATCGGTCCATCCTTGAACTAGTGCAAATTTGGCTTACGTTTTCACCTTCGCCTGAAAGAAGAAATCCAGGGGTTGATGCCCTTAACCCGGCTCACGGGTTAGTAAGACACTTGGCGGAAAGTCATCGGATTGTCGGCTTGTAACACTTCCTACAAAACGTCTCGAATCTTGGCCTTGCTACGCCTTTTCCACCTAGGCTTATAAATCATCTGCGGCAGCCTGCCTTCCTACCCTGCCGCTCGGTTTGATTCTGGTGATCCCGCCTCTCTGCGCCGCTTCACATCATCTAACTCTGCTTCCGCCTCGTGGCCTTTGGTGCCACTGCTCCTCATACAGCGAGATTCAGCACGCCAGCCATCCAGGCTTCATTAACGTCCTTGCGGCCACCATAGGCTTCGGGCGGCAAGAACGCGACCACCTTTCCCCGGAGCCGAGCTTGGCGGGCGAGTTCTCGCCATTCCTTTTGACCGGTCGGGTCGGCATCCATTGCGAATACGAGGTGCATGACTTCGCGGGCCCACTGCCAATGCCAGCCCGACACGCCAAAAATAGCCACGACGCGTGGATAGCCCGCCGCAATCAGCGAGAGCGCGTCAAAAGGCCCTTCTGTGACGAACAATGGCCCGTGGCCAATCATTAAGGCCGAGGCGTTGAAATAGCCCTTGTTGCCGGGAAGATGATCGTGCCGCCATTCCTTTGGGACGTTGTCGTCTACAGCAACAGCACGCCCGTAGAGGTTGAGCAATCTCCCACTCGGGCCGGTGTGTGGGAAGACTACGCGTCCCCATCTCCAATCTCGGTCATGATGAATCCACTTTCAAATAGCCGCGTAGCCCAGGCCGTAATGCTGGGCCAACTCAAGAGGTATTTTGCGGGAGCGTAGATACTCCGCGCCGAGACTTCCAGGCAAGGCCGATTGGTACACTCGTAGAATCTCGCCGAGGTCAGCCCGAACTGGTTGCACAAGCACATCCTTTCGTTTTGGGAGCCTCGTTACATGCATCAGACTGCGCCTCTCACTACGCCAGCGCTCTCGCGCCCAGTCCATGTACCCCCAGGCAATACAGGCAAAGCAGTGAAAACGCCCTGTCTCCTTGTCCACCGCCAAGCTTCGTTGATGGTCAGAAACATGAAAAGGACAGAAGGCTCGGAGCCAGCGTCCACCGTGCGTACGCATGGGGCGACACGCATCAAGCTCGGAATCGGATAAGGTTGGGTTTTCTTCCCCAGCTCCACCACCAACGTGAGGAAGAATCACTTTAGACATCCCGCTCCTCCTCCCAAAACCGCGAGATATCCGGCCGGAAGATCAAATGAACCACGCCAGTGTCACCGTCCCTATTTTTTCTAATATCAAGCTCCAAGGCCCTCGCGGGGGATGTCGCCGTCCGTTTCTTTGACCCGACCAAAAACAAAGCGACATCGCACGCGTATTCGAGGCCGCCTGATTCTTTGAAGCTGTCCAAAGATGTTTTGCCTGTGCCATCTCCGTAGCTGCCTTGCTGGCGGCTCTGCGAAGATATGGCAAGCACGGGGGATTTCAGGCTCATGGCCAACTCGCGCAACTCAGCGCCGAAAGTCTCCACGCGGCTCCTGGCCGTTTCCAACCCTCTGTAGGCTATTCCTCCTTTTGCCCAGATTTGGAGGTAATCAACGACGATGAGACATCGGCCAAGCTTGTGCCGGGTCATTGCCTCGACTGCTCGTGCGCGTAAGTCGGGAACTGAGAGGGACACCGTCCCCTCAATGAAGGCCAGGCGGGAAGCCACATCGCGTAACCACTCAATTGCGACCGCTGCCAGGTGCTTCAGGTCGGCAGTTCCACGCCTAACATCCTGTGGGTTTATGCCAGCGCGTTCACAGATGGCTTTGAGCGTCAGATTCTCGGCGCTGCTCTCAAAAGTCACGTACAAGAGTGGCGTGCCCCTGGCCACCACATTCGACACTTGCAAACCAAGGCTAGTTTTCCCCACTCCCGGCGGGCCGCCAAGGAGGTAGAGGCCCGCATTCAATCCTCCGAGTATTTCGTCGAGCCGTTTGATACCGGTCAGCAGGCCCATCACTGGTTTGCCCGTTCTCTTCCGTTCAAGTTCTCGCGCCTCAGCGGACTCCATTACCTTGGGTAGAACTTCAGTTGCCCACAGCAACCTTCCGACTTTCATCCTCTCGAAGGCACTTCGTGCCCGTGCAACGGACTCTTCCATTCGAGCGAGTAATGACTGAGCCGGCTTCGCCTGGTCGTAAAGTTGTTGGGCAACCTCGTCCAGGGTATGAGCCACAAAGCGACGCAGGAAGAGGTCCTTCAGGTGTTGTGCACACGACAGGGGGTCAGTGGCGGGTTCCCATTCTGGGAGCAGGGGAGACTGCTGCCCATGCTTGATGGCATCAGCCACCGCCTCCCAAGCGTCGCGCTCTTCCCAGAAGACTCCTGCAGGGAGCATGTCACCCACTTGCGACAATAGTTTTGGGTCTCTAGAAACTGAAGCAATTAGCCCTCGTTCGGAAAACTTGTCAGAGAACTCGGTTTCAAGTGTGAATTGTTTCATGTCGTCGATTATATAGACCCGTGCGCGCCGGTTGGCGCAGGCACGGGACTATTAAGGCTTATTAGCCTTATTAGCATTGACAATCTGCTCGACAGGAAGGGGTTAAGTAATGGAACCCGCCGGGGTAGTCACGACTCTGCGCCAGGATAGCCACGACTCTGCGCCAGGATGGTCACAACTTCCGGGATTGTTCGGCCAGGAATTTCCGGATTCGCCGCTGCTCGTTTCGGGTGGCTACACTGGGGTCCTCTTCAACCTGGCAGAGGGTGCTCTGCGCGATGCCAATCTTTTCCGCAGCGACAAGCATGCTCATCCCTTGCTCCTGCCGGAGTTGTACAAGCTGCTCTCCGAGGGTGCCAGTTGGAGGCAGGGTTCCTCGCGGCTTCGAGGGCGAACGGTGCCTTATGCCCTGATAAGCTCCCTTAACGACGTCAGGTGGTTCAATGGCTAGGCTACATTACAGCCACGCCTGTCCCCAGTTGTGTTTGCCTACTGGTGGCTCATTCCATTTCTCGCACTGCCAGGACGCAATCACCTCATCATCTTGCAGGGCATCAAGTGCTTTGTGAAGGCGCTCACGGATTCGGTGGATTCGTTCCAGCTTTATTGTTGCTCCCACAACGTCAAGAAGCGTGCGTACTTTAAACGGCCTCATATAGCCGCCCCTGCTAGCCTGGATTCGCCACTGCCAGCTAAGATAACGAGCCAGCCGTTTTTCCCATTTTTGGCGGAGCGGGTCGTATTCGACAGCCTTCACCGACAACAACGCCGTTTGCCGACCTGGCCCAAACAGAAAAACGTTCAGGACTTCTCCAAGGCGATAGGTGAATTGCGTGATCTCCTGGCGCCCATCAGCGTGCTTTTGCGCGATGCGGCTGGTAAGCAATAAAGTACGGCTCTGGGCCACGCCTTTCCTTTTCCTGCCGCTCCCGTATATCTCCACTTCAAAGAGGTTGATCCATAAGTTTTCGAGGCGTTGCACCGAATCGTACACCGCCCTTCGCTGTTTAGGGTGAAACCCACCACGGCGATTCGCTCCGCCTTTCTTTTTTTGGAGCGCGCGAAGCGAAAGCAGCCCGTCAACGCAGGCAATTGCTAGATCATTCGGTGTTCGTGCATGATTCAGCCATATCGCCGTGAGCAGATCGAGAACATCGGCGTCAAGGTCACTCAGCTCAGCCCATAGTTTGTGCGCTCGTTCACAAAGACCCGCCTTCTCCTCCGGCGGCATGAATGGACTGTTGTCAAGCTCCACAGGAACGAGTTGTGCTTGCCCGCGTGCCCTCCCTTTATCGAGAACAGCTGTCGGCCAGGGGCTGTCCTTGGTCTGCCGAAAGGTGTTCTGCGAGAGGGCCTCTCGCGCAGCGTGGTAGCAGCTGCTGTTTGCCACCGATAAATGACCGCGCTTGACGATGCTCTCACTGGGGAGCGGTAATGCCAAAGCTGAACGAGAGGAGCCTCGTTGAGCCGTCCCATGCCGTTCACACCTTACCGCCCCTTGACCCGCTGCTTTACCTGCCTCCGCTGTGAGATTGTGCCCCGCTGCGCCCGCGCAGTTGAATCTATCGCCTGGCGGTTCATTTGAAGGGCTGTTTGCGTTTTGGTGAGACCCGCCTGGAAGCATCCGCTCTCGCGGACCAACGAAAAAGGCCCGAGCGACCTCCAGAGCGCCCGAGCCAAAAAAACGCGCCCGGAAACGCCCTCTGGCGTTGTCCAGGCGCGGCGTACTGCCCTGAAAAAGGACCCGCTTCGCAAGCTCTCCAGGGCACATTACGCCTGGAGTGGACGCGAAAGTTGATCGTAACACACGCCGTTTTCCCAAGTCCAGGGCAATCGGTCACCGAAACCTTAGTTATCTTCAGGGGTTGAATTCCCGACCTGGGGGGCTCACAAGCTTGGACTTTGTTTTCGAAGTCCATGTTAACTTCTTGATTATTTCAGGAAAGGTGGATACCCTAGAATCGACCTAGCATGTGGATGTCAAAGGGCAGCAAGCAGATCGGAGGCTTTGGCCATGCCGACGCCTATGCTGTCTGGAAAGGGAGGTCAACAATGTCAAAATGGATGCGTGCCCAGACAAGACTCCATGCTTGGGCCAGAATGTCGATTGCAAGCTCCCAAAGCCCTCAAGAACGACTTCTGGAAGCGTATCGAGCAGTCACGGGGCTTCTAATGGACCCGCACATCCTGAATGACGAAGTTCGTAAGACGATGGAACAACTGGTCGCCAGTTGCAGGGGAGAGGCGAGTCAGCGAGAGGCAACTGTGCCTGCGGTAATCTCGCAGATGTCAGACGAGAAGGTGAGTTTCTTGCTAAGCAAATTTCTCGACCTCTTTGTAAAAGTGAACGATCTGCTGAACCTCGAAGACTAGGACGTTCAGTAGGTAACTAATCTCCGGGTTTCGGCTACGGCTGACGGAAGTCGTTCATTGCTAACGCAACCGGACTTAGCTCAGGGGTCTGCTAGAGGCTAGGAGTGAGCGATTATCGGGCTGCCGCGCCGCCGCGCGCTTTCCGCTCCGAAATCAGGCACTGAAAACAAAAGGCTTCTCTTTGGATTTGGCAGATCATGCATGAGGTTCAGCGCTTCCGAGCATTCGAACACCCGAATCCAGCCCTCTGGAAGTTGGATTTCAACAAGCTAACTCATTGTAAAGCCAAACCTTAGCCGTCCTTAGAGGGTTTAATTCCCGACTTGGGGGTCTCACAAGAATCGACTTAGTTATCGAAGTCGTGTGTGGACCTCCCGCATAGTTAGAACCCTCTCCCGTCCTCGGTCCGCCTCCGTGCTAATGCAAGGCAAAGTCAAGCGGGTCGATAAGATGCGGACTTGCCGCACATTACAACCGGTCGATCTCCGATTCAGTCAATGGAAGCCCCAGGAGGGCTTTCTCGAAAAGTGCCTCCCTGTCCATTATTTCGAGGGCGACGAGGCCGGGCTCGATGAGACCTGGACAGATCCTCGCAGCTTGTTCGGCCGCCGTCTCGGCTAGGCAGAACGCCCAGAAATGGTCCGCATGGCCGATCTTGTCGTCGTATGCTGCGTCGAAGCGAACTTGACCAAGCGAGGTAGTGGTCTTGCGCACGCTGCGGAAACTCTGCCACGCGGCCTGGTCGTTTGGAAGCCGGCAGCGCCGCTCTTCCATTCGCCGCTTGGCCTTTGTCGCCATGGTTTCTTTCGCGGCCTGCGAGAAGGTGATCCCCTCCACCCGGCCGGGAAACAAACGCTCCATCGTCTCAAAAATGGGCAGCCCCATGCCCGTTTTGTCGACACAGAGCCGGTGGACACGCGGCATGATGCCGGCGACGCGCGTGGTCTGGTCTGGGGTCGGCACCTTGTCCATTGCCAGAATGCCACGGACGCACGTGACATCCCCGACCAACTCGCTGAACCAAACGACGGACAGGTCGCGATTCCGGGCAACGTCCCAACCTGCGTAGAGTCCGTTGCCATCGGGTTCCTCCGGCGCCACCAACGAGGCGTCCACGTTGGCTTCGTACAACTCCCACGGAATCCATTGCGACCCGCCAGCCAGGAAGTTGCAGCAGTATTCCTGAAGCCATGTGTCTTCATCGCATCCAGCGCGGACACTAGCGACACTGATAGGGAAGCCTTCCTCCACCGCCAGATGAATGTCTGTCCAATGGCCCGACCATTCGCTCCGAATAGGCTGACAGACCGGGCGAAACCCCGCGTCCAGGCCCAGCCCTCGCGCAAGTTCGAAGAACTTTCCCTGTGCGCCGTTCGGTGTGGAGAGCACCCGTAGGCACAGGCCGGGCTGGGTCAGACGGCCGTAGGCGGCCTTGAAGATTTCGCTCGCGTCTTGGTGGAAAGCAAACTCATCGAGCACGATGTCCCCAGTGTAGCCGCGAGCCGTATCGGGGTTGGCGGCGAGAACGATGATGCGCGAGCCATTCGAAAACTCTATTTGGTGCTGTCGCTTCTCGGTGAGTTTGAATTGCCGGTTCTCTGAGAGGTAAGCGGCAATCCCTTCGTAGGCGTCAATCAAGGCTTTCGTTTTCCGCGCAAGCTCCAGGGACTGGCGCTCGGACCGTGAAAGAAAAATGACGGCGTGCTGAGGCCGTCGAAGGCAGCGCTTGAAAACCGCCCAAGCCCCGGTCGCGGTCGAAAGGCCGATCTGGGTACCCTTAACTGCCAGAGCCAGTCGGCTCGATTCCCTCGCCCACCGAATCTGGTATGGGCGAAAGATCGGCTTCTCGGCCGGCTTCTGGTCCTGATACTGGACCTCGATCCGAAATGCCGAGGGATTTCTCGACCGCCTCGCGCGCTCTCTGTTCGACACTTTCAATGCTGAGTCTGACAGGGCCACCTCCAGGACCGACCGCCTGATGGATGTCAGTCGATTCGCCGTGCGCCAGCCTTTCGAGCTTGGCGCTCACATCAAGCAACCGCGCCAGTTCCGCAGCGCCCAGGATCTTCTCGCCAGACTGAACTTCGGCAAGGAGTTTTTCGACCGCTTTCACAGCCAAGTTTTGCCCGAGCACCCCGATTTTCGCTTGGCGCTCGTTCATCTCGCGGCGTTCCTTCTCCAGTTGTGCCAGGCGACGCCGTTCACCGTGATCGTCGTATGCCGAGGCACGATCCACCCACTGATGCTGGCTTGACCAGTACTCCCATTGCCGCAGGTTTGCCGTCGTTTTGCCGCTGGCATTGATCGCTTTCGCGATGGAACGATCGGGCCCGAGGTCCCGATAGGCGGCGAAAGCAGAGTAAGCCTTCGTCGATTCACCGGGAAGTCGATCCCACTCGTGCTT
>Ga0187784_10003802_pt1 | contig 12213 bp, 7 predicted proteins | sample 1015_SJ02_MP15_2_FD_132964 | JGI IMG/M metagenome (GOLD analysis project Ga0187784, IMG submission 132964) | Tropical peat soil microbial communities from peatlands in Department of Meta, Colombia - 1015_SJ02_MP15_20_MG | ecosystem: Environmental > Terrestrial > Soil > Wetlands > Peat | place... | reverse complement strand
TCCCACCTCGCGTGCCCGCAGGAGTTCGGTGCAGAGCTTGCTGGAGTAACGCTCGGCGACACGCGCTGCGGCCGCGAGGATTTCCTTCCCAGGATGATCAAGAATCTCGGTCTCGGCCTCGAGGGGCGTGGCGGGCGGCACTTCCGTCACGTACACAGCCACGAGTTCCGCATCCATCCCTTTGGAGAGCTGGACTGCCAGCGTCATTAAAGCTTCGACGGATCCCAGGTCGCCCAGCGCCACTATGACTCTTGGATTGCTCATCTTTTTCCCTTGCTTCTCCATCGGCACCACCTCCGTATGGGCTTCAGAAGCGCTTTCACGAAAGTTCCTGAAGCTTGCAAGTCGACTTGCTTCTTCGTCAAGCGAAGACAATTCTGATTTCGCTTCCAGCATCGGCCGGCAGACCTCCGCAGTGGTGACTAACGAGGCCCCGGCGGCGACCATTTCCTCAATCGCCTTCCGTCCAGCTTCCTCGGTGATGGACTTGATGGCGTCCGTCACGACAGCCACGGGCAGGTTACGTCGCCGCAGCGCCAACACGCTCGACCGTAAACAATACTCCGTCGCCACGCCAAATACCATAAATCGGGGCTGATTAAGGGAAGCCAGAATGGCTTCGATATTCACGTTGCTGGTGAAGTCGTAGACTCTCTTTTCCACTATGATCTGTCCAGTCCAGCCGTGTGGCAGATGAAATGCCCCCGGAGAGTTCTTTACCACCACGGCATCAGGGAAAAGCGTCTCGGGAATGTGCCGCTGGCCGGCAGTCCCCGCCACGCAGTGGGGCGGCCACTGGGCAAATTCCGGATCGCCCGGCGGGTGCGCATCCGAGGTGGAGATGATGGGAACCTGGTGGGCTCGCGCCCACAACATCAATTCCCTCAGGTTCGGGATGATCTCCTCCGCGCGCGGCACATAAAGCCTTCCACCAGGAAGCATGAAGTCCAACTGGGTATCCACGTCAACGAATACCAGGCCGTCGGGTTGGGTCTGTTCAGTCATCTCAAATCAGAAATTAGAAAGTACAAAATAGTTGCTCATGCCCGTCGGCAGATGGGCGCCCAGAAACCATGAAAATGCGCGGAGCGCTTTGGAGTGCGGCAGCGAAGCTGCCGCCGTTTTGCCGGAGTTCCAAGGCGGCAGCTTCGCTGCCGCACTCCAAGCTGCCTTCAGCGCCCAGATTTTCAAAGCAAAGACCCGCACCCATCAGCGAGTTTCTATCTTCGAGTTTCCAATTTCCAGTTTCTGATTAGTGAAGGTTTGTTCGTGAACCTCCGCGAGCAGGCGCTGAAGGGCCTCGCTTTTAACCACGGGGTATGCCGGGGCGCTCTGCAAGGTGTGATACTGTTCCGGCAGCAGGTCAAGGTTGGCCAAAACGCGGCGTCTTGAGTCCTGGAGCGGCGGGCGCGCCTCGAGTCGCCGGCCTTGGCGCATTACGGGATGAAGCAGAGGCGTGCCATCTGGGGGCTTTTCGTCAGCACGCGCGACAAGGTCGTGGTGGAACTGCGCGCCCTCATAAAACCGGAAGACCTGCTTCCGGCCCGGCAAATAGACTTTCTCCTCACTGAACTTGCTTTTGTACTCGATACTCCCGTCGCGTTCGGTTTCCACCAGTTTGTAAACCACGCTGAGCGCGGGTACATCGCGCGAGGTGACGAGGTCTGTGCCGACGCCGAAAAGGTCGATGGGCGCACCTTGCGAAAGCAGCGCTTCGATCTTGTGTTCGTTCAAGTCGCCGCTGGCCACGATTTTCGCCTCGGACAGGCCGTGACGATCCAGGATCTTCCGCACCTGGCGGCTCTTCTCGAGCAAGTCGCCGCTGTCGATGCGCACGCCGGGAATCTTCCGTCCCAGGGTCGCTGCAGTTTCAGCCCCCACGAGCGGATCGAAAGTATCGATCAGCAGGATAGCGTCTTGCGGAAATGTGTCCAGAAGCGCTTCGAAGCTTTGACGCTCGGTGGGAAAGACCTGAGTCCAGGAGTGGGCGGCAGTGCCGGCAAGTGGAATACCATACCAAAATCCGGCCAGAACATTCGAGGTAGCGACACACCCGCCAATGTAAGCGGCCCGCGCGGCGCGAACCCCGGCTTCCGGCCCCTGGGCACGCCGCGTGCCGAACTCCAGTACTCCATGGCCACGCGCGGCGCGGACCACGCGAGCCGCTTTGGAGGCCACGAGCGTTTCGAAGTTGATCACGGAGAGCAGGTAGGTCTCTACAATCTGAGCCTGCAATATCGGCGCGGTCACCTGAAGCAGCGGCTCTTCTGCAAAGACGAGCGTGCCTTCTTCGACCGCGTCAACGTTCCCGGCAAAGCGGAATTGGCGAAGATAGTCGAAGAATTCGGACGAGATATTGCGAAACACCGCCAGGCTGCGGAGAAAACTCACATCTTCGTCGCGGAATCTTAACTCCCCAAGATAGTCCAGCGCGTCGTCAAGGCCGCCCGCTACAAGATAAGCGCGCTCCCGAGGCATCTGTCGCACAAAGAGTTCAAACGTTGCGCGGCAGTCCACTTGCCGCTCAAAGTAAGCTGCCGCCATGGTCAATTCGTAAAGGTCCACCAGCAATGCGCGCTGGGACTCGATATCAAGCATCTTCGCTCCTGCGCCGTTCCTGACGAAAACAGGGGACGCCCAATGGACACCGGCCCTGAAAAATCAGTATGTCCTTGAGGTGCGGGAGAGTCAAGACATGCGGCCACTCTCCGAAGGCATCATTGAGGAACATCTCAGCATCAAAACTGGTAATGTCATGCGATGGGCGAACGTCGCGTGACGCAGGGCTGCGAGAGGCGTGATAGTATAGAAGAGGGCATGGCGACGCGCACGCATGGTCGAGATGCTCGGTGGCGAGTCGAGAAATGGCGGAAGGGCAGCCCTGTGACGTGGCTATGTCCCGGCAGAAGGGAACGAAATCCGGATCACGAACGCTTGCTGAAATGAGAGGAGACCACTAACGTGAAGCGAATCTACAGCTACCTACCCGTCGTATTGCTGCTCACTTGCGCCCCTCTGGCGCGAGCGCAGGGGTCTTTCGATTTGGCCTTGGGCTTCGGAACTCAGCATGCCAAGGCCACGGGCGCTGGCATCGACGAGAGCACTTTTGATTCCTGCCTACCCTCATCGAGCGATACAACCTGCGAGGCTACGCCAGCTCTGAGCGGCTTGTTCATGGGTTTCGAGGGAAACGCCATGCTGAACAAGCATACGGGCTTCGGCGGCCAACTTAATTTCCAACCTTCCAAGAGTGGCTATGGCCCCATACAATATCGCGAACTGTTCTACAATTTCGACTACCTCTACGCTCCCATAAATCGCAAAAACCTCCAACTGCGCTTCGAAGGCGGAATCGGCGGCGCGCATTTCGGCACCAGTTACACCGAGACTGCATGCGTCGGGTCTGCGGTTTGCCAGTCCCAATCGGTCTCCGTGGGGAGCTCGAGCCACTTTCAAGTGCATGTGGGAGCCGGGGTGCAGTTTTATGTGAAAGATCACTTCTTCATCAGGCCGGAGTTTGACTTTCGCGAAGTACCTGGTTTATCAGGCACCTACACCGCAAGCACCACTCCTACCTCGACCTACCAGTTCGGAACTAATCAGGTGCTAGGCTTTACGGTTTGGGTCGGCTACAACTTTGGCGAGATGTAGGCGGAGTAACGACCGAAAACGCCGGGGAGAAGATTCACCCCAGAGGTCACGGGAAGCGCCCAGCGGCGAATTGGCCCGCCTTTGCGCGACCTCGCGGGCCCCTCGGCCGAAAGACTGACTTCCCCTCCCGCGGCTTCCCAGAACCCTCGTAATAAATCTCCTATTGCCCGTTTGAGGAGGCAACGCGAGCCGAGAACCAGGGCCTGAGCGGTCAAGCTTCGCAATGTACCCGCCTTTTGACGCCTTCTCATGTTATATTTGAACCATCGTAACTGGGGGGGCTTCCTATGCGAAGAGATGGTTTCTCACGGCGGGTGTTTTTTCGAAACGTTTCCCTGGCTTCTACAGGAGCGGCGCTGGCTTCCCTGCCCGCTAGGGCTCGTGGTGCAGCGGGCGAGCCGGGCCCTGAGCCACCGTGGCCGCTGACCGTTGAATCCTATCCGCTGGTAGAACCCGGCAAGGCCGCGGGGGTGGGGCGGTTCAACCTGGCGACTATGGATGACATGCCCGCCGCTTATCAGGAGAAACTGCGCGCCTACGCACCGGACATGGACTTCAGGCTGTGCCAAGACGAGAGTCAGTTCCGCAAAGAGGTTGCCGACGCGAACGTAATCTATGGCTGGTTCTCGCGCGAACATCTTCAGGCCGCGCGCCAATTGCGCTGGATACAATGGCCCGCGGCAGGCGTCGAAAGCATCCTTTATCCGGAACTGGTGGACACTCCCATCGTGCTCACCAACATGCAGCGCATGTACTCACCCACTATCTCCGAGACGGCCATCGGGCTCATCCTGACCCTTACGCGCGGGCTGAATCGTTACACACTTCAGACTCGCGAGCACCTCTGGAAAGAGGTCGGTGGACTCTCCGAAATCAGCGGGCTCACCCTGGGCCTGGTAGGCCTGGGCGGCATTGGTACGGACACTGCCTATCGCGCCCATTACGGATTCAATATGAAGGTCTTGGCCGTGGATCCCAAGCCTCTGCCCAAGCCGCTCTTCGTGGCTGAGTTGCACTCCCTGGAGTGGCTTCCCCAAATGGTGCCGCAGGTGGATTTCCTGATGAGCGCGGCGCCGCACACGCCGCTTTCCGAGGGCATGTTCAACCAGGCGATCTTCCGCGCCATGAAGCCCAGCGCATACTTCATCAATGTCTCGCGTGGCAAGCTTGTGAACACGCCCGACCTGATACGGGCCCTCAAGGAAGGCTGGATCGCCGGGGCGGGGCTGGATGTGGCTTACCTCGAACCACTGCCGCCCGACGACCCGTTGTGGACGGCGGGTAACCTGATCATCACTTCGCATACTTCCGCGGTTTCAAAGGGCTCCACGCAGCGCAGTTACGATCTATTCTGTGAAAACGTAAGACGCTATGTGAGCGGCCTGCCGTTGCTCAACGTGGTGGACAAGAAACGGGGATACTGACCCAATCATTCCGCCTACCCGTACAGTCGCTCAGGGCTGTCGGCTGACGGGCACCCAGAAACGATGAAAATGGATGGGGGTGGCGCATACATTGGCTTGTATGTATGCGCCCTGTAGCGCCGACATAGAAAGCAATGTCGGCGCCACCCACCAGGAAGAACAAATTTTCAAGGCAGAAGGTGCAGTCAACTGATGAAGCCATGCCTCGGCCCCTTGATGACAGCTACTCACACCTGTGAGGGCCCCTCGGGAGCAACCTGCGCGATCGGAATCGGAGCGCGGTATTCCCAATCTGCGGTTAGCGCTGCCTTGTATCGATACAATTTGCAGACTTCACAAACCTGGGCCAGGATATAGGGGCTCTTCTGTTTCTGCCACCGATGCTGGCAGGACCCCGCCAGAGGCTTCGTTAGAGGCGATTCTGTCATCACTCGAAGCTGAAGGCGCGATGAGGGGCGTCCCTTGTGGCTGCCGAAGGAGGAAGCCACAAGGGCCGTGCCTACAAAAGCGCTTTCAGCACCTTCTCGAAGGCGCGGATAATCTCGTCTTCGTCTTTGGGCGTCAAGCATGAGGGAATAGCAATCAGGATGCTTCGCTCGAAAAGGCTGTCCGCCTTAGGACACGTCCCTTTGGCGTAGTTTCCCCGCAGGGACTGATTCTCCGTCAGTTTCCAGGGGAAGCCATGCCCGTCCACAGAGGTCTTGTTCACGAGGCTTACATTATTGAAATAGAGATGCAGGCCCCAGTCTGTCATTACCACATTGGAAACGCCTTGCGGGTAAGTGACAATGCCTTCTGCTCGCAGCGCCAGGTTGACGCGCTGCGCCGTCGCCGCATCAGCGTAGGTAGTGATAAGGAAGCAACCGGTGTCTCCGGCCGGGTCGACGATTTTACGCAACTGCACGCCGGGGAACTTTTTGAGCGCTTCCCGGATGCGGTATTTGCTGGCGTGCATGGCCGCTACAATGCGCGGCAACTTCCGCAGTTGAACTCTCAGCACGGCGGCCCGAATTTCGTCCAGCCGATAGCCCATGCCCCAAAGCGTGAGGTCGGGATCGTTGAAGATCAGCCTCCCGGACTCGTCTCGAGCGTAGCCCAGATCGTGGCAAGCAAACGCCCGCAGCCAGAGCCGCGTGTTCTTGGTAGCAACGCAGCCCCCTTCGCCGGAACTCATGTTCTTATTCATCTGGAAGCTGAACACCGCCATGTCGCCGAACGTGCCCACTCTTTGTCCGCCGACGCTTCCTCCATTGCACTGGGCGCAATCTTCCAGCAGCCAGAGTCCGTGTTTTTTCGCGATCCCCTGCACCGCCTTCACGTCTCCAGGCGAGCCGCTCATGTGAACCATGATGATCCCTGTGGTCTGGGGGGTGATACGCTTCTCCAGGTCCACCGGGTCCAGGCAGAAGGTTTCGTCGATATCTGCCAGCACTGGGATAGCCCCGTGGTTCACCACCGCCGCCAGCACGGATACCCACATGTAAGCGGGGACGATCACCTCCTGGCCAGGGCCCACCGCGAGGGCCGAAAGCGCGGTGTGGAGCGCGCCGGTGCCGCTGCTGACTCCGATGGCGTGAGCGACACCCACGAAATTCGCAAACTCCGCCTCAAACGCCTCCACCTCTTTCTGCAAGGCTACCCCATAGTACCGAAATAAGGATCGGCTCCTAAGGAGGCGCACCACAGCCTCCACCTCCTCTTCATCCATATAGTGGACGCCGGGGAATTCCAGAGGCAGCGGTTCGGTCCGCACGGGCGCGCCGTCCTCGATGGCCAGCTTGTCGTTGAGAACTGCCGAACTTTGGCTACGTTTCATATCGTTACTCATTTTCGCATCCCTTCCGATGTCAAGTAGCACAGGCACTCTTGCCTGTGTCTCTAGAAGCAGTGTATACGTGTCGGGCACAGGCGCGAGTGCCTGTGCGACGCTATTCCGTTACCTTAAGTGTACCCTGGAGTGGAATATCTTGCGACGACCGTCCCACCATGATCTCAAAGTCGCCCGGAACAACCTCCCAGTGCAAGTCGAGATCAAGCAACTGCAAATCTTCCGGCGTCAGTGTGAAAGTCACCGTCTTTGTCTCCCCGGGTCCGAGAGTCACACGCTCGAATCCGCGCAGCCGCTTGACGGGCGTCGACACGGGCGCATAGGTCTCATGAACATAGAGTTGCACAGTTTCCGTTCCGGCGAGGGTTCCTGCGTTCGTTACGTCCACACTGACCTGGGCATTTCCCGCCGGGTGAATCTGCTCAGGAGTGATGCGCAGATTGCTATAGTCGTAGCTGGTATAGCTTAAACCATGACCGAACGGATACAAAGGAGTGGCGGGCATATCGGCATAGCCCCTCCTCACCTCGCGCATCCAGAAAGCCTTCGAGGGCTTGTAGTTGTAATAGGCCGGCAACTGCCCGGAGTGGCGCGGAATGGTAATCGCCAGCCGGCCGCTGGGATTGTAGTCCCCAAACAGCACATCCGCCACTGCTTCCCCGCCCCGCTCGCCCGGTTCCCAGGCTTCGACGATGGCCGGCACATGCTCCGCCGTCCAGCGGGTCGAAAGCGGCCGGCCGTTAATCAGCACCACAATCGTGGGCGTGCCTGTCTCATAGACAGCCTTGATGAGATCTTCCTGGACGCCGGTCAGATCCAAATTGGCAACGTCATGGCCCTCTCCATCCGTCCGGTGCTCCATACCTTCTTCACCATCCGGATCTTCCTGTTGTTCGCCCACAACCACGATGGCAACCTTGGAATTCTTGGCGGCCTCAACGGCCTCCGCAAATCCCGTCTTATTCGGGCTGAGAATCCCACAGCCCTTGGCGTACGTCACACGAGTCGAGGCCGGAACCGCCGCTTTGATCCCCTCACGGATGGTCACCACGTGCTGGAGAGTCACGGAAGGCGAATAATCTCCCAACTGGTTGGGCACGTTATCGGCGTTAGGCCCAATAACGGCAATCGCGCCAACGTCTTTCTTTAAGGGCAGGAGATGGTTGTCGTTCTTCAGCAACACGATTCCTTCGCGCGCCGTGCGCAGCGCCAAGTCCTGGTGTTCCTGCGAGTGCACGATTTTCACGGCCCGGTCCGGGTCCACTTCGGAATGCTCGAAGAGTCCGAGAGCGAACTTCTGTTCCAGGACGCGCCGTACCGCCCGATCGACCAGAGCGAGGGGCACTCGTCCTTCTTCGACATTCTCAATCAAGGGGCCCATGTAAGCGGGCTCGTAGGTAATATTCAGGTCCACGCCCGCTTTGAGCGCCAGCGCCCCGGCTTCCTTTTGAGTGGGAACGATGTCTTCATAAATCAGCGTTCCGAATCCTCCGCCTTCGCTTTCGACAATGCCTTTGAAGCCCAGTTCATCCCTGAGAACGTGATTCATCCATTTTTCGGAGGCGTGAGCCGGCACATCTTCAACCTCCGGATAACCGGCCATGACCCCTAACCCGCCGGATTTGGTGATTCCCCCAATCCAGGGGAGCAGGACGTTTTCGCGAATGTAACGGTCTGACAACTCGATGGCGCCGCGCTCGAGGCCGCTCGAAGGCTCGCTCTGGGTGGGGAAATCCGTCATGACCGCGATAACCTTATCCGGGGCGGCAATGTTATCGCCCTGGGTTCCCTGAACGATGCTCTCCGCGATGCGTTCGTACAGATAAGGGTCCTCAGTATACGCCTCCTCGTTTCGACCCATGCGCGGATCGCGATCTTCCTCCAGTACGAGCGTGGACAGCATGTGGATTCCCACCGCCCTGGCTTCGGCGGCCGCGGCCGCATAAATGGTCTTCACCAGCTCCATGTCAAACGTGCTGCCGATGGTCAGGCCCTCGGGGAAAATCGTGGCGCCAGGCATCATGGCACCGTGCGTGCCCTCTTCATCTTCCAAGACGGGAATCTTCAGGCGTGTCTGGGTGCGGGCAATTCTCTGGAGTTCGTTGAAATACTCGGCCTGTTGGCGCGCGCCTTGGTGCAGAATCTCGTTGGCCAGGGTGAAGAAGCCGCAGCCGGGGCCGATTTCCTGAGTATAGGTTCCGGCTGCAAATTTGCGGCAGGCCGCCGTCTTGGAAGGAATATCCCGCCCTAGTTCCTTTACATAAACGCAGGGCAAGTTGAGCTGGCCCACTTTTTCTTTCAGTGTCATGCGACTCATCAGGTCATTAATGCGCCGCTCGACGGGCTGGTTAGGATTGAGATAAACAGGTTCTTCGCCGGCGCTTTGCGCGGCGGCCAATGGAACAAATCCCAGAAATAAGAACAGAAACCCCAGAAGCTGTTTCCGGTTCGACATTCCTAACCTCCCCACAACTGTCATCCTGAGGAGCCGCAGGCGGTCCTGAGTGAAACGAAGGAAGGAAAGTTCGTTGAAACTGCAACCGCCGAGATTGTTCGCTTCGCTCAGAATGACAGTGTTCAAGCGTTTTTCCGCACCCAATAACGCCAACCCTCGGCAGGCGATTGCCGCGCCTGGCCGAGACAAGGTGAGCTGACGTGGGAGCCGTTTGGGTCAACCCAGGGCCACAGCGCCGAAACTTTGGCATTATACCCGAAGAGGCTGACCGCCCTGCTATGAAAATCCCAGCCACGAGCCCTTTACCCTTTCACTCCATCCTCTCTTTCCTCTCCGGGGGAGGGAAGAAATGGAGGGGAGCTAGGGTGAGGGGTTAGTTTCACAGTTTCCGGGCGTCCGTCAACCGACGGGTAAGATCGACCATCGTGCAATCTATAACTGGTGTAGCCGGCTTTTTGTCACCTTCCTGACCCACCTTCCTACTCCGTAGCATTGGTTCGTTTTGCGCAAGAGGCGTCGTTTTGGCTCTTTTTAGTGCTCAGTTTGCACTAATTTGCGCGCAAAACGCGCATAATCTGCAGCATCAAAAAAAGTGATCTCCTTTGTTTTCAGCCACTCCGTGGCTTCGTTCCCACTATTTTCCATTTTTTCTACTTCCTTGCTTTGCCTCTCATGCCGCGCGGATCCCGTATTCCGTTCCCCTCGATGCTTTCCGGCTCCCCCCTGCGACAAATCGTCAACAATAGCCACCTAAGTAGGCTATCGTGAGCCGGTCGGCCTGTCAAGAGAAAAATGCGTCGAGTTTCCCCATTTTCAGGTCCGCGCCAAGCCAGGAACAATTGCAAGAGCCAAGTGTCGGCCGGAGGAGCACGGGTCGGGGGCCGAGCTTTGGAAAGCACCTTGCGACTGAGCTTCACGTCCTGCGTGGCCTGGATTCCGTAGAGCATCTGGCGAACGAATTTCCTCGGCGGGTGAGTGAGTCCTTCGCTCATGGCGGGCAAGAGCTTGGTGAGCTGGGCCTTCAATCGAGAGCCTAGACTAAAGTCCGCGCGCGGCCAATGGTGCAGTGTTTACGGAGGTGCCTGAGTCACACCTCTAGCTCCAGAAACTCAATATTGCCGTCTTCTTTCCCGTCCCAAGCCGCGAAGTACAATTCGAGCTTGAGCTGAGGGAAATCCTTCGGGAGCATTTGTCCCACCTTCCGCAGATCTTCTTCCTGGCGCTTGCGCGGCTTAGAGGAAGCGTGAAGATGCAGGGGTAGACTCTTATACCAGGCGCAGTCCTCGTGCTGAATGAGAATTAGCCGGTCGAGTTCATGATTCTCAACGAAGAACCGGAACCACCTCCAGCTTGCCCAGGAGAATTTGGGCAAGTACTCGACGAGGGTCAGACTCTGGGGGCCGCCGGGAACCACGAATAGGTCGTAGTTCCCCGCCAAATCCAAATCGCGGTTCAAGAACTCCTGGAAGGCCGCTTGGAAACGATGATCACCGCAATGCACAACCAGCGCGCGGGGAGCTTCACTTTGAAGTTTGGCGTCTACGGTGTAGGTCGGCATGGTTGCCCTCGAGAACGCGAAAATAAAGGCTAAAGGATGAAGGTTAAAGTTTAGAGTCTAAAGGCTAAAGCATAAATATAAAATCGCTTACCCTCTTGCAGGGCTCCTGACGGTCTGATCGCCAGCAAGGAGTATCCGTATGCGCGCTTCAGGATCTCCAAAGGAACCTTGCCACTTCCCTTCACCCTTCCGTGAGGCTTCCCCGCCTTTAGCCTTTATGCTTTAACGCTTGTCCTGCGCCGTGCTCGCCTCCGCTGGCTGTGCGATTACCTTGGATTCAGCGGGCTGCGGCCCCTTGTGCGTCGAAAGTTTGCTCACCGCCTCATGCGATACGCCCATCTGCGACAAGACGCCAGGCAAGTCAAGGCCCAAGGCCTGCAACTGCTGGAGCAGGCTGAACACCAGTGCCGGCCCGGTCTGAGCGATTCGGCCGATCCCTCCTGTGCCATTACCCGCGGCACCGTTGCCCTGCTCGATCACCACCACTTTGTCAATGTTTCCCAGCGGCGCCGCCACAGCACCGAAAATACCCGCCGAAGCCTGCAGCACGGCGGGCATCTTTTCCAGAATCGTTTGGAGTTTGGCAGCTTCGTTAAACTCCTTCCACGCTTCGGCTTTCTTTAGAATGGCGGTCGCCTCCGCGATACCCTGCGCCTCGATAGCCCGCGCCTGCGCGAGACCCAGAGCTTCCACTTTGGCGGCCTCGGCGCGACCCTCGGCTTCAATAGCTGCGGCCTGACCAAGACCTTCCTGCCGGAACTTCTCCTGCGCGGCTTCCGCCATGGCAATCTGGGCGGCCTTATTGCCTTCCGCCTCCAAAATGGCCGCTTGCTTCTTGGCCTCGGCACGCAAAATGGCTGCCTGCCGCTCCGCCTCGGCAGCCTTGATGACCGTGGCCTCGAGTTCTCGCTGCTTGCGCATGACCTCCTGTTCCTGGACCGCAATCTGCTCCTGGGTGCGCATCTTCTCCACGCGCACCTCTTCCACGACGACCGCCTGCTTGGCTTTGGCTTCCGAAAGCGGGCCAGCCTGCGCGGCGGAGGCCTTTTGAGTTTCAATCTCGGCCAGGAACTGGGCCTGTTTCACCTGGAAGTCCCGCTGTGCCGCAGCAATGTTTGCGTCCGCGTCAAACTTCGCCTTTTCTCCTTCCTGCATGGCTTGCGCGGACTTGATCTTGGCATCGCGCGTGGCCTCCGCCTCACCAATAGTCCCGTCGCGCTTCACTTCCGCCGTTCGCTTCTTGCCGAGGGCGTCCAGGTAGCCTTCTTCATCGGAGATGTCCTGGATGGTGAGCACG
>Ga0187784_10003801_pt1 | contig 12214 bp, 18 predicted proteins | sample 1015_SJ02_MP15_2_FD_132964 | JGI IMG/M metagenome (GOLD analysis project Ga0187784, IMG submission 132964) | Tropical peat soil microbial communities from peatlands in Department of Meta, Colombia - 1015_SJ02_MP15_20_MG | ecosystem: Environmental > Terrestrial > Soil > Wetlands > Peat | place... | reverse complement strand
CAGCCACCGCCAGCTGGAGCGCGGTAGTTGTCCGACGATACACCGACTCCGAAAGCGTCCGGTTCGCTCTCCATCTTCGAGCAGACGGCCGCTGAGGCGATCGAGAAGCTTGGCGCGTGCCCCGTGACCGAGGAGTCGGTGGACCTCCAGCGGGAGGCAACGGCGCTGCGTGCGCTCTTTCGATCGTGGAACACGCGGACGCCATCTTCGGAGGAGCGGGCGAAAGCGGTATCACGGCTGATGGATTTGCACCGCAGTGTTGCCGAGTACGTGGCAAAATGCGGTCGACCATGACGCCGCGGACTAGGGAAGCACTCATGACGGCCGCTACGCTGCTAGGCGTCTTCGGGCTCGTGACGCTTGGTAGCAAGAAGCCGGCGCGTGCTGCCGTCCGGCTGACGCCCGAACGACGGAGAAGGGTTGCGCTCATCGGCGATTCATACGCGGTGGGCTTAGGGCCGGAGCTGGTGAAACTTTTGCCGGATTTTCACTACGAAGGGCATGCCGGTATCGGTGTCGCCGATTGGCTCCACCATGGCGCGCTGTGCATGCAGCAACGCGGCGCCTGGTACGACTCGCCGCAGACGGGATGCGGTGACTGGATTTCTGGCTATCAGCCTGACTTCGTATTCGTCTCGCTTGGAGTGAATCCCTCCGGCGCCATACCGAACCCGGCCGATTACCAGGCCGTCGTGCGTGCCCTGACGGGTCTCGGTGCGCGCGTCATTTGGATCGAGCCTCCAGCCAGCGTTCCGACGGCCGTACGCGGCACCATTGCGCAGCTAGGTGTGCCCACGGTGCCAGCGACGCACGTGCCGACCGATGGCCTCCATCCGTTGGCTGGCGGGTACAGCACATGGGCGCGAGAGGTCGCGGCGATCGTGAACGCGGAGGTGGCGCGTGCTTGACTGGCCCGCTTTCGGTACCGCGCTCTGGCAGGTGCACGATCAACTCGGCATTCGGCCGGAGTACATTTTGCCGGTGTTGTATCTGGAAACAGCTGGCACCTTTCTTCCGTCGAAGACCAACCCGAACAACGGCGCCGTCGGGCTCAATCAGTTTACCGTTGGCCCCTATGGCACCTACCGTGGCTATGTCGGCGTTCCCGTCGATCAGTATCAGCAATGGACCGCCTCGCAGCAGCTCGCGGGCCCCATCTTGAACTACTGGCACGACGCGCTTTCGCAAGGCCCGATTCGGTCGGCGACCCGCCTTATGGTTGCACAGCTCGGGCCAGGACGGCTTGCGAATCCGCCGGCACTCGGCAATGTGGTCTACAGCGCACCGAGTGGAGAGTACGCGGGCAATGCTTGCGTCTTCGATTCGCCGTGCAGCGGATCTCCGTCTCGCGGCAAGAAGGGCTATTTCACCGAGCAGGACGTTGCGAATGTGCTGGCCGGCTACGCGCAATCGCCCGCCGTTCGCGACGCCATCGCGCGGGCGTACGCAATGCGCCCCGGTGAGCGTCCGCGCGATCCTGTGTACGGCGACGACTACGCGCTAGCCATGCCGAGGCCGCCGCTCGTCCGTCCTCGCCCCACGCCCGCTCTCTTCGCGATCGGTGCACTTGCGTTGACGGCCGGCGCCGCCTATGCGGCGGCGGCCTACGCGATTCGCCGTCGCGAACCGGAGCCTGCGTCGTGATGCAGTACAGCGGGCCGTACTGTTCCTGGTTTCGCGCTCGGTGACGAACTTCGTACCGCGTTGCGCGTTGATGGGTGAGATCCAGCATTTCACGCAGAACCTTACGGCGCGCGAGCTAGAAATATTGAAGCTCGGTCTCGAAGCGAGCCACCTGGAGGAGAGCATCGTGCACGGCAACTGGACTCGGGCCGAAGCACATGCGGAAAGTTGTCGTGAGCGGCTTGATCTCTGGTAAAGGGGAGTCATGTCTAAAGTCGCGGGCATTCGGAACAAATCGCTGGATGTTTACCCCGTAAGCCCAGGTGCAGCACCACCGTCTCCGACGCTCCTCTCCACCGGCTTCGCGACGGGCCCGGGCAAGACGCTCTCCGCCATCTATCAGCCGCTCTGTTCGCTCGACGTCACGGTGCCCGGCCCCACAGCCAAGGTGACGATCACGGTGTGCTCGGACATCGAACTCTACGTGTCGAGCGCGAACATGCAGACCACGATTGGTGGCAACACTTGGACGGATGTGGTCGGAAATAACGGCGGTTACGGCGACTGCAAGCTCTACTCGCGTACGTTCCAGGTTACGGGTCTCGCCGCCGGCACGTACAGCATCGTCTTCTCGGCCAACGTGACCTTCAACGGGGGCTCGACGGGTAACCAGACGCAGTACAACGGAGGACCCGACAGCATCTTCGCGATGGTGTCGAGCGTATGAGCAAGCAGTGCTGGGTGCCGCTGTCACCGGACGCTGCCGGCAAATACCTCGCCTCCAGCGGTGGCCGCTATGCGGCCCTCCTCAGCGTGGACAGTCGCGCGAAGCTCAGCCAGGTCGTGAACGAGCTGAAGAAGCAAGACTTCGTGGTCACCTATGCCTGGCAAAGCGGGCAAGTGCTCCCGACCCGCAACGAGACCGCGAGCTACCAATGGCTCGCTGGGTTGCCGCCGCCGACGCAAGGCACGGTCTGGATGTACCTGGAGCTGAATTACGTCGGGGACCTGCCGCGAACGATTGCACGGACCATCCACAAGTGCGTGCTCTTCATCTGCGGCACCGCCACGCTCGCGTACGTCTTCGAGCTGCGATCGGTCGGCGACACTTACCAACCCTGCAATCCGGGCGAGCCGCAAAATCCAGCGTGTCCGCCCCTGCCGCCACCGGCACCGGGTTGTCCGCCGGAGCCGAGCCCGTGGCTGCCGGCGCTGGCTGGCGCTGCCGTCGGCGCGGCTATGGGCGCATTCTTGTGGCGACGGCGGTGCTAAGCTGACGGCGTAGAAGTCTGGTCACCTCAGGGGCTCGTCTCGGTCTTCTTGTAGGCGCGGCGCTATCGCGGTAAACTCTCGGGCAAAAGATGGAAAGCATTTCACACGGCGGCCGCCCCGTATCCGGTTTTGCACTCGGCTATCCTCCGTCCACCGGTCTTGGCGCCGTCAGCGGTGGTGTCTGCGTTCCGCCCCTCATCGCGGGGATCGGCTTCGGCGCTGGTGTCGCGGCGCTGGCGCACTACTTCCGCGCACCGACCTGGGGCGTCGTCGTCTCCGGCGTCGGCACGGGTATCGCAACGTGGGCGGCGCTTCGATGATAGACGAACCGACGATGTTCTCGATGATGTTCTTCCTCTACTTCGCGGTCCTGGGACTGGTCGTGTGGGTCGCCAAGTCCGTCCGTGACTTCTGGCGCGACTGGCGGGCCGGCAAGTGCGACGCGTGGGGTCCGGGCGGACCGGAACCGGATTGAATCGTGGCCGGCTACACCTATCTCATGCAGCCGTGGCTAGCCCAGGGCAGCGCCCCGCCGCCCGGCGTTCGTGTTCCCTTCAACGCCATCGTGCTCGCCGCACGGGAGTATCAGCCGGAGCTACTCAGCCGCTACCACGTCCTGCACGTGCCGCTCGATGACAGCGGGCCGCCAAGCCACGATGATTGCGCACGCATCCGTAGTGCAGCCGCCTACGTCGCCGAACACGTCCGCCGCCGAAAACCCGTGCTTGTGACCTGCTGGCAAGGCCGCAACCGTTCCGGCGTGATTGCGGGTCTCGCGCTTCGCGAGCTTGGAATGTCCGGCCGTGAGGCGTCCCGGCACATTCAGCTGCTCCGTAATGGGCTGACGAACCCGCATTTTCGTGCGATGGTGGAGGGGTAATGGCGTACGCAAACGTCGTCGGCTGTGACTTGTGTGATGCGGTTGTCCTTCACGGCGAAGGCAACATGCTCCGTGTTCGCATCTTGACCGAGCGCATCGGCGGTGGTTCTGAAAATACACAGGATGCGGCGCTCTGTGAATCGTGCGCCGCGCCCGTTCTTCAGCTTCAACAAGCGCTCATGCACAACTTTGCGCACAACTCTGCCAACGACAAACGCCTCGTCGAACGGATTCGTACGGTACTGGAGAAAAAGGCATGACCACTTTTCTCGCGGGCTGCCCGCTTGCGCAAGAGCCCGTTTTTCTCCGTGGCCATCCGATCGCGCTCGGCGACTTCGGCCTCGGCTTCAACTTCTTCAAGGACGTCTTGAAGCCCGCTCAGGTCGTCGGCCACGCGATCGGGCAAGCGGCGGGCAAGACGGGACTGCCGCAGTGGGCGAACCGGCACGTCATCAAGCCCATCGCCGACCCCATCGCGAAAGCCGCCGCGCTTGCCGCGATCGATGTCGAGTTCGCGGGGCTGCACGCGCTCATCAACACGTTCATCCCGGCTCCCGTCAGTCAACTGCTCCACGGGCTCGCGAACGTCGCCGCCGACGCCATCCATCGCGGCATCGAAGGCCGCCCGCAGGAGCACGCCAAGGACGTCATCGCGCACATGCTCGATGCCTTGACCTTCCTTGGTAACGCGCGGTTCGTGGTTGAGGGCCTGCTCTACGCGGCGATGGAGATCAAGCTCTCGCCAGTCACCATCACGTACCTGCTCGGCAACTGGGCGGCGCCGCCGCCAGGACTCGCGAACCCCAAGGGCAAAACACTGAGCCACGAAGCCGCCAATAAGCTCGGGCTCGCCAAGGGCGTCTTCGACACGCTCGATCCGAAGCTCAAGGCCATCCTCTCGACCGCGGCCAAGCTCATCGCGGACATCGCCACGACGGGCAAAATCCGAAAGAGCGATCTGTCGGACATCGTCGGACACAACCAAGTCATCGACAAGATCATGGGCATCTTCGGCGTGCGGGACGAAGTGCCGGCCAACGTGCTCGCGAGCGCTGCCATCCGGCAGGCTGCTCCGGTCGTGCGACGCGAGCTGGAAAAAGCCGCGAAGCACGCGATCTTCGCCGCCGCGACGGCAATCGATCCAAGCGTCGCCGAACAAGCGGCGCACGCCGCGAGTCACGAAGTGCTCGCCGTGCATCCAGCGACACAAGCGTTCGTCGCGCCGACGGCGCCGCCCGCTCCGCCGACGACGCTACCTGCCCCCGGCAACTACGCGCCGTATCCGCCCGGACTGTAATGTCATGACAACACTCAATCACGGAGGCGGAGGACACGGCGGTCACGGCGGTGGTGGTGGCGGTCATTTCGGGGGGCATTGGGGCGGCGGTCGCGGTCGCAGAGGCGGCTACCCGTATCCGATTTACGGAGGAGGCGGCGGCTGGGGGTGGAACTACCCATGGCCATACCCGCAACCTACGGTACAACCGTGCGCGAGCTGGGGTAATCCCGCGCCGCTCGACCCCGACCTCGTCCGCTACGGCATGCAGCTCCTTGCGCCGAACGGGGGTACTCAGCCGGTAAGCGGTTACTACAACGGCGTGCTCTACCGCTTCTCGTTCGAAAACGGTGTTGTGCTCGCACGACCCTGTGCTAGTGCCGGTGCTCTCGGTATCACCCCACGCCCCACGGGGCAGGAGATCAAGTCCGTGGAAAACCCCTACCTCGCTGCGCCCCCTCCCGTTGCCACCTCCCGGGTGATCGAAGAACATCCGGCCGTGGCCGCTGCACAGACAGCGGCCGTCGCCTCGGGTGCCGACACCTCCCATCCAGCCGTGCAGGCCGCGGTGGATGCGGCCGCGCACGGAGCGATTCAAGCTACCGCAGCGTTGCCGCCAAACACGCCGGCGCCGGTCGTGCAACAACATGCGATCGTCGGTGCGCAAACCGCCGTCGCGACGTCTCCAGTGGCAGCCCCGGTAGCGAACCATCCAGCCGTGCAGGCCGCGTTGCAGGCCGCGATTCCGGCGGCCGTCGCGACGGTCGTCGCAGCGCATCCCGCCGTAGTGACCCATCCCGTGATCCCCGCGACGGCTCCCGTGCCAGCACAACCGATCGCCATCATGGCGCCGAGCCCCATCAAGGCCCCGTCAGCAGCGCCGCCGCCCGTCGTGACGCATCCGGCGATTCCGGCGACGGCGCCCGTGCCGCATCCGGCAATCATGGCGCCCACCGTACAGGTCCCGCGCCCCGCTCCCCCCACCACCTTCCGCCCGACGCCGCCCGCCGGCGTCGTCGACTACGAGCGCTGGCGCCGCGAGCAGTGGCGTGCTCGGCTCGCACAACCCGCCCCACCGACCGAGTTTCAACCGCAGCCGCCGCCCGGCATCGTCGACTACGAGCGCTGGCGCCACGATCAGTGGATGGCGGCGCAGCAAGCCGAGCAGCAGTGGACGCAGTATCAGCCGCCCGTCACCAACACCTACTACCTCTACCGGCTCGACCCGGTAACCGGCTGGGCGCCCGTGTCGTTCACCTGGCTCTCCTACGCCGACGTCCAGAAGTGGATTGCAGGCATCGATCCGAATGCGACGTACGGTGCGTACGATCAGAACATGCAGTGGACGCCGATGGCGACTACTTGAATGCCGATGGCGACGACGTGAACAACACCCACATCCGCAGCCTCGCCACTATCGCCGCTGGTCGCATCGGTGAAGCGCGCGAAGCGATGAGTCGGGCTGCTATCGCATCGCGTACGTCAGCCGGCAAATCAAGAAGCGCCGCGCTGCTCCAAGCGGCCGAAAGTCACGCGACGGCTGCGCTAAAGCTCGATATCGCAGCGGCCGCGCTGCGTGGTATCGAACGGATGATCTAGTCACCGGCACCGCCGAGTCGAGGCAGTGCGAACCAACGCCACGACGGTCGCGCTACGTGGGCATCGAACGGATGATCTAGTCACCGGCACCGCCGAGTCGAGGCAGTGCGAACCAACGCCACGACGGTCGCGCTACGTGGGCATCGAACAGATGATCTAGTCACCGGCACCGCCGAGTCGAGGCAGTGCGAACACGCCACTCTCGGCCGCTGTCGGCGACGCTGTCGGCGTAGCCGACGTACCTGTATTGCTCGACGGCCGCCGTTCCATCGCCCGCAGTTCCGCGGCGCAGTGTGCACAGGTCCGCGTACCGTCCACTTTCCCGAGCCGGTGGCACCGCCGACAGATCAACCGTTCCATACGGAACACCCTACCACTCTGTTACAGCAAGTGTATGCTAAAGCGCATGGAAGTCGCCGGCCTCAGCAACGGCGCCGTTATCTCAGACGAAGACGTTGCAGACTTGCTGGACGACATGACGACTCGCGAACTGTTTCAACGCCTCGCGGATCAAGTGAGTGAGTTGCACCAGGATCGCGGGCATGTGCTGCGCGCTTTCTCCACGCTGGAAGCACGGCTCGAAGCGCTTGACGGACGCGTACAGCGACTTGAAGGGAAACCGGAACACGAACGACTCAGTCTTGATCTGTCCGATTTCGAGTTCGAGGACACTGCCGCCCACCGTATCTACCGCATCCCGAAGGCGCAGATCCGTGCCGAGCTAGACGCCCGTGAACAGGAGAAAGATGCCGAGACCTGGCGCGGCGTCCGCGAGTTCTTCAAGAAGAACACGTTGAAGCTCCTGGGGCACGCCTTCACCGTAATCGTCACGGCCATCGTGCTCTACGCGCTACACCGGATGAAGTTCCTGCCGGAGTAAAACGTCCGGAGCATCGGACGTCATCGAACGTCTTCAGGCGCTCTGTCCCACAACTCAACCGTTCCAAACCGCCAACCGCGTGCGCCACACGCACATTCGACTACTTCGCACCCTCCCCATTCGCTGGGTGCTTCTTTCGCTTTGTGGAGATGAACCGGCGACGGTTCGTCCGTTCGAGCATTCTGCCGGTACGGGTCCATGTCAGTTCGCCGGGTCCCCGTCGACCGTGATGACGAGCCCGGCCTCCGGCGGCAACGCGAAGTCACCCAAGAACACCCCCGCCGCCCACTGCGAACCCTTCGCCGGATTAGGACACGGTTCCAACACTACACCAAGCGCCGGCACGTCGAAGAGCAGTTCGCCAGTCTTTGGCTTGTACCGCCGCGCGAACTGAACGAACTTCTTCGTCACAGTATCCTCGACGATGACAAAGGGCCGGCGTTCGAGGTCACTCGCGAGCAGCTCCTCCAGCGCCAGCACGAGGGGACCGCGAAGGTCGCGGAGCAGGACGCTAATTTTCTTCACGACGGCAGCTCCACCACGAGCTTCCGAGCGAGCATCCTCATTTCGACCTCCCGAGGGCTTCGTCAATGAGACCGCGCGCCGCAGACTCCTCCACCAATCCAGCGCGCCGGATGTACGTCTCCAGCTCGCGCGTACCGTGATGGCCAGTCGCTTCTTTGATGTCGATGACTTTGCGGCCCATCTTGTACGCACTCGTGACGAAGCCACTGCGAAGCGAGTGACCGCCGAAGTCTTTGGGGTCCAAGCCGAGCAGCTTGATGTAGTGCTTCACCCGCCGTGAAACCCCTTGGGGAGCTAGCGGCGCCGCCATGATGTCACCGGTCATCATGTCCACGCCTCGGAAGACGAAGCCGCGCGTAATCTTCGCCGTGTCGAACCACCGTCGCAACGCTTGCACCGGACAGTACCGCGCGTCCGCTGTCGGTGTCAGCGCCACCCTAAGCCCCTTGCCGGTTTGATCGGCCTTGCTGCGCGGAATCGTCCACTGGAGGCCCCCCTCCACGGACTCGAAGTGTTCGAACCGAGCCGCCGCGATTTCGCTACGCCGTCGGCCACCGCCCTGCCAACCGACCAGGAGCATCGCACGGTCACGAACGCCGCGGAGGTCGTCACCCATCAAGTCGCAGACCTTCAGGAGCAGTCCCTCTCCCGTGAGGCCGATGTCGCGTTTCTGCCTCGTTGGAGCAGTTCCCTTGAGTCGAGCAAGCGTTCCGCGCGCTTCGATGATAAGCGGCTCGTCCCAAGGACTTGGATAGCCCGATCTCCTGTGACTACGACAAATGGCCGAAAGCGTCCGCACAAGCGCACTGTACCCGAACGGCCCTCTCGGCTTGCCAGCCGGGAGGTCGTCAAGATGCCGACCTTTTGCCGCCAGTTCATAAAGATAAGCGCGAATGTCCGCTGCATTGGCCGGCATCGATTGGACGCCGTGTCGATCACACCAGGACGCGAAGCAGTGCAGCTCCAGCTCGTAGGCCCTTCGCGTATTCGGGGGGACCGCTACATCGGCCGCCTGCTCCGCGATCTCGTCGAGCACCACCAGATCGGCGTTGCGCGTCGGTGCATCCAGCGTAAGTGCGCCATCTTTCTCATGTAGGACGATGTGCGTATCAGGCTTTTGCACGATAAGCATACCTTATCACCCTGCGGATGGCATGTCCAGCACCCGCCGCGATTGCCTGCGCACGTGCGAATTGCCTGCGCACGGTGCGAATCGATGTGCACCCCAGCCGGCATTTTCGCAGCTCTTTCGCGGTTTGGTATCGGCATTCTTGTGGCAAATCGATCGGCTTTTCACCGTGGAAACCCGCCGTCGCACGCCACACACTCTGCCGCGCACTCCACCAATCTCCTAACCGCTTCGACACCCTCGACACCCCTCCACCCCGGGCAGTAGTCTCCGCCCATGCCGAATCAAATCGTCCTCGCCTTCACCGTCGACACCGTAGGAACCTCCTACGGTCCCGCCGAAGCGGCTACCGCCTTGAGTGATGTGCCGCTCTACCAAACGACGGGCGGCGGCAACGATCCGGTCCTCGGACAGTTCTTCGGACTGACCATCGGCAGCGACGCGACCAGCACGAGCGGGTCCAAGGCGACCCGAACGATTCGGCTCAACATGACTGCTTCCGGTGCTGGCGTGCCGCCGTACGCGCCGCCGCTCTTCCCGTGCAATCCGATCACCACCACGCCGCCCGATATTACAGTGTCGATCGGCGGATACCCCGCCGGCTATCCGTTGCTGCAAGCCGAGACCTTGCCAGGCAGCTTCCTCACGACACCCGGCAGCGCCATCGTCGGTACCTCCGAGAACCAACTGCCCTCGCTCGTTGGCGGCGACACGGTGCAGTTCATGGCGCAGCCAGGCGTGTTCTATGAAGTGCTGACGGTCACGACCAACTCGATCACGTTGACGAGCAACTACACAGGACCCTTCGCGGAAGATGAGGGGGCCGCGGTCATGAACGAAGCACCGGTGGGCGCCATCGGTGCCACGGTGCCGCCGGCGCCACCAACCATTGCGGCCATCTATTCCAGCTCGTTGCTCGATACGAACGGAGTGACCCTCGAATCACCGATCCCGGCCGGACCGGGTGCCCGAACGGTGACGTTCACCTACTACGATTCAACCGGTGCCGGTCCCTTCCTCACGAATCCCATCGCGCTCATGGGCACGTATCCCGCGCCAGTCACGCTCAACGGCGGCATCGACATCGCAGTCATCGCTGAGCTGCACATCCTCTTGACTGGCGGTTTCGGCAACAGCGTGGGCCAGATCACGCTCTGCGAGCTGGCGCAGGCACCCACGCCGATTCCCGTCGACGCCACGTACGCGGAGTACCTTGCGCTCGTCGATGCAGTTCAACTGACGATCGCGCGTCCGCTCTTCTACCTGCCACCCTCCTACTTCGCGCTGGCGCAGCCACAAGCGAGCGCGCCGCAGCTCACCGGCGACTTCTTCGTCACACCCGGTTCCATCAACGTACCGACCTCGGCAAGCCAAGTCGACATCCTCTTCCCCGGCAACACGATCCAGTTCGCCGCCTATCCCGCAGCCAACACGCCACTCGGGACCGAACCGTTTATCTACACGATCGCCGCCGTGAGCCCGCAACAGATCACGCTCACCGAGCCCTACGAGAGCGAGGTGACCACCAAGGTTCAGGGCGTCTTGACCACCCCGGTCGCCAGTGGTGCGTGGATCGTGAGCCCATCGCCGGCAACACCGCCGACCGACACGCAACTCGCCGGACCGCTCGGCGAGTACGTGAACCCCGGCACGGCCATCCCGCCGCCGAACCCGCCGCTTCCACCCGCGACGATGACGCCGGCGCCGACCGGAACGGCCCCGCCACCGGCCGGTACGATTCCGATCCTGAGCGGGATGTTCGCGCGGACGCTTCAGCTGGCGCTGGCGGTGCCGGTCGTGGAGAGCGCGATCACGTTCGCTTGATTTTCGCGCGCCCAGGAGCCCCGGCCTCCTTCAAGTCATGGTCCCAAGAGGAGGATCGAAACGGATCGGGACGGTGGGATGACGATCTCCGGCCGTAGCCGGAACTACGGCAACCTGTAAGGATTACCGTTTCGCGAGCGGCATCAGCCCCCGCGTTCGCGCTGGGAAGTCAGCGCTATTGATCGAAGCCGTCTCGTTCCGTCTCGTTCCTCCACTTGGAGCCGCAACCTCGCCTCTACTTTCTCGCCTCTACTTTCTCGCCTCTACTTTCTCGCCTCTTCTCTACCCTTCGACCAGCATCCCTTCTCTCCACGGGGCGCAGAACCCCTTCGATCGCCATCCCTTCTCCCTAGCGTTGCGACAGTTTGCGCACGTGGGCGACCACGCGACGTTGGCCGATCCTTCGACCATCATCCCTTTTCCTTAGCGGAGGAACCGATGCCCCTTCGACCGTCATCCCTTCTCCCTAGCATTGCGACGCGAGTTCGCCCCGGTCATCGACCGCGCCCGCCGCCCTTCGACCGTCATCCCTTCCCCATAGCATTGGCGCGAGCGGGGCGCGCGCCTAACCCACTGTCACCCCTTCGACCGTCATCCCTTCTCCCTAACATTGCGACCCCACGAGCAGGCGCGCGCGAAGCTCGACACCTTTCTCCTTCGACCGCCATCCCTTCTCCCTAGCATTGTGACCGCGATCACCTGGGGCGGGGCGTACGTGTGCAGCTTCCTTCGACCGTCATCCCTTCTCCCTAGCATTGTGACCGTCTCCACGCGGCCCGAACTCACGGACCCAGAGCTTCCTTCGACCGTCATCCCTTCTCCTTAACGTTGCGACTTCACCTAGCGTTGCGACACGGGCGAGGTGCTCTCAGCGGCGCAGATGAACGCCCTTCGACCGTCATCCCTTCTCCCTAGCGTTGCGACGCCGCATCGTGCATCCCTCCTTCGACCGTCATCCCTTCTCTCTAGCGTTGTGACATCGAACGTGAGCAGGCCGTGAGGCGCGCCCGAGGCCCTTCGACCGTCATCCCTTCTCCCTACGAACGCACCTCTTCACCTCCTCTCTTGATTTTCACCTCCAGTTCTTTGATGCGTCGCTCGGCAGCACGCAACTTGACGCGCAGCTCGGCGTTCTCGGCACGCAAAAGCGCCAGTTCATGCGCCTGCTGAATCTTGCGCGGTTTGCCGCTGCCCCCTACGAGTTCT
>Ga0187784_10003800_pt1 | contig 12217 bp, 15 predicted proteins | sample 1015_SJ02_MP15_2_FD_132964 | JGI IMG/M metagenome (GOLD analysis project Ga0187784, IMG submission 132964) | Tropical peat soil microbial communities from peatlands in Department of Meta, Colombia - 1015_SJ02_MP15_20_MG | ecosystem: Environmental > Terrestrial > Soil > Wetlands > Peat | place... | reverse complement strand
GGGCCACATTCGTCGTCTATCCATGGGTTGCAAAGAAGTTGTCTGATGTGTTGTAATGGCAGGGAAACGCAAGAAGATACCTGATGAGGAGCCAAAAAGCGAGGAAAAACCAGAGGAATCAATTGAAGCAAAACTTGAAGAACAAGCTATGATTCCCGAAGAAAACGAGGATCAACAACAGGAGGAAGAAGAAGGCGACAATACGATTCCTGAAGAACCCTCGGATGCTGGAGGTCCTGAACCAGAAACGCGAGAAGAAGGCGAAGAAAAACAACTTGCTGACGTGCTCTACGAAGCCTTTCTGGAACTTGACACTGAGAAGGCAAAACTTGACGAAGAAAAAGCCGCGTTGGAAAAGATTGCAGCTGAGATTCGCGCTATCATCTACAAGCCAATCAAACACAATACAGATGGCACCTTCGAGATTCCAGGCGAGTTCAAAGACCCTGAAGGCTTTCGAAAAAAACTTGACGCCATAAGCAACTTCGCTGGACACGCCTTAGACTACGTAATTCGTCTTGAAAAGACAAGGCTCAAGTACAATTTTCCTATGGGCGAAACACCTGAACAACTGACAGGCGCGCCTGAACCTGAAGAACAACCGCAGAAACCGCAGCAACCAGTAAACGTCAACGTTGCCCAGCCGGTTCAGAAAAGCGGATTCTGGGATTCCCGAATCGCCAAGGTTCAGTTCGAAGCGTACAAATTGCAACTTGAAGCGGAGAAAGAAGCTAACAAACATCCGATCGTGTCTTCAGAGAAAGTGGGCGATGTGCTGGAGTTCGGTCGACAAATCATTCCAGCCATAAACCGTGTCAAAGCGTGGCTGCCAGGCGCAATCGCGGGCTTCCGTTTCTTCAAAACCGAAGAGCGTTACTTCGTGCGCCACGAGGAACTTGCAACCTATCTGGGTCAAGCACTTGGCACGACCTTAACAGCTTTCGTCAGCGCATACGTCGAGTACAAGAAAAGCGTCGTCGACGGCAGAAAAGTAAGCCTTACAAAATCGTTTGCACGCATAGTTGAAGCTCAAAGCGGAGGCTTAGCGCCGCTTGTTCAGAAGGGAGGCACATTCATGGCTAAGGGAGCGGAAATGGGACCGGGAGGATTCAGAGAACGCCATTAAACATGAATGAGAAGGCGACTTAATGTGCCCCATATCGCTAAACCCGTTCCGTTTACAAGCAGACTTGACCAAATCCTAAACGTAAAACTGAACACTTTCTTCAATTACGGAAAACATTTGCTCGTCTGTGGCGCGTCGGGAAGTGGCAAGACAAGCACGTTGCTGTTGCTGGTTAAGTTGTTCCTGGATAACGGTGAAACGGTGATTTGGCGTGACGATTCAAGCATGGAAGCTCTCAGTTTAGTCAGCGTTTACAAACTGAAGATTTTCGTTCCGACAGGCTGCAAGATTTACTACGACCATCCTAACATCGAGTATGTGGAGTACGACATAACAAACCTGAACACAATCTTCACGAAGATAGAGAAGGGCAAAATCCACGTAGTAGAGTTTGACCTGTTCACGATGGATATGACGTTCTTTATTGAGTTTTGGAGTCGCTTCTTCTATGAACTCTACAAGTGGAAGAACACAAGACCATCGCTTCCCATTGCTTTCTTTACTGATGAGTTAAATGACCTAGCGCCTTCCGTCAGGAGAGGTTATATTCCGAGACAGTTAACACTCAGCTCGAACATCTTCTTCAGCCTCAAGAAGTTCCGCAAAGAGAAGGTCCGCATGGTAGCGTCCACCCATGGTTATACTGATATTCATAAGCCGGTCAGGGAAGCGTTCAATTTTTACATTCTTAAGAAGATGAGTGAGGGCGAGGTTCCTGACATTCTTTGGAGGTTTACGAAACTGGTTCAGAAGTTGCATCTTGACCAGATGCTCATTATCGACGAGGAGCACAGTTTTAACCGTATGACTGTCAGGGAGTTCGTGAAGCCACGCAAGTTCACGGTCAAATTCACCGGCAGCCTCAAAAGGATCAGTGAGAAAAAACAGGAGGAAGCAGCTGCGGCGACGCAGAAGCTTGTGTTGCTGGCTCAACTTATGCATGAAGGGTTCAACGTGTCTTGGACTCAACTTGCCGAGTTTCTCGGCTACGCAAACGCAAGCGGCTTGACCGCTCTTCTGAAGAAACAGAACGCAGACGAAGTGCAGGCCAAAATCAAAGCGTTCTTGGACAAATTAGACCGGAACGAGCATGTGACGACATCGAAAGAGGTGCCGTCGTTGATTGTGGATTGATTAAAGCATACTTTTCTGAAAAGCCCATGTCAAGTCGGCTTGCCAAACTGTTGAAGTGATTGAAACAGCGAAATAAACAATTATCCAAGCCTTCGCGTGTTTTGACTTGAGAATCTGTGGTCCTGTCAAGATGAGGTATGCGGGGATTAATAGAATGTAGAATCTTTCCCAGCCGAAACCGAAAAAGATTTTGAGAAGCAATCCTGCCGTCAACGCAGCCGTGTATGTGGCAACAAAATATTTCAGCAGCCCACTTAACTTGTTTCTGTCTGCTTTTAAAAGTGCGAAAACAGGGCTGTTGAGCGAGAACATGGCGGGAAAAAGAAAAGTGTACAACAGCACGTTGCCTGTGGCGTTTAACTGTTCAGTTTTCGAAGCGACGCCATTGTAGATCATTTTAGAGACGACGAGAAAATGGAAGGGGTTGTTCTGTAGGCTGAAATTGATCCATAGCCAGCTCGCGATGCCTATTATTGGCAAGATGTACCAAAGCAGTTGTTTTTTCTTTATGGTTGCTGCAAAATATGGCGCGAAAATCCATAGGAAATACGAGGTCAAAACGCCGATGGAAAGAGCCAGAGATGATCTTGTGAAGTTTTCATCCATGTAAAAGTAGAGCATGAGAAGCATCAGTAGAGTTGCTAAACTCTCATACATCGCCAGCGAACCGTAGAGAAGAATCAACGGATTCAACAAGAACAAAATTGTCGTTGAATCAGCAAGCGTTTTTCTTGAAAGTTTCCGCATGATTCTGTTGAAAACGAAGCCTGAAGCCAATACGCAGAGAAACGAAACAATCCTCAGGAACAATAAACTTGCAAATGCCGCTGCTATGTATTGGTAAATCGGCAGAAATTCTTGACCGTGAATATAGAATAACGTGAACTGAAAATCTACGGCGGTGTGAAGCCTGAACGCGCTGTCATAATCGATGTCTGGAAGGAAAAGGAGGCTAGCCATGACGGTAGATGCTATGATGAAGACTTTCTTTAGCATGGCTTTTCTTATGGTTTAATCTATTAATAATTTCTTTGTATTTCTTTTAAGGAGGCATCGACTTTGAAATCTATGGCGGCTGCGGTTCTGTTAGCAATCTTAACGTTAACGCTTTGTTTACCTTTAGCTCAAATCAGACCTGCTGCGGCTCAAACTAGTCCTGCGTGGGTTTTAGGTTCCTCGACAAATTGTTACGGCTATGCTGGTTCAGGAACAGCGTTTTCAAGTCTTGGTGCCTCTTTCAACAGTAGTTTTCTGGTTTCTGCGATAGCTGTTGGAGACGGATATTACCTTGTTGGTTTAACGGAGAACGCGGCAGATTGGGGCATGTATCAACCTCCAATCAGCGCCGAACATCTTTGGCTCTATAATGGAGCATCATGGACAGGGCTTGGAGTTCTTGCTGACCAGATTACAACGATTTCTTACTTGAATGGGCAGTTTGTCATCGGCGGCTACTATTTGAGTTCTTATCCTGGCAGCTACGGCTATGGCAGAGTGTTCACTTACAATCCGACTACGAGTACCCTTACAGAAGTCACTTCGACCGTCTTAGGCGGAAACTTCGGCGACGAAATTACGGGCGCGTGCACCTGCGGTTCATACATCACTTTCGGCATGTTGGACTCCACTTCAGCGTACACTTACCTTGACACTTGGAACGGTGTGACTCTAACGCAACTCGTGCAGTTGCCTGGAACAAGTTGTCCCGCCACTGCTCTATGCTACAACGGACAATACACTTTGGTCAGCTCAGACGTTTGGCCCTACTATTACGAAGTTTACAGTAACGGTACCTGCATTAACATAGGCGGCAATGGTTTCAACACTGGCGGTGGTACTGGCTACCCTAACGATCAACAGGACATCGAAAGCATCGCTTGGAACGGGCAAATCTTCATTTTAGCAACAACAGGTTGGAACGGCGGGACAGGCGGTTTGCTTTCATGGAATGGCGTAACCTGTTCGGTGATAGATCATACTCGAAGCTATTCTTCAGTAGGTTGGAACGGTGTGTTTTGGCTTGTAGGCTCAGGCACAGGATTATACGAATACAACGGCGGTTTGACAACTGTCGACAGTAACGTGGGCTTCACCATCAGCCAAATTGTTCCGAACTTTTTAATCGTGTACGTGACTTCCAATCCTCTACACGTATCTTTCACGGCTGCAGGGGAGCAACTTACAACGCCAATTCTTATTCCAATGTCTTCAGGCGGTGATGTGCCTTTCGCTGTGCTTGACAATTTCACAACAGGAGCTCCATCAGGATATGCTTATCAATTCCAAGACGCGGTTGACAACTACATCGGCGGCAACCAAACTATCAATGATCCTGTTGACTTCGACATAACAGTTGGAACTGATTCAAACCTGACATTAAACTACGCGCTTGAACCATTAGCTACGTCGCCCCCTGGTCGAGGTGGAGGTTCAGGTCCAGGTGGCGTCGTTACGCCGTCACCTACGGCTCCAATCGTTAAAACGACGCCTTCTAACACTACGCCCGGTCCTAACGGTGTTTGGGCTGAGTTTTGGGGTGCCATTTTGACGTTCTGGAATAGTCTGCCCAAGTGGGCGCAGATTTGCGTGACCATCGGTTTGTTCTTAGCGTTGGTCCTGTTAGTGTTTAACCGCGAAAACAAGAACAAGAAAAAGAAACGTGGAAAATACAAAGTGAAATGATATTTATGTTGTATGAGAAAACGCGGGGTAGTTGGACTTCTACTTTTGCCAGGCATAATCATCATTTGGATGTTCGGTTGGCTGCTCTATACTTCACCACGAAGGTCTAAACCAGTGCAGAGCACACAAACGCATGCTAACTGTCTCAAAAAGTTGAAGAAGGGCTTGCAATTCATTCCGCTGGCTGCTTGACCAGATTCGCTAAACTCCTAAAACTTTAATAATAAAACGCATAGAAATAATACACCTATGAAGGCTTCGAAATTTAATTTCCAAGTACCAGTGGAAGACGAGGGTATGGAACAGGCTATTAACTCGCTGCCTGCAAGGATGCTTAGAATCCTTAGAGAAGATATGAAGACAGCACTCAAATCGCGGTTAGAAGTGTTAAGCCGAATCTCCGATTAATCCATAAACCGCCCATTGGCGGTCTTTTTTTCGTATGAAGTGACCCTGACGAAACGGCTAGTCACATTCTGTTGTTCTGAAAAAAGAATAAGCTGCGAAAAATGACTATAGTGAATTTGTGTGCTAAGAAGTGTACGGAATCCGTACATTAAAAATATGAAAACTGAACTGGTTCATTTACGCAGAGTTTGGGTATTTAGAAAAAATGAGGTTATTTAGCCAATCTGAGTTTGGCTTTCCGAGAAAAGTCTACGCCTGCACGAGAGACAATGATTTCTTCTTTAGACCGTGCTGAGATTCCTAAGTCGACGCCGATGGCTAACGTCCATTCTAACAATGCTGTTTTTCTGTTCATAGCCACCATGCCTCACGTTAGTCGACCTCTGATAGTTAATAACATGGCAAACCTTAAAAAGAAATCGCTTTTAACAATAAAACCGAAAAGTTACATTACCATGTGCGCCAGAACTTACAAACGTTGGCAGCCATGCTGCTTGAAGGGATAGAACAGTAATGGAAATCATAATGAGAAAAAAAGGAACCCTGAAGTATGTTAGTTTCTACGTCTTCGTGTTTTGGAAAAGCAGAGGTCACGACCGACCGAAAGACACAGCGAAAGTTGAAGATGAGGTAGTTAAGGGCATGGAGGCAAAGGGTTGGGTTAGGGCGGGGAACTGGCTTGAGGATGAGGAGTTGTATAAGCAGGAGAAACTTGAGCAGGGTTACGTTCTAAGAGAGGAGAAGTAACATGGCTTCAATACACGATGTAATTGAGGATGTTCGCCCTTGGATGGGCGTTTACAAGCCTGACGGCGACCAACTTGAGATCGGAAACGTTATGATGCGTTTCGCGGAATACGAGGACCGATTCGCAATTACCCTGAAAAACTTGCAGCCTGAACTCGACCTTGAATCCATCGAGTTATGTTTCGGCCGAGATGACGTCGATAAAGTGTGGGCGTTTTTTTCTGAACTGAGAGCAAAAATAAGACTGAAGGAAAAGCAACATCGAAAAAGGAGCAAAGTGTGATTGCATGACAGCAACTGAATTGTCTTTCCATGAGAATAGGTCGGTGATACGTGTGATTGATGCGATGCGACAGCGCCGTGGCGGAGATCCTGCGGAGAGCAGCGAAGAATCTTTTGAAATCTACATGAAACGGTACTTGGCTTTTTACGCGAAAGAAACAGACCGAGCATCAGTTACCCCTGACCAAGTGATTGCTGAACGCAAAGAAGATTGGGCAAGCAACGACGACGACATAAGGCGCAAGCACGAGGAGATGGTTAAGCGTTTTCAGAACGCGCTCAAGAAGGAACGACGATGTCCGTACTGCCACAGTTTCGGCGTTGACTCTGAAACCAAAGTGTGCTTCAGTTGCGGAAAAACTTCGCCTCAACTCAGTGATGAAGTGTGCAGTTCAGGCAGGATCGCAGCGGCTTTCAATGCGGTAAGAGCTTTCTACCGTGAAAATTATCGAGGGTTAGAAGCGCTAGTGGCGCCGGCAATCCTTGTTGAGACACAGTACAAAGTGCCTACTCAGAAGGAATGGCAAACCGTGATGAACATCTGCGACTACCTCAAGAAACCCGAACTCAAGAATTGGATCCTATGCGATAAAGACAGCGGCATGAGCGTCATTGACCTATGCAACTTGACAGGGAAAGAACTGAGTCCAAGATTCGGAACGGTTCTTGAGCAACTTCGCAAAGGCATGTGCCCGATTCACATACGTATCATCAGGGAAAAAACTAAGGCTCACGGTCTTGGGTATTATGATACCTTCCTTGGCGACGAGGCGTGCAAGGCTTTGCAGGAGTTTTTGCCGCAGCGACCGCGTAAACTGTTCAAGCATGGTGAGCGAGCTGTCGAAGTTGACTTTATGCGTGTTCAGGCCATTGTGAACCGGGAACTTCAGAAGCGTGAGAAGAAAGGCATGAATGTGAGTTACTGGAATGATTTCACGCCCAAGTCTTGCAGGAAATGGTTCAGCAGCGAGTTGAAATTTGCAAAACTCAACGCTTCAGAAGTCAGCCAAGAGTACGTGATGGGGTTGAACGCTTTGGTCGAGTACATGATGGGTCATTCTATCAAGCGTCAGGAAGGAGCATACGTCGTGGAGAAACTGCGTGACCACCCTGACCAACTCATGGATATCTACAAGAAAACTTATCATGCGATCCGTTTCTACTGACATATTTCTTTGATGGTGAAAAATTGAAAAGTTACCCCAAACAAAAGCTGAATCCACAACGAACAATGGCTGCTGGAATTACTGTTGTCATTGTCTTGATTATGGTTTTGGCAATGGTTGACTGGTATGTTATGACGATAGTGAACCCAGCCTATTCTTACAGTACACCGCAGACAATGGCTATTTTCAATTCACACTACTGGTTTTGGTTGACCGTGCTGATTCTTGCATTCGGATTCTGTTGTGCTGCTCTCATGAAAGTAACCTACTCGTATTCACCTGTCGGTGACTACTTAGCAGGGATGGTCGTAGTGGCTGACATCTTATTGTACGTTGGGAACTTCGAAGATGACATGTACTTTCTGCTTGGGCAACACTCGTTTCCAAGCAACACGACTCAATGGACCTGGATGGAACAGTACAAACTGTTTGGGTTTTGGACAACATCTAATCAGATTGTATGGTCAATCTTTTGGCTGCTGATTGTGTTGCCAGCAGCAATCTACGTGTTTACAAGAGCCATACGGAAATACAAGCGCACAAGAATCCTTGTCCGTTTTTCCTAAACTATTTCTTTGTTGATAGCGATGGCAACAATAGCAGGATTCTTCCGCGACGGCGACAACAGAATTCGACCGATAACAGGTAGAACTCACAAGCCACTGAAGCAATACATCATTCCTGTTAACAAAGTACGCTTGCCTCATCCAACCTTCGCTAAACGACCCTTATTTTTTCAAGATGGAACAACAGTGCAGCTCGGAGTCTTGGATAAGCAAAACGGAGAAATCGCTAATCCTGTTCCCATCGCTGAGATCCACACGAAAGACTTGACACGCAGCTACGACAGTTCCCACTCGCACTCGACAGCCCTCCAGCGGAGATTCGCAAAAGCAGGTGCACCTGACTTGACGCCAACGAAACTTTGGCAACGTCGCGCCATGGCACAGAGGTTCAGTGGAGGAACTGTCCTTGAATTGTTCGCTGGCAAGGGTCACTTGTCAAAACAGGTTTGGGCTCCTAAAGCAAACAAACTTGTAATGGTCGATAAAAACCAGGGCTTTCTGAAAGAGGCCGAGAAAGAAGTCAGGTACAAGCCTCACGAGATTCATAAAGCAAACAATTTGAAATGGCTCGACAAAGTTCTGCCTGAAGAGCGAATCCGCAACTTGAAGGTTGTTGACTTCGACGCGTTCGGCAGCCCAGCCGAGTCGATAAGAAAGTTCTTCGACAACCACCCAATCGACAAAAGTATGCTCATCGCGGTCACGGATGGCAGTTGCATCTACATGAAGGTTGGCGACCACAAAAAGACACGAGAGTTCTGCAGGAAGAATTATGGAGTGCAACTTGACGGTACGCGACTCGCGCAGGTTAAAGCACTTGACAAACTCTTGATTGACCTCGGTCAGAAACACCACTTCAAAGTTGAGCCGATTAACGCTGCTTATGGAAGGCAAACCGTTTATGCCGGCTACAAAATCACGCCTAAATAGGGAAAATCATTTGAGAAAGAAACTGCTGGCCGTGGTGGCGATAGTGTTTCTGCTTGTTTGTCATGGGTTACAGCATTATCGCAAACACGGTAAGCCGAAAGTGTCTTAAACCACAAGATACGATACACTACTTCTGTGGTTTCAAAAGCAACAGGTCTGATGGTGATTTTCGTAGTCTGCGTAGCCGCGTTCATCTACCATCAACAAACGGTTAACTCCACAGCAAATCAGTCATCCATAAAGAAGAATTATTTTCCAGCAACAGGAAGCAACGGACTCTCGTATTACCCAAGCGAAGGAGAAGGCATCGGATTAGCTGAACCATCTCCGTCTCCTTCAAACGACGCTAATACGCCTTCCCCGACCGCGAATCCAAACGTTGCGTTTGACATCTTCTCTTCTTTGAGTGACACGCAAGAAGTGACAAGCATTAATTGGGGATCTCTAAGTCCAGGCAGCAGCACGGGGTACGATTTGTACCTTAAGAACACATCAGCTGACGCTACAAGTTTAGTTGGTTTTTCAGGCAGCACAAGCAACTGGAATCCAGCCAACGCTTCAAACTACATGGACATCTACATGGTCTACGTTTTAGTAAACGGCACAGAAGTCAACAACCTGCCTTCTCCGCTTAATCAAGGTCAACAAGTTCACGCACGACTTTACTTAGAGGTTTACGCCAACATTACAAACATAGCCAACTTCTCCTTCGAAATCACGATAACAGCCATGTACGCTTGACGGCAGCGTACTGTTGCGCTAAACTTCTAGGTGCTATTTCTTTAGTGAAAGCGAAATGATGGAAGGCGTCGAATCTCAAGTCTTGGAGTACGTAAAGCGTTTCCCATTCAATAGCAGGGATTTCTATGCAGAACGGCTTATCCACAATCAGCGTTTGATGACTCAAGCTGAGTTCGAGCAAGCCTTCAATGATCTCATAGCAGCAGGCGAACTCTATCAGCCACGCCCTGGCTACTTCGAGCCCAAAAGAGGAAGAGAAGTGGGAGCCAGTTCAGGGCTTCGTGAAATAGTTCCAATGAAGAAGAAACCAAAAATTCCTAAAAGTCACGTTAAACTCACGGTGCGCCGAGAAATCGAAGGTTACGTTTGCCACAACTGCGGAAAATGGGTTCAACGCGCATGGGACAAACCGCGTCTCCGTAAGTGTCCTAAATGTGGCAAAAAGACTTGGCGCTTCGGTCGGCCAGTTCTGCAACGCGCCTACAAGCACACAGAGAAACGCACGAAGCATTGGAAAATGATTTTCGAACCGATTCTCGGTCGCAAGCGCGGACCAATCAACAAAGAAAGAGTGAGCGTGCCAGGGATCTCCGCAGCTGCGCTACCGATGCCGAAACCAAAAGAAGAAGCGGTCAGAGTTATCGTTACGCCTAAGAAACGCCTCACTGGTTATCGAGGACAGCACGTTAAACGCGACAGAAACTCGCCTGACTTCCAGAGAGTTCAGGCACAAGCACATCAGGCTCAATGGGCAACAATTCGCAATCGAAACAAGCAGAAACCTATCGGCTACTACACGGACCGCAAGACCGGCAAGAAAAGACCTATCTTCGCTAAGACTCGACATGCCAGAAAACTGATCCAGCAACAAAAGAAGAAAAGATTTTCTGTGAAACCTCGCAAAAAGAAGGTTCAGAAGAAAAAGAAGACAAAGGTCAGGCAACGGCGACATGGCAAGAACTGAGTGTATTTGTATTGTAGGATAAAGAGGTAAACTGGAAATGGGTAAGATGACCAAAGCTCAACGGCATGCAGCAGCCGTCAAAGCAGCAAAGACACGTAAAAAGAATCGTGGTTCTGGTGGTTCGAGGCGCAGTTCACGCGGAGGATTTAATTGTCCTCACTGTGGAGGTAAGTTGCCGAAGTCGATGCTAAGGCATAAGAAACGGAAGGTTAATCCGGCTATGCGTCGCAAATTCATCAATGCCCGTAATGCCGCAATAAAAGCAGGTTGGTCTGGGGTTCCCGGCGCGAAGATGTCGAAGCAGCAAAGAGCAGCCTTCAGTGCTGCGTTCCATTAGTCTCTTTTCTTTTTTTGTATTTCTTCTATGAGCACAATGAAGCGCGTGAAAGGCTTCTTTACTGACAAGAAAGGAAAAACGCATCCAGTAACCGAGAATGTCGGGCGCAACATTGCCCAAAGCGTTATTCCCGCAAATGGCAGACTTAATGTTTCTCCAGAGAAAAAGAAGAAGGAAAAGGGTGGCTGGCGCGTGGGAGACTCGCAGGTTACGAAGGCGGATCGCGTAATCACTTTTGAAGCGGAAGAATTAGGCAATGAGCACGTGGTCGAGGAAGCGGCGCGGAAACTTGGAACGAAACCGTTTCTCAAAGAAGTGCTTGACGCGATAACGAAAAAATGGGGAGCCAACGCTGAAGCAGTATGGCTCTGCGACAAAAAAAGCGACGCTGAACACAATTATGGTTTTTCAGGTCGACTTGACGAGACGGGCAAGACAAAACCAGATTCGGCTTTCAAAGTCATTTTGCCCAAGAACGCAGAAGTCTTATGTGACCTTGAAGACGAAGGCAAGCTCTACGTTTACCAAAAAGAGATTAAACCGCACAAGTTTTAATCGTTTTCCTCGCAGCGACGATTCTGATGACCATAAGTGCAAATGCTAAGGCGATGGTGATGAGGAACGCTATTTCGTTGATGGTTGTATAGGTTTGTTCTTGTGCGAATAGTTGCACAAAATTCTGCTCGTTCATCTTGTTGATCAGGTGTGAGACTAAATTTGCCATGATGAAAGAAATGCCTGAACAAATACTCATGCCTGCAAGAATAACGAGTGTTGCAACGGTTGTTTTCTTCATCTCATTCCTCATCTACAAGATGCGCTGTTCCGTCAGGACAGTAGACTTTCTCGCCTTTCTGCACTTTGGCGAACCGTCGCTTGCAATCTGACAGTTGGATCGCGCAGCCATCGCAATCTCTTGAAAGCACCCTTTACTCGCCTCCTATGATTGACCATCCTTTTAGTTTCACTGAGTCTTATTTTCGTTCTTCTACTCGAACCATGCTTTTCGTATCTTTTTTCGTCTGACAGCGAAGCCTTCAGTTTTCAACGCTTCTATCAACCTGAGAACTTCCGCGTGAGTGGGCTCTGGCAACTTGCAGTTTTTCGTATCGTAGCCGACGTAGATGACTTCGG
>Ga0187784_10003799_pt1 | contig 12218 bp, 12 predicted proteins | sample 1015_SJ02_MP15_2_FD_132964 | JGI IMG/M metagenome (GOLD analysis project Ga0187784, IMG submission 132964) | Tropical peat soil microbial communities from peatlands in Department of Meta, Colombia - 1015_SJ02_MP15_20_MG | ecosystem: Environmental > Terrestrial > Soil > Wetlands > Peat | place... | reverse complement strand
GGCTTGAGCCGATCCTCCAGGCCGAGATCAATCAGTGTGCGTGATGCGTTAGGCGAGAGCTGGATGCCGGCGCCGGTTTCCTCAAGCCGGTCCGCTTGTTCCAGCACGACGACGCGAAACCCGTGGCGCACCAGCGCCAAGGCCGCGGTCAATCCGCCGATGCCGGCACCTGCGACAATGACGATGCGCGACGGCGTGAGGATGGCGGCTCCGTGGCAGGCTCAGGCGGCGTTGCGCCAGGCGCATTGCGCTGGACGCGCTTCGTCAGCGGCAAGCGCCGGATCGTGCCGGTAAAGCGTCGAGCAGTACGGACAGACGTAGTCGGCATCGTCGCCCATGTCGCAATAGACGTGCGGATGATCGAACGGCGGCAGTGCGCCCATGCACATGAATTTCTTGGCGCCGATATCGATCACGGCAACGCCTGGATCGTTATGAAAATGGGGAATGATTTCGTCCGACATGTACGTCTGGTCCTTAAGGCCTTTCGGCCCCTGACGGGCCACACCCGGGCCACACCCGTGGGTTCGGCCGGCACCATAGCGGCGCGAACGGTCGATTCCTAGGGTCGGATGGCGGCCGATTGCCTGGTCGGAAAAGCCGCTTGTTCTGCTAATAGGATTTGTTGGTACACCACGGAGCTGAGATGCCGCAATTTATCCATGACGGAGTGGAGATCGCCTTTTTCGATCAGGGCGAGGGGGAGCCGATCGTGCTGGTGCACGGCTTTGCCTCCACCAAGGAGGTGAACTGGATCGCGCCGGGCTGGGTAACGACGCTGACTGGAGCAGGGCGGCGCGTCATCGCACTCGACAATCGCGGTCACGGTGCATCGGCCAAGCTTTACGAGCCGGCGGCATATCACTCGGCCATCATGGCCGGGGATGTGCGCGCCCTAATCGATCATCTCGGCCTGCCGCGTGCCGACGTCATGGGCTACTCGATGGGGGCGCGAATTTCGGCATATTTGGCGCTCGCCCACCCGGAACGAGTGCGCTCGGTGGTGTTCGGCGGTCTCGGCATGGGTCTCATCAATGGCGTCGGCGATCCGGAACGGATAGCGCGAGGGCTTGAGGCGCCGAGCATGGCCGACGTGACCGACCAGGGCGCCCGGCAGTTTCGCAGTTTTGCCGAACAAACCCGGTCCGACCTGCGGGCGCTGGCGGCGTGTATGCGCGGCTCGCGGCAGACGCTGACCCGCGAGGAGGCCAGCCGCATCGCCGCACCGCTGTTAGTCGCGGTTGGCAGCAAGGACACGATTGCTGGGCCGCCAGAAGAGTTAGCCGCGCTTGTGCCTGATGCGCGGGCGCTGGTTATCCCGGACCGCGATCACATGCTGGCCGTCGGTGACAGGACTTACAAGGCGGGGGTGTTGGAATTTCTGAGAAAACGGGCTTAGTCGGCCATTGGCTTATCATAATCGGTCAGCGACCGAGGCCGTTGGCCGAGTATCCTTGCCTCTTGGTTTTGCCCACCTCAGCGCCAATCTTATGCTAGAACGCGATCGCAGCGTTTGCCATTTTCCGGGAGTAAGTCGCATGGCGCAGTACCAAGCAAAGCCGGCACTCGACACGGTCGATCCGGTATGGGCACGGGTGCGCCACGAGGCCGAGGAGGCGGCGCGTCGCGAGCCGGAGCTTGCCACCTTTATCTATTCGACCATTCTGCACCATGACAGCCTTGAGGCCGCCGTGGTGTACCGGCTGGCCGAGCGGCTGAACCACGGCGCCGTGTCGGGCGGTCTCATTCGCCAAGCCTATATGGATGCGCTCAAGGACGACCCCTCGATTGGCGAGAGTTTTCGGGCCGACATCATGGCGACCTGCGACCGCGATCCCGCAACGCGCCGCCTGATCGAGCCGGTCCTCTATTACAAAGGCTTCCACGCCCTCCAGACCTACCGTCTGGCGCACTGGCTGTGGGGTAAGGGCCGGCGCGATTTTGCGCTCTACCTGCAAAGCCGCGCATCGGCGGCGTTCCAATGCGATATCCATCCAGCGTCCAAAATCGGTCGAGGTATTTTCGTCGACCATGCTACCGGGCTAGTGGTCGGCGAGACGGCGGTGATCGAGGATGACGTTTCTCTGTTGCATGACGTCACGCTCGGGGGCACCGGCAAGGAAGCCGGCGACCGGCACCCGAAGATTCGCTATGGTGTCATGATCGGCACTGGGGCTAAGATTCTCGGCAACATCGAAGTCGGCCACTGTGCGCGCATCGCGGCCGGCTCGGTCGTCGTCAAGCCGGTGCCGAATAACGTCACGGTGGCGGGCGTGCCTGCCAAGGTCATCGGCGTTGCCGGTTGCCCCGAGCCTGCCCGTACCATGGATCAGATGTTTCACGACGAGCCGTAAGCAAAAGGCGGCATTCGCCGCGAATCTTTATTATGGGAATTGCTGCAAGGGGCGGCGCGGGAGTTGCGCGGTGGACGTACAGGAAGTCAGGAAACTCGACGGCTATCTGAAAAAGCTATTCGGCAACGCCCGCATCCGCGTGGTGCCGCGGAAGGCCAAGGCTGCCGACGTCTTCATCGGCGAGGAGCGATTGGGCGACCTGAACGTCGACGATGAAGACGATGATTTGTCGTATAATTTCCGCATGGAAATCAGCCTCGGGGAAGTGAGCGAGGTCGATCAGCTCAAGCGCCTCGATGCGTATCTGAAGAAAAAGTTCGACAACGAGCAGATCCGCGTCGTGCCACGCGCCAAGAAGCGGGATTCGCTCGAAGCCTATCTGGGCAATGAATTCATCGGTGTCTTGTTTGTCGATGACGAGAAGCGGCGCGGATCGTATATCCTTGAAATGCCGATCCTCGATATGGATCTGGACTGAAACTGCAAGCCACGCCGGACTGCAACGGCCCCTTCGTAGCTCACGGGGTGCGCCGTCGAGCGGTTACTTCCCTGCCGGGTGCAATTGTGTGATCAGGTGGTCGAAGCCTGTGGCGACACTGCGCCAGTCCTGCTCGGCCCAGGCGCGCGGAAAGCGCAGCGTGACACCGGCGGCGCCGACAAGCCGCTCGTGAATGCAGGTGCCCGGCATCACATCGCTCTCTCGCGAACAGCGCGCATAAAATCGGCTAGGCGCATCGGCAACATAGATGAGATCTTCGCCCTCGTAGGGCGTGCCGCTGCGGAACGGCAGAATGGCAAGGCCGTCCCATCCAGGCCTCCCCTGCGCTTCGACGTAATGCGGATAGACGCTGCGTAGCCGTTCGGCGGGCGGCAGCAACGAGTCGAGTTCGGCGATGGTGACGAACAGCCGTTCGCCCGTGTCGGCCATTTCCATCTTCGCACGCGGCGCGGCCGCGTCAGCCTGCGGCGGGGTCAGCGAGGGCCACTCAAAAGCGAGGTCGATGCGCTCCTGTGGGCCGGGATGACGCTGCACCGCGGCGCGGATCGCCGCCGGCGGCAATTCGAACAGCACGCCGGCAACCGTAATGGGAAGGGCTGGAGCGTCGAGCCCGACCGGCGCGCTTGGCCAGCTTGGCCACAACACGTAGGCGACGAAACAGCCCGCGGCGACCAGCGGCACAAATAGGAATGACAGCGGCAACACCGTAAAGCCACGGGCCCTGCGGCGCAGTCTGTTTGATAGGGCGGCTACTGTCATGCCGTCGATGCTGCTCGCCTGCGAATCAACGGTCAGTATCGCACGCACTCTGGCGCAAAGTGGGGCGGGCAATGCCGGGTGCGTTAACCTTTCCTTAAGCATTTCGTGGCGCGGCGCACGTTCCTCTGCAATTGCTTTGGCGAGGAGGCGCCCGACATGTTCGACTTCGCATGGCCGGCGATTTCGCCGGACACGATCGAGTCTTTCTTCTCGCTGGCAATCGGATTTGCCGTCGCCGGCTCGTGTGCCACCGGCTACCGATTGTTCTCCGAGCATTTCCCGAGCTTCCGGCTTCTCGAAATCGGGCCGACGGGGGCGCGCTTTGCCTCGATTCCGCTTTTGATGTTCTCGGCTCCCTTCATCATCATGCGCAACACGCTGCGTGGCCGCCGTATCGAAGGCCGCCGCGCCGAGTTCGTCATGGTGGCGACCGTGATTGCCGGTCTCTGGAGCCTGATGTCCGGAACAGTCGTGGTGATGGCGCTGCAGCTGCTGCTGACCGCCTGACAGAGGTTATCGCGTTCAGCGACCCTCGGCTGCGGCCGTCTGCTTGGGGGCGCGCGTGGCGTTCGCCGAACAGGCAAATTCGCCCGCCAGCGAGCGCATCGGGCTTTTTCGGAAAAAGGTGCGGGCGGCTCTTGGGGGAGAGCCGCCCGCGCGCGAACCCGGTCTGGGGACGGGGAGGGGTGGGGACGTGACCGAGCTCGCGTAGCTCCTTTGCTCGTTGAGTTCTCAGCGCGACGATGAGGTGAGCGGCGCGGGCCGCGGTTCGCCAAGCGAGACCCAAACGTTGGGATCGGATTGCGACTGCCGCTTCACGAAGCGGTAACCGGTGTCGGACCAGAGCAGAATTTCGTCGCGCTGATTGTCGAGGATGTATTCGCCTTTGTCGGTTTTGACCGTGAGCACCGCGTGACCATCGCCGTTCTGATCGCGCACCACGGTGATCAGCAGTGCTTCGCGCGGCCAGCCTGCATCGAGCAGCATGCGGCGCTTCTCCAGCGCATAGTCCTCGCAGTCGCCGTAACCGTCGTCGGGATAGTTCCAGCGCTCGACCACGCCCCAATGTTCAAGGTCGGTGATCGGCCGGATGTTGGCGTTGACCCAGTGATCGACGCGGACCAGATCTTTCCACGCCTGGGAGGACAGCACGACATCACGCGGCGTTGACGGCTTGGTCTTGCATTCCGGATCGTACTCGACGCAGAACTCCACCCATCCGATTGGGGCTGAGGTCTTGGCGCCGACGCCGATATAGAGCGAACGGTTCTGCGCGGTGCCCGCGGTCGGAGAGCCGAGCGCGGCAAGCGCGATCACGCTCGCAGCCGCACAGCGCTTGAGGATCGCTTTGGCACCCGCACTCATCGTGACCCCTTCCCGTCTTGTTGGGGTCACGTTTCGCACAAAGCTTTTGCAGGGCCGCTAAGTTCATTCCTTCAATTTGAAGTAAAGGCAAGTCAAGGGCCCCGAAATACTGGACAATGTTTGCACGAATATTGAATAAAATTCGATCTATTCGACGTTAAGTAAAATTGTATGCATTGCCGCGTTCGCCCGTGTTCATTGCAGATATTGCGTGGAATTTCTTGCGAGCGCACGTCCCTCGTCGTTATCGGGCAATCGGAGATAGAGTGTCATCCTTACGCTGAGCAAACAAAGATGGCGCGGTTGTCTGCTCGGCATTTACCCGGTGGTGACCGTCAAGCCAGCGTGCACGAGGCATATGCAATGAACGCCAGGCGTGCCTTCGGCGTTGCCATGCGACAGCAGCGTGGGACGCCGATGTGGCAGCGGCCGGTCTCAGCCGCCGCACACGTTCTCTTCGAGGAAATCAGGATGCTGCAGCCGCGTGAACTCGATGGCGAAGCCGTCCTCGAGATAGCGAACGACGCGGCCCTGCACCTTGCCGAGCGTCACCAGCGCGCCGACGGGCGGCCGCTGGTCGGTGGCGATACCGGCGCCCGACTGCGATATGTCGATGATGCGGCAGCTGACGTTGAGGCCGTTGGGCATGATAAGCCGGCCGATCGGATTGCGCGGGGTGATACGGCCGTGGCGTCGGTCTTCAGGCAGAGCGAGAATTTGCCGGTTGGCGAGCCAGGTGAGCTGAGCGGCGAGCTTGTCGCGCTTGCGCGCAGTCGCCGAAATCGTCATGGCGAAGCCGTTCTGAAAGACCCGCGCGATGTGCCCCTCAAGCCGGCCGAGGTGGTCCACATAGGCGATAATGCGTTCGCCCGGCTGGCCGCTGATGGGAGCGATCACGGCCATGCCGCCCGGCGACATGTTGACCACCTGGCAGGGAAACTCCCGGCGGTCTGCCAGCATATAGCGGCCAAGCAGGTTGACTTTGACACGCTGGAAGCGCCGGCGCTCTGCGCTCAGCGTCCGCAAACTCGGAAGTCGTTCGGCTAATGCCATGTGATTGATGTGCCCGCGACGTTCATCGCAAGCCTAGGCGCGCCGTGTTAACGTCTCGTTAGTCGGCGCACGCACGCAAGGGCAGTGGGCTCTACGGTGCGCTTACGAGCGTCCGCCGTCGTAAACGACAAAGCCGCGGCGGCTGCGCGTCGTCAAGAATCGCGGCAATAGCCGTTTTTCCACCGCCGCGCCGATGTGCCGCCGGCTGCCAAGCGTCAAGGGACCGATCGGGCTCAGCCCGATCCAGGGCGGAATCGTCAGCGGCGCCAGCACGCCAATCGCACGGGAAAGGCTTGGCCGCGTGGCGGAGAGCGGCAGCAGCAGAAGCTCAAGCTCCATGGCTTCGCCGCGCGGATTGGAAGCGGTGACCCCGGCGACGGTGCCGACCCATTCGTCGGCGAGGATGCCGAACAGCTCACGGATCGCCGGCCGGCTGGTTTCATCCCACAAGGTCAGAAATGCTTCGCCTTTGAGTTCGCGGCAGAACAGCGCGCAGACCCGTGTTCCGGCGAGGCGGAATGGATAGCCCGCGGTATGGTCGAGCGCCAGGATGAAGGCCTCGCTCAGAATCTGCCGGATAGCGCCAGGTTCGATTTCCGCCCGCTCCGGCGCGGGACGCTTGCCGCGCAGTTCCTCCCAATATGCGTACAACCGACGACTTGCTGGGTGTTTCATAAAACTTAAGCTCCCACACGCCCAGGTGATCCACTCTGTCCCTGTTCGGGACAGTCCAATGGCCGTTCGGCTCGTTTGCACGCCGTGGGAGCAGGCCGCGTGCCGGACGGCGGGCTGCGGCAAGAACAGTGCCGCGGAGCGCGAATTAGCGTTAACCGGATGTTGACGTTGGCTCTGCGGGCCCGCAGCTCTAAGCTGCGGACATGTCATGCGGCTGCGTCACGGCCGCCGATCTCGGCATAATGGGAGGCGAGGGGATTGCGGCCGACGCATGCGATCCGAGGATTGCGAAGTGCGGTCGCCTAAACCCCCGCACAGGGTGCAAAAGGGAGGGTCTCGACCCTCCCTTTTGTTTTCTCGCGGAAATTCCTTTCGGCGCGAATGAATGTCGCGCCCGCTTGTCGCCGCGATTGTGTCGCCTATCTGCGCTCCACGCAGGACGCAACCGGTGTCGCAGCCCACAGAGCAGAAGTCAGAGCCGATCCTCAACATTCCCGGGATCGTGCTTGCGACGATAGCCGTCCTGGTTGGCGTGCATCTGTTCCGGATGTTTGCCTTGAGCGGCGCCGAAGATGAGCGCTTTGTCCTCACCCTTGCGTTCATTCCGGCACGCTACAGTATCGAGCCTGCTGTGAGCGGTCCATTTCCCGGCGGCTTTGGCGCCGATCTGTGGACCTTTTTCACTTACGCCTTCCTGCATGCGGACTTTCTGCACATCGGGCTCAATCTGGCTTGGCTCATTCCTTTCGGCACTGCGCTCGCTCGCCGTTTCGGTGTGCGGCGCTACGTCTTATTCATGCTCGTGACGGCAGCTGCGGGCGCATTGGCGCAGCTTGTCAGTTCACCCGGCTCTGCTGCGCCAATGATTGGCGCTTCGGCGGCTGTGTCTGGAGCCATGGCGGCAGCGATGCGTTTCATTTTTCAACAGCACGGTCCGCTCGAGACGTGGCGAGACGGCGCCGGCGACGGCGACGCCTATCGGGTGCCGGCTGCGCCGCTGATCGTCGTCCTGCGCGATGTGCGTTTTCTGTTATTCCTCGCGGTCTGGATGGGCCTCAATGCGCTGTTCGGGCTTGGAGCGGTGTCCTTCGGTATGGAGCCCGGACAACAGATTGCGTGGCAGGCGCATATCGGCGGATTCTTCGCCGGCCTGTTGCTATTCACGGCGTTCGACCCGGCCGCTCATCGTAGACAGAAATTGGACGTCGAACCGCCGGCTGAGATGACGTAACGGCAGCTTGGACCATGCAAACGCCGCATTCGGAGCCGACAGCTGTAGAAAGAGTAGGCGTCGATCGAGCGTAATGCCCGCCGCCAGGCTCGATGTTGCATCGCAAAACATGATGCAGCCCCGCCGGTGGAACTCGGCGCCGACCTAAACATTAAGCGATAAGCCTTCACCGCCGGTGGCTGCGCGCCTGCGGAACAAACGGTGAAGGTAAAGGGAGGCGATCATGACTGTCAGAACCATTCTGGGTGAGAAAGGCCGCGAGGTCGTTACGATTGAGCCCGGCGCCAGCTTGGCTGACGCCGCCAAGCTCCTTGCCGAAAGGCGCATCGGCGCCGTGCTCGTTCTCGGCGCGGACCGGCGCTTGGTTGGCATCATCTCGGAGCGCGACATCGTGCAGGCGCTGGCAGCCCGTGGTGCTGCCGCGCTCGATGAGCCCGTCAGTCAGTCGATGACCCGCAAGGTTGAAACGTGCAACGACAGCGAGACAATCGGCAGCATCATGGAGCGCATGACCAAGGGCAAATTCCGCCATGTGCCGGTCGTCGAGCAAGGCCGCGTGGTCGGAATCATCTCGATCGGCGACGTGGTCAAGCATCGGCTGCAGGACATGGAGCACGAATCCGCGGCGATGCGCGACTATATCCTGACCGCGTAGCTCACAGCTCCGCACAAGCTGCCGGCGGCCCCGAGGTTCGTGGGGTTGCCGCCAGTTTTGCAATGAATCGCCGCGCGGATCGGCGCATTTCGCCGACGCGACGATTGCGTTATGTTGCCCCGTACGCGCGTAGCAGAGGAGACGGATGTGCAGGGCTTGCGTATCGTTGTGATCGCATCGGCAATCGGTATTTTGGCCGTGAGCGGATTCGCATTCGCCGCGAACAAATCGATGCGTCTGGCGCAAAGCTCGACCACAACCAATTGTATGATGAGCTGCAATTCTCAGGCTGCGACTTGCCAAGCCTCGTGCGTGGTCCCTCCCTCCTCGTCGTCGAGCGGAACGTCATCCGGCACCACCAACGCCACAGCCAGCGGGTCCTGTCTCAGTAACTGTTCAAGTCAGCAGCTTGCCTGTCAGTCGACCTGCGCGCGTATCTCGCCATCGCAGTGAGTGCCTTCACGCCGCGGCGCGTGACGATCAGCGCAGCGCCGCGATCATTTCAGTGATTGAGTCCAGTGCTTTCTCTGCAGCGGAGCGGCCGACCTCAATCCCTTCGGTCGCGCGATGGAAGTCCGACAGCCACCTGTCTCTCTTGGGTACGATTGGATAACGCAACGCGGCCGAAATGGCTCGTTCAGCCTTTCCGTCGGGAATGATCGGCCGCTCACCGCTCGCCAACGGCTGCAAGCGGACGGTATGGTGAAAGTGGCCACCGCGGCGGCGCCAACGATTTGCGTGAATAGGCCTTTTTGGACAGGTCGTGTGACGCCGTACCGGCTTGAAATTGCCGCGATTTCTATCGAGAAAAGCCCCATGTCGGGATGGGGATTGCGATTTGGCTCGGGACGAGTTTTGCGCTGCGCTATCGCTGCGGCCGCACTGAGCGTTTTCCTCGCGCCGCCCCAAGTCAACGCACAGGCGCCAAGCCTCTTGGCGCCGCAATCGACCGCACCGGCCCAGCTTACGCCCGGACCAGGTTCGCCCGGCACCAGCATTGAATTTCCGGCGCCATCGGTGAACCCGCCGCTGCCGTTCGCCCAATCCAATCCGACGGTGCCGGCCGGGCGGGTCGCCCTGATGGTGGCCGCGCGTTACGGGCCGAATGCTCCGCTGATCGGCGGGGGTCTGATTTGGCGCGTCTACGCCGCCAACCCTGATGCCAACGGCATGTTCCGTCTGGTGAAGGAAGATCGGACGGCGGCCGCGACCTTCGTGCTGCCGCCCGGCGATTATGTCGTGGATGCAAGTTTTGGGCTCGCCAGCGCGGCCAAGGCGGTGCGACTGCGCGCCGAGACGGTGCGCGACGTGCTCGACATTCCGGCTGGCGGCGTGCGTCTGCAGGGGCGGGTCAACGACGTGCGCATTCCGCCGAGCCAGATCAGTTTCGACGTCTATCCCGGCAGCCAGTTCGACACCGCGCAGCGCCGACCGATCGCGCAGAACGTGGTGACCGGCGATGTCGTGTTTTTACCCGAGGGCACCTATTACATCGTTTCGACATACGGCGATGTGAACTCGGTGGTACGGTCCGATGTCCAGGTGCAGCCGGGCAAGCTCATCGACGTCGTGGTGACGCATCGGGCGGCGGTCATCACGCTGAAGCTCGTCAACCAGCACGGCGGCGAGGCGCTGGCCAATACGCAGTGGACGGTGTCGACACCTGACGGCGACGTGATCAAGGAATCGATCGGCGCGTTTCCCCGCCTTGTGCTTGCCGAGGGCGACTATCATTTGATCGCGCGCAACGAAGGCCACACCTACACGCGCGATTTCAAGGTCATCAACGGCGTTGACGGCGAAATCGAGCTATCAGCGCAGTAACACTGAACTGCGCCACCAGTCGTTCACGCTGCCTTTGGGAGCCGCCGCACGTCCGGCGGCACGGCTTCCTGTGCCAATGCGGCAAGCGCTGCATCGAGCGGCATCGTCTGTTGTTTCTCGCTGCCGAGGCGGCGGATCGAGACGGTGCGCTCTGCGGCTTCCTTCTTGCCGACGACGAGCAGCACCGGGACCTTGGCCAAGGAATGCTCGCGGACCTTGTAGTTGATCTTTTCATTGCGCAGATCGCCTTCGACGCGCAGCCCCAAGCGCTGCGCCGCGGCGATCGCATCGCGCGCGTAGTCGTCGGCGTCCGAGGTGATAGTGGCGACCACCGCCTGCAGCGGCGACAGCCACAGCGGCAGATGGCCGGCATAGTGCTCGATCATGATGCCGGTGAAACGCTCAAGCGAGCCGAACATGGCGCGATGCAGCATCACAGGCGTCACTTTCTCGGAATGCTCGTCGATATAGAATGCACCGAGCCGGCCCGGCATGTTGAGATCGACTTGTATGGTGCCGCATTGCCAGTCGCGGCCGATGGCGTCGCGCAGCACGTATTCGAGCTTGGGACCGTAGAACGCGCCTTCGCCCTTGTTCAGAGTCCACGGCCGGCCTGACGCTTCGAGCGCCTTCTTTAACGCTGCTTCCGCCTTGTCCCAGACCGCATCGTCGCCGATGCGTTTCTCCGGCCGATCGGAGAATTTGATGCGCACGTCGTCGAAACCGAAATCGGCATAGATCGACAGGATCAGATTGTTGACCTTGAGGACCTCTTCGGCAATCTGCTCCTCGGTTATGAAGATGTGCGCGTCGTCCTGGGTGAAGGCGCGCACCCGCATCAGCCCGTGCAGCGCGCCGGACGGCTCGAAACGGTGCACTTTGCCGAATTCCGCAATCTTGAAGGGCAGATCGCGGTAAGACTTAAGACCGTTCTTGAAGATCTGGACGTGGCCCGGACAGTTCATCGGCTTGAGCACGAAGGTGCGCTCGTCCTCCTCGCGCGGCTGCACCAGAAACATCGCCTCGCGGAACGTCGCCATATGACCGGATGCGACCCACAGCGATGAGTCGATCAGTTGCGGCGCATTGACCTCCGCATAACCCGCCTCCTGCTGCCGGCGCCGGATGTAATTCTCGAGTGTCTGGAACAGCGTCCAGCCATTGGGGTGCCAGAACACCGAACCGGGCGCTTCCTCCTGGAAGTGAAACAAATCCATCTCGCGGCCGAGCCGGCGATGGTCGCGTTTCTCGGCTTCCTCGATCTGTTTCAGATAGGCGTCCAGCTCTTCCTGCTTGGCGAACGCCGTGCCGTAAATGCGGGACAGCATTTCGCGCTTGGAATCGCCACGCCAATAGGCGCCGGCGGTCTTCAATAATTTGAACGCGTTGCCGACTTTGCCGGTCGAGGTCATGTGCGGGCCGCGGCATAGATCGAACCAGTCGCCTTGCTTGTAGATCTTGATCTGCTGGTCTTCCGGAATGGCGTCGACTAGCTCGACCTTGAACAGCTCGCCCTTGTCGCGAAATACTTTTTTGGCCTGTTCGCGCGACCAGACTTCCTTGGTGAACGGCCTGTCGCGTGCGACGATCTCGCGCATCCTTTTTTCGATGGCGTCGAAATCCTCCGGCGTGAACGGCTGATTGCGGAAGAAGTCGTAATAGAAGCCGTTGTCGATGACGGGGCCGATAGTGACCTGGGTACCGGGCCACAGTGTCTGCACCGCTTCGGCCAGCACGTGTGCCGCGTCATGGCGGATGAGTTCGAGCGCGCGCGGATCGTCGCGGGTGAGAAACTCGATCTTG
>Ga0187784_10003798_pt1 | contig 12219 bp, 9 predicted proteins | sample 1015_SJ02_MP15_2_FD_132964 | JGI IMG/M metagenome (GOLD analysis project Ga0187784, IMG submission 132964) | Tropical peat soil microbial communities from peatlands in Department of Meta, Colombia - 1015_SJ02_MP15_20_MG | ecosystem: Environmental > Terrestrial > Soil > Wetlands > Peat | place... | reverse complement strand
GAGCAGCGCGCGCACATGTCGACTTCGCCCGCGCGGCCCACGGCGTGGAGACGGCGCAGGCGGCGCATCGGCTCGGAATTGAAAATCCGTTCCAGCGGCTGATCGCGCAGGTCGCCGACCGGGTCGCCGTCGAGATGATAGCTCTGGCAGCACGGAAAGACGCGGCCATCGTGCTTGACGTACATGGGTCCGCGCCACAGGTAGTGGCAGGGGCGGGCGGACTGGCGGCGCGACTCGGGCTGCACCAGATTGGTCTCGTCTTCCTTGACGCGGACCTGGTCCACACCTTCAATGGAGCTCCAGAAGCGGCGGAAATCATCGACCTCGTGCGCATTGCCGGGCATGCGCACCATCTGCACGACCACCTGGACGCGGGCCCGGCGCTGATGTTTCATGCGCGCGAAGCGTACGAAATTGTCGCGCACTTTTTCGAAGCGCGCGCCCTTGCGGTAATGCTCGAAGGTCGCTTTCGACGCGCCATCGAAGCTCAGCGTGATGTGCTCCAGGCGCGAATCGAGCAGTTTCGCGGCGTTTTGCTCATCGAGAAATGTGCCGTTGGTGGAGAGCAGTGTGGAGACGCCGTGGCGCTGGCAAAATTCGATGCGATCGAAAATTTTGCGGTCCATGAAGGGCTCGCCGAGACCGATAAGCATCATGTGCTCGCCGGTCCCGGCGGCGCCCTCCACCAGCCGCTCGAAGATTTCGTCGATCATATCTTCTTTGGGCTGTTTGTGCGTTTCGCGCGGGCACATCGGGCAATACAAGTTGCATTTCGCGGTGGTCTCGACGATGTATTCCACCGGAAGCGCAGGGACTCGCTCGCTGCGGCGGAGATAGCTCCACAGAAGTTTTGCGCGATTTGAGAAGCGCATGAATTTTTATCTTCTCACGACAAAAGGAAATCCATGAAGATTGCGCTTACCGGAGCATCGGGGTTCATCGGACGTCGGGTCAGGGAACAATTGCGCGATCACGAATTTCGCGCCGTTTCGCTGCGAGGAGATGTGCGGCCCGAGAATTTCGGGGAGCTGGACGCTGTGATTCATTTGGCGGGCGAGCCGGTGGCGCAGCGCTGGACCCCGGCGGCGCGCCTGCGAATTTTTCGCAGCCGCGTGGACGGGACGCGGAGACTGGTCGAGGCGCTGAAGGCAAATCCTCCGGCGGTGTTGATCAGCGCGTCGGCGATCGGGTATTACGGATCACGCGGCGACGAGATTCTGACGGAAACATCCTCGGGTGCGAATGATTTTTTGGGGCAGGTCGCACAGGAGTGGGAACGCGCGGCGCTCGCGGCAGAATCTTTCGGCGTGCGCGTGGTGATTTTGAGAATCGCGATGGTGCTGGGGCGCGGCGGCGGTGCGCTGGCAAAAATGCTGACGCCGTTCCGGCTCGGAATCGGCGGACGAATCGGCAGCGGAAAGCAGTGGATGAGCTGGATTCATCTCGACGATCTGGCTGCGCTGATCGCGTTCGCGCTCGAACATCCGATGCTCAGGGGCCCGGTGAACGCGTCGGCCCCGGAGCCGGTGGCCAACGCCGAATTTACGCGCGAACTGGCGCGCGCGCTCCACCGGCCGGCGATCTTTCCGGTTCCCGAAGCGGCACTGAAATTGATGTTCGGCGAAATGTCCCAGATGATTCTCGCGAGCGAGCGCGTTCTGCCTGAAGCCGCTTTGCGCGCGGGATTCTCGTTTCGTTTCCCCCGGATTCGCGAGGCGCTGCGCGATTTAGTCTGAGGGGCGCGCCGAGGCGGCCTGGTTTGGATCCCACAACACTTCGGGAATTCGCAGGACGTGGTTGGCCCAGCGGCTCCAGACGAAAATCGCGTCGCTCAGCCGGTTCAGATATTGAATCGCTTCGGAGGGGACCAGCTCTTGGCGGGAGAGCGCGACCACCAGGCGTTCGGCGCGGCGGCAGATGGTTCGCGCGATGTGCAGCTCCGCGTTGAAGCGCGTGCCGCCGGGCAGAACGAAGCTGCGCAGCGGCGGCAGATCCTCGTTCATCGCGTCGATTTCGCGCTCCAGTTGCGCGATCTCGGCCGGCGTGATGCGCGCCTGTTTGGGATGGACGTCTTCGGGCCGGGTCGCGAGGATCGAGCCGAGATTGAACAGCTCATGCTGCACGCGGCGCATGATGCCGGCGAGCAAGCCAATGTTCGGATCGTGCCCGGATTGCTCCCGGCAGGAAACCAACGCGAGGCCGAGAAACGAGTTCAGCTCATCCACGGTGCCGTAGGCTTCAATGCGCGGAGAGTCCTTCGGGACTCGCTGGCCCCCAGCGAGCCCGGTATCGCCCGCATCGCCGCGCCGGGTGTAAATGCGATTCAACGCGAGCCGGGGATCGTTGAAGGTTTTTTCATCCATGACTCATTGTGACATTCAAAAAATGTCCCGGTCAGTCTTCCGTACTAGCCCATTTTGACGTCCAAACTTCGACTGATACGAGTCTGCGGGTCCGGCCTTGGATCTCGGAGCGTAGAAATGGCGAATACCGGCTATTTTTCTAGGACTTTGGTTCCATTTTCTGATCAACTTCGGTACCCTCAGTACCTTGTTATTGGCTACTTAAAGTGGTAAAGTTCTTTCTGGACTTCAATTAAAAGTAGGTTTTGTGACTCGGAGGAAGCAAAGCTATGAAGTTTAACAAATTTTTAGTCCTGATACTGTTCGGAACATGTCTCGCCGCGACTATGTCCGCCGAGATAATTTACGGTGATGATAGCGCCGGGGCTCTGGTTGCAATCACCGTCACGGGGTCTGATTTCGCGTTTGGCACCGCGACCGCCATCACGGGGGTGACGGGCACCATCACCGACATCGCCGAGTTGAATGGTGTGCTCTACGTAACTAGCGACACCGCTTTGTACGTGCTCAACGCCTCGGATCACGCAACCGAGATCGGTACGGGCTATGGAGCCGGCATCACGAGCGTGGTCGCATTGACATTCGGCCCGAACGGAGTCCTCTATGCCGCCGAGAGCGGAAGCTCCACGGACTACTACACGATCAACCTTACGACCGGCGTAGCGACCGCCGTCCCGGTGACGGGGGCGACCGGAGGAATCAACGCCGCCGGCGACCTGCAGGTGATCGGCAACACCCTGTACGTGACCACCGGCGGAACGAGCGGAGTCAGCAGCCTGGGCGCGATCAACCTGACCACCAACGTATTCACGAACTTGGGCACCATCGAGACCAGCGGTGGTGCAACAACGTTTGACGAAGTCTTCGGCTTGACCGTTGCGAACGGCAACCTCTACGGATTCGACGCCGCAAATGGGGACATCCTCAACTTCGGTTCCACGAGTGGCACGATTACCAACGTCGTGACAGTGGTGCCAAGCGGCGATATAAGCGGCACAGTGGTGGACCTTTACGGCGCAACGGACGATGAGATCACAACTCCGGAGCCGACCACGTTTGGCGTGATCGGGATCGGTCTGTTGGGCTTGGTTGGTTTAGGCTATCGCCGCCGCAAGGCATAGCGCATTTTACTCTCATTCTGAGAGCGACCCGTTCCAATACGTGCCTACCGCGCGGTCGTGTGACCGCAACCGCGTTTGTGACGGCATACCGTCTCTGGTGACATGGGAAAGGCCCTCCAGTCAGAGTCTGTGTGAAAACAGCGATTTTTACCCCCGGCATGACTGCCGGGGCTTGCTCGGCCCTTGCCGCTCCACGACGTCGTCAAGCCCTGCCAGTGAGCGCGGGGGTGGATCGCGAGTTTCCACGCAAACTCGTCAGGGCGGGGGTTGTATTCGTGCATTCGCGCACTGATCTCTCGACGCGCCTGGTACTTTAGTCTTGCTCAAAAGCAAATTTTGGTACCGTCAGTACCTTGTTTGCAGGTCACCTTTGGTGGTACATTTCTACTGGTCTTTAGTATTAAGACGATAGCCTTAAGATTAGCCTTTTTGTCGGAGTCGGAGGGGACTCTCATGAGGACAAGAGTTGGCTTTAGCGAATCGGAGGAAGAGCTATGAGTTGGACTCGGATCATTCCGTTATTGGCGCTGGCAGCGCTGTGCACGCTTCCCGCCACGGCATCTGTTGTCTATTTTACAAGTCCCACGAACACGTATTATGTCGGAGTAGAGGATAGCCCATCCGGGAGCTGCGACTGCGATTACAACGATCTGCTCTTTTCGGTTACCGCGAGTGGGTTGGAATTGGGTGCGCTGTACGGTACCGGCTACCTGCAAACGTCGGAGCCCTCGCTGTCAAGCCCGTATACCGGGACTTTGAACAGCGGGTCGCCGTTCTGGAACAACCTGTCGAGCGACAGCACCTACGCCAACTTCGGGGAGTGCCTGTACGATCCGACAAACACGTGCACTGTGGGCGGTGGCAATCGGACCCGAATCGACCCGACTGCGGAGTATCTGGCTGGTCCCGGCACGGTAAAAGCCGGACCGGATTCGGGCGATGCAGGAGGATCTGTCGACTTTTATTTCTACGATCCGAACGACGCCGCCGTTACGTTCACGTTGATCGAGAGCATCGCAGGGACTCCTGCCAACGACGAGGGTGCGCTGTATGCTTGCCCGCTCGGTTATGCGGTAAACGGCACCCGCACGGATTGCATCAGTCTCAGCTTGACCTCGGGATCCGCGTCGCTTACCGCGAGTCAGGTGACCACGCTTGGCAGCGAAGGGACTGCCCTTAGCTTCGAGCTTTTGTTTTACAGCAACGGCAGCCATGGTGGCTTCGGGCCCTATTCTTCGGACACGATTGTCACCGGGGACAGCGACACCTCAATAGACCACTTCGCGGTTGCCGTCGGCGAAGAGGTGACTCCGGAGCCGGCCAGCCTCGCCCTGGTAGGTGGTGCGCTGCTGGCGCTCGGCGTTTTCAGCCGGCGATTGCGCAAGGGTTAGCCTTCGCAGGGGGCTTTAGCCGGACAAATCTGTGTGAAAAGTCGGAAACCGCAGCCTCACGGCTGGCGGCTCGCGAAATCAGGGATATGGGCGTGAAAGCCCGGCCTTAAACCCGCTCCCAATCCGCCACTCGAGGAAACAGAATATTGTTTTCCAGGTGAATGTGCCGGTGCAGATCCGCTTCGAGCGCCTCGAGCTCGCGATACACCATGCGCAGACCGTGACAGGCGTCCTCAGGCAGATCGTAACCGTAGGTGAGGTCCCGGATTTCGTCCAGATACTGGATCGCCAGTTGGTGATCGTGCTCCATCATGGTGATGGGATTCCGGATGGTGCCGAAGGGCGGACGCGGAATCGGCTTTCCCGCGGCACGAAGCGCGTCCATTTCAAGAATCGCCGGGAACAGGAACCGCTCTTCCTTGCCCATATGGCTCTCGATCTCGGTTTTGAGCTGGGAAAACACGCGTTGCACCCGGCGAGTCTCAGCGTGCGAATGCCCGACCAGCGCAAAGAGATGATCGATCAGAGGGAGTTCGGAATGCAGCCAGACATGATGCCGCTCGACGATCTCGCGCACCAGATCGGCGATCGGCGCCGAGTTCCAGTCGCGATCCTCCCCGGTGGCGCCGGCCAATTCCTCGAGGATCTCCTCGGCCGCGGTTCCGGCGACGCGGCAGGCATCGATGAGTGAGCGTTTTCCCCCACAACAGTAATCGATATGGTGCTTTTCGAACACCCGCGATGCGGCTGGATATTCAGCCGCGATTTCTCCGACTGTTTTTTCAGAGGTTTGCGTCATATTAGTGCGCCTGTGCCTAGTTAGCGGTGCAATCAACCGGCCACAAGCTCCAGGCGCGCTTTGACGGTGCGGTCGGCTATCGAATGGCGCAATTCGAAGCCGAGCTGCCGCGCGATGCGGATCATGTGATCGTTCTCGGGAAGCATCTCCGCGACCATGCGATCCAGGCCTTCGGCGCGCCCGATCTTCACCAGCTCGCGGAGCAGCTCCGTGCCCAGGCCGTGACCTTGAAAGCCGTCGGCGATGAGCAGCGCGAACTCCCCCTCGTTCGCGTAATGGGATTTGGTCACGCGGCCGATGGCGAGAATCTCGCGCTCGGCGGTTTCCGGATTGGCGCGCTCGACCACCAGCGCCATCTCGCGATCGTAATCGATGAAACAGGTGCGGGTCAGGCGCTCATGCGCCACGCGGTCGTCCAGATTCAGCAGGTGGAAGTAGCGCAGGTACACGCTGCGCTCGGAAAGACGCCCGTGGAAGCGAACCATCAGCGGCTCGTCTTCCGGACGGATCGGCCGGATCACGACTTCGGTGCCGTCTTCGAATCGCCAGGGCTTGACGTACTGCACCGGGTAAGGGCGAATCGCCAGGCGCGGCCGGTCCTGCTCGCGCATATCCGGGGGCTGGAGCACCACGCGCGCATCGAGCGCCACCAGCCGTTCCGCCGAGGCGAGCAGCGGATTGATATCGATCTCCTTGATCCAGCGCTGCTCGGCGACCAGATAGCTGAAACGCACCAGCAGGCGTTCGAGCGCGGCGAGATCCACCGGCCGGCGCCCGCGCACGCCGCCGAGCGCGGTAAAGATTTTCGTCCGCTCCATCAGCCGCCGGGCGAGCGTCGTATTGAGCGGCGGCAGGCCGAGCGCGTGATCCTGATACACCTCCACCAGTTGCCCTCCGCTTCCAAACAACAGCACCGGCCCGAATTGCGGATCGATGGTCGATCCGAGGATCAGCTCATAGCCGCCCGTTGCGATCATCGGCTGCACCGTTACGCCGAGAAAATCTTCGGGGCGGACCGCGGCGCGCACATTGCGAAACGCTTGCCGCACCGCCGATGCGTCCAGCAGGTTCAAATGCACGCCGCGCACTTCGGTCTTGTGCGTGATGGTCTGCGAGTGCAGTTTCACCACTACCGGATATCCGATTTGATCGGCGCGCGCGACGGCTTCGTCCTCGGCGCGAGCGACCGCGGTTTCGACGATCGGGACGCCATAGGCCGCCAGCAGCTCTTTCGATTCCGCTTCGGTGAGCAGCGTGCGCCCCGCGGCCCGCGCGTTGTCAACGATGGCCGCGGCCCGCTCGCGTCCGGCTTCTTCGACGCCCGAATCGACCACCGCCGGGGTTTCATACAGGGCGCGCAATCCTTCGCTGTATCGCCACATGGCATGGAACGCCTGCGCCGCGGAATCGGGATAGGCGAAGGTGGGAATGCCGGCGCGATTGAGAATGCTTTCTCCGGCGGCGACGCTGGCTCCGCCCATCCAGCTCGCCAGCACGGGCTTGCCGTCGAACCGGGCGAAATTTTTCAACTGGTCGGCCACTACCGTCGGATCGGTCATGCGTTGCGGCGCCAGGATCACCAGCAAGCCGTCGGTATTGGGATCTTTTCCGGCAAGTTCGACGGCCTTCACGTATTGCTCCGGCGCGGCGTCGCCCAGAATGTCGACCGGATTCTGACGGCTCCAGTTCGGGCGCATCACGGAATCGAGACGCTCGATCGTATCCGTCGACAATTCGGCCAGCTTGCCGCCTTCTTTCAACAGCGCGTCGGTCGCCAGCACGCCGGGTCCGCCCGCGTTGGTGACGATGGTGAGGCGCGGACCGCTGGGGCGCGGTTGCTTGCCCAAGGCTTCCGAAAGATAGAACAACTCGGCGATCCGCTCGACGCGCAGGACGCCGACGCGCCGGAAGGCCGCGTCGAGAACTTCGTCGCTACCGGTGAGAGCGCCGGTATGCGACGCGGCCGCCTTTGCCGCGGCCTCGGTGCGGCCGGCCTTGATGACGATGATCGGTTTCTTGAGCGCGACTTCACGGGCCGCCGACAGGAATGACCGGGCGTCGCCGATCGATTCCATGTAAATCATGATGGTTTCGGTTTGCGGATCGTCGCCCAGATATTCGATCAGGTCGCCCCATCCGACGTCCAGCATCGAGCCGACCGAAACGAACGCGCTGAAGCCGACCATCTCGCGCAGGCTCCAGTCGAGAATCGCCGTGCACAACGCGCCGCTTTGGCTGATGAATCCGACGCTGCCGGGACGCGCCATGGCGTTCCCGAAGGTTGCGTTCAGGCCGGTGGGCGGGCGCATCAGGCCCAGGCAGTTCGGACCGATGATGCGCATCCGTCCGCGCCGCGCGTGTTCCAGAATTTGTTGCTCGAGTAGGGCTCCTTTGGCGCCGATTTCCTTGAAGCCGGCCGAAATGATGATCGCGGCGGCGGCGCCGGCATCCACGCACTCGCCGATTACGCCGGGGACGGTCGCCGCCGGTGTGACTACCACCGCAAGATCGACCTTGGCCGGCACGGCCGCGATGGCCGGGTAGCATTTGAGCCCGAGTACGGAAGGGCGTTTCGGATTTACCGGATAGATAGAGCCGTCAAACGGAGAACGAATGAGATTCCAGAGGAGCGCACCCCCTACGCTCCCCTGGCTGTCCGTCGCACCAATTACGGCGACGCTGCGAGGTCTGAAAAAACATTCGAACGGCGCTTGCCGCTCGTCTAACCTCGCATCTCCGGTTGGTGACGATTTGGACATCTGCTGGGAACGGAGCAATCCGAGTTCCCAGCGCCGGCGAGCGGATTACTTTTTCTCCGTGTATCCCTCCAGCGAATGATCGTGCGCCGCATAGTACTTGCCGGCGTCATTCAGCTCTTTCGAGCCGTTGCTGATGTGACAGTACGTGCAGCCTTTCTTCTCTTTCTTGGTGTACTCCGGCTTGGCAGAACCGATGTTGAGGTTGATCAGAAGACCGGCCCCCAGAAGGCTTCCGGCCACAAATAGTCTCGCGAATTTGCGCATAAGTATGATCCCCTATGAAATACAGGGGCCTCGCGATCGTTGCGCTTCGGCCCCCGATTTTTTAAAGCATGAATTAATCATTGATGAAAGCAACTACCAACAGATACAACATGACCAGCCCGGCGACGACTGCAAGCCCGCCCACCAATCGTGCGAAGTTCTTCAACCAGAGCGGAGGCTCCGGAGCCGCCAGCGTTTCGAGTTCGCCGCTTTTGGCCAGCCGCTCATACTCCACCGGATGGCGTTCCTTGAATTCTTGCTCGGTCTGTCTGCCGGTGAAGATGGTCAGGTCCATGGGAAAATTCTGAGGGCGCAGATGCGTGTTGAAGTAATGAATCGTGAAGATGAACCCGACCGCGAGGATCGCTTCTTCTCCGTGGATCAGCAGCGCGATGTTCAGCCAGGAACCGGGGATAAACTTCACGAAAAACTGCGGAAACCACATCGCGTATCCCGACAGCCCGATGATCGCCATGCCCCAGAACACCGCCCAATAATCGACCTTGTCCCAGTAAGCGTAGCGATCGAATTTGGGCTTCGGTCCGAGCCAGAAAAACCATTTCAGATTGGCGAAAAAATCGGTAAAGTCCTTGAGCCGCGGGACCATGGAGTCGGGACCCCAAACCAGTCCGAACTCGCGGCGCACCACGACGCGATACAAAATGTTCGCCACGTGAGTCAGGAAAGCGACGCTCATGATCGCCGCCGACGTTTTGTGGAAGAACAGAATCGTCCCGAATCCTCCCACCGCTCCCGCAAACTTCAACGCCCAGCCCGCGTGACTGAAGCGCAACGGCAACCCGGTCAGCGCAAGACCGAGAAAGGTCAGAACGAAAATGCCGTGGAGATAACGCTGCGCGAGCGAGAAGCGAACGTAATTGCGCACCGGAGCGCCGGCCTTGCTCGCTTCTTCAATATGTACGGAAGGGCCTTCAGTCATGGCTTTCTCCTTTCCGGTCAAACCGCGACCGCAGAAACCACAAAATCGTGTGCAGCGCGAAAAATCCAAGCACGCCGGCGAGCAACAGGTTCATGAAGATGGCCGAATAATGCAGCGCCGGGTAGCGCTTCTGATCGTGCGAATCCGCGTGCGGATCGTAAGTGGCGAAGGATGCCGATGCCCCCGTGTGGCATTTCGCACAGGTCGCCACGCGGTTTGACGCAGAGATCTTCGAGTTGGGATCCGATGCCGGAAGGATTGCGTGCGAGCCGTGGCAGTCCCAGCAGCGGGCGACTTCGACGTATCCCAAAGCCGAGACTTGGGCGTGGAAGGTGTCGTGATACGTCGTCAACTCATCTTTATGGCAGCCTCCGCAGGTCGCGGTGGTCTTCATCTTCCAGCTCGTCTTCTCGACGCTCGAAATCTGATGGGCGGTATGGCAACTGCTGCATACCGGCGCGGAGTCGACGCCGGATTCGAGCATCTGGCCGTGGATTCCCGCGGTGTAATCCCGGAGCGGTCCGGCGTGACAGGTGCCGCACGTCGCGGGGACGTTTGCGTAGTAAGTGCGGCTCGCCTTGTTGGTCTTGCTGAGGATCTTGTGCGACCCATGGCAGCTCGAACAACTGGCGGCCACCAGCAATCCGTCCTTGGTCAGCGCGGCGCCATGGATGGAATCGATGTACGGCGAATAGACTTCCTTCAAGCCAGCCTGTCTGGCGATCTGCGCATTGCCGTGACAATTTCCGCACGTGGCCGGCAGGTTGGAGGGATAAATGGTCGATTTCGGGTCGCTCGCCGGCAGAATCGAGTGCGCGGCGCCGTGGCAATTTAAGCAAGGCTGCACCCCGACCGACGCGTGAACGCTCCCTGAGATGTCGTGCGAATTGCCTTCATGGCAACTGCCGCAGTTCACCTTCGTTGCCGTTTGCGGGTGCGGATATTCGTGAATCGTAGTATGGCAACTGGTGCAGGATAAGCTTCCATGCACGCTGGCCTTGGCGCTGGTTCCATTGTCTTGGTGGCAGGACAGGCAGTCCGTAGCGGCGGCTTGACCCATCATCGAGAGGCCCAGCGCCACCAGTATTGGCGCGCCCCATTTCATGGGGACCTCTCCTTCTCCGCCGCTCCTGCCAGTGGAACGGCAGCATTCAAATTAATGCTGCGCCGTGGCGTACCCTAAGTCACTTAATACCTTCGGATTTTTCTCATCCATCGCTAACAGATCGTGACACGTCGCGCAGTCGTTCGGAATCACTTGACCATCGGAGCTGACGTGGTTCCCGTCGTGACACCGGAAACACCCCGGAAAATCCATGTGCCCGATGTTGTTGGGGTAGGTACCCCAGGAAACTTTCATCTCCGGAAAGACGTTCTGCAAGTAGATGGCCTTCACCGCATCTACAGCATTCTTCAAGTCTTGCGGATCGGACTGGGGGTATTTGGTTTGATAAAACTGGGTGAGCGAGGTCGCGATTTCGCGCGACGCGGTATCGCGGTCCGCGTAATCGCGGCGTAGGACGGCGATCGACTCTTTCTTGATGGACGGCAATTTCGGGTTGATGCGCCCGTTGTCAATGGCGCTGTCCAGGGCCCGCTCCGGCAACTGAAACGCATGGCTCGGACGATTGTGACAGTCCATGCAATCCATCCGGCGATGCTCGCCGTTGTCGAGTTGCGCGGCAGTGACTTTTTGATCGGTGGCGTTGAATACCGTCACTTTCCCGTTGGCGGCGGTGTAGGTGACCTGCGGAATCACCTGGCGATGTCCGTCGGTCGAGATGTAATCCACGGAGCCTTTGACGTCGGAATGGGCGCCGTGAATGCCGACGCTGCCGCGCCACGTCTCGCCGCCGACTTTCATCAGCAGCACCGTGCTGGTCTTCGCGTTCTGTTCGTCGTCGGCCGAGTATGAATTGCGGACCACGAACATGTCTCCGGTGAAACGATTCGGCCAATGGCACTCCTCGCACGTCTCGCGCGCCGGGCGAAGACTATGGACCGGCGAGGCGATCGGTTCCTCGTAGGTGTGGAAGGCGACCGCAAAAAGCTGCCGTGTTCCGGAGATCTTCGACCGGACAAACCAGGACGCGCCCGCGCCGATGTGGCACTCGACGCACGCCACGCGCGCGTGCGGCGAATTCCGGTACGCCGCATATTCCGGCGCCATCACGGTGTGGCAGACCAGCCCGCAGAACTGGTCCGAGTCCATGTAATTGACGCCGGCGTAACCCCATTGCCCCGCGATGCCGAAATTAATCACCGTGGTGACCGCGACGAACGTAAACAGCCTTCGCAGTTCCACGCTGTTGAGAGTCAAGGGTGGCAGGTTCTGAACGTCCGCCCCCTGGCGCCGCAGACGCGCTTTGCGCAGGAAGATCCCGGCTGGAATGAGAATCAGTCCAAATATGAATAAGGCCGGCAGGATCAGAAATCCGGGGATTCCCAGGTAAATATTGTCGGTGCCGCGCACGAGCATCGGCAGCAGAAAAAGCCAGAGAACCGTCGCTGCTGTCACAATCACGACGCCGGTAAGGCTGATCGCATTGCTGGACAAATACACGAGCGGCGAGAGCCATTCG
>Ga0187784_10003795_pt1 | contig 12224 bp, 6 predicted proteins | sample 1015_SJ02_MP15_2_FD_132964 | JGI IMG/M metagenome (GOLD analysis project Ga0187784, IMG submission 132964) | Tropical peat soil microbial communities from peatlands in Department of Meta, Colombia - 1015_SJ02_MP15_20_MG | ecosystem: Environmental > Terrestrial > Soil > Wetlands > Peat | place... | reverse complement strand
GCCTCGGCCTGCGTTACCGCCGTCCTGGCCAGCAGCGGCAGCGTCGAGTCGTTGTCCACTTCCCCGTCGCGAATCAGGCCACAGTGGCCGTGGCTTGTATATTCATCCAGGCACACGTCGCAGATTACCAACAGATTCGGCAGTTCTTTCTTGATCGCCCGCACCGCCCGCTGCACGATGCCGTCTGGGTCATAGGCGCCCGAACCGGCATCGTCCTTGCTCTCCGGAATTCCGAAGAGGATTACGGCGGGAATGCCCAACTCCTGCGCCGCTTTGCACTCCTCCACCAGCAGGTCAACCGACCAGCGGTAGTTCCCGGGCATGGATTTGATTTCGTCTTTCACCTTCGATCCGGGACAGACAAATAAGGGATAAACAAGCGACCGCACACTGAGCTCACTCTCGCGCACAAGAGCCCGCAGGGTTTCCGTCCGCCGCAAGCGACGGGGTCGATGAGTAGGGAAGGACATCGGACCTCCATGAACACCTTTTCCAGCACGCCGGCTAGCCCGCCGTCATTCCCGCCAAAGCGGGAATCCACGGGCCCACCCTTAAGGCGTGCGCTGTCCCAGCGCTGGATTCCCGCTTTCGCGGGAATGACGGCGAGGGGGAACGGGACGCCAATCGAACGGTAGCCGCTATTCGATCCATAAATGGTTAATACAATCGGTCGCGGGGTTTAAAGTTCCCGAACGTCCCCACATTGGCCAGCGAGATGGCCACGCGGTAGATGTTCTCAACCCTCAGGGTCGTTAACGAATACCGCTGGTACTCGAAGTTGATCCCAAAGCACCCAAAGTTATAGCTGAGTTGGGCGACTCCACCCGCCGCGATCTTCTGTACCAGATTGTAGTTTACACCCAACGCGCCACTCAACCCTTTGCGGTTAAAGTCCCCGAAGGTCGCCAGGGCGTTCAACAGGTGGTAAGACGTCATGGTCGCAGTCGGAGTAACGCTGGGAGAGCGAGGCGGCAAAAGGAGTTCCTCCACAAGCGAGATCGGCGCAGACGAACTGCCCTCCGCCGCCGCAGCGCGACCGGAAGTACCACCCAGAAGGCTGATATACGTATTTTTGTTAATATAAAAATCGGTAAATGCAAGTCCGTAAACTCCGTGCCGGACGTGAGAGGTAATGCCGGCGTCGAGAATACCCTGGCCATTGGGGCTTAAGTCGAGCTTCAGTTCGGTGTCGTAAAACGAGAAGGGGGCCACCTTCAAATCGGAGACAACCGGAGACAGACGTCGGCCCGGAATAAAGTGAAATCCCGTCAGGGAGAGAGTGGGCTCCCAGACAGTGGGATTATGCTGCCCCAGGACGCCGCCGAAGGTGGGATCGAAATAATACTTCTGCGCAATGCGCCAGGAAACCAGTTCCTGCGCCTGGGGTTGATCGGTAGTGCCGGCCGAAGCGTCTTTGCGAGCCAGGATGACGTTGGTCAGCGAGTACTCAACCTCATTAGTCTGGCAAAGAATGTCCAGATCATCGTACCGGACTACGCTTGCCAGCTCTTCGGGGTTCCTGGCTTTCACCAAGCGATAGGTGATGTCCGGTTCGATCACATGCTTAAATCGCCGATGCCGAAGCGATCTGGAGAAGACCTTTTCAAACGAAGGCGGACGCAGGTCAAGCGAGAATTCGCCCAGCAGCCTGTCCAGGGGTTCGCGGTTGGGATCGAGGCTGATTCCGTAACGCGCCGCATCGACTCCCGCCGAAGGAGTGAGGTGGAAACCCCAGAATTCCGGCAGGCGCAGGGTCGCCTCGGGATGAACGTCCAGCCGGTCCGAGAGTGACGGAAGGCCAAGGCCTGGCTCACTGCGCCCGACCTCCCCGGCGGATGCCTGGAAGGAAAAGTAGAGAGGGCTTTCGCCGGCTTGTTTATCCATCCCCTGGAACGAAAACTGGGGCGTTTGCCGGATGATCACGGAAGACTCCGGTACGTACGGGCACTGGCCCCCCTGGCACTGATAGAGCGGTTGCGCGGAGAGGAAGTCCTGGTAGCGGGATGCATAAGCATTGATGCTGTAGGCCTGAAACTCTTTGGTCACGAACCCGGCCTGGTGGGCCTCGGAATTCACCGCTTCCGTGAAGCTCGGCGAATAAGTTTCACGGAAGGCCAGCGAGGAAACGTAGTCGACATCCGCCACGCCGCGGAATCCATAGGGAAGATCCAAGGTATCCCCAACCACTTTGAGGCTTTTGCCGGGAGCGCGGTTTTGCCGAATCTTGTCTTTGTCGTTGACCTCGAAAAAATCCGCCGTGAGCTTGGTGTCTGGGGTGGGGTGGGCACGGAACTGCGCCCGTGGGGCGAGTCCCCTGAGGCTATAGTTCTCCAGCCCCAGCAACAAGTCGATGCTCGGGCTGATGGCCCAGAAGAAACCCGTGCCGATGATCGTGCCCTTGATCGAAGAATTGCTGAATTGCGGAAGCAGAAAACCGGTATGGCGAGGTCGGCGGGCGATCGAGGTGGCTACAAAAGGAAAGTAAAAAATCGGGACGCCCAGGAATCGGATCACGGAATCCCGCGCCAGGGCCTTGTCGTCCAACTCCACCCTGGCCGCGCTGGCAGAAAACGACCAGCCCTTGGTTTCGCAATCGCAGGCCGTAAACCTGCCATGCCTCACCGTGTAAGTATCTTCGTCCACACGGTCAATTTCCTTTGCCTGGAAATACAGAGGGTTCTCCGTGTAGAGCACTTTCGACCGGTCCACCTGAACGTAGTAGGGATTGTCGCTGGCGAGCGGCCCAGGCCGGGGGCGTGCGCGGGTATGAAGATAGCCGTTGGCATTGGAGAACCAACCTACCTCGCTGCGCACATTGTAATGGACTTCGCCGGCAACGATGTGACTGCTGGGATCGGTAAAGAGCACATGTCCGGTGGCCACGACTTCTCCGGACGCTTCGTTGTAAGTCACCTCGTCCGCCGTCAGCTTCATGGCGCGATAGGTTACTTCCACGTGCCCGCGCAGGCGAGATACATCCTTGCCCCGCTCCTGGGAATCCGCATGGATGCTGAGGGTTTTGTCGGAATTCTGCAGCTTGAGCGGCAGGGAAGACGGCTGCTGCGCGGAAGCGACGAAAGGTATCGTCAACGCGGCCAGCAGCACCAGAGCGACACGCGCACTAGGCTTCCGGAGGGAAAATGAAAGGTCCACGATGTCCATGAGCCAGCACGGAGGCTTTATTTTACCCTAAATCGAAAGTAGCGCCGACCTTCAGAGCCTACCCTGAGCAGAGCGAAGGGTCGGCAAATGCCCCGACAGGTCGGGAGGCAACGAATCAAGCAGCTTTGCCGGAACGAATCAATTTGCTAAGATGCGCTAGAGAGCTTGTAACGCTGCCCAGAGGTAATGTCTCAGTTTGGGTAGCGGCGGCTTTACGCCGCCCTTTGGCGAGGTAAACTCGCCGCTACAAGTTTAATCTGAGCCACTATCTGCCCAGAGGATTTTCAGCACGTGGTGAAATGCCCTAAGTGCGGTGCGTTTAGCTACCCCGAACTCTCCCAATGCAACATTTGCGGCGCCAGTCTTGCGCCCGCCAAAACGCCGCCTTCCGTTGCAATCGCTCCCGCAGCCCAAGTCGAAGATAAAGGGCCTGGACCCTCGCCGCCCAACGGCCCCGCCGCGTCGGCAAGGCAAGGCGAAGCCGAAATCACGGGCCCCGCTTCCGTGGCGTTGGACCTGGCTCGGGGCAAAGCTGAAGCCGCCCAAGCTCAGACGCCCGACGCTAAACCCCTGTCAGTCAATCTCGACCTTGGATTCGTGCCCGAGCGTCGCGCAGACGCCGCGACGGGAGCCTCTGCCCGCACGCACCAGCGGGCGCCCTGGAGGCAGGAGGTTTCTGATCGTGTCCTAAGCTTTCGCCAGCGTCGCGCCAAACTGCGGAACGAGCCCCCTCAGGAGCAGAACCTGGATTTTGAATTCGAGCGGAGCGAAACTAGATCGGCCTCGGAGCCCGACGTCGGCAGGTTTCTCGAGTTCCCTCCGAACCCTCCGCACCTCGATGCTGAAATCGGCCGTCCGGCCCGGCTTGAGAACGACGAACTCTATTTGGACGAAGGGACTCGGGAACAGAGTGATGAGCTATTTGAGCTTCCCGATTCACCACGGCCTCGCGCCGAGGATTTCGAAATCGAACCCGATTCCGGCAATCGACTGGAGATCGTGGCCGGACCGGCCGAGTCTGAGACTCCAGCGGCTGCCTCGCAACTCGACCAGGAAGCTTTACAAGTGGCTTCTTTGGGCTCCAGGTTCTTGGCCGGCCTGATCGACGCCATCGTTCTCCTGCTGAGTGCAGGACTCTTCGGCAGCATTTTTCTGTTCGCCGGCGGCCACTTGGCGCGAGTCCCTCTCAACCTTGCCGTCGTAGCCCTCATTGCATTCGTTTTTGTTTGGTCGTATTTCGGGATGTTCACTGCGCTCACCTCCTCCACACCCGGCCAGTCCTTCGTGGGTATCGAGGTTCGAAACATGCAAGGTTGGCCGCCCGACCGCCTTGAATCCTTGTTACGCGCTTTTGGCTACTTGGTGTCGCTCTGGGCCTTCACGCTGGGTTTCTTTTGGGCCTTGGTGGATGGCGAGAGCCTCACTTGGCATGACCGGATATCGGGTACGTTCCTCTCTCCGGTTAAGTACGATGTCACGGCAAAAGGTGTCGAATCAAAACTATGAGCAAGGGACGCTTCCTAAACCAGAAGCTCGGCAAGCGGACTACCCGCAAGATCGCGCTGCTTAAATCCAGGATTCAGGATCCGGGATTCAGGGTTCAGGCGAATAAACCCGGGTTCGCAACAAACAGGCAGAAGGATTCAGGATTCAGGATTCGGGATTCAGGAAAATAACGCCACCCGGCCGGCCGTTGTAGGGGCACGCCATGCCGTGCCCGGACGTGGAGATGTTCATTCACTCGGTTGGACCGCGAGCCCACCATAACCCGCTCGCAAATCCCGTCATTCCCGCGAAAGCAGGAATCCATTGGCATCGAGACCGGCGATGGGCCCACGCTTGCGCGGGGGCGACGACGGTAATTTTCATTCCGCGCGGGCGCCCTTGGCCTGAATCCTGACTCCTGAATCCTGGCCCCCGCTTTCCGGGTGACTTCGAGACCTCCGAGTGCATCCAATGAGTGGCCGTGTTATACTTGGCGGAGTAGGGGCCTTGTAAGCCAATGGCCGAAGGAGTTTCTTAGGTAATGACAAACCGTATACGCATTACACTAGTCTCGATTTCGAGTCTTCTGGTGCTCTATGTCTTCCTGGGAGGATTGCTCGGCAAGAGTGAATCTAAGTCGGAGAAGACTTATCGCGATCTGGGTGTATACAGTGAAGTCTTGAACCGCATCAACATGGATTACGTGACCGAACCAGATCTCAAAAAAGTAACCGACGGCGCCATTCGCGGCCTGCTCGAGGCACTGGACCCTTACAGCACCTACTTTACGCCTGCCGAGTATAAAGACTACCTGGAGCATCCGGACCCAGGGCCGGCCAGGGTGGGAATCTACCTCTCCAAACGAAGCGGCTACGTCACTGTGGTCTCCGTGCTGCCGGGCAGCCCGGCGGAGAAGGCCGGCGTGCGGGCGGGTGACCTAATCGATCGCGTGGAAGCCAGCCCCACCCGTGAACTCTCCGTGGTGCAGATCGAGCGCCTGTTGGCCGGCGCGCCCGACACCACGGTAAAGGTTTATGTGGTGCGGGGAGCGCGGGGAGAGCCGGAGTCCATCTCCTTGACTCGCACGCTGCCGAATTATCCTCCCGTAGTCGCTAAGCTTCTGGAGGACGGCGATGGCTATCTGCGCGTTTCCACTTTTGAGAAAGGGAAAGCCAAGCAGATTGCGGCGAAGGTCAAAGAACTCGAGTCGAACGGGGCGCGTAAGATCATTCTGGACCTGAGAAACTGCGCCGGCGGCGAAGTGCAGGAAGCCGTTGACACGGCCAGTCTCTTCCTGAGCAAAGGCCTGATTACCTATCTCTCGGGTCAACGTTATCCGCGCCAGGACTTCACAGCCCAGCCCACCGACCCGGTCTGCGATCTTCCCCTCGCCGTGCTGATCAACCAATCCACCGCCGGGCCCGCGGAGCTTGTCGCTTCCGCCGTTTTGGGCAACAAGCGCGGCGCAGTGGTGGGCGTGCGCAGCTTTGGCGTGGGAGTCTTTCAGAAGTTGATCCCGGTGGGCGACGGCTCAGCCCTGCTGCTCTCGGTGGCGAAGTACTACGGAGCGGACGGAAAAGCCATCAACGATAACGGCGTCACGCCAAGCGTTGTCCAAACCGCCGAAAACATCTCTCCCGAAGCCGAGGGCGATGAGGATATGCAGAACCCCGAACACTTTGGCGGTAAGGACGATCTGCAGCTTCGCAAGGCGATTGAGATCCTGACGCACCCCTCGGCGCCTGCTGCTGAGGCTGCCTGATCTCGATCCGGGTAGCGCCCACCTTCAAGTCAGCACATGCCGACCTGAAGGTCGGCGCTACGCTATAGTTGTTGAAGGAGCGGCCCCTGTGGCCGCCCGGGGTCAACCCGAAGGGCTGTCCCTGCAATCTTCACTTTACCCGTCTTCCCTTGAATTCCACTCCTCACGGCAGGCAAGCATCAATACTGCGACTTGCTACTCTTCTGGTCCTCGCGGTCTGTGCCCTGAGTTGCGCGCGCCCTCAAAGGCCTGTTTCCTCCCTCGGGCGCGAAGAGGACCACCAGGAACTGACGCGAAAACTCGAGCGCGCCATCGAAACTGCCGGACGATCGCAAGTCTGGATCAAGCCCTACACGGGTCGTTTTTCCGTAAGGCCTGCGCCGCCTCCTGAGGCACGAGCCGGCTCCGAGGTCTATTCCGCGGTGGTGGGCGCTCTCGAGCGTCGGGCTCGAGAGAACCACCTGGATGTCTCCATCAATGAAACCAGGAACAAGAGAGGATTGCGAGTCGCTGATATCCGCCTATCCCACTACGGGAAGCCGGTTTCGCGTTGGACGGTTCGCGAGGTCCCGCGCCTCCTTCACGCCGCCATTATCATTGACGACCTCGGCGCCAATCTCGAGAAAGCCCACCAATTGCTCGCCTCGCCGTATGCCCTGACCTTCTCGATTCTTCCTCATCTTAGCGCCTCTGCGGAAACCGCCAGCGAAGTCCGGCACGCCGGGCGCGAAGTGATGCTGCATCTGCCCATGGAGCCGATGGCAAGTTCTCACGCCCCGGAGCCGGCCGACATCCACGTCGGAATGAATCGCCTCGAGATCGAACAAGTTATGGACTCGGACTTGGCTTCCGTCCCGCAGGCAGCCGGCGTAAACAACCACATGGGCTCGCGCGCCACCGCCGATCCCCGCTTGATGGCGCTGGTGATGAAGTCGCTTGCCGGGCGACACCTCTTTTTCATCGATAGCCGCACTACCGCCTCGAGCGTCGCGTTTGACGCTGCCCGCCGGCAAGGCCTTCCGGCGTTTTATCGCTCTGTTTTCTTGGACGACACCCCGAGTGTGCCTTATACGATTGGGCAGCTCCGCGAGTTCCGGCGCCTCCTCGAGGAACAGGGAGCTGCCCTGGCCATCGGCCATCCCTACCCGACTACGATCGCGGCGTTGGCGAAGTTCTTGCCAGCAGTTCTTGGCAACGATGTGCAACTCGAGCCCGCTTCCCAACTTGTCCAGCTTCCCGAAGTCGTCCGCCTCAAGCCGCCCCCGCCCCGCTGAGGCTCTTCTTGAATCTTGAATTTCAGGTGGGTGGCGCAGACGTCCCGACGCTTGTTGTCGGGATGTCTGCGCCTTTCGGATGCTAAGGAGGCACATACATCCCGTGGGTGGCGCAGACTTCCCGATGCTTGTTGTCGGGATGTCTGCGCCTTTCGGATGCTAAGGAGACACATACATCCCGCCAACAAGCATCGGGACGTATGCGCCACCCGCCACCCGCGGAAAGCAGCCCAATCAGAAGAGTAGCTTGACGCCAAGCTGGACAATGCGGGGCGCGTTGGCGCTGCGCACATATCCGAAGTTGGTTGGGCCGGTGGCATAGTCGGCGTAGTTCAGGATAAACTGCGCATGGTTGAAGGCGTCGAAGAACTCCCCACGAAACTCCAGGCTGGTACCTTCCGTCAGCCGAGTGTCCTTCTCGATGGCAGCGTCCCAGTTGTCGAGGCCGGGGCCGTGGAAGAATCGCCGGTTGGCCGTCCCGAGCACGCCCAGGGTTTCCTGGCTGAACGTGCTGGTGTCGAAATACGGCTGCCCGGTGCGGGGGTCCTGGAAAGTCAGCTTCCCGCCCGAGAAGTTTGGCGTATCGATCGGCAACTCACTAGGTCCCGACCCGTTCGTCCCCAAGAGAGACTGGTCGTCACTTTCCAGAAGCGTCACCGGGATGCCCGTGGAAAAGCGCGTGATGCCGCTCAAGCGCCACCCCTGGGTCAACCGCCTTGGGCCTCCGAGCTTGTCAAAAGGCAGTTCGTAGTTGTAGCTGACGACAAAGTTATTCGTCATGTCGAAGGCGGAGAGCGACCGTTCATTGTGATCCAGCGGATTGACCGACTCCCCGTAGCCGGAAGCGTTCGACAGGGACTTGCTGAACGTGTACCCCGCCAGAAACTCCAGCCGTGCGGTTACGTGCCGCACGTTAGCCTGAAAAGAGTTGTAGCCGGAGTTGCCCAACGTCGCAAACCAGGCATTGCTCTGGATCAGCGGCCCGAAGGGCTGCCGCGCGGTCTGGATGACCGTACCGTTGGCCGCGGTAAAAGGTCCGTTCTCGGCATTAGGACCGCACGTCCCAGTGCCCGAGGCCACCTCGCTCGGCTGGCTCAAGCTGAGGCACAAGGCCTGGTTGGAGGGGTCCGCCTCGAGTGAAGTGAGCAATTTGTGACCCTGCGTGCCAACATACGCCAACGAGAGGAGAGTGGTGGCGTTCAGTTGCCGCTGCACGGCAAACTCGTAGTCTTCGGCATAGGGGACATCGTTCTTATAGTAGAAGCCCGGTGAACTGCTGATGGGCGTAAACTGCGACCAATTGATGCTGTTGTCCGGGTGCTGAGGAGACGCATTGAAAGGCCGGGGGCGAACTGGGGAACTTCTGGCCCTCGACAAACCCTGTGCCTCGGTCGACGTAAGGCGTGGCGAACTCCGGCGGCGCCGGGCTCCCATAGTAGTATCCGAAGGGAGCATCGCCGATGGCGTTGAAGTTGGTAGCGCCTTCAAAGGTGGTGAAAAACCGGCCGAACCCCGCGCGGATGCTGGTCCTACCCGGTCCACCGAACAGTTTCCCCAGGAAGCCGCTATCGATGCTCGGCGAGTAGGCTAAACCCAGCCGGGGCGAAAGGTCGTCGTACCGCGTCGGGCCCAAGCCGCGTGGAACACCGGGATCACCAGGAAAAACCCAGCCGGTGGGGGATCCGGGGAACACTAGGGATTGCTCACCGGGTATGAGGGTTTGGATCTCATTGTGCAGTTCGGACCAGGGCGTATCGACATCCCAACGCAGGCCGTAATTGAGGGTAAGGTTGGGGCGTGCCCGCCAACTGTCCTGGACATAAAGCCCCCCGTAGTGGTTGCGCCCGTAGTCAGGAAAGCCCTGCCCTTGCTGAAACGCGACCGGAGCGCCAATCAGGTAATCGGCGAAGTCGATGCCGGTTTCCGTCCCGTTGAAAGTATAGGCGCCATTCGATCCCCAGTTGAATTGGGTCTGTTGATTGAAACGCAGCATGCCGCCGAATTTGACGGTATGCGTTCCGAACACCTTGCTGAAGTTGTCGAGCCCTTGGTAGGTGCCCTCGACGATCCCGCCTACCCCGCCCCCGCTACCCACACTGAAGGTGTTGAAGCTCAGTGAAGGCACGGTGGCCCACGCCGGTTGCACTGGCCAAGGACCGAGCGCGCCGGGACCCACTGGGAAGCCCAACGAAGCGAGAAAATTCAGGCCATGAGGTTCTCCGCCGGTCGGGTGGTTGAAGATGTTGAGGCGCGTGTAGGCAAGGCGCGCTTCGTTCACGGCGCTCGAGCCGAAGGACTTCGTCAGGGCGACATTGACCACATCTGATCCCACCGTGCTCCCGCCACCGAACAGCGGCGCCGTGGGGTTTAGAGAGCTGGAAAAGTATTTGTCATAGTAGTAGTAACCCGACACCATACCGATGCCCGTGTTGGCGTCCAGCCGCCCGCTGCCTTTATCGTCCCGAAGCTTGGCGGCCGAGCCTGAACTGACGAAATACGCGCCGCTGTTGGCTTGGGGAATGTACGGAAGAATGTTCTTGGATACCGTGGTGATAGCCGCCGAGGGTATTTGCGCATTGGGAAAGACGCACGCCGCCGAAGAGGTGCACCCGGGAGTGTAGTAGTTCTCGCGTTGAGTGACAGTGTACCCCAGCAGGCTCGAGAGGTTCGCCGCCCAGGCCGGACCTTGCACAGTTCCGGTCATTTGACTGGCGAGAGCCGGAGCTGAAAAGTCGCCCTGCCGCTCCGCCGCCGTAGGAACCAGCACCTGCCCGGAGCTCTGTCCCAGCACCTTGCGGTTTCCCTGATAGTCGGCGAAGAAGAAGAGCCGGTTGCGCTTGATGGGGCCGCCCAGCGTGCCGCCAAACTGGTTCTGCTGGTAGGGGCCTCGATTTATGTCGTAGAAGTTGCGGGCTTCAAAGTCCGTGTTGCGCGCAAACTCAAACAGGTCTCCGTGGAACCGATCGGTCCCGGACTTGGTGAGCACATTGATCTGCCCGCCGGCATAGGCGCCGTACTCGGCGTCAAAGTTGTTGGTTAGAATGCGGAACTCCGCGATCGAATCGAGGTTGGGAATGATGGCCGTGCCGGAGAATCCCGATTCCTGCACCGTGGCGCCGTCCAGCAAGAAGCCGTTCGCGGCTTCCCGCATTCCATTGACAGAAAGGTTGCCGGCATTGAGGTCGCCCGAGACGGGAGCAATGCCAAATCCCGTGGCGGTGAACTCTCCACCCTGGCCCCCCGCCATTCCGGAGCTGACGGGCACCACGCCGGGCTGCAAGGCGAGCAGGTCCGTATACCCGCGCGTCAACAGCGGCACCGCGGTGATTTTGTTGCTGCCAATCTCCTCTCCCATCTGCGTGCTCGCCGTGTCCACGTGTACCGCGGTGCTGGTGACGTTGACCGTCTGCACAACTGGACCCACTTGCACCACGGCATCGACCGTCAAGGCCGCGTTCACCGTCAGCACCAGCCCGGTCTGCCGATACCCTTGGAACCCCTCCTTGCTGACATCCACGTCGTAGGTTCCGATCGGCAGAGCCTGGAACGAGTAGAATCCCTGCGTGTCGGTGGTGAGCTTCCAGTGTACGCCCGTCTCGACGTTGAGCGCCACGACCTCAGCGCCCGGAATGACGGCCCCGGTCGTGTCGCGCACCACGCCGGAAATGCTCCCCGTGACGCTGCCCCACAACAGTTGATGGCCCATGAGGAACGCCACAGCCATCATCAGAAGGGTTGTTCTCAGATTTCCCAAGAACGAACCGCCGGCAAGGAACGATCTCGGTGTCTCTCTGGCACCCGTCGTGTATGGAATCATTTCGCCCTCCTACCTTGTGCGTTTATTGACTGGAAGCATCTCACCCGTTCGTTGCTTGCGGATTACCCGCCCGTTAAATAGCGCGGCTTGACCACGGATTTTTCTAGCCCCACCGCTTTGTTGCAACGGCGAATGAGTGTGTGTGAGAACTCCCTTTGCACGTCATTCCGAGGAGTCCCGGTCTGATCGGGACGACGAGGGATCTCGCGCTGCCTTGAAAACACTCAGGGCAAGATTCCCCGATTTCTGGGGTCCGATGGTCCCATCCCAATCGGACCCGAAATCGGACCTCGCATCGCTCAGAATGACAGTCCATGGATGTTCTCGCACAGACTCGGATGCAGCGCCGACTAAACGGCTGGGGGGCATCCTGCGGTCGACATTGGGCGCCCCTTTCCCGCAGGGTTCCCTCCCCTCGTAGGGCGTTACATCGCGCCCAAAACTCACGCCACGCTTACTCTCCGTTTGGGAAGCCTTCTACTACTTTTACCGCAGCCATCACGGAATGTCAAGCCTTTTTGGACAAATTGTCGGCGCCGGCGCAGTTCCACCCAGCCCCCGGGTGGCGCCCCGACGGTTTTGGTCGGGATATCTGCGCCCTTCTGGTGTCAGCGAGGCGCCTACATCCCGACAGCCAGCGTCGGGACGTAGGCGCCACCCGGCGAGCGTAGGGGCACGCCATGGCGTGCCCTTGCGACGGGTGGCGCAGACGTTCCGACGGTTT
>Ga0187784_10003794_pt1 | contig 12225 bp, 11 predicted proteins | sample 1015_SJ02_MP15_2_FD_132964 | JGI IMG/M metagenome (GOLD analysis project Ga0187784, IMG submission 132964) | Tropical peat soil microbial communities from peatlands in Department of Meta, Colombia - 1015_SJ02_MP15_20_MG | ecosystem: Environmental > Terrestrial > Soil > Wetlands > Peat | place... | reverse complement strand
GTCGAGCGACCCCGCGGAAGCCGATCGCCAACAGAGGGTCGGCGATGCGGAGCAAGCCGCGAAAGTTGATCCTGGCGTCATAGGTGATCTCCGTGGTGCCGGCGCGGCTGCTGACCGTCACGGTGTCCACGGACTCGACGGCACGGGAGCGTGACGAGAAGGTGACTCATCCTGGGACGTAGTCGGTGACCTCATAGCGCATTGGCAAGCGGCGCCCTGCAACAAGCACCGTCAAGTCGAACGCGGTTCCCCGACCGACCTCTTCGCCGTCGACGCGGGTCGCCGCCGCAACACCGGGGTCCCACTCCGCGGCATGGCTGAAGTCGGCCATGTAGGCGAACGCCTGCTCGGGGCTCCAGGCGGTGGTCATCGTCTTCACGACATGCGCCATGTGATAAATTTAGCACTAAATCATTTCAGGCAGAGCGCAGGACCCAGGAGCACGGCCGGAGGTCGCGATGACGGTCCACACCGCTGCAGTGGCTAAGCGAACGTGATCAGCCTGCAGGAGGCCGCCGACCGCCTCGGCGTCCACTACATGACCGTCTATCGCTACATCCGTACCGGACGCCTTCAGGCGGTCAAGGAAGCCGGCGAGTGGCGCATCGAACGTACGGCAGTCGACCAGTTCCGGCGGCGACAAGCCGGACCGCGAGGAAGAGAGCCACGGCGTGCGTGGGCAACGGGTCGCATGCTGGACCGCCTGGTCGCCGGTGATGAGCCAGGGGTCTGGCAGTTAGTCGAGGCCGCGCTCACTGCCGGGGCCGAACCGGACGAAGTACACCTGGAGTTGATCGCACCGGCCTTGCGCGCCGTCGGGGACAAATGGGCGGAAGGCCAGCTGACCGTTGCCGACGAGCACCGTGCCTCGGTGGTGGCGCGCCGGGTCATCAGCCGACTCGGGACCCGCTTCACCCGTCGGGGCCGCAGACGCGGGACCGTCGTCCTCGGTGCCGTGGCCGGAGAGCGGCACGAGATACCGGGCGCCATCGTGGCCGACCAGCTCCGGGCTGTTGGTTTCGACGTCGTTGACCTCGGCGCCGACACTCCGGCCGAGTCGTTCGCATCGGCCGCACGAGAGCACAAGCCGATCTGCGTGCTCGTTTCGGTGACCGGTTCGGGGCATGAAGAGTCGGTGATACAGACACTCGCCGCACTCCGAGCCGCGACCGATGTCCCAGTCCTGGTCGGTGGGGCTGCCGTGGCGACGGAGGAAGACTCCGTCAGGTTGGGTTCGGATCGATGGACCGGGATCGATGCCCGCCACGTCGTGGCCTGCGTGGAGGAGCTGCTGATGGAACGCCGAACCCAGCGCCGGGCCGCCCGGTCTACACAGGCACCCCCGTCCTGATCGCAGGCCGCCTTCACTCGAGCACCGATGGTCGCCACCGCGGCCTGGCCAGCACGACCTGAACGTCGCTCACGTGACGCTCCATGAAGGCCGCTTGGCAATAGGAGAGGTACAGCCGCCACAGCCGCAGGAACCGGTCGTCAAATCCGAGATCCTCGATCTCTGATCGGTGATCTTCGACGGCGGCCCTCCAGCGGCGCAGCGTCTCGACGTAGTGGCATCCGATGTCCTCCAGGTCGACGAGACGCAGGTCGGTCTTGGCCACGGAGGTGGCAATGGCGGTCACAGATGGAAGACAACCCCCGGGGAAGACGTACTCCTTGATGAAGTCACGATGGTTCTTTGCTCGGTCGAAGCTGCGGTCTGCGATGGTGATGGCCTGCAGGGCCATCAGGCCCTCGGGGCGCAACAGGCGGTCGCATCGCTTGAAGAAGGTGTTCAAGAGCCGCCAATCAACGGCCTCGATCATCTCAATCGACACCAGCTTGTCGTAGCGCCCGCGCAGGTCCCGGTAATCCTGCTGCAGGATGGTGACCCGATCGGAGAGGCCCAGATCGGCGACCTTCTTGGCCGCGTAGGCGTACTGCTCGGCTGAAATCGTCGTCGAAGTCACACGGCAGCCGAAACGGGTCGCAGCGTGGATGGCGAACCCGCCCCATCCACTGCCGACCTCGAGGACGTGGTCGGCCGGCGTGAGTGCGAGCTTGTTGCAGATCCGGTTCAACTTGGCGACGGAGGCTTCCTCCAGGGTCATGTCCTGGCGTTCGAAAATGGCACAGGAGTAGCTCATCGTGGGATCGAGCATCAGAGAGAAGAGCTCGTTGCCGATGTCGTAGTGGGCACGGACATGCCGGCGGTCAGCCAACGGCGATCGTCGCCACAGCCGACGCACGGGATCGAAGAGGAGGCTCGAGGCTCGACCAAGGCGGTCCTGGGCATCCCCGAGGGCCCCACGATTGCGAATGAGGACCTGGACGAACCCCGTGAGGTCGTCACAATCCCACCAACCATCGACATAGCTCTGCCCGAAGCCGATCGATCCTCGCCGCAACAGCGAACCATAGGCTCGCCTGTCGCGGACCCGCACCCCCACCTGCGGGCCACCGCGTCCCAGGTGCAGGTCACCGATCTCGTCCTCGACACAAATCGTCCCCCTAGAAAGTCGGCGGCCTAAGGCGGATACAGCCATCCGGCCAAGGTTGGCGGCAGGCCCGGCGGTCCCTCCGCCGCGTGGCGGGCCGTCTAACCGAATCGAAGGAGATGGCGCTGCGGTGGGGTCAGCCACGCGTATCCTCCCAGTCCGGAGCGATCCCCCACGTGCCTTTCGAATCGACGCTGCGAGCCGCTCGAGTGCGGCATGCTGTGGCTCGTGGGACGACGGCGCCGTCCGGTCGGTGACGCGGATGGGCGACGAACGGCACGCCTGCTCGCCACAAGGCGAAGGCCTGCCGGTAGATCGCAGCCGACAGCCGCATCGTCAGGAACGGGTGCGCCGTGATCAACCTGCCCATTTCCCGTCGGGTGGCTTCACGGCGCTCGAGATGGAGGACCGCGTCGAAGAGCTTGCCTTCGGCTCCAGTGGTCCTGATCCGTAGCGACAGGCACGCACCCGGGGGCTGATAGGAGACCTCGTACTCCAGGTCCATCCCGAAGAAGGGCGAGACGTGGAGCGCCTTGTCGAAGCGGTGACTGCCCGGTTCGCCCACAACGTACGCGTGACGCTCGTACCAGGGGGTGTTGGTGACCTCGGCCACCAGCGCGTCCACCCTGGTGCCCGACGGGTCGAAGCAGTAGTAGAGGGCAATCGGATTGAAAGACCAACCCCACGTGCGGGGATGGGCGAGCATGGCGATGGGTCCCGACGGCTTAGTTCCGAGGCGATCCTTCACCAACTCGCGCACGGCCCGGTCGAGAGACATCGTGGCGTCGCCGAGAAAATCGGCACGCCGGTAGGACACGATGTTGGGACGTCCGTTGGACCACAGCGGGTGGAGGCGGCACAGTTGCTCCATTTCCTCGAGATGGACAAAGGGCATGGCCAGCCGATAGGTGAAGCGGTGGTCAACCGGGTGTCGCCGGTGGTGGGCGACGGTCCCCTCGTACAGGGCGCTTTTCATCGACGCGTTGGCCCGGTCACAGCGATTCTCCAAAGTTGCGGCACACCCGCAATGCGCTCTGGAGACCGTCCTCGTGGAACCCGTAGCCCCAATAGGCGCCGCAGTACCACGTCGAGCGCCGCCCACTGATCTCGTCGTAGCGCTTCTGCGCCGCAACGGCCCGGGCGTCGAGCACTGGATGGGCATAGTCGAAGACCCCCAAGATCTGTTCAGGGTCCACTGCTTCCACCTGGTTCAGCGTCACACAGAGGTCATGGCACGAGTTGATCGATTGGAGCCGATTCAGGTGGTACGTGACGGTGGCGCCGGCTTGGCGTGTCGCGGGGACTCGATAGTTCCAGCTGGCACGGGCCCGGCGGGTCAGAGGGAGAAGACGACTGTCCGTATGCAAGACGGCGGTGTTCGCTTGGTAGCGGATTGCGCCCAGGATTTCGCGCTCGGTCGATGTCGGATCTCCGAGCAGACCGAGACTCTGGTCGCTATGACAGGCCAGGACCACGTGGTCGAAATTCTGGGGACCGAATCGATCGCTCAGCACCTCGACTTCTTCGGCTCTTCGAAGGATCTTCGTCACCGGCGTCCCCAGGAGCACGCGGTCGCCGAGCGGACGGAGGATTCGCTCGACGTAGGTCCGCGCTGCCCCGTCGACCGTCCGCCATCGGGGTTGGGCGCCGAACTGCAACAGGCCGTGATTCTCGAAGAACCGGGCGAAGGTGTGGGCGGGCATGTCGAGAGCATGTGCCGGAGGCGCTGACCAGACGGCCGAAACCATAGGAGCGAGGTACCATTCGGCGAGACGGGCCGACCACCCTCCCGCGCTCAGGATCTCCCGCAAGGTCACCGTCTCGGGCACTCCCTCCTGCGAGAGTCGGCGCACAGAACGGTTGAATCGCGGGATGTCAACCAGCATCCGAAGAAACTCTGGTCGGAGCGCATTCCGTCGCTGGGAAAAAATCGTGTTGGGCGACGTGGCCCGCCACTCGATGCCCGTCGCGCTGTCCGAGACCGAGAAGCTCATGTCGGACGGCTTGGTGGGAACGCCCAAACGCTCGAAGAGCCGGACCAGACCCGGATAGTTCCGTTCGTTGTACACGAGGAAACCGGTATCGACGTCGTGGGCCTCGTCTCCGAGTTCGACACGGACCGTGTTCGTGTGTCCACCTGGGCGGTGGTCCTGCTCGAACACGGTGACGTCGTGGCGGTCGCCCAGGAGATGGGCACACGTCAGGCCGGAGATGCCCGTCCCGATGATGGCGATGCGCATGAGGCTGTCTCGGTTCTTGGCGGTGATCGGTTCCTCAGCCGGTCCGGGCCGACGCTGGACCGGCACCTAATTTAGCACTAAACTTGCTTCGTGTTCGCTCCACGGACGTCGATGCCTGCCCGGAGCAGCCAGGGCGGCCTCGATCGGGCTGCTCCCGAGACGCAACCCGGACCGTTGGCGCGGGTGCTCGACGGGGTGCTCGAGGCAACCATCGTCGGCAGCTTCAGCCGCCTCGGCTGGCTGGCCCGCCGGAGCACGCAGCCGTGGCCCGAGCCGCCGCGTTTGGACGGGCGGGTCGTCGTCGTGTCTGGCGCGTCGTCCGGTATCGGCCGGGCAGCCGCGCTGGCGTTGGGGGGCCTCGGGGCCGAGGTGTGGGTTCTCGGCCGCGACCGGGCTCGGACCGAAGCGGTGGCGGGCGCCATACGATCGGACGGGGGTCGGGCCGAGGTGGCCCTCCTCGACGTGGCCGACGGGGCGGCGGTCGACGCCTTCGCCGAACGCTTCGGCTCCGCACACGATTGCCTCGATGGGCTCGTGCACGGTGCCGGAGCCCTGCTCTCCGACTACGCCGTCTCCGGCGAAGGCGTCGAGCTCACGGTAGCGACGCACGTCCTGGGGCCGTACCGGTTGACGTGGCGTCTGGCGCGCCATCTGCGCAGTGCGCGACGCTCGACCATCGTCACGGTGTCGTCAGGCGGCATGTACACCCAGCGGTTCGACCTCGACCGCCTACAGATGGACCCGGAGCACTACGAAGGGGTTCGGGCCTATGCCCGGGCCAAACGGGCCCAGGTCGTCTTGGCCCACGAGTGGTCACGGCGCTGGTCCCTTGCGGGCGTCGCCAGCTACGCCGCCCACCCGGGGTGGGTGGATACACCCGGCCTGGCCAGCGGGCTCCCTGCCTTCACCCACCTCGGTCCGTTGCTGCGCCGTCCCGAGCAGGGTGCTGACACGGCGGTGTGGCTCGCTGCCGGCGCAGCACGCCCCCCCGACGAACGAGAGGTTCCCGCCTGGCCGACGGTCGAGAGCGGGATCTGGCACGACCGACGCCGGCGGGCCGAGTACTACCTGCCCTGGACACGACCCCGCGAGGCGAACGAAGAACAAGGGCGCCGGTTGTGGGACTGGTGCGTCACGCGTACCGGCCTCGGAGATACCTGATGGCGACGCAGCCCTCCGTGACACTGGTCGTCTTCACGCGTGACCTTCGCGTCGCCGACCACCCTGCCTTGACGGCGGCGGCGCAGTCGTCGAACGTGGTCTGCGCCTTCGTTCACGACGACGCGTTGCGGTCCGGCCGACGGATGCACCCGCTTCGGATCCGCTTCCTCTCTGAGTGCCTTGCGGAGCTCGACGAGTCCCTTCGGCGCCTCGGCTCGCGCCTCGAGGAGCGTCAAGGCAACTGGGTCGAGGAGGTTCTCCGGCTGGTCGCCGAAACCGGTGCAGGGTCGATCCACCTGAGCGACGACGTGACGCCGTATGCCCAACGACGCTTGGCCCGCCTTCAGGAGGCCGCGGGGCAGACAGTCGAAGTCTGCCGGAGTCCGGGTCTCACCACCGTCCCCCCGGGGTTCGTTACACCCACCGGCGCCGACCACTACCGCGTCTTCACGCCGTACTACCGGCGCTGGCTGGCCACCCCGCGTCGACCGCTCCTCCCCCCGCCCGCCTCCCTTCCTGTGCTCGAGCGCGGCGCCGTACCGATGTCTCGGCCACACTCCGCATCAGCTGACAGTGCACCTCCGTCCCGACCCGCTCTCGACCGAGGGGGCGAGCGCGCCGCTGCAGCGCGCCTTGCCGCGTGGGCCGCCGGAGCGATCAGCCGCTACGGCGAGCAGAGGGACGACCTCGCCGAGCCGGCGACCTCCGGACTCTCACGCGACCTGCACTTCGGCTGTCTCTCCCCGCTGCAGGTGGAGGCCGCGGTCGCCGGCCTGCCCGGAGCGGGACCCTTCCTGCGCCAGCTGTGCTGGCGCGACTTCTACCTCCAGATCCTGGCGGCACGCCCCGAGGTCGCCTGGTCCGACTACGTCCGACGGGGAGGCGCACTTCGCGGCATGGTGCGGCGGCCGCACCGGCGTGCCGATCGTCGATGCCGCGATGCGCCAGCTCGCGCACGAAGGGTTCCTTCCAAATCGAGCCCGGATGGTCGCGGCGCCGTTCCTCAGCCGTCACCTGGGCCTGGACTGGCGCGACGGTGCCCGACACTTCCTGGCTCATCTCCTCGAAGCGGACGTCGCGCTCAACAACTTGAACTGGCAGTGGATGGCCGGACGGGGCACGGGCACGAACCCGCACCGGGTGCTGAGTCCGACGCGCCAAGCGCGCCGGTTCGATCTGCACGGCGCCTACGTCCGACGCCATGTGCCGGAGCTGCGGGGACTCGACCCGGCGGCGGTCCACGAGCCCTGGCGCCTCGGGCGTGGCGAACTGGCCCGCCTCGGGTACCCTCAGCCGATCGTCCCCGTCGGTGAGGCGACGGCGTGAAAGCCGAAGAAGCGGTCGTCGATTCCGGTTCCGTGGTGGTCGCCCACGTCCACGTGCCTCTGGGCGAGGCGATCGCGTGCCCACGACGTCCTGTGCCGTGTCGAGCAAACGAGTGGCCTCACGATTCGCTCGGTCTACTTCTGCGCTGGCCGAGCCGCGTCCTCGAAGATTGGACCAAGTGCGTCTGGCCACTTCCTGATCGGATTCTGGCACGAAGTGTGAATACACGTTGAGCGTCGTGCTCGGGTTCCGATGCCCGAGCCGAACTGGTACTTCTTTGCAGCCCCAACGGGATTCGAACCCGTGTCGCCACCTTGAGAGAGCGAGCAGATGACATAGCCTCCTACGGCGTGGCGTTCTTCCAGCTTAGAAGGTTGGCCTCGTCCGACCCGTCTACCGGGGACGACCGAATCGGAGACAATAGTTGGGCAAGTAGATGGGCGCCTCGCACGAACGCCGAAAACCGACTGAACGGAGAGCCAGCTTAAGAGTCGGAGACTGATTCTCTGCACTGATGAGTTACTTCCATCGGCGCTGCGTGGGTGGGCCCATCCGTCCGCTGAGTTGGCCCGAATGCCGCTCGGTCCATTCGTTTCCGTAGCAACTCAGTAGCGATTTGGAGGAATTCCTCCCGCAGGCGATTCTGAGTCCCATTCTTGTGAACCCGCGGTCATCACACCGAACTACTCGCCACTCGCTGGATCCTGGCCGAGCAGGATGGCACCCGCCCAGAAGCGACGGGCGAGCAGTTCACGTGGATGGTAAGTAATCGTGAAGCGGTTCTTGCGCTTAGGGGCCTGGGACGCATCCAGACCGTACTTCGCCGCCAATTTGCGCACCGTGTCGTTGTCAACATCTTCGGTCAGCTCGGCCGTAGCGCGAATCTCTATGGTGCGAAAGGGGTCGCTGAAGTCAATGATGAAGAGGCAGCAGTTCGGATTGCGACACAAGTCTTTGTACTGTTGGAGGTCCGCGTTGGTGGACCCCTTCAGTTGCCCATCGTCGTCCACGAAGTACCACACCGCTGTCGAACGAGGCTGACCGTCTGGGTCGACGGTGGTCAGCGTCGCAGTTAGAGTGTTCTCCAAGAGGTCGCGATAGCTCTCTGGGGCGTCACTGAGAATGCTCGCCATGGCTTCCTCCTTTGGAGGCGTACGCGTTCGCGTGTCATTGTTCCTCGATCGGCGATCAGTTGTCGATTAAATAAAGTAGTGCTGCTCAGATTCCGGCTTTCAGACTTAGGTCATCCAGCATCATCAATTTCGTCAGTTATTGCCAGACGGCGCCTGTCCGATTGGAACGACGTCTATTCGATAGATGTGTTCAGACTTAGCCTTCAGACGAGACTCGATTCCACGCACCAGCGACTTGACTTGGTCGCCACGCAGGTGGTCCTCAATGTCAATCCGGGCAACAATCCATACTTTGCCCGGGCCGACAAATGTGAGGAGGAGCTGACGAATGCCGGCCACACCGGGAGATCCGAGGATAAAGGCTCGCACTTGCTCCTCCTCCGCAGGCCGGAACGGCTGGGTGAAGCCTGCAACGTCTTGGCCTTGTGGTCCCCCGGCGGCCTCCGACCAGGCGCCGACGAGGAAGTCGTGGCTGCGCGAGATGAGCCGAAGGCTGATGCGAATCATCACCAGCGCGATGAGCACCGCGGCCACTCCCTGAGGTATCGACGACCCGGTGACCTGATTGAGGGCAAGGGCTACAAACGCCATCAGGTCTCCGCCGATCGAAACTGCGTCCTCCACGAAGACGGCTCGCAGCGAAGGTTCGGAGGTCACCCTGGATTCCTCCAAGAACTCTCGCTGGTAACGGCGTGCACGCCGGGCCATCTGACCCGCTGACTGGCGAATGGACACCAGGTCAAAGACGGTAGAGATGGCGAGTACGACATAGGCCACCGTGAACGATTTGGTGACGGTGGGATGGATCAGCTCGTCGATGCCCTCACGGAGTGAGAAGAGCGCACCGGCGACAAATACGCCGAAGGCGGCGATCAGCGCCCAGAAGTAGGCCTCTCGTCCGTACCCCAGTGGATGCTGGTCGTCGGGCGGGCGGTTGCTACGACGTTGACCCACGAACAGGGACAGGTCGTTGCTGGTATCGGCGAGTGAATGCGCGGCCTCCGCGGCCAGGGCGGTCGAACCAGTGAAGATCGCTGCGCCAAGCTTGGCTAGTGCCACCCCGAGCCCCGCCCCGAGGGAAACCACCACCGTTCGGGTGCTCTCGTTCGGCATCGGGTCACCTCCGCTCGTCCGACGAATCGCTCAGGCCACCCTTCAGTCGGTTGACTGGCCGCCGGCGTGACCGGGCTACCGGAACGTCCCGATCGGTAGTGTTGCACGCATCGGCTCGTGCCATCGGCCTAGCCGTCGCCGAGCTCCGGATGGATGAAGCGACTCCAGAACCCGAACCGATGGTCGTGCTGATACTCGGCGATGGGAACAGCCCGACTGCCTCCCGTGTAGCGGGTCTCAAGGTACTGGATGTAACCGTCGTTCATCGGCCTCCAGGTCGGTAGGTCGGAGCCGTTCGGGTCGCCGGTGGAAGCGAAGTGGCCCCAGTAGCGACCCAGCTGCAGTGCGTGCTCGCGCTGCTCGGTAGTCAGGCGTGGTGGTCCGCCGGTGAAGTCGTCCCATTGGAACAATGCAGGCAGATCCGAGTCATGTTCGGCACCGATGGCGGAGAACTGTGCGTGCACATGGCTTTCAGGAGCCTCCGGGTCGAAAGTCTGATAGCTGTATAAAGTCTGATAGCTGTATACGGTCGTCTCCCGTGCGAGTGCAGCTCGGCACTTCTCCAGGCCGGCAACCCACAGCGCGTCAGTGAGAATGTTCGACAGCTCCGTACCGACGTCGTCAGTGCTCTTCAGTTCGTACTCTCGGGCAACTTCTCCGAGCAGCTCGTCCGGAAAGACTCCGCTGCCCGCCATCCTGGTGGCCAGGTCCTCGAGGGTGGTCCGCCGGCCGAGACTGTTCTCGTGGATCGCCGTGAACAGCCGCCCTTCGTCCTTGGTGTGTCCGATCATCACGAGGACGTGGTGGAATTTTCCCTGACTGAACAAATCGTGCCATTGTCCGGGCAGCACTCCGCCGCCCACGGTCGGGGTGAATGCGAGCCCACCCGCGGCGATGAGGTCCCAGCTGATCTGTGCCGCATTGATCAGTGACTGGGCACTGGAATTACGCAGGGCGAGTGCAAGGAAGCCACCCACGACCTTGAGCACCATCGCGGCCCAAGCGAGCAGGACCGCAGCGGTACCGCCGTGATGCGCGAATTGCTCGACGTATCCGCCCACCGTGCTGATCAGGCCACGACCACCCAAGGCCCAGTACAGGCTGACCAAGGCATAGGCGAAGGCAACCACGCTGGCCCCGTAGGCGGCAACTGTTCCGAGCACCGACCACTCGGATGCTGCCGGCACGTTCGGCTCATTTCCGGTCTTGGTCTCGCCCGTCACACCGGCAATGACCTCCGCAGATACATCCCAAGGGCTCGATTCCACCCTTGGTCCGAATGATCCTCCAAGAGACCAGGTCAGCTGTAGCGGATAGCGTCGCCGGGCCGAAGTCGGGCGACCCGTCGCAGCGGCACGGCCACGGTGAGAACCGCGAGGACCCACGTGCCCACCAGGGCGACGAGGAGATTGCGGGACGTGTAGGGAACCGGAAGCTGGGCATTCGCGAGATGCAGGACCAACCACCGCAGAGCGTGGGCCAGCGCCCACCCGAGCGGGACGGCGATCACGAAGCCGATCGTCGCGAGGCTGATCGTCTCGGTCCGGAAGATGCGACGCAGGTCCCGAGCCCGTGCGCCGAGGCACCGCAACACGCCGATCTCACGAGTGCGCTCGATGATGCTCATCGTGATGGCGTTGATCAACCCCAGCATGCTGATGGCGACGATGAGCAGTCCCATGCACTCGACGATCAGGAGTGTCGTGCGAGCCTGGGCCTGGTCGTTCGCCCGACCGGCGTACATGATCTGGGTGCTGCTCAGATAGCCGGATCGTGCCAAGGCGTTCTGGAGCCGCGTGGTGAGTGCGTTGATCGACGCGTGGGACTTGGCCACCGCGCGGATCAACATGGCGTTGGCCAAACCTGGATGCCCCGTGGCCTGCTGTAGCACCCCCAGGGACGTGTAGATGTTGAAACCGTTGTTAGCCTGACTTCCGCCGACGCCAATGACGCGGAAGGTCTCGGGGCCCCCGGAGGTCGTGAGCGTCACGCGGGACCCAGGGTGCAGGTCCCAGAGTCGGGCCGCCGCCGAGCCCACGACGATGACTCTTGCTGCGGATCGCTGCTCTTGGGAAGTGAGCCAGTGACCGGCAACGATCGGCTCACGGATGAACGTTCGCGCATGCACGCCGAGGCCGTACAGTGTCTGGCCCCGATACGTCATCTGCAAGTAGTCCGCCTCCTCGACGCCCGAGACGCCTGGCTCGGTCCGCAGGAAGCCAGCAACGGCCGCATCGTAGAGATGGCCGCCCGGTTGGGCGAAGAGGCTGATGTCATAGTCCAGGACGTTCCAGGACTGATCCGTCACTTCCGACACGGCGAGGGCGAGAGAGAGCAGCCCAAGGAGCGTCGCCACGGCCAAAGCGATCTGGACGATCGTGCTCAGGCTGCGACCCTTCTGGCATCCCGCGTTGCGTATGCCGATGAGCAAGGGCGCCGGGAGGGTCCGCAGGTGGGTCAGCGCACGGTCGAAGCGGCTCCCACCGAAGCTGGAGACCAGGCCTTCATCCTCGAGTGCATCACGGACCGGAGTTCGCAGGGCCCGTCCGACGGTGAGCTCCCCGATCAGGACAGTCAAGGCGAGGCCGACAAGGGCACTCCCCAGCGCCACGGGCCAGTCGACGGCGAAGGCGGGGCTGACGCCCCAGAACAAGCGAGCGAACAGGGAGACCAGGACCTGTGCCAAGCCGATTCCCACGGCCATCCCGAGGATCGCCCCACACGCTCCAAGGAGGGTAGCCGTGCGCATGTAGAGGCCGT
>Ga0187784_10003793_pt1 | contig 12225 bp, 8 predicted proteins | sample 1015_SJ02_MP15_2_FD_132964 | JGI IMG/M metagenome (GOLD analysis project Ga0187784, IMG submission 132964) | Tropical peat soil microbial communities from peatlands in Department of Meta, Colombia - 1015_SJ02_MP15_20_MG | ecosystem: Environmental > Terrestrial > Soil > Wetlands > Peat | place... | reverse complement strand
GGTTTGCGGATCCACGCCGCGGACGTGAACAGTCTTTTCGCCGAGGGGGGGCGAGCCTTGCTGTCGGTGATCGTGTCAAATCCCGAAGCGGTTGAGCCTCGCGAGGAGTTGAGCCTGCGTGTAGCGGGACGCGACGTCGAGTATTTGTTCGTCGACTGGCTGGATGAGTTGCTCTTTCTGTTTGAATCCAAGCAGTTTCTGGCGTGCGAATTCCAGACGGTTGTCGATGACAACGGGCTCTCTGCTACCGTGCGCGGCGAGACTTGCGACCCGGCGCGGCATTCGCTTGCCCATGAGGTCAAGGCCGTGACCTACCACGGGCTCGCGGTCGAGCAAGTCCCGGACGGTTGGCGGGCCGAGGTGATTCTCGACATTTGACGAATCACCCCTGAGACCCTCGGAAGGGCCGATTATGGCTTCCAAGCAATTCACCGGACCCCTCGAACGGGTCAACGACTGCCTGTGGCGGATCCCGAAATCGTATAAGCCGGGGATGCTCGTTGATGGACTGATCTATGCCGACGATGTGCTGATCAAGTTAATACGGGAGGACCAGGCAGCCGAGCAGGTCGCCAACGTGGCTTTTCTTCCCGGCATCCAGCGGGCCAGCCTGGCGATGCCCGACATCCATTGGGGCTATGGCTTTTGCATTGGCGGCGTGTGCGCAACCGACCCCGAGCACGGCGGCGTCATCTCGCCGGGAGGGGTCGGCTACGACATCAACTGCGGCGTGCGGCTCGTGCGGAGCAACATGACCGAGGGTGAGGTGCGGCCCGCGATCGAGACGCTCGTGCGGGAGCTGTTCCGCTGCATCCCGACCGGAGCGGGTCACGGCGGCAAGTACCGGTTCGACCACCACGAGCTGCGTCAGCTGCTCGAATCAGGGCCGCGGTTTCTGCTGGGCCGAGGCTTGGCCACGGATCGGGATCTCGAATTCACCGAGGCTCACGGTTGCCTTCCGGGCGCGCGGCCGGACTTTGTCAGCGACCGGGCCCTCGATCGCGGATACGACCAGTGCGGCACGCTCGGTTCGGGGAACCACTTTCTGGAGGTGCAGGTCGTCGATCGCGTCTTCGACCAGGCGGCCCTCGACGCCCTCGGGCTGGCTCAGAACATGGTGTGCGTGATGATTCACTCCGGTTCGCGCGGCTTGGGCTATCAAGTTTGTGATGACGCGCTCCGGGGCCTGCGCGGCGTTCCCGAGAGATACGGGATCGAACTTCCCGATCGGCAACTGGCCTGCGCGCCGATCCACAGCCCGGAAGGACAGCACTATCTCGGCGCGATGCGAGCCGCGGCAAACTTCGCCTGGGGCAACCGCCAGCTCCTGATGTGGCAGGCCCGCGAAGTTTTCGAGCGGATCTTCGGGCGGACATGGAGCGAGCTGGGCCTCGAGCTGGTTTATGACGTCGCGCACAACATTGCGAAGTTTGAGGAGCACGACGTCGACGGCGTGCAAAAACGCGTGTGGGTGCATCGCAAGGGGGCGACGAGAGCCTATCCCCCTCATCACGCCGAATTGCCGCACGACTACCACGAAATCGGCCAGCCGGTCCTGACCCCGGGAGATATGGGGCGGGCGAGTTGGGTGCTGTTGGGTCAGCCCGGCAGCATGGAGCAGACCTTCGGCAGCGCGTGCCACGGCGCGGGACGCCTGCTGAGCCGAACGGCAGCGGTCAAACAGTCGAAGGGGCGCAAGATCGATCAGGAGTTGCGCAAGCGGGGAGTGGTCGCGCAGGCCCGCTCTTGGCAGGGGCTGGCCGAGGAACAGCCAGACGCCTACAAGGACGTCGACCTCGTCGTCGAGGTCGTGCACCGCGCCGGTCTGGCGAAGAAAGTCGCGCGGCTGCGACCGATCGGCGTCATCAAGGGGTGAACCGCACCGCTCGCCAAGACCGCGCGTTCTTCGCGTTTAGCCGGCACTACTTCGTCTTGGGATTGGCCCAGCCGATGACGCCGACCGCCACCCGTCCGCCGGCATTACCCGTTGGTTGGACGTAGGTATCGGGATTGGCGTGCACAACGACGGATCGGCCAATGATCGAATTCTCGCCGGAAAGCTTGATCAGCTTATCATCCTGGTCAATCACGGCGACCCCCTCCGAATTGGCCTCGACGTTGCCCAGGTCGCCGACGTGTCGCGAGCGAGCGTCGGGTGCACCATGCGCCATCCGGTGTGGGTTGAAGTGGCCGCCCGCCGATTCTCCCTTTTCGCCGTCAGTCAGATCGCCAAATTGGTGGATGTGGAAACCGTGCTTGCCCGGCGTCAGTCCGCTGATTTTGCCGCTGACGTGCACATGATTTCCGACCAGCTCGAAGACGATCGTTCCCGTGACCCCGCTTTTCGCGATCGGCTCGAGCACGCAAACGGCCTTCGTGCTTTCCTGCGCGTTCGAGATGCTGGATCCAAAAACGGCGATTGTGGCCGAGAGCAACAGCGAGAAACAGGCTTTCATGCGACATCCTTTCGTCTGCGTTTGTACGGACGATCCTGCGGAGCGGTCATTCTACTGTGGCGTCGGCACCGAAAAAAGTTGCCTGCCGTCGGCATTCTCCGGACGCAACAGTGGGGAGGCAGAGTGGAGAATCCTGACAAAATATTATGTTGGTGCCGAGCGGTTTGCCCCTGGTATCTTAGGCGCCTGACAAGCTCCAACCGAAGAGGACCCGCGCATCCCCGGAGGAATCCGCACGATGATTTACAAACAGACCACCAGATCTTGGGTTTGCCTTTTCGCACTCATGGTCGCCTCGCGAGTCTTGGCCGACGACGAGGCGTTGCGCTGGAACGGCGACGTCGACTTCGGGGCAAACAAGTCGTTTCGTCCGATTGTTTTCGTCCACGGTTTTGCTGGCTCCGGAGAACAGTTCGAACGTCCGGCCCGGCTCTTCGAGAGCAATGGCTACCCCGCGAGTTGGCTGTATACGTACGACTACGATTCGACGGGTCCAACCGGCGGGTCGGAACCGCTGGACAAGTTCATTGACGCCGTCCGGGCGCAAACAGGCTTCGACAAGATCGACCTGATCGGGCACTCGCGGGGAACGTCGGTCAGCAAGGATTATCTATCCGATCCCAAGCGTGCGGCCAAAGTGGCGCATTATGCGAATATCGCCGGGCGAGCCGCGGGCAACGAAGGAGGCGTTCCCACGCTAGTCATCGGCTCCAAGGGGGATAAGCTGCTCGGACCGGGGTCAGCGAAGTCAGGGGCCAGGCACATCGTGCTCGAAAAGCCCGACCACGTGGGCGCGGCAACCTGCAGTGAAACGTTTGGGCACGTTTTTTCGTTCTTCAACGATGGCAAAGTCGCGCAGACGCTCGACGTCCGGCCGCTCGAACCGATTGCGGTCGGGGGCTTCACCAAGATCTTCCCGTCCAACACGCCACTCTCCGGCGCGACGGTCGACGTCTATGAAGTTGCGGCTGATACCGGCCGCCGCGTCCACGATCGGCCTGACGCGTCGTTCGTCGCCGAGAAATCAGGCAAATGGGGCCCCTTCCGCGCCAAGCCGGGTCAGCATTACGAGTTATGTTTGACGGCACCGGGCGCCAAACGCCCCGTGCATTTCTACCGCGAGCCCTACGAGCGGACCGATCTCCTGGTCTACTTGAAAACGCGCGATCCGAAACTGCCAGCGACCGCCCAGCTCGAGGAAGCACTCAAACTCAGCGACGACTCGTCAACGAAGATCGTCTCGCAACTCAACGGCGCCATTGTCGCCGGTCGCGACAGCCTGAAGGTCAACGGGGTCGAGCTCGCGACCGAGAAGATCGCCCCGGAGCGAGGAACTAAAGTCGGATTTTACGTGTTCGACGCCAACCAAAACAAAAAGACCGACGCCTCGCTCCCCGAGGGGAAAATGTGGAACAGTCCGTTCATCACCGCGGCCGACGTCTACATACCGACTGCCAAGCCGGAAAGCGTAACGGTCGAACTCAACGGCCGCGTGCTCCACGTGCCCAACTGGAAAGGGGCCAGCGAGGGGTCGATCTTCGTGACATTCAATTGATGATCTGGCCGATGCGTCCTGCGCTTCGTCCGCTCGCTAGGCAACAGCCTTCTGGTAGCGATCGGCGACGTAGTCCCAGTTGATGACGTTGAAAAACGCGGCGATGTACTCGGGTCGCCGATTCTGGTACTTGAGATAGTAAGCGTGTTCCCACACGTCGATGCCAAGCAACGGATGCTTGCCCTGGCTGGCCGGCGAATCCTGATTGGCCGTCGGCTCGATGGCCAGCTTCTTGTCGGCGCCGATCACCAGCCAGGCCCAGCCGCTGCCGAATTGACCAGTGGCGGCTTTGCTGAACTGCTGCTTGAACCCAGCGAATCCGCCAAATGCCGAATCGATCGCCGTCGCCAACTCGCCCGACGGTGCGCCGCTCCCTTTCTTGAGCATTTGCCAGAACAGCGAATGGTTGAAATGTCCGCCGCCGTTGTTGCGGACGGCCGTGCGGATCTTCTCGGGAACGCCGTTCAAGTCCTTGAGGATGTCTTCCACGGACAATTTGGCCACGTCGGGATAATCGGCGACGGCCTTGTTGAGGTTGGCGACGTAGGCGGCATGATGCTTGTCATGGTGAATCTGCATCGTCTGCCCGTCGATGTAAGGCTCGAGCGCGTCGTAGGCGTATCCCAACGGGGGCAGCGTAAATGGGCCCTTCGGCGGCGGATCCGCGGCAAGGGCGACTCGGCTCGTTTGATCGAGCACTCCCGGCAAGGCAGCCAGCGCGGCGCCGGCGAACGCGCCGGCCTTCAGAGCTTCGCGTCGAGTCATCATGGTTGTTCTCCAGTTAAATTGCGGTCGATCCTGCAAAAAAAACTCCTAGCTGGAGCGGTCTGCGGCTACCATAAGTCATCGCAGATCGTTCATCAAGCGGCCGCGCGCCAACCACGACGAACACGGGAAGCTGAGCGATGCGTGTCGCGCTTGATTCACGTTTCTCTCGCATGAACCGCCGTCACCTTTGTGAAGGAGTCTGGGATGTTTGGAAGCCAACTGAACAACGAGCGTCGGTCTGAAGTCGATCGTCGGGCGTTCCTCACGACCGCGGCGCAGTGCGCGGGTGGTGTCGCTTTGGGCGGGTTCGTCCCTGGGGCGCTGCGTCGCGCCCGCGCGGAGGGAGGATTGGCGGATGTCACGCCCCCCGTCTCGACACGCTCGGGCAAAGTGCGGGGCAAGACGATGCAGGGCGTGCATGTCTTCAAAGGAATTCCGTACGGCGCACCAACCGGCGGCTCGCGGCGGTTTCTCCCGCCGGTCCAGGAGGAGGCCTGGACGGGTGTGCGGGACGCTTTCGAGTACGGACACTTCGCCCCTCAATCGCGCAGGCCGCGCGGCGCCAAACAACTGGAGTTCTTTAGCGTCCTGCGTCCGGCGTCGAAGGCGGGCCCGAGCGAGGATTGCCTGTGCCTCGACGTGTTCACAAAAGGGCTCAACGACGGCGGCAAACGGCCCGTGATGGTGTGGTTCCACGGTGGGGGGTTTGAGCAGGGCAGCGGCAGCGCGCCGGGGTACGAAGGGGGCGGACTGGCACGACGTCAGGATGTCGTTGTGGTCTGCGTGAACCACCGCCTGAATGTTCTGGGATACCTCTATCTCGACGAGGTCGCCGGGCCGGAATTCGCCGGCTCGGGGAATGCCGGCCAGCTCGATCTGGTCGCCTCCCTGCAATGGGTCCGCGACAACATCAGCCAGTTCGGCGGCGATCCGAGCAATGTGATGATCTTCGGCCAGTCGGGGGGCGGTGCCAAGGTCTCGACCTTGCTGGCGATGCCCTCCGCCAAAGGGCTGTTCCATCGCGCAGCGATCGAAAGCGGCGCTGCGCTGCGTGTCGGCACGCCACAGAGCGCCAACGAGTACACCCTGCGCGTGCTGAAGAAACTCGGCCTGACCGCCGGGCAGGCCCGCGACCTGCAAAAGGTGCCCCTCGATCAGCTGATCGCCGCCGGGGACGCCTCCGCGGTGCGGGCCGAAATCGGGAGCGGCCGCCCCGGTTTAGGGACTCGGCCGGTGGTCGACGGGAAGACCCTGCCCACGCAACCCTTTGAACCGGCGGCTCCGTCCATTTCCGAGGACGTCCCGGTCATCGTCGGCTACACGCGCACGGAGCGGACGGTTTACGACATCGACTCGCCGACATTCGGCAAGCTCGACGACGAAGGGTTGCTGAAGAACGCCAAGCGCGGGCTGGGCGAAGCTGCCCCCGACGTCATCGCCAGCTATCGCAAGAAGTATCCGAAGGCGAGCCCTTACGAATTATCGACGTACATCGGCACCGATATCCAAGCGATGAGCTCGATTCGACTGGCCGAGCGGCGCGCGGCTCTCGGCAAAGGGCCGACGTACCTGTACGTGTTTGCGTGGGAGACGCCGGTCATGAATTTGCGATCGCCGCACACGATGGAAATTCCGTTCGCATTCGACCACATCGAGTTGTGCGAGAGCATGGTTGGCCCGATCAGCCCGCCGATGCGCGAGCTCGAAGCGGCGACGGCCGGAGCCTGGGCGGCGCTCGCCCGCAGCGGCAACCCAAACCACGCTGGATTGCCCAACTGGCCGGCTTACACCGCGGATAAGCGAGCGACGATGATTTTTGACACGCCCTGCCGCGTGGCGGACGATCCCACCAAAGAAATCCGGGAGATCCTCGAACACCGCCCCGCGTGAAATGCAGCCAGGTTGCCAGAGGCAGTTTCAAAACCCTCTCCCATTCCGATGGGAGAGGGTAGGGTGAGGGCGAGGCGCTGATGCCGGCGAAAAGCCTCAAGACGTTGGACGTACGGACGCGTAAACTCTGGCGCCGCTGGCTGCAGAAAAATCACGCCGCCGAAGCCGAGGTATGGCTCGTTTTCTACAAACAGCACACGGGCGAGAAATCGATCGACCTTGGGGACGCGATCGACGAGGCCCTTTGCTTTGGGTGGATCGACAGCCTGGTGCGGCGTCTTGACGAAGACCGCTATGCGCGGAAGTTCACGCCGCGAAAGCCCGATAGCCGCTGGTCCACGATCAATCGGCAGCGCTATGCGGAACTGAAAGCGCAAGGGCTCCTTGCTCCGGCCGGCCTGCAGCGGGCCCCGACTGATCGCGACGGCGACGCGCCCCGGCCGTCGGTAACGGTGCTGCCCGCTTATCTGGAGGAGGAGCTGAGGGCGCATCCGCGCGCGTGGGACTTCTTCCAGAAGCTCGCTCTGTCGTGTAAGCGAAATTACATCGCCTGGGTCGATTCGGCCAAACGAGAGGAAACGAAGCGGAAGCGCCTGAACGAGATGGTCGGTTTGTTGAAAAAAGGCCAAAAGCTTGGCTTGAAGTGAAATGGGGCCGCTGGCGTATCAAAAGAATCTCAAAATCTCGGTGAACCAACCCGAGTCGGCTCGCGTCTAACCGGGGAGACGAGTCGCGTGGCTCTGGCACGCGGCCGGCAACATCGACAATTGGAGCGGAAACGACCTTCAATGGCATTTTTACGGCCCGGTTTGACCCAAGAACGCGTGTGTGCGGATTATTCCGCCCAGCAGCGACGTAAATCCCCAAATACGTTGCCCGCGGGGAATACACCCTCACATCCGCTGCGCTTGTGACACTGGCCCAAAATATCGGAGAGGCACTTAACGGCCCGATGTCACAGCGAATGACATCGGGTTTTTTGTTTGCTGGATGCGGCGGAGGCCCTCGATTCGGGTCGGTAGCTGAGACGGTTTAGCGCCTGGCTGAAAACCAGGGGACGAGGATTCGAGCGCCTCCCGACCCACTTTTCGGCCACACGCCGAAAAGTAGAGCAGGAGAGTGGGGAAAGGAGAAAGGTGAGAACCAGAGCCACCTCAGATTGCTGATCGGTGCTCGACCCTGAGAGGCCCTCCTGCGGCCTACTCTCTACTTTCCCCTCTCGAGGCTAACCACCGGCTCGTTCGTCTAACGGTGAGGATTCCGCCCTTTCACGGCGGCGACGCGGGTTCGAATCCCGCACGAGTCAAATTTGAGCAGGGCGGCGAACAAACGGGATGAGGGGCGCCGGGAGCCCGCGTGTTTCGGGAACATGAGGAAGCTGGTTCGATTCCAGTCATCCCGACTGGGCAGCGATGGTGTGGGAACGCTTGGTGGTGCAACGGAAGCAGATCGCTCTGATAAGGCGAAAACGGTGGTTCGACTCCACCCCGAGCGACTTTTGGTCCTTTTTTCGGAGACTCGCAAAATGATCCGTATTCGCGGCAAGAAACAGAGCCACGACCAGACGCGGGGTCGTGGTGTAACGGTAGCACAGCAGACTTTTAATCTGCGAGGCGTGGGTTCAAATCCCTCCGGCCCCACTCGAATGCAGACACGAATGGGCACGGGATCAAGGTGTTAGCGGCAGCATGCCTGGCTCTTACCCAGGTCGGTGAGGGTTCAAGTCCCTCTGGTCCCACTCGGTTCGACGAAACGAGTTTGACGACAAGCACGGGTCGTTCAGCGGCCAGGACTCCGCACCCGTAATGCGGCAATGTGGGTTCGAGTCCCACGCGGTGCTTTCGATCTTTGGCGCTCTTTGACAATTCGATCAGGACGACAACGCACCCATGATGTAAGGGCAGCCTGCTGCCTTGCCAAGGCGGATGTGCGGTTCGACCCCCGCTGGATGCTCTTTGGAGGCTTTTGGCTAGCCGCGCGTGCGACTGCGAAAGCACAAATGACGAAATCCGAATGAATGACGAAGGAATTTCCGAATGACCTAAGCACGAATTTAGTCTTACTTCCATTCGTTCATTCGTGCTTCGTGCTTTGCGATTGCGGTGGGGCCCGTGCTGGTACGGGCAGGCGGCTGTTAACCGCCCCGACGCAGGTTCGATTCCTGCCGCCGCAGCTTAGCGAGCGAGTTGCTCGGGGATCGGCTAACGGTAGGCTTCCTGCCTTTGAAGCAGGCGATGAAGGTTCGAATCCTTCTCCCCGAATTTGTCGGCCTGCAGGCCGACAAATTAGAGCAGGAGAGAGGAGAAAGGAGAGAGGTGAGCTAAAACAAAGAGTCTGGGAGCGAAAGGGAGCCAACGGCACGACAGATCTCCTGCGGTCTCCTTTCACCTCTCACCTCTCTGGATTTGAGGAGGTTGGTTTGGGCTCGTGACTGCGGGGCAGTTGCTGCTGGTACGTGACGCCAGGCTCTGAACCTGGAGGCCGCTGGTTCGATTCCAGCCCCCGCAATTCGTCTGCGAATAGAGCAGGAGAGGGCAGAAAGGAGAAAGTAGAGCCAAGAAAGACGACCGTAGAAATGAAGGTCGAATGGCACGACAGACTCTCCTGCGGTCTCCTTTCTACTCTCTCCTCTCATTCACGATGTCAGTTTACGGAAGTCATCCGGCCGGATGAGGGGCCTGTCCCGAAAACAGGTGTTCGCCTTTGCGCGAATTGTGGGTTCGAGTCCCACGGCTTCCGCCTGAATGGAGAAGGCAAGGCGACCATCGGGAGCCGTCGCTTCGTCATACGCGTTCAGAACAAAAATAGTCCCGTGGTCCAGCGGCAACGACTCCTGGCCTACACCCAGGCAACGATGGTTCGAGTCCATCCGGGATTACTCGAGATTTTTCAGACAAGACGTGGCGAGCCGTCAGCGTGAGCTGGCGGATGCTTCGTCTCCTGCCGGAGTCACAAGCCGGCAACGCCGGTCTTCGTAGGGGAGCCAGGCCGTCCCCGCCACCCTGTCACGGTGGAGATCGTGGGTTCGAATCCCATCGAGGACGCTTCGAGCAAATTGAGACGGGGCACGGTACGCAAACCGGCAAAGCGGCGAAGCTCAAACCTTCGTGGGTTTGTGGGTTCGACTCCCACTCGTGCCACTACCAAGAGCACAAACGCGTCGGCTGGGCATTGGCGTGCCCAGGTGGCCGTAACCCACCCGCCCGCTGGGCAATGCAGGTTCGACTCCTGCCCGACGCACTGTTTTCGTTTGAGCAGCAATTCGGCCCGTTCGTCTATTGGTACAGGACAGCGGCCCCTCAAGCCGCAGAGGCGGGTTCGATTCCCGCACGGGTCGCTCATGCATTTGGAGAGAGATGAAAAACAAAAGTCCGGAAGCACCGGCCAGCTTACGCTGGCCGCTCGCCGGGCTGAGGGACATCCGACGGTTATTGGCCAAGTGGTGAAACTGGCAGACACGCGACGCTCAGAACGTCGTGCCCTTTGGGGCTTGGGAGTTCGACTCTCCCCTTGGTCAATTCGCCTGCGGCGAATCGAAAGGAGAGAGGTGAGAGGAGAGAAGACGAATCGACGTGACGTGACATTGTCTGCTCTCCTTTCTCCTCACTCCTTTCTCCTTTCTAACCAAAGCAGGTGGGCCAGTGCCCAGTGGAGTCTCATAAGCTCCAAGTGCCGGGTGCGACACCCGGACCTGCTAATGGTCGACGACGGAGGAGCAAACCAACGACCGGGTACGCAAATCGGAAAAGCGGCGGTGTCGAGAGCGCCGTGACTTTGTGGGTTCGACTCCCACCTCGGTCAATTCGGCTCCGGCGATTCGCCGCGGGCGAATGGAGCAGGAGAAAGTGGAGCACGAGAACAGTTGAAGAACCAAAGGCACTTGCGAAATCACCTGCTCATCTGATCCCCTGCTCCACTCTCCAATTCGGGCTGCTCGTCAAACGGCAAGACGCCTGCCTTGCAAGCAGGAAATCGGGGTTCGATTCCCCGGCGGTCCACTTCACTAAAGGCGAGAAGCACAAGAATACGGAAGGTAGCCGGATACGGCTGGCCGGGCCGCTTTGCTAAAGCGGTTCCGCCGAAGCGCGGATGAGGGTTCAAATCCCTTGCCTTCCGCTGGAATTGGGAAATTCGCCTCGGTGGTGAAACGGAAATCATGCCTTGCTTCTAACAAGGAGTTCCGGGTTCGAGTCCTGGTCGAGGCAATTTTCAATCCGGGTGGCTGGGGGCGGCGAAGACGCCGACCCCAGAGGCCCGTGCGCAAAACCTGGGGCGGCGAAGACGCCGACCCCAGCCACCCAATACATGGCGTTTGTGGTGTAGCGGTTTTGCATGTCTGGTTGTGAGCCAGAAGGTGACGGTTCGACTCCGTTCAGACGCCCTGATTGCAAGGACAGAAACCATGACGACGCGAACGCTCCAGCGCCCGGCGCTGGTCCTCAACCGCAACTGGCAACCGGTGAACGTGGCGACGGTCGCCCGGGCGCTGGTGCTGTTGTGGAACGAGGCGGCCCGCGTGGTCGATCCGCGCGACTATCGGCTCTACACCTGGGCCGACTGGTCGCGGCTGCGGCCGGCCGAGGGCGATGATTTCATCCAGTGCGTGCGGTCGACGCTGCGCGTGCCGGAGGTGATCGTGCTCGCCGAGTACAACCGGCTGCCGACGGCCGCGGTCGCCTTCAGCCGGCGGAACATCCACAAGCGGGACCACTGGACGTGCCAGTACTGCGGCCGGCAGCCGGGCGGAGCCGAGCTGACGATCGACCACGTTGTGCCGCGTTCGCAAGGAGGCGTCTCGACCTGGGAGAACTGCGTGCTGGCTTGCATCGACTGCAACAAGCGCAAGGCCGACCGCACACCGGCGCAGGCGCACATGAAGCTGCGCCGGGAACCGGTGCGGCCGGCCTGGAAGCCGCTCTACGCACGGACGAGCGAGCGGGTGCAAAGCTGGTCGAAGTTCATCAGCGAGGCGTATTGGAACGTCCCGCTGGAGAGTTAAGTTTTTTTGCAAGGCTGAGAGCCCACGGACGACGAGTCCGCGGGCTTTACACGAGCGTCCTCCCGGGAGAGCCGGCGGCCTCCAAAACCGCCTTACGGGGTTCGACTCCTCGCGCTCGTGCTGTGTTGTTCCCGTGGATTGCCGACGTGGCTCGACTGAGAAAGGCGCCTGTCTTGTAAACAGGATGATGCTGGTGCGAATCCAGCCGTCGGCCCTGTCTGTTATCGATCAGATGAGCTGAGTCTCGATGGTGTAACGGATCGCATCGGACCCTCCGAAGGTCCGGGTCCTGGTTCGATTCCAGGTCGAGACATGGGAGCGCGTCCAAGACCCGGCGAGCCCCCAGCGTCAACAACAAATTGCATTAACGAGCGCAAGTCGATGGTTTAGCACCGGTTGAACATTGCACGATGGAAATTCGAGTTGAGACGCAGTTTTCCCAAGCCGACAGCTCTGCTGTCGTTCCGGAACCGACGACAAGTCGTCGGCTTGGGGCAGTGGACGCGGCAATGATCCCACAGTCGATTGGTGCAGCCCGCGTCGCTCTCGCAAGGACT
>Ga0187784_10003792_pt1 | contig 12226 bp, 10 predicted proteins | sample 1015_SJ02_MP15_2_FD_132964 | JGI IMG/M metagenome (GOLD analysis project Ga0187784, IMG submission 132964) | Tropical peat soil microbial communities from peatlands in Department of Meta, Colombia - 1015_SJ02_MP15_20_MG | ecosystem: Environmental > Terrestrial > Soil > Wetlands > Peat | place... | reverse complement strand
GCGCCGAATAGGAAGAACACGGCGGAGTTCGCGTCGGACCTGATCTTCCACTTCTAGTGTTACCGGCGGCCGGGGCATGTCGCTTCGGCCGCCGCTTTGTTTCCGTTCATGGGTCGGCGATGGACATTTACCTCGACAGCGACGCGCACAAGGTCCTTTCCCAGGTCTTGCAACTTGGGCGGCGCTACGCTCTTGAAGTCTATATCGCCACTCGGGATTACCTTGAGGTCGACGGCAATGTTCACCTGATCCTCATCGAGGATCAACAGGTCAACCGCGGCGCCTGGATTGTCGGAAATATTCGCCGTGGCGATATCTGCGTGACGGGCGATGCGGAACTCGCGGCCGGTTGCATTCACAAGGGCGCGATGGCGCTGACGCCGCTGGGTCGACAGTGGCTTACCGAGGCACGCGCCGACGACTTCAAAAGCCTCAGCGACAATCTCGCGGAGCGCTGGGCTCCCGACCCGCGGCTGTTCGCCCGAAGGTTAGAGGATGCCATCGCCCTTGGGCGCGGCGCCGCTCCGCAGCTGTTTGCTTCGCCGCGCAGTGTCGGCATCGATTTGCCGCGCGCCGCGATCTCTCGCGCGGCCCACGGCTAAGGCCGAGCGCGCGGAGTGTCATATTGGCGTAAGCCTTTGGAAAGAATGACATAAGCGATGCATGGTAAGGTTCCGGTTCACCAGGTCGCCGACCATGGCACATACAGGTAGTCGACGGGTATGAGGATGTTGGTGTTGGCACGACCGCGCGCCCTGGCGGCGCCGCCGACGATGAGAACGGCGGGTGCCGGCGCGGTCGCGTTGCTCGCGCTCATCGTCGGTTATGCCGCCTCGGCGAAACTGGGTAGCGAGACTTCGCGCGGCCTGCCCAAGCCGGCGATCGTGGAGGTCATCACTGAAGCGCGAGGGCAGGCGGCGGAAGACATAGAGCATGCCATCACGGTTCCGATCGAGACGGCGGTCGCGGGGATGCCGCACGTGACCGCGGTCCGCACCATCTCGCTCGCCGGCATGAGCAACGTGAGCATTTCGTTCGGCGACGGTTTCGAATACCCCGACGCGGAGCGGGTGGTGGCGAGCCGCCTGTCGCAACTATCACCACTGCCTGGCGGCGCCTCGCCACGGATTTCGTCGCAGAGCCCGATCGGCGACATCTTCCGCTACCGCATTGTCGGTCCTTCGGACTACTCGCCGACCGATTTCAGAACTGTACAGAATTGGGTTTTGGACCGCCGCTTCAGGGCGGTGCCGGGGGTCGTCGATGTCAGCGGCTGGACCGGCAGGGCCCGGGCGTACGAAATTACGATCGATCTCGGCAGGCTTTCTGCTTCCGGCCTGACGTTGCCGCAGATAATGCAGGCCATCAACAAACAGAACCCGCATCTCGGCCTCCAGACGGTGAGCATTGGAATGTCGTCGGCGATGGTGCGAGGGGTAGGGCCCAGCCGTACCGTGGACGACCTGCGCAACACGGTGCTGATGACAGGCGATGGCGCGCCCATCGACATCAAGGACGTCGCGACCGTGGCGGCCGGACACCAGCCGCGCCCTCGAGTGGGTGACGAAGACAGTGATAATATCGTCGAAGGCCTTGTGCTGACGCGCGGCGAGGAAGCGGGCGGTTCGGCAATTCGCCGGCTCGAAACCGAGGTAGAAAACATCAATAGCGGCGAGGTCCTGCCGCCCGGCATGCGACTGGTGCCGATCAACGACCGCCAGAGCTGAAAGCTCCTGGAGCGTTGTTCAGAAGCCGGCGTGACCGGCCTTTACCGGCCCTTAATCCCCGCTCCGATAGGCTTGGCCAACTCAGTCTGTCGATAGTGGGATCGCGATGGAAAGGCCGCGAAACAACCGCTTTCTCGAATCCGAACCTGGCACCGGGATGGTTGGTTGGGCCGTCAAACAGCTGGCGCTGTGGCTGGTCGGCGGCTTCGTCGTGTATTGCCTTGTCGTCAATCACCAGCTCCCCGGTTTCACATCCACGCCGGACCCAGTGCCGCAACCCACCGTCCGTTCCGGCGGGTCCTTCGCGACAAGCACTACCGGGGAAGCCGCAGATGAGCGCAAGCTCACGCCGCTCGGGCAGTCGGTGATGGTGACCAATTCGCTGACCTTGCGCGCCCAGCAAAACGGACACGTCTTCTTGACCGCGATCGTCAACAACGCGTCGATCCGGTTCATGGTCGATACCGGCGCGACCTGGGTGTCGCTCACTCATCAAGACGCGGTCCGCGCCGGGGTTGCCGGCAATTTGAGCTACACACAGCCGATGATCACGGCGAACGGCCCGGCCAAGGCCGCGATGGTGACGCTGGGCGGCGTGCGCATCGGCCAGCTTGAGGTCGACGGGGTCGAAGCCACGGTGATGCCGGAGGAGACTGGGATCTCGCTCCTCGGCCAAAGCTTTTTGAAGCGCCTGCAAGGCTACGAGATGCGTGGCGATGTGTTGACGCTGACCTGGCAATAAGGCCCGGCAATAAGGACCGTCGTCCCGTCTTACTCCAGCATTGCCTGAAGCCGAACGACCCGATGGTCGGCGACCGCGTGCCGCCCGACATCGCGGTCGTGGATGGCGGCGCTTACCAATTCGTCGGCTTCGGTCATCTTGCGCTCGCCGTCGCGCGGCGACAGCGCGCGCTGGTCGATCAGCGTCGAATATTTGATCCGCAACTGTTCCTGGAGCCGCACCAGATCGGGATAGCGGGCAAACGGGATCGCGTCGCGCTCCACCGCCGCGTTGACGCACTGTGCATGCGCCAGGTAGTTGCCGATGCGCTCGGGGTAGTCTTTGTTGCACTTGGCACGGTCTGCGGCGAGGTCGCCGGGCGCGCTCGGCAGGCCCGGTGGCGGAAACGGGGAGGGGATCTCACAAGCCGCGAGCGCGCCGCATAGGAGACCGATCGTCAGGGATCGACGCATGACTTTCCCTCCACCGCAGGGTGAATAGCTGGCGTTTGGGGAACGTCCCTCACGTTGCTCTGGTTCCCGACGTGGGGGCGCACTCGTCACGGCGCGCCATCCCGCGCGAATACCGCGATCGTACCCCCCAGCCCATCCGACTGCGCCTCGATCCTGTTGAAATCAACTCCACCGACCGCGATTGTGGCCGGCACCTCGGCGTTGCCGCGGTCCCAGAATATCACGTCGGGTGTGAATGGTCCGAGCGGCCATGTCGCGTTTCCGGGCGCCAACACATGCTCGATACGGAGCGGCGGCTTGCCCTGTTGCTGGCGGCTCTCTTGCCGGCGCAGCAACCACCAGACCGGGTACTCCCAGGAGTCCTGGCCCAGCACGAGACCGACTTGCGTCGCTCCTGATCGCACGATCGTATCGACCGCGGCGCGGTAAGCGAGGATCGCCGGTAGCCGATTGATGAGCAACCGCTCCAGCGGCGTCTGCGTGAAATACGAGACCTGCTCCTGTTCCAGACCCGACGGTTGCTGGTGCGACAGCGGTACGATCTCGCGGCTCTTGTTGAGGAGCAGCGCCGGCAGCCCGGCGACGGCCAGCGCCAGCACCAGCGCGGCCACGCTCCACCGGTTCGTCGGGCGTGCCGGGCCGCGCAGCGCGAAGATCGGCGCGGCGAGAACAAATGCCGGCAGGTGATAGCGGACCTCCCAGCTGCCAAAGCGGATCAGCGTGCAAAACGCCAGAAGCCCCGCGACCCAGGCGAGGCAATAAATCGTCTGGCGCCGGGTCGGCGACTGCGGCCAGCGCAACACCGTCGCGATTAGCGCTAGGATCAGCAGCGCCGCATGCACGGGGTTCGGTCCGAAATCCTCGTGAAGTACCCATATCCCAGCCGGCGGCGCATAGGGGGCGCGAAGCTCGGTCGTACCGGCGCGATGGCCCTGCAGCCGGAGGTGAGCGGTGAGGGAGTTGGCGGCATGCATCGTGATGATGTCGACCGCCGGTAGCCCTATCACCAAGTCTGAGGCCACGTGGCGGATCAGCGTGTCGAGCATTTGTGCCGGGCCGAAACTTGTGGGTAGCTCAATGTTGTCGCTTGGGGAGGGAACATCGTTCGTAGCAAATCGCGTTGCGAACGGCCCGGCGACGACCGCCAGCACCGCCACTGCCGCGACAAGCCGCGTCAACCAAGCGCTCGGACGCGCATCGCGCGCTAGACCGATCGCGAACCAAACGGCGAAGCCGCAGCCGAGCATGAACGCGATCGGCTTGGCGAGACCGGCGAGCGCGCCGGCACAGCCGGCCCAGACGACAAGGCCGAGCGGCGCACGCGGCCGGTCCATGGCTTCAATTCCGAGACTGGCGAAGCTCGCCAGCAGCGCGGCCTCGACGTAGTCGTTCTGCGTGCTGGTGCTTTCAAGAACACCGATGGGGAGCGTCGCGACGAATACAGAGGCGATCCAGCACTGAGTCGGGGTAGCGCCGAGTTGCCAGGCGATCCGGTAGGCTGCCGCGACGCACGTCGCCATGCTCAGCCATTGCAGCAGCAGGTAATAGGTATCGTCCCCGCTTAGCGCACGTGTCTGCAGCAGGATCAGCTCTGCCAGCGGGCCGAAGATGTTCTGGCGGTCGATGGCGGTGGGGTAGAAAGTGAGTGAGCCGTTTTGCAGCCAGTGTTCGATCCGCGGCAGGTGATAGGTCTGCGAATCCCAGTTGTTCGGTGCGGCGGTCAAGGCGATGAGCAGCGTCACCGACAAAAAGAGCGCAACGACTAAAAGTGCCGGCGAACGGCTGAACGACAGAGCGCCGTGCCATTCGGCACGTCTGCGGCACGCCCAAGCTAGCGCTCCCACCGCCGCGACGGCCCAAGTCGCAAGAAGCGACGGAAATCCGATAGCGCCAAAATGTCCGAAGAGTTCCGAGGCGAGGTCGCTGATCACCGCGAGCGCGACAAAACCATCGATCAGCGCCCGAGGCCGGTCCGTCCCCCTCAGCACGCGTCCGGCGGCAATCGCGACCAGAAACAGGAACGGCAAGGCGCCTGGAAGGGACATAGGTTAGCGAATTCGTCGGGGTCTAGCCCACGTGCCGAGAATTGCCGCTTTTTTGGGTATTTTTTGGTTTCGAGGTTCAGTCATGTGGTTCAAGCTTAAGGTGGCTGCCTATGGCGGCGGCATAGCGTTCCGGCGAGAAGAATTCTTCCGCAAATCGCCGCGCCGCATCGCCGATGGCCGCGCGCCGCGCCGGGTCGGTCATGGCTGCGAGGGCTTCCGCCGCGGCGGCGATGTCGCTTTCGGCCCAGAATTGCTCCGGATCGTCATAGGAGCCCTGCGGGTCGCGCGCCGGCACCAGCGTGTACGGCACCGGCATGCCACGGTCGGCGATCAGAAAGTCGGTCGGACCCGACCAGTCAGTAGACACCGCCGGCAAGCCGCGCAACATCGCTTCGGCGATCACTAGGCCGAACCCTTCCGCGCGATGGAGTGAGAGAACGCAATCGGCCTTCGCATAGAGCTGGCCCATTTCGTCCGCGGTCAACGCTTCGGTGACGAGGGCGATGTTCGGCGCGTGGCCGATCAGCTCCCTCAACGCCCGCTCGCCCTCGGGGAAAGCGGCGGGATGATTGAGTTTGACCAACAACCGTGCATCCGGGCTCGCACCAAATGCGCGCCTGAACGCGTTCACCGCCGCGAACGGGTTCTTGCGCGCCATGCTGGACGCTGCGTCGGCGATGGTCAGGACGACAAGTTCATCAGGCTCGCGCCGCTCATAAGCGCAAGGCCGGTCGACCGCCACGGGATGGGGCACCACCGCAAGCTTGTCGATCGCGAGACAGCTGGCGACCGCGTTCGCGGTAAACCGGCTCGGCACCCACACTTCGTGCACAAACGCCGCGCCGACACCCCAATCGTCGGGGACTCGGGGCAGTTCCCAGGCCCAGTAGCCGACCACCCATTTGCCTCTGACGACCGATTTTCCCAACGACCACAGGGCGAGCGGGACGAATGGGGAGTTTACGTGAAGGATGAGGGTTCCCGCTCCCTCAAACCCCGCGCCGTCGCGATAGGTGAACCCGGGCAGGTCGATCGGTTGCATGAACAGCGCGCTCAAGTCGACTCCGCGGACGTCGTATCCGGCAGTCTCCAACGCGCGGTAGCAGAGCCGGGCTGACTGACCAAGCCCGGTGCTCGCGCGGAGCGCACCGGCGACAATGATCGGCTCCGCAGGCTGCGCGGCGCTGTCCACGCGCGGAGCCACCCCGCGCGTCGCCCGCATCAGGGCGGCGCGACGGGCGCGTTGCGGCAGACGCTGCCACAAGACGCGATGCAGACGCGACAGCGTCATGTCACTCAGTGCGCCGATCACAGGTCGATTGCCATCGCGGCCTTCGCCGCTGCCGGATCGAAACCGGCGGCGCTAAGTAGGCGCCGTGCCCCCTCAGACCAGGTCAACGGCCGGAATTCTCGCTTGATGCGGTCCTCCGTCTCGCGGCGGAGGGCGGGGAAGGCAATCCAATCCGTGATTGCCTTCTCCCATCCCGCCGTGTCGCCGGGATCGATCGTTGGGCATAATCCTTCGGTTACGTCGCGCAGCGCGCCGCCATTGGACGAAATCACCGCTTTGCCGAGAGCAAATGCCTCTACAACCGGAAGACCGTAGCCCTCATAAATCGACGGGTAGAGACAGAACGCCGCGTTCTTGTAAAGCGCGCGCAGCAAGGCGTCTCCCACTTGCCTCAGATGGACGACGGTGCCACCGAAGACCCGCGGGGCCTTGAGCCGCCGGATTACGTCGTCCGTCATCCAGCCGGGGCGCCCGACAAAAACCAGCTTGAAACGATGCGCTTGTGGAATGCCTCGCGCCAGAAGGCGCTCCCAGATGTCGAGGAGCATCCTGTGGTTCTTTCTGGGCTCGATCGTGCTGACAAATAGGGCGTAACGGTCCGGTTCGAGCGCATCGGGCAGGGTTGCGTCACCGGTCGGGTCCGCCGGTTCCGAGAATCGGCTGCCCAGGGGGATAACCGCCACAGCCGGCGCGGGTATCCCCAATCCCCGGCAATACGCGACGACGTCGTCGCGTATTGCCGGGGCATTCACGATGACGGTGTCGAGGATGGAGAACATCGCTTTCCAATATCGATCGAACGCCGCGGTATCCAGTGGTCGATAAAATTGCGGATGGGTGATCGGGATCAGGTCGTAGCAGACCGCCGCTATTCGCGCGCCGGACCGCTGCTTTATTGCCGCGAGGCTGCTCGGGTCCTTGCTCGACCAATTGGCCGACGCGATCAAGATCACGTCGCCCCGCTGCGGCGTAATCGGACCGGCGAGCGCCAGATCGACGGGCACCAGCGAAATTCGCGACCCTTCCGCGGCAAAGAAGGGGTAGTCGTGCGCCTTGACCGAGAGCACCAGCCGCTGGAGCATCTGCGCGGCGCCGGCGACAAGCGGATGGGGCGTTAGCAGGCGCGTCCGCTCTAGCCGACTAAGAATTCTGCCGCGCGACGGCATCAAACGGCGCCAGCCATGCCTCTTGAGCGCCGCATCGAGGTCAAACGGATTAATTGCCGCATGCCAACCTCGGAGGGCCTCGGCCCAGGCGGGCGTCAGCGAGCGATAGAGCTTTTGCGCCGGATCAAAAAACGCGAGCTCGAGTGGAAGCGCGGCGGCGCGCGCGGCGGCGGCGAGTTCGCTTTCCACCCGAACGATCCCAACTGGCGGACCGGTCCAGCAGATCAGCGAGGAGGCATCGAGGATCAGCCGGCTCATGGGGTCGCCGGCGTAGCTTCGGGCTTGATCACTCGCGCAGAATCTGTCGTCACCCGATCGAGCGCCGCGATCAGCGCATCCGCCGTCGCAACCCATGAAGCCGGCTTAAAGGATCGCGCGATTTCTTGCGCCCATGCCCGCAAGCCTTCGGGATCGTCGATCGCCGACCGGATCAGCGTGTAGGCGGACGATGCGCTATCCGGGTCGAAATAGCGGGCGAATGCGCCCCCTGCCTCCGTCACCGTCGGGATGTCGGACGCGAAACAGGGCTTACCGAAAGCGAGGCTTTCGCTGACCGGGAGTCCCCAACCCTCGCCGAACGAGGGGAAAACCGTAAAGAGACAACTCCGATAGAGTTCGGCGAGCTGGTCGTCGGAAGCGTCTTCCACTAGCTGGATTTTGCCGCCGAGGAACCCGGTGTTTGCTATCTGCTGCATCAGGTCTTCGGTGAGCCAGCCGCATCGCCCGGCAAAGACCAGCAAGGGCACTTTTGCTCGCGGCATGTCCTCGAGCAGCCGTTTCCAGACGCGAAACAGCAACGCGTGGTTCTTGCGCGGCTCAAGCGTCGATACGCAAAGGGCATAATCGCGCTTCGCTGCAAATCGCCAACGCCCCGGCGGCGAGTTCGATTTGCCGTGAGCGAAGCCGGCGCCGGGCGGGATTGTTTGCACCGGCGGTGTCGAAGCTATTCGCTGCTCCCTCATAAAGGCCTCGACATCTGCGGCCGTCGCCCGCGAGAACGTGAGCAATAGGTCCGTTTGCCGCAACATGGCGGCGAACCACCGTTCGGCGGTCCGCACGGTGTCCTCGGAGAAGAACTCGGGTCGCCGCACCGGCAGAAGATCGTGGACAAAAAGCGCGAAACGAACGCCGTAACGCTGCCGGATCACGGCGGCCAGCGCGGCATAGTCGGCATAGCCCCAAGGTGCGCCCAGGACCAGAACCACATCGTCTGCCGTCGCCGACCGGGCGAATTCCCGCAGGTTGCCCGCCCGCGACCAGCCGCCGTGTTGCGGCCGACCGCGGAATGCTGCGATCGCGCGCCTGCCTAGCGCGACCGTGAATTTCTCCAATTCCCCAGCCGCCTTGGCTTGGAGTCGCAGCGCCCGCGCCAGGGGAAGCCGGATGTCTGCGGGAAGCCGACGTCCCGCGCGGCGCATCAGCCGGCGCCGGTGCGGCTCGACGGGGCGTGCCCGGGGGCTATCGTCGAGGACGATAGCCCCCGACACGCGTGTCGCGCTTCTCAGCTGGTCGAATATCTCGACCGCCACCGCCCTCGGGACCTCAGCAAAGCTGTCATGCGCCGCATTGTGCCGAACGAACCGCAAAGACCATTGGGATACGGACAGCCCCAGAAGCGCATGACATACCTCGATCACGACGCGTTGGATGCCCGTCAGGCGGCCGCCGCCGGTCGCGTGATCCCACAAATCGTCGATGTCGACCCACAAGTTTTTCGGCAATTGCGCCCGTACCGTCGGTTCTGAGGACCAAGCGATCATTCCCGGCCGTCAGGCTACATCGTGTACGCGAGGAGGGCGAGCCGCAGCAACCGCGCTATATCACGCAACGGCATGGGTCCTTGGCGGAATGCGACCCAGAGGGCGGCGCGCGCCGTCCTCGGACGGTGCTCGCCGACCGCGCCACCGGCGGCGATAAGGGCGCGGCGGCGTACATCCTGCCGCTGCGCGCCGGCGTCCATGCGAAACGATCCGGCAGGCGCGCGCGCTGGCCCTTCGGGCGCATCCTTGCGCGCCCGGCGTAAAGCCGCGCAATGCAACAGCGCCGCCTCCGAACGAAGCCGCCGCTCGAGGTTCGCCCAACTCGCGTTCGCATTGTGCTCGCGATAGAGCAGCAGGGGTTCGGGGATATTGGTCAGCAACGATGTTTCGGACAACCGCAGCCAGAGATCGTAATCCTCGCAGATCGGGAACAGATCGCGATAACCGCCGGCGCGAACGACCGCGTCGCGTCGCATCACCATGGTGGGGTGAGCCATGCAGTTTGCATGTGGCAGAATTTGCCGGATCTCGTCCGGGTCCACGGGAGGGATTATGACCCGCAAAGGCTTTCCCTGGCGGTCGATCACCTGGTAGCCGCTGCCGACGGCAGCAATGTCCGGCCGTTCGCGAAGCAATGATACCTGCTCGTGTATTCGATTCGGCAACGCGATGTCGTCGGCGTCCATGCGCGCGATGAGATCGCCGCGGGCGAGCGCGATGCCGGCGTTGAGCGCCGCCGCGATCCCGGTTGCCGGCTGGGCGTGGATGCGTATCCGCGGATCGGCAAAGGTGCGGGCGCGAGCAAGCGAGCCGTCGGTCGAACCATCATCGACGATGATGAACTCGAAGTCCGTAAAGCTTTGAGCCAGAATGCTATCGATCGCCTGATCGAGAAAGCGAACGGCATTGCGCATCGGCATCACGACGCTGACCGCCGGCCCTATGACTGGCGCGTTCATCGCGGTGGGACGATCGCCGGTTTCGGAGCCGATCGCATGACCGCACGGCCGATGAGTATCACCATGGCTGCTCTCAACGGCTCTTTCCTCACGCGCCTGATGGTTGAAAAGCACGGAAGAAACCTGCCAGCCCGCATATTAGACCACCGATGAGGATCGCGCTCACACTGGAGTGGTTCGATCCGTCGCGCGGCGGCGAGGCCATCTGGACTCATGGATTCGCCGGGCATCTGATCGCCTCAGGGCACGAGGTCCATATCGCAGCCTGCGGCTTTGGCGGCGGTGCCCTATCGGTGCACCCGCATGTCGTGCCGTGGTGCTGGTCGCGTTTGGCTCTCGCACGCCGCTTTCGGCGAATGCTGAACGAGATCGCTCCCGATGCGGTCTACGACGCCGGCGTCACCATCGCGCGGGGCCTCTGGCATCCGCACACGGGCTCCCATCTGCATAGCCTCGACCGGCACGTCGCGACCGAACCGCCGCGCCGACGATTGCGTGCCGCGGTTTCGCCAAAGCTGCAGCTGCAACGCGCGCAGATGTTCCTGTTGGAGGGGGCCCAGGCGCGGCAGTCGCTGCGGATCGCCGCCGTGTCGCCGCTTGCCCGGGCGCTGATCGAGAAGCGGCATCCCAAAGCAGCCGGCAAGACCGTTACCGTGATGAACGGGACGGACGCCGTATATTTCGACCCTGAGAGGCTTGTGTCGCTGCGCGCCGCCTCGCGCGAGAAGACCGGTGTTCGCGACAACGTCTTGTTTCTCGCCGTCGCCCACAACCCGCGCCTGAAGGGCCTGGATACTGCTTTGCATGCCTTTCGCGAGCTCGTGGGGCAAGGCTTGCCGGTTCATTTGGCGGTGGCGGGAGGGGGCCGCGAATGGGCTGGGGTCGATTGGCGACGGCTCGCTGCCGCGCTCAAGGTCGAGCATCGGGTGACTTTTTTGGGCGCCGTCAGCGATATGCGGTCGATTTACGCGGCGGCCGACGTTCTCGTCCATCCAACGCGTTGGGATGCCTGCAGCCTTGTCGTGCTTGAGGCGTTGGCTTGTGGGCTGCCGATCATCACCACGCCCTGCGCCGGCGCCATCGCGGCCATTCGCGACGGCGAGAGCGGCCTCGTGCTGGAAGACGTCGAGAGCCCGGCTCGGCTGGCCGAGCTGATGCGCATTTTTTGCGATCCGGGGGTGAGGGCGAGTTTCGCGGCAAATGCCCGGCGCGCCGCCCTGGCGCACGACATTCGCGCAAATTATCGGACGATGGAGAAGCTGCTCTTCGATGTCTCTGTCGAAGCCCGCTCTTTTCGTCGAGACCTCCGGCTCGTCTAGTGGATCGCGTGGAGCAATTCCGGGCCTGGCGCCGCACGCCCTAGCTCGACCTGCTTTACCGCCGCGATCAGCTTTTCGTGCGTTGCCGTCGGCAGCCCGAGCGCCTTACCGCGCTCGACGATCACGCCGTTGATAAAGTCGATCTCAGTGCGCCGGCCCTTTTGCATGTCCTGGCCCATCGAAGGCCGCTGCGCCTCGCTGCGCCCCTGCGAATTCCTGAGCGCCAGCATCAGCGCCTCAACCTCTTCCAAGGCGCCCTTGTCGCCCTCCGAGGCGCGCGCGAGCTTCTCGGCGTCCTGCCCGGCAATGTCCTCGAGCCGATAGCCCTGCGCCTGACCGATCCGCACCGCCTCGCCGCCGAGCTTGATAATGAGCCCACGGACGCGATCGTCCTGGCGCATCGCGTTGCCGGACAGCCCCGAGGCCGCCGACACGCCGTTATGCATGCCGTTGACGCAGAGCTTTGACCAGCGCTCGCCCCAAAGATTGTCGGTGACCTTGCAAGTGTCGACGGTGCGGATCATCGCGCCCAGCTCCTCGATCCGCGCAGTGACCCGGCCGTGCACCTCGCCGACCCGGTAGACCTCGTGCCCCGGCGGGTTCTTCGCGCCCGTGCGGCGGATTTTGCCGGGCGCGTAAAGCTCGGCCGAAAGCAGCGCGGCGATCGCGCCGACCGTCTTCCCCCAGCCGACCACACCGGCGATACGCTCTTCGTTGATGCAGTTCTGCAGCGAGACCATGTAGCCGCCGGGCGCCAGATACTGC
>Ga0187784_10003790_pt1 | contig 12229 bp, 11 predicted proteins | sample 1015_SJ02_MP15_2_FD_132964 | JGI IMG/M metagenome (GOLD analysis project Ga0187784, IMG submission 132964) | Tropical peat soil microbial communities from peatlands in Department of Meta, Colombia - 1015_SJ02_MP15_20_MG | ecosystem: Environmental > Terrestrial > Soil > Wetlands > Peat | place... | reverse complement strand
GTGCGATACGGCAGGCCAAGGCGAACCAGGATGTCTTCGGCGTCGTGCGTCAGCGCCTCCAGTTCCTCGTAGCTCGATTCGGGCGTCGAAAATTTCACCAGCTCCACCTTTTGAAACTGATGCTGGCGAATGATGCCGCGAACGTCGCGCCCATAAGACCCGGCCTCGCTGCGGAAACACGGCGTGTAGGCGGCCAGCTTCACCGGCAGCGAATCCATCTCGAGCGTTTCGTCACGAAAAAGATTGGTCACCGGAACTTCCGCCGTCGGGATCAGATAATAATCGGTCTCCTGCAATTTGAACAGATCGGCTTCGAATTTCGGCAACTGGCCGGTGCCGAACAGGCTCGCCGAGTTGACCATGAACGGCGGCAGCACTTCCTTATATCCATGATGCTTGGTATGGACGTCGAGCATGAAATTGATCAGCGCCCGTTCGAGCTTCGCGCCGAGGTCCCAATAAACGACGAAACGCGCGCCCGTGATTTTTGCGGCGCGTTCGAAATCGAGGATGCCGAGTTCGGGCCCGAGATCCCAATGGGCCTTCGGAGTAAATGAAAATGACGGAGGCGCGCCCCATCGCCGGACCTCGACGTTGTCCTCCGCGCTGCGGCCGACCGGGACCGATTCGTGCGGAAGATTCGGGACGCCGGCCATCATTTGCCGGAAGGATTCGTCGAGTTCACCGGCTTTCTGATCGAGCGCCGAGATCCGGTCGCCGATCTCGCGAACTTTCTGCTGGCGCTCGGTTGCGTCCTGACCGGCCTTACGCAACTTGCCGATTTCCAGCGATTCGGCGTTCTTCTGCGCCTTGAGTTGCTCGGCTTCGGTCAACGCGGCGCGGCGCTCGACATCGAGCCTGCGAAAAGCCTCGACGTCGAGCACGAACGGTCGATCGGCAAGGCGCTTCGCGATCGCATCCAGATTGTTTCGAAAAAACGCTAAATCATACATTCTTTAAGTGGCCACTGACCGGCGGCCGCTAACGGTTCGCGATGTCGACCCACCCCTGGCCAACCGGCAATCCTGTGTACTCCGCGCGCGGCCGGATCAGGCGATTGTTGTGATACTGCTCCAGCACGTGCGCCGTCCAGCCCGACATGCGGCTCACCGCGAAAATGGGCGTGTAGAGGTCGATCGGAATCCCCAGCGAATAATACGCCGACGCCGAATAGAAATCGACGTTCGCGTTCAGGTTCTTGGTTTCCTTCATGTACTTCTCGATCTGTTTCGACGTCTCATACAGCTGGACGTGGCCGGTTCGCTTTCCGAGCTCTTCCGACAGCGCCTTCAAATGGGTCGCGCGTGGATCGGTGGTGCGGTACACGCGATGTCCGAACGCGGGAACTTTCTGCTTATTCGCCAGCATGGTCTTCACATGCTCGATCGCCTTTTCCGCCGTGCCCGCGTCCAGCAGCATCTTGATCGCATTCTCATTGGCGCCGCCGTGCAGCGGGCCCTTCAGCGCCGCGATGCCGGCCGTTACCGCGGAATAAATATCGGACAGCGTCGCGGCCACCACGCGAGCCGCGAAGGTCGACGCGTTCAGCTCATGATCGGCATGCAGAATCAGGGCGATGTCGAAGGCGCGCTCCATCACCTCATCCGGGCGATTGCCGGTCAGCGTGTACAGGAAATTCGCGGCCATGCGCAGCTTCGGATCCCCATCGACCACCGGCTTGCCGTTGCGCAGGCGATCGAAGGTGGTGACTATGGTCGCGGTCTGCGACATCAGCTTGATCGCCTTTTTCTGGTTCGCTTCGGGCGACATGTCCTTGACCATCGGATCGTACAGCGACAGCATGGAGACGGCCGTCCGCAGCACATCCATCGGCGCAGACTTGCCCACGCTCTTCAACAACGCCGTCACCTCCGCCGGAATCGGGCGATGCGCGACCAGCGCCGCGTTCAACTCATCCAGCTCGGCCTGTTTCGGCAGCCTTCCGTTCCACAGGAGGAAGATGACTTCTTCAAACGTCGCTTTCTCAGCGAGCGTATGAATATTGAAACCCTGATAACTCAGAACGCCCGCATCGCCGTCGATGTAACAAATGTTTGACTCGGCCGCGACAATTCCTTCGAGACCCGCACCGGTGACCGCCATAGATTTCGTCCTGTTCTTTAATAAGATGAGATTTCCAGACAGCGTGGAAACATAATTCTATCAACTCGCGCGGCCGGGCGGGATCGTGTCTTTCCGGTCGGTGTTCCGGTTGGTAAACTCAAGATGGTTCTTCTATGCTTACCGGCACCGACACCACTCCGGACCTGCGCGCACTCCCCACTAGGCTCGGGCGCGATGAACTGATCCGGGCTTTTCGCGTCATGTATCTCTCCCGGCGTCTTGATGACCGTGAGATTCTGCTGAAACGTCAAAACAAGATCTTTTTCCAGATCAGCGGAGCCGGCCACGAAGCCATCTCGGCCGCCGCGGGCTTCGCGATGCGAGCCGCGCACGACTGGTTTTATCTTTATTACCGCGATCGCGCGATGTGCCTTGCACTGGGCGTGACGGCAGAAGACATGTTGCTGGGCGCGGTCGGCGCCGCGGCCGATCCGGCTTCCGGCGGTCGTCAGATGCCGTCGCATTGGTGCTCGAAGGATCTCAATATTGTCAGCAGGTCTTCTCCCACCGGGACCCAGTTCGTGCAAGCGATCGGATGCGCGGACGCGTCGCGCCGCCTCGATCCGCAATCGGACGCCGTGACGCTGGTTTCGACGGGCGAAGGCGCAACCAGCGAAGGCGAGTTCTGGGAATCGCTGAATATCGCCTGCCTGGAACCCCTGCCGGTCATCTATCTGGTGGAAGACAACGGATACGCGATCTCGGTTCCGGTGGAAAAACAAACCGCCGGCGGAGATATTTCGAAACTGGTTTCGGGCTTCCCGGGCCTGCGCGTGTTCCAGTGCGATGGGACCGATTTCATCGATTCGTACGCAACCATGGTGGACGCGGTGGAGCATTGCCGCAGGCACCGCAGGCCGGTGATGGTGCACGCCACCTGCATCCGTCCGTATTCGCACTCGCTCTCCGACGACGAAAGGCTCTACAAAACGAAAGCCGAGCGCGAAGCCGAGGCGCAGCGCGACCCCATCGTGCGCTTCCCGGAATACCTGATTTCAGAAGGCATTCTCGATCGCCACGCCCTCGAACGGTTCACGTACGAGGCGGATCTGGAGGTCCAGCACGCGACCGAGATCGCACTGAAAGCCGATCCACCCGCCAAAGGATCGGCGCTTCAATTTCTCTATTCCGATCGCATCGACCCGGCGTCACCACAGTTCGCCGTCGAGCCCCATTTTACGGGCGAGTCGCGCACCATGGTCGATGCCATCAATCTCACCCTGCACGAAGAGATGCGCCGGAATCCGCGGATGGTGGTGTTCGGAGAAGACGTTGCCGATGCCAGCCGGGAGCAGAATTTGCCCGAAGTCAAGGGCAAGGGGGGCGTTTTTAAAGCCACGCATGGGCTGCAAATTGTTTTTGGATCCGAGCGCTGCTTCAACTCGACGCTCGCCGAAGCCGCCATCGTCGGACGCGCAATGGGCATGGCCACGCGCGGCATGAAGCCCATCGTCGAGATTCAATTCTTCGATTACATCTGGCCGGCGATGATGCAGATCCGCGATGAGCTGGCCACGCTGCGCTGGCGCTCGAACAACGCGTTCTCGGCGCCAGTGGTGGTGCGCGTCGCCATCGGCGGGTATCTCAACGGCGGCGCTATTTATCACAGCCAGTGCGGGGAATCGATATTTACGCACATCCCGGGACTGCGCGTGGTGTTTCCGTCGAGCGCGCTCGATGCCTGCGGGCTGCTGCGCACCGCCATCCGCTGCGACGATCCGGTGCTGTTTCTCGAACACAAGCGCCTGTATCGCGAGCCGTACAATCGCTCGCCGCATCCGGGCGCGGAATATACGATTCCTTTCGGCAAGGCCAACATCGTGAAGCCGGGCGCCAACCTGACCATCGTCACCTATGGCGCGCTGGTGCAGAAATCGATGCAGGCGGCGCTGCAAATCGAGCAGCGGCACGCCGGTGCGACGGTGGAGGTGATCGATCTGCGGACGCTCGCTCCCTATGATTGGGAAACCATCGCCGCGTCGGTCGAAAAGACCAGCCGGGTGATGATCGTTCACGAAGACGTTTTGTCGTTCGGCTACGGCGCGGAGCTCGGCGCGCGCATCGCGAACGAATCGTTCGTCGCTCTGGACGCGCCGGTCGGACGTGTGGCCGCGCTCGACACCTGGATCGGGTATCATCCGCAACTCGAGAATGAAATTCTGCCGCAGGTGGAAAATATCGTCGCCGAAGGCGATCGCATTCTCAATTTCTGAAGAACTCGTGCAGGCGCAGCGCCGCGGCGGCCACCAGGCTGACGGCGATTCCGGCGACCGCGTCGGCGGCGAAATGATACCGGCCGTACACCGTCGCAATCGCGACCGATAGGCCGTACGCCGCCATTGTCCATCCGATCCAGCGGCCTTCCGGGATCGCGGCGAGCAGTCCCCAGGCGGCTGAAAACGCCGAAGACACGTGCGCGCTCGGAAAAACGCTCGCATGGATGCCGTAGCCTCCGAGGATCCACAGATTCAAGCGCCGAAAAACGGTTGCGATGTGCGGAAAATCCGCGTTGGCGAAGACGAGCCACGGCGGCTCCGACGGGAAATACGGAAACATCGCGTATGCGCCCAGCGTTCCGGTCAGATAGGCCATCCAGAAAAGATTGATCCGGTCGCGCCTGTGAGCAAAGAAGAGCACCAGGATCGAAACCGGCGCGATGCCATAGACCAGCGCGTAGCACAGCTCGAAATAGGAAGGGAACAGAGCGCCCGCCGATTCGATCAGCGCCCGCAAATGGCCGCCGTCGCCAAGCAGCCAGCGATCCCAGACGATCCAGGCGTTTTCAAAATGATGATCGTAGTTTGCGGACCTGAACCAGTTCATCTCGCGATACGCGGCCAGCGTGAACGCCGCCGGCGCAAAATCGCGCAGGACGGAACGGCGGCGGCTGAGAATCCAGATCAGCGCGCCAACCACCAGCGCCACCGCCCAAGCCTTTGCGGGCGGGAAAAACCACGCGGCGGCGATGGCGACGTAGGTGAAATAAATTAAGATCACCCACTCCGAAGAGCGCAGGCGCGACACCTTTTCTATTGTCGCGTAACTCCGGAGCTATCGAAAAAACAATTGGATGAATTTGCGGAAGCAGATTGACAATCGCGGAATTCTCTTCAAGGTGAAAGTGCGGGGATCGCAAGTGGAACATCAGGTGGAAACAGACGCCAGGAACAAATCATGAAACCTTTTCGTAGAACTCTAGTAGTCACGATTATGGGAGCGGCAACCATTTCGGCGCAGGATCCCGAAAGCCGGATGGATCGGGCGCGAGAAAGACTCGAGTCGGCGTTGGCGATTGCGCAGGATCGGGCCGCGAGAGCGCGCGATGATGTGGATCGGGCTCGCGATGCGGCCGATCGGTTGCGCGACCTATATCAGCGCGGCCAGAGCGCGCTCGATAACCGGCAATACGATCGCGCGATTGAAAGTTTCGATCGCGTTATCGAAGCCAAGGCTTCGAATGTGGATGGCGCGTATTACTGGAAGGCGTATGCGCTGAACAAGCTCGGGCGGCGTGATGAGGCGCTGGCTGCTCTCGCCGAAATTCCGAAGCAATTTCCGCAGAGCCGCTGGATCCATGACGCGAAAGCGCTCGGGGTGGAAGTGCGGCAGGCGGCCGGACAAAATGTTTCGCCGGAGAGCCAGGCGGACGAGGATCTGAAGCTGCTCGCGATCAATGTGCTGATGAATTCGGATCCGCAGCGAGCCATGCCGATGCTCGAAAAAGTCATCAACGATCCGAAAAATTCTCCTGGTCTCAAGAAGCGCGCGCTGTACGTGCTCGCGATGAATCGCAGCGACAAGGCGCGCGACATCGTCGCCCATTACGCCAAGGGCGGATCGAATCCCGACCTGCAATTGCGCGCCGTGGAGTACCTGGGCATGTTTCGCACCCAGGCCAGCCGCCAGACGCTCGCCGGCATTTACGCTGCTACCGGCGATGTCAACGTGAAGCTTTCGGTGCTGCGCAGCTTCATGTTTTCCCGAGACCCCGCGGACTTGTTCAACGCGGCAACGAGCGAAACGAATCCGGATCTGCGCCGCGAAGCCATCCACCAACTGGGCATCCTGCAGGCGGTGAATGAACTCGGCCGGCTGTATTCGGCGGAGCCGTCCTATGAAGTGAAAGACGCGATTCTGCACGCGCTTTTCATCGCGCAGGCCGCCGGCAAACTCGCCGACATCGCCAAGAGCGAAAATGACGCCCGGCTGCGAGCGAGCGCAATCCGTCAGTTGGGCAACGTGCGCGCCGACAAGGCCGCCGATACGCTGACCGCGATGTATATCGGAGAGCCGGATAAGACCGTCAAGACCGAGATCATTCAGGCCTTGTGGCGGCAGGGCGCTGCCCAGCAACTGGTTGCGGTGATCCGCGCTGAAAAAGATCCCGAGCTGACCAAAGAAGGGGTGCGGCGCCTGGGAATGATGAAGTCGAAAGAAGCGACGGATTATTTGATGGAGCTGATCAACAAATGAACCGCGCTCTTGTATTGCTGTTCGCTCCGGTCGCATTAAATTTTTCGAAGACATTCTAACGAGGTAAACATGCCATCCAAAGCTCGCCAGTTAATTCATCTGGAAGCGGTGTCGAAGGTCTTCACCACTGAAGACATGGAGACGCACGCGCTGAACGGCATCCATCTGGACATCCGGCAGGGCGAATATATCTCGATTTCCGGGCCGTCGGGATGCGGGAAGTCGACGCTATTGGCGATTCTTGGGCTCCTCGATTCGCCTTCCGCCGGCGAGTACGTGCTGAACGGAAAATCCGTCCACGACCTGAAGCTGAGCGAACGCGCGCGCATCCGCAATCGCGAGATTGGATTCGTGTTTCAGGCCTTCAACCTGATCGGTGACCTGACGGTGTATGAAAACGTCGAGCTGCCGCTCACTTATCGCGGCATGCCTTCGTCGGAGCGTAAGAAACGGGTCCACGACGCCCTGGAACGAGTCGGCATGTCCCATCGCGTGAAACATTATCCCGCGCAATTGTCGGGAGGCCAGCAGCAGCGCGTCGCGGTAGCGAGAGCTTTAGGCGGCGATCCGTCGATTCTGCTCGCCGATGAGCCCACCGGCAATCTCGATTCGGCCAACGGCGAAGCCGTGATGGATCTGCTGCGCGAACTGCATCGCGGCGGCGCGACCATCTGCATGGTCACTCACGATCCCCGCTACGCGCGCGTCGCGGATCGCACGGTGCGGCTGTTCGACGGCCGCGTCGTGGAAGAGACCAACGTCGCGACCGCCTAAACGCGGCCCAGCCGGCGCACCACAAAGAAAGGCAGCATTACGATCGCCCAGACCAGGTGCAGTGCGCCTCCGACGGCGATGCCGACGATTCGGAACGGCAGCAGAATCAGCCACACGATCGGGTAGATGAACAGCGCCATAATGGCGATCGGCCAGCACAGCACGAACAAAATGCACCACAGCAGAAAGGCGAACATGTTTCGGTCCCTTGAGTCAAGATACGACGGGAGGGATCGAAAAGTTCACGCCTTCGCGTCCCAATACAGCGTCCCATTTCGCGATTCCGACACCACGATGCCCCGGCGTTGCATGTATTCGAGGTGCGCCAGAATCTCGAATACCGCGAAATGATGATGAAACGCGGAAAGCTTGCGCGGCCACACCCGCTCCACCAGATCGTTTGCGGTGAGCGGCGCGCGCGAAATGAAGCGGACAATGTCCCCGCAGCGTTGTTCGTGATGCTCGGTAGTGGCGCGAATGCGCTCCCGATGGCCGCGGAACGGCCCGCCATGCGACGGCAGCACCAGATCCACATCCAAAGGATGCAGCAATTCGAGCGACGTCAGATACTGCGCCAGCATGTCCTCATCGGGATGCCAGCCGATGTTCGGCGTAATGTATTCGAGCAGATGATCGCCCGAAATCAGGTAACGATGCTCGGGGGAATACAGACAGACATGGCCCGGTGAATGGCCCGGCGTCCACACCACTTCGAGTGTTCCTCCGCGCACGGGAATTTTTTCGCCGCCTTCGAGCAGCCAATGGGGATCGTGCTCGCGGAACATGCGGCGCACGTCGCGCAGGGCGCGGTGCATGCGGTCCTGCAACTCTTCGGGAACACCGGCGTGCTGCATCGCCTGGCTGAAAAACGGCGGGCGCTTTTCGCTCGCCACCAGCGAAAGATACTCCGCCTCCACGCGATGCATCAGCAGGCGCGCGCCGCTCAGTTCCAGAATTTTCCAGGACAGCCCGATGTGATCCGGATGCAGATGCGTGAGGCACAGCATGCGGATATCGCGCCAGCCAATGCCGCGCCCCTCGAGAGCGCTGGCCAGAGTCTCGAAACATTCTTCGGTGGCGATGCCGGAATCGATCAATAGATACCCCTCGTCGAGAGCGACCAGGTGCACGTTGACCTCTTCGAGCTCCCAGGGCATCGGCAGCGAAATCGTGTTGACTCCCGCCGGAATCGGGTGAGCGGAACTCATGCGACCGCGTCCGCGGCGTGATACGAGCTTCGCACCAGTGGTCCGCTTTCGACGTGTTCGAAGCCCATTTCGTAGCCACGCCGTTTCAGCTCGGTGAACTCCTCGACGCTCACGTAGCGCACGATCGGCAGATGCTTCGGCGACGGCCGCAGATACTGCCCGAGCGTCAGAATGCCGACGTTCGCCGCGCGCAGATCCCGCATCACCGCGAGCACTTCGTCGACGGTCTCGCCAAGGCCGAGCATCAATCCTGACTTGGTCGGCGTTGACGGCTGCGATTTTTTCGCGTAAGCGAGCATGTCGAGAGACCGCTCATAGCGCGCGCCCAATCGCACCTGGCGATACAGCCGCGGCACCGTTTCCGTGTTGTGATTCAGCACGTCCGGCGCTGCGGCGAGCACGATGTCCATCGCCTCATGAGAACCTTGAAAGTCGGGCACCAGAACTTCGACGCCGCAGCCGGGGACGCGTTCGCGGATGGCGTGGATGGTCCTCGCGAACAATTCCGCGCCTCCGTCCTTGCGGTCGTCGCGATTCACGCTGGTGATCACCGCGAATTTCAAGCCCAGCGTCGCGCATGCCTCCCCGACGCGTCGGGGCTCGTCGTACCCGACCGCGAGCGGCGCGCCTTTCTGCACCGCGCAAAATCCGCACCGGCGCGTGCACACGTTGCCGAGGATCATGAACGTCGCGGTGCGGCGGTTCCAACAATCGCCGATATTGGGGCATGCCGCGCTTTCGCACACCGTGTGGAGCTTCAAATCCTCCACCAGCACCTTGAGACTCCGGTAATTTTCGCCGACCGGCGCCGGAGCGCGCAGCCAAATGGGGCGCCGCGGCGATTGCAATTCAATATTGACCAGCACTTTTCTTTATTGTATCGATTCGAGTTTCGATAATGCGCGATTCATCGAAGTTTTCCGCGCGACGAAAAAATTCAGGAGCCATTTCAAACGCGCGCCGCGGCGCGAATCCGACCAGTTGCGCCGAGCGAACCGTGGTCCCCAATCGCGCCGCTTCCTCGCAAATCGTCCGGTAGAGCTGATCGAGGGGAGTCTCGGCGAAATTGGTCAGGTTCATCGAAATCTGCGCGCAATCGCGCGACGCGAGATAGCGGCCCATCGCTTTGACGAAGCGAAACCCGCCCGACGATTCCCGGATCCGGGCGGCGATCGTCTGCGCGGCGGCGGCGTCGGGCGTCGAAAGATTCACGTTGAACGCGATCAGAAACCCGCGTGCGGCCACCATCACCGCGCCGGCGGTCGGGTGCGACGCGATATCGCCGATATCGGGCGGCTTGCCGTCGAATCCCCGCCGCCGGACGCGTTCCAGCCGCCGCCGATTCTCGTCGCGCGCCGCGGATTCGTAAAAATAAACCGGCACGCCGAAGCGCCGCCAGATCTGTTCGCCCGCGCGATGCGCGATCGCGATACATTCCTCCATCGTCGATCCGTCGAGCGGCACGAACGGAACTACATCCGCCGCGCCGACTCGCGGATGCACGCCGCGATGGGCGCTCAAATCGATCAGCTCGGATGCCCGCCCCACGCCCCGAATCGCCCCTTCGAGTGTAGCTTCCGGTTCGCCGGCGAAGGTGACCACACTGCGATTGTGATCCGCGTCCGATTCCCACCCCAGAATCAAAACGCCCGGTTCGCTCGCGATGGCGTCGACGATGGCGCGCACCTTGGCCGCGTTGCGGCCCTCTGAAAAGTTCGGAACACACTCAATCATTCGTCGCCGGGCATCTGAGTACGATCATAGCGAGTACGATCATAGCGAGTACGATCATAATGAGTGGCGCCGAAGACTCGCAAGCTGAAAACGCTCGACCGCGTATTGTCGAAGGCCGGAATAGGCTCGCGCACCGAGACCCGCCGATGGATCGCCGAGGGCAGGATCGCGGTGAACGGAAAGAAAATCCAAACGCCGGATTTCTGGGTCGACCTGAATCGCGACCGCGTGACGCTCGACGGCCGCCCGATCGCCCCGAAACAGAAAATATATCTTCTGTTGTATAAACCGAAAGGCTATTTGACGACCTATAAGGACCCGGAAGGCCGCAAGACCGTCTACGATCTCTTGCCGGACGTGAAAGATTTTATTTTCCCCGTCGGCCGGCTCGATCAGGACACCAGCGGACTGCTCCTCATGACCAACGACAGCGGTTTCGCAGATCATGTCACAAGTCCGGAAGCGAAAGTCCCGAAGACGTATCTGGTCAAGAGTTCGGAGCTGTTGAGCGACGAGCAACTGGATCGCTTGCGCCAGGGCGTCGAGCTCTCCGACGGCCCCACGCGGCCCGCGATCGTAAAAAGGATTCGCGACTCGCCGCGATACACGTTTTTCGAAATTACCATCACCGAAGGCCGAAATCGCCAGGTGCGCCGCATGGTGGAAGCGCTGGGCGCAAAAGTGCTGAAGCTGGTGCGCACCAAAATCGGCCGGATCGAAATCGCCGGACTCGAGATCGGCAAGCATCGCGTGCTCTCGCGCCAGGAAATTTCGAGATTGAATCAGCCGGCTTTGCGAACCAGCTCCACATCGATGCTGATGTGAACATAGTCGCCGATCAGCACGCCGCCGGTTTCGAGCGCCTGGTTCCAAACCAGACCGAAATCCCGGCGATCTATGGTGACGCTCGCGCTCGCGCCGCGGCGCAGAAATCCCCACGGATCTTTCGATTCGGGCGTCACGCCTTCCACCGCCAGCGCAACCTCCTGCGTCACGCCGTGGATGGTCAGATCGCCGGTGACCTCATAAGTTCCGCCTCCGGACGCGAGGACGTCTCGCGACTTGAAAGTGATCGTCGGAAACCTGGCGGCGTCCAGAAAATTTGCGCTCCGCAAATCCTCGTCGCGCTGCGGCTCGCGCGTGTTGATGCTGGCCGCGTCGATGGTTGCTTCAATCGAGCAATTCGCCGGGTTTTCGGAATCAAAAATCACCCACCCGCTCATTCGCGTGAACTCGCCTTTGACATTGGAAATCATCAAATGCCGGACTTTAAACATCGCGGCCGAATGCGCGGGATCAAAATCGTAGCGCACCGGTTGCGCGGTCGGGGCCGCAGTCATCTTCATCTCCTGTAACTGTCTGTTGGATGATCTGTTGGGCGGAAAGTTTCAGCGAATCATTTTCCGGGATTCATCACGGCGATATAGCCGAGATTGCGATAAAGCTGTTTGTAATCGAGTCCGCATCCGACCACGAAACGGTCCGGAATTTCGAAGCACCGGAAATCCACCGGCACCTGCACGATCCTCCGCACCGAGCGGTCCAGCAGCGTGCAGATTCCGATGGAGTGCGGCGCCCGTCCGGCCAGCGTCTGGAGCAGGAACCGCGTGGTGAACCCCGTGTCCACGATGTCTTCGATCAACAGAACGTCCTCGCCTTCAATCGGCTCGTCCAGGTCCTTGGCGATGCGCACCATCCCGGGCGCGCCGCCGAAGCTGGAGATCGCCAGGAAATCGATCTTCACCGGAATTTCGATCGCGCGCGCGAGTTCGGTCAGAAAAAACACCGCGCCTTTGAGGACCGCGATCAGCTTGACCTCGCGGCCTTGATATTTCTTGCTGATCTCCGCGGCCACTTCGCGGATTCTTTGGGCGACCTGCTCTTCGGTGAACAGAATGCGCTCGATTCCTTCGGGG
>Ga0187784_10003789_pt1 | contig 12233 bp, 16 predicted proteins | sample 1015_SJ02_MP15_2_FD_132964 | JGI IMG/M metagenome (GOLD analysis project Ga0187784, IMG submission 132964) | Tropical peat soil microbial communities from peatlands in Department of Meta, Colombia - 1015_SJ02_MP15_20_MG | ecosystem: Environmental > Terrestrial > Soil > Wetlands > Peat | place... | reverse complement strand
GCCGGTCGCTCAAGGTCCGGGCTATTCCTTGGGGGCGGGAGGCTGCGGCGCTCCGGCAGCCCCTCTGGGGCGCCAGACGGCCGCGCGTTGGCGAGCGTCGGCGAGCTCTTCGGGTGTCAGCGAAGTCTCGAGATCGTCGAGCTCGTTGGCGGCGAGCTTGCTGCCGCCGGCGACGGCGAGGCTGAGCCACTTGTAGGCCTCCACATCGTCTTCGTCGACGCCCTGCCCGTCGAGGTACATGAGTCCGAGATTGGCTTGAGCGGCGGCGTTGCCCTGCTCGGCGGCCTTGCGGTACCAGCGGAGGGCTTCCGCATCGTTCCGTAGAACGCCCTCGCCGTCGGCGTACATGCTGCCGAGGTTGGACTGCGCGGCTGCATAGCCCTGCTCGGCCGCCTTGCGGTACCAGCGGGCGGCTTCCGCGGCATCCTTGCGAACGCCCGCTCCGGTCTCGTACCTGATGCCAAGATTGTTCTCGGCCGCCGCATCGCCTTGCTCGGCGGCCTTGCGGTACCAGCGGAGGGCTTCGGCATCGTCGCGGGGAACGCCCTGACCGTTGGCGTACATGACGCCGAGGTCGTTCTGCGCCTTCGCGTTGCCCGCGACCGCGAGCGGCTGCAACAATTTGAGTGCGGCCGCGTAATCGTGCCGCGCATAAGCCGCATTCGCCGCCGCCAGGCTGTCCTCCGCCTCGTCGGCGCGGGTGGGACGAGCGGAAACCACGGCCGCAAGCATACCCATGACGATGAAGGCAGCGATCATCCGCACGGCAGCATCCTTTCCCCAGAGCTTGCAAGGGCTGCCGCGCCGACCGCGGGAGCCTTCGCGTCGGCGAAAAGTCTAAGGGCGAAGGCGCATCCGAGTCCAGGCCGACGGCACGCGGGTGATCCCCTGGAGTTTGCGTCAAGGCAAGAGAGGGGCGTCTCGACGACATATTGACTTGTTATCCCATTGGACGTACATGTCGTTGCCATTCCAACCGCGCCGGAGATCAGGCCATGCCCCCCAGTAGCCGGAAGGCCGAGCACAGCGAAGTGCACCGCACGCGCGGCGCGCGGCTGGGCTTCCGGGTGGACCACGACACCAAGCGGCTGGTCGAGCGCGCCGCGGCGCTCGAGCGGCGCAAGCTCACCGACTATTGCCTGACGGCGCTGGCCGCCGCCGCGGAAGCGACGATCGCGCGCCACGACACGCTCGTGCTTTCCGAGCGCGACCGCCGGACGTTCTTCGAGGCTCTCGTGCATCCGCCGAAGCCCAATCGCCGGCTCAAGCGCGCCTTCAAGCTCGAGCGCGATCTGATCGCACCCTGATGGCCGAGGAAGGCGGCTCCGCGTACCGCGTCGAGCCGCTGGGCAAGCAGCACGACCGCAGCAGCTTCGCTTGCGGCGTCGAAAGCCTCGACCGCTACCTTAAGACTCAGGCCACGCAGGACATCCGCCGCAAGGCCAACGCGGTCTTCGTACTGGTTGAGCCGACAACCGCCGGGAAAATTCTCGGCTATTTCACGCTTTGCGCCTTCGCCCTGGAGCAAGGGGTCGTGCCCGAGGCGGTACGCCGGCATATTCCCCGTTATCCCCTCGTCAGCGCCACCTTGATCGGACGGCTCGCCGTCGCCAAGGAACGCCATGGGCAGGGCTTGGGCGGCATGCTGCTCGCGCGCGCCATGCGCATGGCGTATGAGAATGCGGCGATGGTCGGCGCGTCTATGATCGTGGTCGACGCGATCGACGAGAATGCACGACGCTTCTACGAGGCGCACGGGTTTCTGCGCCTGGCGGACACGATGCGCCTGATCATTCCCATGGCAGTCGTGGCGGCGCTCGTGTCGAAGTAGGGACAGACGTTCAGCGAAGGAGGAGCCGTCATGGCGGAACAGGAGATCGCCGTCGTGGTCGGCGTGGGGCCCGGGCTGGGGGCAGCCCTCGCCCGGCGCTTTGCCAAGGCCGGCATGCACGTCGCGCTGGCGGCGCGCCGGCGCGAGCGGATCGAGCCCCTTGCCGCAGAGATCGGCGGCCGCGCCTATGGCTGCGACGCGACGAGCGAGGGTGAGATCGAGCGCCTCTTCGCTCAAGTGGCCGAGGAGCTGGGAGCGCCGAACCTCGTCGTCTACAACGCGAGCGCCTTTGCGCGCAAAGGCATCCTCGAGACCACGGCCGAGGAGTTCGAGCGCTGTTGGCGCGTCGCCTGCATGGGCGGCTTCCTCGTAGGGCGCGCCGCCGTGCGGCTCATGCTGCCGCGCGTGCCCGAGCACGGCTGCGCCGGGACCATCCTCTTCACCGGCGCCACCGCCAGCTTGCGCGGCGGTGCCCTCTTCCACAATCTCGCGGTCGGCAAATTCGGACTGCGCGCGCTGGCGCAGAGCATGGCGCGCGAGTTCCAGGCCAAGGGCGTCCATGTGGCGCACGTCATCATCGACGGGCAGATCGCGGGCGAGCGCCCGGGCTATCGTCGGGAGGAGCGCGGCGCCGACGCGCTGCTCGAGCCCGACGCCATCGCCGAGGCCTATTACCAGCTCCACCGCCAGCGGCGGAACGCCTGGACGCTCGAGCTCGATCTCAGGCCGTGGGTCGAGAAGTTCTGAGGCGGGATGCCGGCGCTCAGGAGGTCTTGGGCGTGAGGCTGCCGCGGTAGATCTTCACGCACGTCCCCTTGGGGACGTAGGCCCACAACTCGTCGTCCTTGCCTTGGGCGGCTTCCTTGCTTGCGTCCTTGGCCGGCTGCTCGGCGCTCGTCATGCGCGCGCAGGTCTGCGCATCGCCGCCGCACTCCGAGACGTCGTGGGGCGAAACGCCGTAGCATTTCTCGTCGATGGGCTGGTCGCTCCCGGATTCGGCCAGGGCCTGCCCGGCAACCACCGCCGCAACTGCCGAGGCGATCAAAAGCGCGCGCTTCATTCGGATACTCCCGAGAGGCCCGCTCTCACATAAGCCATTGCCGCCGCATTTGCAATCGCAGCAGGCCTTTCATTGCTCGCGGCCGCGCGCACCGTCGGTGACCCTCTGCTGATAAGTGCGGAACTCCGGCGGCCAGGCGCTTTTGATGTAGGCGATGACCGCCCAGATCTGCTCGTCCGAGAGCGCGCCCGCGAAGCCCATCATGTCGGTCTGGTAGCCCGGCGGCGCGTAGGGCGCAATGCCGCGCTTGACCATGCCGAAGAGCTCCGCGTCGGCATGGCGCCAGGTGTGGCCGTGGTAGTCGTGCGGTGGTGCGGGCAGACGCCCGTCCGGCTTGCGCAAGCGCCAGTTGGGCTGGCCCTCGAGATGCATGCCGTGACAGGAGGCGCAGGCCTCGGCATAGACCTTCTGCCCGAGCGCCAGCTGGTGCGGATCGTCCGGATCGCCCGGGCGATAGCCCGCCCCGTGCCTGAGCCACCAGACGCCGGCGAGCGCCGCCACGGCCAAGACCGCACCCACGACCGCCAAGAGCTTGAGAAGGTGCCTTCGCCGCATCACGACATTCCCCCCTCTCCTCCTCGCGAAGGAGAGGGTCGGGGCGAGGCAGGGGGCCGGTCTCCGGGGCTCACGCGGCGCGCGGCCCGCGCTTCGGGTCGGCGCGGGTGTCGCCCACGCGCGCCTCGCCCGGGCCGAGGCAGGCTTCGATCTCGCCGCGGTCGAGGGTCTCGTGCGCTTCGAGCGCTGCGATCAGTCTCATGAGACCGGGCTTATGCTCGCGAATGACCGTTGCCGCGCCCTCCTCCGCCTCGAGCAGGAGGCGGCGCACCGCCTCGTCGACCATATAGGCCGTGGTGTCGCTGAAGTGGCGGGGCTGGGCGATCTCGCGCCCGAGGAAGGGATGCTCCTCGCTCTCCCGCACATCCATCGGGCCGATCTCGCTCGACATGCCCCAACGCGCGACCATGGCGCGGGCGAGGGCCGTTGCCTGGCGGATGTCGTCGTCCGCACCGGTGGAAACGCTGCCCAGGAGCTCGTGCTCCGCGGTGCGCCCGCCCAGCATGACGGAGATGCGGTCGCGCAAATATTCCTCGGGCAAGGTGTGCCGCTCCTCCTCCGGCAGCGACTGGGTGGCGCCGAGCGCGCGGCCGCGCGGAATGATGGTGACCTTGTAAAGCGGGTCCGCGTGCGGCAGGAAGTGCGCCACCACCGTGTGCCCGCTCTCGTGGACGGCCAGGCGATGGCGCTCCTCGGGCTGGATGGCGAGCGTGCGCACCGAGCCCATCATCACCTTGTCGCGCATTTCGTCGAAATGGCGCATCGCGACCTGGGTGCCGCCCTCGCGCGCCGCCATCATCGCCGCCTCGTTCACCAGGTTCTTGAGGTCGGCGCCGGAAAAGCCGGGGGTGGAGGAGGCGAGGATCGAGACATCGACGTCGCTCGCAAGCGGCACCTTGCGCACGTGCACCGTGAGGATGGCCTCGCGCGCCGCCTTGTCGGGCAGCTCCAGCGTCACATGGCGGTCGAAGCGGCCGGGGCGCAGAAGGGCCGGATCGAGCACGTCGGGGCGATTGGTCGCCGCCAGCACGATCACCGCCTCGTGGCCCTGAAAGCCGTCCATCTCGGCGAGAATCTGGTTGAGCGTCTGCTCGCGCTCGTCGTGGCCGCCGCCGAGCCCCGTGCCGCGTACGCGGCCGATCGAATCGAGCTCGTCGATGAAGATAATGCTCGGCGCCCGCTTCTTCGCCTCCTCGAACATCTTGCGCACCCGCGAGGCGCCCACGCCGACGAACACCTCGATGAACTCGGAGGCCGAGATGTAGAAGAAGGGCACCCCCGCCTCGCCCGCCAGGGCGCGCGCAAGCAGGGTCTTTCCCGTGCCGGGGGGGCCCACCATGAGCACGCCCCGCGGCGGCTCGGCGCCGAGCTTGCGGTATTGCTCGGGGTTCTTGAGGAAATCCACGAGCTCGGCCACCTCGCGCTTGGCGTTGTCCTGTCCGGCCACGTCGGCGAAGGTGACCTTGGGCGCATCCTTGACCTCGCGCTTGGCCGAGCCGTAGAGGAAATCCGTCACGTCGCGCCCGCCGAGCCCGCCCGCCATGTTGCGGTACATGCGGTTCCAGAAGAACCAATAGATGCCGATGAGCAGGAGCCAGGGGGCGATCGCGAAAAGAAAGCGCCTGGCGCCGCCGTCATCCGCGGGCAGGCTGGTGAGCTCGACCCCCTTGGCCTCGAGTGCCGGAATCAACGAGGGATCGCCGATGCTCGGCAGGAGCGTCGCCACGTCCTCGACGTCCATCCCCTTCTGGCCGAGCGGCTGCGCCTTCTTGAGATGCGCGCGGGCCTGCTCGCCCTTGAGCGTCATCGAGGCGACGCTCCCCTCGTCGATCAACTTCCTCAGCTGCGTATAGGAAATCTCGGCGACCGGAGGCTGGTTGCCGGGCTCGAGCCCGCTCATGAGAAAGACGAGCACCAGGAAGGCCCCGATCAACGCCCAGCTCAGCCATGGCGGTATGCGCTTCATCGCCTGTCAGCCTTTCCGAGGGTCGAGCCCGGGGGCGAGTCTCCTTCCCCGAATCATGGGGTCGCGGGCGGGCGCTGTCAAACCGAAGCCGGCGGCATTGCGGGCGGCCGCAGGGAGGAGCGAACGCGTTGGAATCCCTTCAGCTTTATCGAGCGCGCCTCGCCGCCTCACATGCCGAGCGCGCGCTTGTAGACGTCGAGGAGGGTCTCCTGCTCCTGGCGCTCGGCGCTGTTCAGCTTGCGCAGGCGAATGATCTGGCGCAGCACCTTGAGATCGAAGCCGCCGCCCTTGGCCTGGGCGTAGACGTCGCGGATATCGTCCGAGAGCGCCCGCTTCTCATCCTCGAGCCGCTCGATCCGCTCGACCAGCGAGCGCAGCTGCTCGGCCGCAATGCCGCCGACATCGGGCATCTTTCCCTTCCCCTGTTTTCTTTGCGGGCTCATGATCCGATGCGCCTCTCATAGCGCGCGGCCGGCGCGACGCGCAAGCGGCTGGGCGCGACGGAAGATAGGCGCATCAAACCACGGCCGGGCCAAGCGGGGCCGAGGCCTGATCTTGCCGCAGCCGGCCGGGAGGAAACGCTCGCGTTGCGCTCGCGTCGGACGCGGCCTTAGGCAGCACCTCAGGCCGAGGACGACTGCGTGTAATCTGGACGTTTCGTTTTGCTGTTGCCGCTATGTATCAAATTTGATACATATGTCCGGAAGCATGAAGCGACTGCCTGCCGCCTTCTATGCCCTGCCGTCGGGACGCGAGCCGGTCCGCGAATGGCTCTGGTCGCTTGATGGAGAGGACCGCAAGATCATCGGGGAAGACATCAAGGATGTGGAGTTTGCCTGGCCCATTGGCTTGCCCTTGTGCCGAGCGCTCGGGAGCGGGCTTTGGGAGGTGCGCAGCGCGCTCAGAAAGCGCCGTATCGCCCGCGTGCTGTTCTGCGTCCGGGACGGGCGGATGGTGCTTCTTCACGGATTTATCAAGAAGAGCCAGAAGACGCCTGCTGGTGCGCTTGCCTTGGCGATGAAACGGATGAGGGAGATCGCATGACGAAGGGGAAAAAGGGCCGAGTCGGGTCTTCCTTCGACGACTTCTTGAAGGAGGAGGGCATCTATGAGGAGGTTACCACCCGGGCCATCAAGCGCGTGATCGCGCGCCAGCTTGGCGCGCTCATGCAGGACCAGGGCCTCACCAAGGCGGCGCTTGCCAGACGCATGCGCACCAGCCGGGCGCAGCTCGACCGGCTTCTCGACCCCGAGAACGAGTCTGTGACATTGGGGACGCTGACCCGCGCGGCCCGCGCCGTCGGCCGGCAACTGCGAATGGAGCTGGTGTGAAGCCCTTGCGGCCGCCAAGACGGGTCGAGATGCGATGGGGGCTGCGGCGAGCAGCGGCGCTTCAGGCAACGCCAAGAATCCAGCCCTCCTCATCGAGGCAGATGCGGCTCTCGCGCCCGCTCAAGCCCGAGGGCCGGGCGAAATAGGCGCGCAAGCTGCCCTTGCGATCGGCCGCGAGGAGCGCATCGCGCACCGCCGCCACCTGGCGCGCATCCTTGATCTCGTAAGGCTGATCGTCTGAGGGAAAGAGGCTCGGCCAGACCTCGGCATGCACGATGCCCTCGAGCCGGGCGTCCCACTCGGTCTCGAAGGGCCAGAGGCGCGAGCGTTGTGCCAAGCGAGGTGCCGCGAGCAGGCGGTGGACGACCGGCATGCCCATGAGCGTCTGGCCGCCGACCGAGCCGGCGCCGCCGAGCTGCCACACCGAATGGGGAAAAATCCTCCGCGCGCGGAGGTGCTGCTCGACGATGCGGAATTGGCTGAAGCCGCGCTCGCTCTCGGCCGGCCGCTTGAGCGTGAGCGCGTCATCGGCAAGCGCCGCCGGGCACATCCAGAAGGGACCCGGCGGCCGGCCGAGCTTCAAGTTGAGCGCGCGCGCGACCTCGAAGCGGTTGTTGGCGTTGTCATCGCCGTCTTCGATCGAGGCGGCGAGCCTGGCCGCGAGCACGCGCCCACCGCCGAGCCCCGAGCCCTCTGGATAGGCGTTGGGGAAATCGAAGCCGACGAGGGCGGAGCCGCGCACGGAAGCGAGCAGCTCCTCGAGGAATGCCGCCGCCTCCTGCCGCGTGCGGCAATAGCGCGGCGCGGGCCGCGTGCGCCTCGTCCCCCAGCCGATCCAGATCTGGTCCTTCCGCGGGCGAGGCGGCCCGGGCCGGCTCGCCGCCGACCAGTCGACCATGACGATGAGATCGAAGAGGCGGGGCGAGGACGTGCCCCCTCTCAATGGTGGTGCCCGGGACCCGCCTTGGCGCGGGCGGCCTTCTGCTCCGGGGAGGCTTCCTTCTGGTACTTCTGCTTCCATTCCGCATAAGGCATGCCGTAGACGTGCTCGCGCGCCGCGTCGTCGGAGAGCTTGATGCCGCGCTCCTCGGCGGCCTCGCGGTACCAGCGCGAGAGACAGTTGCGGCAGAAGCCGGCCAGGTTCATGAGGTCGATGTTCTGCACGTCGGTGCGTCCGCGCAAATGCTCCACGAGGCGCCGGAAGGCGGCGGCCTCGAGCTCGATCTCGCGTCTGTCGTGCTCGACCATGGCGTCATCCTCGCTTGCTCTTTGCCCACTTTATGTGGGATCGCGCGCCGCCACGTCAAAGGGCGGCGGTGCTGCGCGGGCCCCGCCGAGCCCGGAGAGACTCTCGCGGATCAGCATGTCGACGACGGCCTTGAGCGCCTCCGCCTCGGAGGCCCCCGCTCGCCGCGCCTCCTCGAAGGTCGCGATCTGCCAATGGGCCGAGGTGCCGCGCGCGAGGATGGTGCGCGCATGCTTGACCTCGGCCTCGCAGGCGAAGTGCTGGGCGTCGGGAGCGATGATCTCGAGCATCTCCTCGAGGAGCTCGGCGTAAGGCACGATGTGGCCCTTGCCGAAATCGACGAGGCCCTTGGCCGAGCCGTAGCGCTGGGCGAGCCAGCGGTTCTCGTTGATGAGCATCGCGGCGTAGCGCCGCCAGCGTTGGTTGTTCCGCCGCAGCCGCCAGAGCATGCGCAGCCAGCAGCGATAGAGGGCGGCGATCGTAATGCCGTCCTCGAGCCGCGTGCAGACGTCCGTGATGCGCATTTCGAGCGTGGGAAAGCGCTGAGACGGCCGCACGTCCCACCACAGCTTGCTCGCATCCTCGATGAGGCCCGCCTCCACCAGCACGCGCACGTGGCGCTGATACTCGCCCCAGCTGTCGAACTGCTCCGGCAGCCCGGTGCGCGGCAGCTCGTCGAAGACGGCGATGCGGTACGACATGAGGCCCGTGTTGGTGCCGCGCCAGAAGGGCGAGGAGGTCGAAAGTGCCAAGAGATGCGGAAGCACATAAGTCACCTGGCTCATGAGGTCGATGCGCAGGTCGTCGTCCCCGATGCCGACGTGCACATGCATGCCGCAAATGATGAGCCGCCGGCCCACGCCCTGGAGGTCGCGCGCGAGGGTCTCGTAGCGCGCCTTCGTGGTCGGACGCTGGCTCCCCCAATGGGCGAAGGGATGGGTCGAGGCGGCCACGATGGCAAGGCCATGGCGCTCCGCGACCTCGGCCACGGTGCGCCGCAGATGAGCAAGCTCGCCCTGCGCCTGGCCGAGCGTTGAGCACACGCGCGTGCCGACCTCGATCTGCGACTGCAGGAACTCGGGCGTCACCTGGCCCTCGAGGTGCGTCTCGCACTCGGCGAGCATGCTCTCGGGGGCCGTGCTGATGAGGGCACCGCTGGCGCGGTCGACGAGGAGATACTCCTCCTCAATGCCGAGCGTGAACGGCGGCTCGGGGGGGCTCACGGGGAATGCTCCACCCGGTAGAGCGAGCCGCTCTTGAGGATCGGCCCTAAGGCTGCGGCCAGGCGCTCGGCCCACTCGCGGGCGCCATGATGGGTGTCGATGAGGTCCTGGCGCACTTCGATGGCGACGTGGGGATAGCCCTTGGCGGCCGCGTGCGCGCTCACGCTGTAGCCCTGGGGCGCGCGCGCGGAGTAGGGCTCGTTGTCGCCCACGACGACGCCGTCCTGCCGGGCGAGCGCCTCGATGAGCGGGCGCGCAATGCGCCCATCCTGGTCCCACAGCACGCCGATGTGCCAGGGCCGCTCGGAGCCCTGGAAGACAGGCGTGAAGCTGTGGATGGCGACGAGCGCCGGCACCAGCCCTTGCCCGCGCCAGCGCTCGAGTGCCGCCTCGATCGCCGCATGGTAGGGCCAGAACAGCTCGCCCAACCGTTGCGCGGCGTCCGCCTCAGCGAGGCCCCGGTTCCCCGGCACCGCGGCGCCGTCGCTCTCCTCGGGAATGGAGGACGCATCCCCCGGGCGGCGGTTGCAGTCGATGACGAGACGGGAATAGCCGGCAAGGACGAGGGGTGCGTCGAGCCGGTGCGCGAGTGCGCGCGCCACCTCGGCGGCGCCGATGTCCCAACCGATGTGGCGCAGGAGCTGCCACTCCTCGAGCCCAAGCGAGCGCAAGGCAACAGGCACCCGCGGGCTCGCATGGTCGCAGATGAGGAGAAAGGGGGCCCGGCCGCTTTCGTTGACCAGCTCGAAGGCGGCGGGCTCGTCGGCTGCCAGGAGGTGCCTGCGAGATGCCGCTCGCGGCCGGGATATCCTCGTCATCGCGGCACTATAGCCGAAAGCCCGCGCCTTTGAAGCACGCGAGCCATGCAGAAACGCCGCTTTCGAGCCGGAGTTGGGGGCCCTATAAGGACGCCATGACGTTATCGGAGCAGGTCGGCGCCGGAGCGGCGAGAATCGGCGTGCGGCTCGGCGCCGTGCGCCTGGCGCTCTTAGCCCTTCTGCTCGGCGCTTTCGGGACCTCGCTCTCGGGCATCTTCGTCAAGCTCTCGGAGCTGCCGCCGACCGCAACCGGCTTCCACCGCCTCTTTCTCTCGGCACCCGTGCTCTGGCTCTGGCTGCGCTGGGAGCGGCCGCGCTTGCCAGAGTACCGCGCGCCGAGCTCTTGGCGCGACTATTTCCACCTCACCCTCGCCGGGAGCTGCTACGGCATCAACACGGCGCTGTGGTGCTGGTGCATGAAATTCACCTCGGTCGCCAACGGCCAGCTCATCGTGAGCATCTCGCCGATCTGCGTGGCGCTTGCCGCCTTCATCTTTTTCGGCGAGCGCATGGGTGCGGTCTTCTTCCTCGGCCTTGCCATGACGCTCGCGGGAGTGGCGCTCCTCATGGGCCAAAGCAGCACGCTCGGCGGCGGGCACCTTCTGGGCGACCTCCTCGCGGTGACCGGCGCCTTTTTCTGGAGCCTCTACCTGCTCGCGATACAGCGCCTGCGCCGGCGCTTCTCGACCGCCACGATCATGACCTGGACGGCGGTGGTCTCCTCGATCCTGCTCTTGGCTGGCTCGGCCGCGGCCGGCGAGCAGCTCGTGCCCACGACGCTCGCAGGCTGGGCCGTGGTGCTCGGCCTGGCCCTCGTCTCCCAGGTGGCCGGACAAAGCCTGATCACCTACGGCATCCGCCAGCTTCCGGTGAGCTTCACGGCGGTCGCCCTTCTCATCCAACCGTTCTATGCCGCACTCGTCGCCTGGGCGACACTCGGCGAGGCGCCGACGCTCATGCAGTTGATCGGCGGCATCATCATTCTTGGCGGCATCGTCCTGGCCCGGCCGCAGCGGACGGGAGCACCCCGCCTCTGCGCTTGACGCCCGCCTCGGGCCGTCATTAATAGCTCGCGTGGTCTTAACGCCATGCCACTTGGCGTCTGATGACGAAGAGCGACCCCGCCTTGCGGCCCATCCCCCGGGAGCGCGTCTCCGACCGGGTGGAGGAGGAGATCATGCGCCTGATCGCGCGCGGCGCGCTGGTGCCGGGCCAGCGCCTGCCGGGCGAGCGCGAGCTTGCCGTGCGCATGGGGGTGAGCCGGGTCTCGGTCCGCGCGGCGCTGCAAAAGCTCAAGGCCCAGGGCCTCTTGAGTGCCGTCCAGGGCGGCGGCACCCGGGTCGAATCCTCGGCGATCGAGCTCGATCGGCCGCTCACCGAGCTCCTGCGCACGAACCGCGAGAACCTGCACGATCTCGCCGAGATCCGCGCCATCCTCGAGGTATGGGCCGCGCGCCGCGCGGGCGAGCGCGCCGATCACGAGGACATTGCCCGGCTCGAGGCGCTGGTGGCGACGATCGACGATGCGCGGCGCGGCCAGCTCTACAAGGCGGAGGACGACGTGCGCCTCCACATGGCGATCGCGCGGGCCAGCCACAGCGCGGTCTACATCCATATTTTGACGGTGATCCGCGACATCCTCACGGCCATGCTCGAGTTCCATCGCTACGAGCTGTTCGCGCGGCCGGAGGACGATCTCGCCCTCAATGCCCAGCACCGCGCCATCGTAGAGGCCATCCGCAGCCACAATCCCGAGGCGGCGGCGCAGGCGATGCGCCGGCACCTCGCCTGGGTGCTCGACCACTACAACACCGCACGGCAGCGGCGCGGTTAGTGCATGTTTCATTGATATGGAATCAATATCCTATCACCGTCATTCCCGCGAAAGCGGGAATCCATGGACCCCCGCTTTCGCGGGGGTGACGACGGTGCTTCCAAATCAACGGAGCGTGCTCTAGTGGTTCAGCCGGCGCTCGCCGAGCGGGCTCCTCGGGAAGGCGGTTTCCGTGCCCAAGGCGCGCATTTTTCACTATAAGGGATGCGGATCGACGGGGTACGTCCAATATCCTCCCAGCAAGAAGGAAGGCCACGACCATGCCCAAGCTCGCCGCCAATCTCAGCATGATGTTCAACGAGGTCGCCTTCCTCGAGCGCTTCGAGGCCGCGGCCAAGGCGGGCTTCAAGGCCGTCGAGTATCTCTTTC
>Ga0187784_10003788_pt1 | contig 12234 bp, 10 predicted proteins | sample 1015_SJ02_MP15_2_FD_132964 | JGI IMG/M metagenome (GOLD analysis project Ga0187784, IMG submission 132964) | Tropical peat soil microbial communities from peatlands in Department of Meta, Colombia - 1015_SJ02_MP15_20_MG | ecosystem: Environmental > Terrestrial > Soil > Wetlands > Peat | place... | reverse complement strand
GGATTTCGCGCTCCGTGTGGGTGTCGAGCGCCGATGTCGCCTCGTCGAGCAGGAGGATGGGCGGGTTCTTGAGGATCGTACGTGCGATCGCGACGCGCTGCTTCTCCCCGCCCGAGAGCTTGAGGCCGCGCTCGCCCACCATGCTCTTGTAGCCGTCGGGCAGGCTCATGACGAAATCGTGGATGCGCGCGAGCCGCGCCGCCGCCTCGACCTCCTCCCGCGTCGCCCCGGGGCGGCCGTAGGCGATGTTGTAGTAGATGGTGTCGTTGAAGAGCACGGTGTCCTGCGGCACGATGCCGATCGCGGCTCGCAAGCTCGCTTGCGTCACCCGGCGCACGTCCTGGCCGTCGACGAGGAGCCGGCCGCCGCTCACCTCGTAGAAGCGGAAGAGAAGGCGCGAGATTGTCGATTTGCCCGCCCCGCTCGGCCCCACGATGGCGACCGTCCTGCCGGGGGGCACGGTGAAGGAGACGTCCTTGAGGATGGGCCGGCGCGCGTCGTAGCCGAAGAAGACATGGTCGAAGACGACCTCCCCGCCTCGCGGCCGAAGCGGCTTCGCATCACGCGCGTCCTCGATCTCGACCTCGACCTTGAGGAGGCGGAACATCGCCTCCATGTCGATGAGCGACTGGCGCATCTCGCGGTAGACGAAGCCGAGGAAATTCAGCGGGATGTAAAGCTGGATCAGATAGGTGTTGACCAGCACGAAGTCGCCGATCGTCATGCGCCCGGCCACGACGCCTGCTCCGGCCATCACCATGATGACCGTGAGCCCCACCGCGATGATCGCCGCCTGGCCGACGTTCAGGAGCGAGAGCGTCACCTTGCTTTGGATCGAGGCGCGCTCGTAGCGCGCAAGCGCCTGCTCGTAGCGCCCCGCCTCGTGCGCCTCGTTGCCGAAGTACTTGACCGTCTCGTAGTTGAGCAGGCTGTCGATCGCCTTCGTGTTCGCCTCCTGGTCGCTCTCGTTCATGCGGCGGCGGTACTTGGTGCGCCACTCGGTGACGGAGAGGGTGAAGGCGATGTAGCCCGCGATGGTGACGAAGGTGACGAAGGCGAACCAGAAATCGAAGAGCGCCCACAAGACGCCGCAGACGAGGCCGATCTCGACGAGGGTCGGCAGGATGTTGAAGAGCATGAAGCTGAGCGCGAACTCGATCCCCGCCGTGCCCCGCTCGATCGCGCGCACCATGCCGCCGGTGCGCCGGTCGAGGTGGAAGCGAAGGGCCAGGCGGTGGAGATGCACGAAGGTCTTGAGCGCCACCTGGCGGATGGCGCGGGCGGCGACCTTGGCGAAGACCGCATCCCTGAGCTCGCCGAAGACGAGCGCCATCACGCGCGCGAGGCCGTAGGCGAGGATGATGGCGATCGGCACGCCGGCAGCGGCCGCCGCCGCCGCCGTGACGTGACCGCCCGCCCCCTGGCTCAAGCTGTCGACCGCGCGCTTGTAGAGCATGGGCACGTAGACGTTGCAGAGCTTGGCGGCGAGAAGGAAGAGAAGCGCCGTCACCACCCGCACCTTGAGCTCCGTGGCACCCTTGGGCCAGAGATAGGGCAGGAGCGTGCGGATGGTGCGGAAGGCTTCCGCGGCGGACTGGCGCGTGCCGGTGATCGTTTTGGGCGGCGTCATGGCGGAGAAGGTAATGCGCCCAAGGGGCGGGCGCCACTCTCAGGATTGATGCGCCGGCGCCTCACGCCGCCTTGCGCCGGCGGCGGATGAGCGAGAGGATCTCGCTCGCGGCGAGCGGGATGTTGGTGCCGGGGCCGTAGATGGCGGCGACCCCCTGGGCGCGCAGCGCCTCGTAATCCTGGGGCGGCACCACGCCGCCCAAGACGACGAGGATGTCGTCGGCACCCTGGGCGCGCAAGGACTCGAGCAGCGCCGGCACGAGCGTCTTGTGCCCGGCCGCCTGGCTCGACACGCCGATGACGTGCACGTCGTTCTCGATCGCCTGGCGCGCCGCCTCCTCGGGGGTCTGGAAGAGCGGGCCGATGTCGACGTCGAAGCCGAGATCGGCGAAGGCGGTGGCGATCACCTTGGCCCCCCGGTCATGGCCGTCCTGGCCGAGCTTGACCACGAGGAGGCGCGGCCGGCGGCCTTCCTCTTGGGCGAAGGCCTCGACCTCGCGCTCGACGCGCTTGAAGCCCTCGTCGCCCGCGTAGGCCGCGCCGTAAACGCCGGAGACGGAGCGCATCACGGCGCGATGGCGGGTGAAGACGCGCTCGAGCGCATCCGAGATCTCGCCCACGCTCGCGCGCGCGCGCGCCGCCTGGACGGAGAGTTCGAGGAGGTTGCCCTCCCCGCGCGCGGCCGCTTCCGCGAGGGCGTCGAGTGCCGCCTTGCAGCGCCGCTCGTCGCGGCTGCTGCGGACCTGCTTCAGGCGCAGCACCTGCGCCTCGCGCACCTCGGTGTTGTCGATGTCGAGCACCTCGACGTCCGTCTTCTCCTCGGGCCGGTAGCGGTTGACGCCGACGATGATCTCCTCGCCGCGGTCGATGCGCGCCTGCCGCCTGGCCGCCGCCTCCTCGATGCGCAGCTTGGGCATGCCCGATTCGACCGCCTTGGTCATCCCACCCATCGCCTCGACCTCTTGGATGAGCTCGCTCGCCGCCTTGGCCAGGCTCACGGTCAGGCTCTCGAGGTAGAAACTGCCGCCCAAGGGATCGATCACCTTGGGAATGCCCGTCTCGTCGCGGATGATGAGCTGGGTGTTGCGCGCGATCCGCGCCGAGGCCGGGGTGGGCAATGCCAAGGCCTCATCAAAGGCGTTGGTGTGGAGCGACTGGGTGCCGCCGAGCACGGCGGCCAGCGCCTCGATCGTGGTGCGCACCACGTTGTTGTAGGGGTCCTGCTCGGTCAGGCTCACGCCCGAGGTCTGGCAATGGGTGCGCAGCGCCAGCGAGACGGCATTCTTGGGAGCGAAGGGCCGCATCAGCCGCGCCCAAATGAGCCGCGCCGCGCGCAGCTTGGCGATCTCCATGAAGAAGTTCATGCCAATCGCGAAGAAGAAGGAGAGGCGCGGGGCGAACTCGTCGATGTCGAGGCCGCGGGAGAGGGCCGCGCGCACGTACTCGACCCCGTCGGCGAGCGTGAAGGCGAGCTCCTGCACCGCCGTGGCCCCCGCCTCCTGCATGTGATAGCCGGAGATCGAGATCGAGTTGAACCTCGGCATGTGCTTGGCGGTGTACTCGATCACGTCCGCCACGATGCGCATGCTGGGGCCGGGCGGATAGATGTAGGTGTTGCGGACCATGAACTCCTTGAGGATGTCGTTCTGGATGGTGCCGGAGAGCTTCTTGGCCGGCACCCCCTGCTCCTCGCCTGCGACGATGAAGGAGGCCATCACCGGCAGCACGGCGCCGTTCATGGTCATCGACACGCTCACCTTGTCGAGCGGGATGTCGCGGAAGAGGATCTTCATGTCCTCGACCGAATCGATTGCGACTCCCGCCTTGCCGACGTCGCCGAGGACGCGCGGATGGTCCGAATCGTAGCCGCGATGGGTGGCAAGATCGAAGGCGACCGAGAGGCCGGTCTGCCCGCCGGCCAAGTTGCGCTTGAAGAACTCGTTGGTCGCCTCGGCGGTGGAGAAGCCGCCGTACTGGCGCACCGTCCACGGCCGGTTCGCGTACATGGTGGCGCGCGGGCCGCGCAGGTAAGGCGGGAAGCCCGGCAGCGTCGCGGCCGCCTCGAGGCCCTCGAGGTCGGCTGCCGTGTAAAGCGGCTTGACCCAAAGCCCCTCGGGCGTCTCCCAGGCGAGCTTATCGGGCGAGGCGCCCGCGAGCTCCTCGCTCGCCTGGGCTCGCCAGTCATCGAGCGTGCGCTTCTTGAAATCGTCCATGGCCGCTAATTATAACGCGCCGATAAAGCATGCCACAAAGAATCTGTGGCCGGCCAATCCGCGTGGCAAGCCCGCGGCCGGCCCCTTGCGCGCGACGGCCGCTTTCCCCAAGCTAGGGCCTGTGGACATTCAGGCCTGGCGTCATTCCGGAAGCTTAGGCGAGCCCGGGGAAAGCGGAGCTTTTCCCGGGTTGCGAGCCTTGCTATCCGGAATCCATGCTTTCCCCTCGCGCTGTCCCGAACGTGGATTCCGGATCGCGCAAATCATCATTGCCACGATGATTTGCTTGTCCGGAATGACGAGCGGAATACGAATGTCCACAGAAGCTAGCCTCGCCGCCACGGCCGGGAGCCGCGAGCGATGATGCAGAATGAGCCCCTCGCCCGTGCCGACCTCGAGGCGCTCGATGCGCGCGATGCGCTTGCGCCCTTGCGCGAGCGCTTCGCGCTTCCCGAGGGAATCCTCTATCTCGACGGCAATTCGCTCGGAGCGCTCCCCAAGGCGACGGCGGCACGGGTCCAAGAGGTCATCGAGGAGGAATGGGGCAAGGACCTCATCAAGGGCTGGCGCGAGCGCGGCTGGATGGCGCTTCCCTTCCGCGTGGGCGAGAAGATCGCGCGCCTCGTGGGTGCCGGGCCCGGCCAGGTCGTGGCCATCGACACCACCTCGATCAACCTCTTCAAGCTGCTCGCGGGTGCCTTGCGGCTCAAGCCCGGGCGCAAGACCATCCTCTCCGAGGCGGGCAATTTCCCGAGCGATCTTTACATCGCCGAGGGCCTCACCGAGCTCCTCGACAGCGGCTATCGCCTGCGTCTCGTCGAGAAGCACGAGATCGTGGGCGCGATCGACGGCGACGTGGCGGTCGTGAGCCTGACCCACGTCGACTTCAAGACGGCCGAAATCCACGACATGGCCGCCTTGACCGCGCGCGCCCAGGCGAAGGGCGCGCTCATGCTGTGGGACCTCTGCCACAGCGCAGGTGCGGTCGAGGTGGCACTCGACCGTTGCCGCGCCGATCTCGCGGTCGGCTGCGGCTATAAATTCCTCAACGGCGGCCCGGGTGCGCCCGCCTTCCTCTACGTCGCGAGACGCCTGCAAGAGGCGCTTAAGCAGCCACTCACCGGCTGGCTCGGCCACGCCGACCCCTTCGCCTTCGAGCCGCATTATCGTCCGGCGCCCGGAATCGCACGCACGGTGTGCAGCACGCCCTCCGTGCTCGCGCTCGCAGCGCTCGAGTGCGGCATCGATCTCATGCTCGCGGCCGACTTCGCCGCACTCAGCGCCAAATCGACGGCACTCACCGAGCTCTTCATCCGCCTCGTCCAAGAGCGCTGCGGCACCTTCGGCTTCACCCTCGCGAGCCCGCGTGAGGCGGTGCGGCGCGCGAGCCAGGTCTCGCTGCGCCACAGAGACGGCTATGCCATCGTGCAGGCGCTCATCGCGCGCGGCGTGATCGGCGACTTCCGCGCGCCCGACTACATGCGCTTCGGCTTGGCCCCTCTATACCTCCGCTACGTCGACATCTGGGACGCCGTCGAGCACCTGCGCGCGGTCATGGCGGAGGGTGCGTGGCGACGCGCCGAATTCCAGACCCGCGCCGCCGTCACGTAAGAGAGGAGACCGCCATGGCCACGAAGCGCAACCCGCTCAAGCTCAATCCGCTGCAGCTCAAGACGCTTGCGTTGCTGCAGGAGCTGGCGCGGCATCCCGAGCATGCCACGCGGCGGGGCGAGGACGTCATGGTCTCGCAGCTTCCGGCCCCCCACGGCGACCATTTCCACGTGGGCGACTTCGCCGTGGCCGCGCGCGACGCGACGGGGCTGTCGAACCCGGCCGTCTACGCCGCACTCGAGCGCAAGGGGCTCATCCGCTCGCTCTATCCGATGGGTGCGGTGCTCACCGCCCAAGGCCTCGCGTACGATACCGGCGTGCGCGAGCACATCCTCCGCGGCGGGCACGCATAGAGCGCGGCCGCGGGGCCCGGCAGGGGGAATAGGAGCGCCTCAGGCCGCCTTGCTCTTGCCTCCGCGGCGCACGAGCTTGTCGTAGCCTTCCATGAGCATGCGCGTGACCGGCCCGACCTTGAACTGGTACTCGCCGATCTCGGCGACGGGGGTGACCTCGGCGGCGGTGCCGCAGATGAAGACCTCCTGCGTAGTCGAGAGCTCGCCCGGCATGATGGCGCGCTCGACGACCTTGATCTGATGCTCCTCGGCGAGCGCGATCACGGTGCGGCGCGTAATCCCGTTGAGGAAGCAGTCGGGGGTCGGCGTGTGCAGCTCGCCGTGGCGCACGAGGAAGATGTTGGCCCCCGTCGCCTCGGCGATCTGGCCGCGCCAGTCGAGCATGAGCGCGTCTGCGTATCCCGCGCGCTCCGCCGCGTGCTTGCTGATCGTGCAGATCATATAGAGCCCCGCCGCCTTGCTCAGGGTGGGTGCCGTGTGCGGCGACGGACGCGCATACTTCGCCCAGCACATGCGGATCCCCTTGAGCCGCGCCTCAGGCGAGAAGTAGGAGGGCCAGGGCCACGCCGCGATCGCCAGATGAATCTTGCTCGACTGCGCCGACACACCCATCATCTCGCTGCCGCGCCAGGCGATCGGCCGCACATAGCCGTCCGAGATGTTGTTGGCGACCACCACCTCGTTGCACGCCTTGTCGATCTCCGCGACCGACCACGGAATCTCGAAATCGAGAATCCGCGCCGAGGCGGCGAGCCGCTCGCTGTGCTCGTTCACCTTGAAGATGGTGCCGGCATAGACCCGCTCGCCCTCGAACACGCAGCTTGCGTAATGCAGGCCGTGGCTCAGCACGTGCAGCTTCGCATCGCGCCAAGGGACGAGATGGCCATCGAACCAGATGGTGCCGTCACGGTCGTCGAAGGGAATGAGAGACATGTGTCGTGTCTTCCGTTCGCTGTTCCGGTTCCGTCGTTCGCTGCGTCGGGGCGGACACGCGCGGTCAGCGACCCCTTGCCTCAGGTAGCATTCCACGGCATATACGTCAACATGGCCGACCTGAAGTCCGGCTTCAACCAGCTTTTCCTGCGCGAGGAGGAACTCCGCCGCGGCATGGAGCTTCTCTTTTTCGCCTACCGCGACTTCTCCGTCGAGCCGGACATGCTGCTTGCCAAGTACGACTACGGCCGCGCCCATCACCGCGTCGTCTACTTCGTCGGCCGCTACCCGGGGATCAGCGTCACCGAGCTCCTCAATATTCTCAAGGTCACCAAGCAGAGTCTGTCGCGGGTCCTGAGCCAGCTCGTGCGCGACGGGGTGGTGGTGCAGCGGCCCGGACCGACCGACCGGCGCCAGCGCCGCCTCGAGCTCACGGACAAGGGCCGCGAGCTCGAGCAGGCCTTGACGCTGCGCCAGCGCGAGCGCTTCGCCCGCGCCTTCCGGCAAGCCGGCGCCGACGCGGTCGAGGGCTTCCGCCAGGTCCTGCTCCAACTCATCAACGAGCGCGACCAGGCGCGCTTCCGGGAGCGCTAGGCAGCTCCCATGCGCCCTTTCCCGGGAGGCGGGAGAAGGTATTTCGCCGCTCAAGACAGGCCGGCGCGGACCGGGGTATAATTGCGCATGTCCACAGAGCCGTCGCACATCCTGGTCGTCGACGACGACAAGCGCCTGCGCGAGCTGCTGCGCCGCTATCTGGCCGAGCGCGGCTTCCGCGTCACGGTCGCGGCCGATGCCGCCGAGGCCTGGGCGCGGCTTGAGAGCCTCGCCTTCGACCTCATCGTGCTCGACGTGATGATGCCCGGGCAATGCGGCTTCGACTTCACCGCGGCACTCCGGCTCAAGAGCCAGGTGCCCATCCTCATGCTCACGGCCATGGGCGAGCCCGAGGAGCGCATCCAAGGCCTCGAGCGCGGCGCCGACGATTACCTTGCCAAGCCCTTCGAGCCGCGCGAGCTCGTGCTCCGCATCCAGCGCATCCTCGCCCGCATTCCCGCCCCGCCTGCGCTCGCGCCGATCACCAATGTCCGCCTCGGCGCCTGCGCCTTCGATCTCAAGCGCGAGGAGCTGAGCCGCGGCGGCGCGCCCATCAAGCTCACCGAGAGCGAGGCGCGGCTCTTGCGCATCCTCGCGAGCCATGCCGGCCAGCCCCTCTCGCGCGAGCGCCTCGCGAGCGAGAGCGAAGTCTCGGGCAATACGCGCGCGATCGACGTGCAGGTGACGCGGCTCAGGCGCAAGATCGAGCTGGATCCGCGCGCGCCGCGCTACCTTCACACCGTGCGCGGCAAGGGCTACATGCTGCGGCCCGACTGAGCGAGGTCAAGATGACGTGGCTCAAGCGATATCTGCCGCGCACGCTCCTCGGGCGCTCCCTCCTCATCATCGTGACGCCGCTCGTGCTGCTGCAGCTCGTCTCGACCATCGTTTTCTACGAGCGCCATTGGGACACGGTGACGCGCAGGCTCGCGGTCACGCTCGCGGGCGAGGTCGGCCTCATCGCCGATCACCTGCAGCGCTTCCGCGACGCCGAGAACCGGCGCTGGATCCTCGACACGGCGGATTCCCGCTTGGGAATCCATGCGAGCTTCGAGGCCGGCGCCAAGCTGACGGGCGAGCCGGCCGGCGGCGGCGCCGCGGAAATCGAGGACATCCTCGCCCCGGCCCTCGAGGAGAGCCTTGGCAGGCCGTTCCGGGTCGGCGAGACGGCGATCGAGCACGACATCGAGATTCGCGTGCAGATGCCCGAGGGCGTCCTCATCGCCACCACCACCCGCAAGCGCCTCTTCAGCCCGACGACCTACATCTTCACCCTTTGGATGGTCGGCTCCTCGCTCGTGCTGGTGGCCATCGCCACCATCTTCATGCGCAACCAGGTGCGCCCGATCAGGCGTCTCGCCGCCGCCGCCAACAGCTTCGGCAAGGGCCGCGACGTGCCCAACTTCCACCCGGCGGGTGCGGCCGAGGTGCGCCAGGCGGCACAGGCCTTCATCGAGATGCGCGACCGCATCAAGCGCCAGATCGAGCAACGCACCGAGATGCTCGCCGGCGTCTCGCACGACCTGCGCACGCCGCTCACGCGCATGAAGCTGCAGCTCGCCATGCTGGGCGACAGCGCCGAGATCGACGAGCTCAAGGCCGACGCGGAGGAAATGGAGAAGATGGTCGACGGCTATCTCGCCTTTGCCCGCGGCGAGGGCACCGGCACGCCCGAGCCCGCCGACATCTCGGCGGTGCTGGAGCAGGTGGTCGCAAGCGCGCGCAAGGAGGGAGCCGAGATCGACCTCCACACCGAGGAGCATCTCGTGCTCCCGGTGCGGCTCGACGCCATCCGGCGCTGCTTCACCAACCTCATCCTCAACGCGGCGCGCTACGGCAAGCACGTCCAGGTGCGCGCGGGCCGGCGCGCGGACGCTGTCGAGGTCCTGGTCGACGACGACGGCCCCGGCATCCCGGCCGATCAGCGCGATGCCGTGTTCCGCGCCTTCTTCCGCCTCGATCCCTCGCGCAACATCCAGACGGGGGGAGTGGGGCTCGGGCTCACCATCGCGCGCGACGTGGTGCGCGCCCATGGCGGCGACATCCTGCTCGACAACTCGCCGATGGGGGGCTTGCGCGCGCGCTTGCGGCTGCCGCTTTGAGGGGGTGGGGCGACGTAGCACGCTTGGGTAGTGGGTCACGTTGCCAAGTCCTCATCCTTCGAGACGCGTCGCAAACGCGACGCTCCCCAGGATGACGACTTGGAGCTGGGGTTTCACCTCATCCTGAGGAGGCCGCGAAGCGGCCGTCTCGAAGGATGCGGCGAAACTGAGCCACTAAGCACGCTTGCGGGCGATTCCCAGGGGAGCCGCATCGTGATAGCGTTGCGGCGCGCAACGATCGTCAGCCGATGAGAGATGCCGACACAAGCCAGCAGCATGAGCTTCATCGATCTCGACCGCCTCGCCCGCACGCCGCTCGCCAAAGACCCGTGCGAGTTCGTCGTCGTGCCCGGTTTCGTGCGGCCGGAGAAGCTGGCGGCCGTCCGGGAAAGCTATCCCAAGATCGACAAGCCGGGCAGCTTCCCCTTGCGCGAGCTCAGCTACGGCGACGGCTTCGCGGCCTTCCTCGGCGAGCTCGAGGGAGCGGAGTTCCGCAAGGCGATGGAGGCGAAGTTCGGCGTCGACCTCGCGGGCCGGCCGAGCATGGTCACCGTGCGCGGCCAATGCGGCGAGCGCGACGGCAACATCCATACGGACTCGAAGAGCAAGATCATCACCGTGCTCATCTATCTCAACGAGCCGTGGGAGCCCCAGGGCGGCCGGCTCCGCCTCTTGCGCTCGGGCCACGACCTCGAGGATTACGCGGTCGAGGTGCCGCCCGAGGGCGGGCTCATGCTCGCGTTCCGCCGCAGCGAGCGCTCCTTCCACGGTCACAAGCTCTTCATCGGCCCGCGCAAGGTGGTGCAGTTCAACTGGGTGACGGGCGGCGGCCACGTCGTCTGGGATCTTCTGCGTCACCGCCTCTCGGCATGGTTCAAACGCGCGGCGTGACGGGCGCTCTCAAGCTTCACGCAACTGTACCGCCAGGCCTGGACGATGTGGGAATTCTCCCTGCGATTCTTGGGCGCGCTGTGGAACGTGGTGGCCATCATTGCCATGGCGGTCCTCATCGTCGAATTCGGCGTCACCCTATGCCAGCGATTGAACCGCCGATTGCGCTACGGGCGAGCGGGAAAGCCGGACGAGCGCGCGAATGCCGATGCCTACGCCGGTGCCAGCTGGCCGGAACAATATTTCGAGGAGGTCGGCTACGCCCTCAAGTTCGAATGGATGCCTTTCGTGCATTGGAGGCAGCGGCCCTTCCGGGGTGTTTACACCAATGTCGATGAGCGGGGGCGGAGAGCGACCCCGGGCGCGGGTGGCCCGGAGGAAGGGGTGATCAGCGTCCATTGCTTCGGCGGCTCGACCATGTGGGGGATGGGCGCGCGCGATGAAGGGACCATCCCCGCGGTGCTGCAGCGCCGGCTCAGCGCGGCCGGTCATCGCGTGATTTTGGTCAATCAGGGCCAATCCGGCTATATCGTCACCCAAGAGCTCATCCTGCTGCAGCAATTGCTGAAGCATGAAGGTCCGCCGGACGTCGCCATATTCTACGATGGCGTCAACGACGTCTTCTCGGCCGAGGCAACCGGCCGGCCGGACGCGATCGTGGCCGAGGAAGCGCGCTCGGCCGAGTTTAACTTGCTGGGCGAGGAGCGCCGCCTGGACCTCGTGCGCGCGGCCCTTGCCGGGGTCATGCCGCGCACGCTGCGCCGCGTGCGGGAATGGACCGGGCTCGACTTGCGCGGCCCGCTGCCGCGATCGCGACATGTCGTGCTGAGCGAGGAGCAGATCGCGCCCTTGGCACGCGCGGTGATCGAGATCTATGCGGCGAATGTTCGGATGATCCGAGTGCTTGCGCGCGCATACGGGTTCCATGCGCTCTTCTTCTGGCAACCCGTGTTGGCGTCCAAGAAGGTCAAGTCCGAGAACGAGCTGAAATGGGAAAGGACCGCGGCCCGCGACATCGCCAGGAGACGGCAGCTTGTCGCCGCCAGCCACGACGCGTTCCGCCAGCATCCCGATCTCAAGGGCGCTCTCGATGTGGTCGACTTGTCGTCGCTCTTCGACGATGAAGCCAAGCCCGTATACCTGGATTTTTCTCACCTGAGCGAGGCCGCCAACGTCACCGTGGCAGAAGCCATGTTGCCGACGGTCGAGGCGGCTGTCGCCGCCGTCGAGGCCAGCAAGAAGGCCGATGCTTGAGAGGGGTCGCGCCAACTCCTCGCGCGCGGGCCGCTCAGAAGAGCTTGCCGCCGTTCGGCACTGGGCGGCTCGGCTGGATCAGCACCACCTCGCCCGCCTCGTCGGCAAAGCCGAGCACCAGAACCTCGCTCATGAATTTGCCGATCTGCTTGGGCGGGAAGTTGACCACGGCCGCGACTTGCCGGCCGACGAGCTCGGCGAGCGTGTAGTGCCGGGTGATTTGGGCCGAGGTCCGCTTGATGCCGATCTCGGGCCCGAAATCGACCTTGAGCTTGAAGGCGGGCTTCCTCGTCTCGGGATGGGGCTCGGCCTCCACGACCGTGCCGACGCGGATGTCGACCCGCGCGAACTCCGCGTAAGTGATCTCTGCCATCGCGGGCGACGCCTCGTCCCTTGAACGGGCGCGCACGCTAGCATCGCCTTGCTGCCCCGGCAAGGGACGCGCCCAAGGGGTAGTGGATCACGTTGCCACGTCCTCATCCTTCGAGACGCGCCGCAAACGCGACGCTCCCCAGGATGAGGACTTGGAGCTGGGGTTTCACCTCATCCTGAGGAGGCCGCGCAGCGGCTGTCTCGAAGGATGCGGCGAAACTGAGCCACTACGGCCCAAGGCCGCCCTTTGGGGCGGCCTCCTTGCGCGGCGTCGAGCCGAGC
>Ga0187784_10003786_pt1 | contig 12235 bp, 10 predicted proteins | sample 1015_SJ02_MP15_2_FD_132964 | JGI IMG/M metagenome (GOLD analysis project Ga0187784, IMG submission 132964) | Tropical peat soil microbial communities from peatlands in Department of Meta, Colombia - 1015_SJ02_MP15_20_MG | ecosystem: Environmental > Terrestrial > Soil > Wetlands > Peat | place... | reverse complement strand
TCCAAGGGCTTCCTAATTCCACTAACTTAGCCTGGGGACTTACTGATAAAACCAAGACGCAAGGATTTCCTGGGAGCACCACAGGTTACGCCAGTGGAACCAATACATCGGGAGGGACCTCAGCATCAAGCATCAGTATTCCGGGAGCCCTTAAAGTCGCACCCTACGGTGGCGTCTTCGCGCTCGGGGCCGCAGGGTCATCAGTAGCCCTCTCAGATATCATGCAGGCCATCGCACAACAGGGAGATGTGAAAGTTCTCTCCAGTCCGACCATCTCAACTCTCAATAATCAGAAAGCAGTTATCCGGGTTGGAAATCAGAGTGTCTTCTTTATTACCGGGGCGGTGGCCACCCAGACCACCGTGACTCAATTCATTCAACCCATGACCATTGATATTGGGATCATCCTGGATGTGACTCCCCAAATTGCTGAAGATGGCACCATCATCATGGACATTCATCCCAGTGTCACCGCTCAGACCGGGAGTGTGACGGCACCCGATGGAAAGTCAACTTTTCCCCTCCTGAGCGTGAGGGAGACCGACACAACAGTGAGGGTTGGAGACGGCCAGACGATTATCATTGGTGGCCTGATGCAAGAGCAGACTCAGGAGAATTATACCGGTTTCGCAGGCTTACAATCCATTCCTCTCCTGGGAGGGTTGTTCCGATATAAGACCGGAACAAAAACAAAATCAGAACTGGTGATCATGATCACCCCTACCCTTCAGGTGGGGAAAAAGTTGGAAGACTTTGCGAGCAAGTAAATTTCCAAATTCGAAGCACCGGCGACAAATCCCATAAGGGATCAATTGGGGAACAAACATGTTAAATCCTAAACTCGAAACCCTAAACTCTGAACAAACTCAAATGTTCAAAACACAAACCTCAAAACCATGTGGCAGGGAGTTAACAATTATCTTTTGAGTTTTACACTTTGGACTTGTTTAGGGTTTAGAGTTTAGTGTTTGAACAACTTCGGATTTGAGGAGAATAAGATGTATCACGAATTTTATGGCCTAAGGGAAAAACCATTTGTCTTAACCCCTGACCCGCAATTCCTCTTCTTAAGTGAGAGCCATCGGACGGCGATCGAATCTCTCCTTTATGGAATTCAACAGAAGGAAGGGTTTATGGTCGTTGCCGGGGATATCGGAACCGGGAAGACGACCATCTGCAGGGCCTTCTTAGGGAGATTAGATAAAAACGTGAAGACGGCGGTCATTTTCAATTCCTTCCTCACCGAAGAAGAATTGTTGGAATCGATCCTCCGCGATTTCGGGTTCTCCTCAAAGGGAAAAACAAAGAAGGAGCGGATCGATGCGCTGAACAAAATACTCATTTACTTCTCGTCTCACGGAAAGAATGCTGTCCTGATCATTGACGAGGCCCAGAATTTGTCCACCCCTGTCTTGGAACAGATTCGCATGCTCTCCAATTTGGAGACGGAAAAGGAGAAATTGCTCCAGATTATATTATTTGGCCAGTTAGAACTGGACCAAAAACTCCGATCCACCGAATTGAAACAATTGAATCAACGGATCGCCGTCCGGCATTACCTCCTCCCCCTCACCCAAACGGAAACGGAGTCTTATATCTACCAACGTTTAATGGTGGCAGGCTCCCGGGGAGGCATTACCTTCTCAAGATCCGCTCTCCACGAGATCTACAGATTTTCAAGAGGCGCTCCCAGACTGATCAATCTTCTCTGCGATCGAGCCTTATTGGCCGGTTTCATCCAGCAAACCTACTGTCTCGACAAAGAAATCGTCAAGCTGGCGAAGGACAGTCTTCTGGGAGAAGAGGAAAGTTCAAAACCACATTATTCTTTCACCCTGCCAAGAAGCTTAGCCTCGTTGCGCATCCCCTTCTTCACCTTTCTCATCCTCTTGCTGGCGGGTATGATCTTAGCGAACCAAGGCTATTTCTCTTCAATTCAAAATGCAAAGGACTTTATTTGGGAAAAAGTTCAAGGCATCTACGCTCAGATTCCAGGATCCGTTCCTCCCTCCGTTTCCGCTCTTCCCTTGGATACGGAACGGTCTCAAAATCCTACGAAAAACGACCCCCAGGAGAACTCAGAAAGGGCATTTCAGGAGAGTTCACCATGAGCCTGATCATCGATGCCCTCAACAGGGCACAACAGCTTCGATTGAATGGGTCCGAGGGGTCTCCAATCCTAAATTATCCATCGCCGAAGAGAAAGAGGGGAAGGAGATATAAGAAACAATGGATTCCAACCGGCCTCGGTCTCATCGGTCTCTGCATCGTTTTATTCGTTTTTTTGCGACCCGCCTCTTCACCCTTGGCCACCCAAACCAATCGAGCGATTGCTCCCATGGAGAGGAACCCTCCCGTCCCTGTGGAGGCGAGGATATCTCCGGAACCTCCGGAGAAAGTGTTAACCCTCCCGAAGGATGAGGATCCCCTGGCTACCGGCCAGGCATTGAATCCCGCTAACGGCGGGACTGGTTCGGGGGAGAAAAGGGAAAAGAAATCAACTGAAACCAAGACATCTTTCGTCGAAAAAAAGGGAGGATCATTAAGCAAACAGATCCCTCCTTCTCTTCCTCTGGTGGCCCAGAAGGAAAGACCCTCTCTTAAGCCGATTGGAGTGGAACAGGAAGGCGGAAAGTCCGACACGTCGGCTTCGGAGGTCCTCAACCACTTCAATTCGGGGGTGGCTTTTTATAATCAGAAAGAATTTTCAAAAGCGATCCAGGCCTATCAGAAGGTCATTGAGCTGGATCCGACTTATGTCGAGGCCTACAATAACTTGGGAATCATCTATCAAATGGCGGGGGATGTGGACAGGGCCTTTGGAGCCTATCAGAAAGCAACGGAGATCAACCCGAGGTATGAAAAAGGGTATAACAACCTTGGAATCCTCCTCTTGCTCAGGGGCCGTGACGAAGAAGCGTTGGAAGCATTTAAAAAAGCCCTGGCCATCAATCCTAATAACATCGAAAGTCATATTAACCTGGGAATTCTTTTTAAGAAGAAAGCTCAGTGGGATGAAGCGATTGAGTCTTATCAGAAGGCCCTTGCGATCAATCCGCTTCACAGAGAAACTCATTACAATATTGCACTGCTCTATGAACAATTAGAAAAATGGGAATTGGCAATCAGCCATTATCAAGAATTTATCCGGCTCTCCTCGAAATCTCATCCGGATTTGGTCTCGAGGGTGCGAAGACATTTGAATGATTTAGTGAAGGGAAGAGATAGGTAGCGCTCTGATTGATTGGGGGTTGAGAGAATTGCGTTGGCAATAAATGCTTACGCTATTGTAACACGTCAAAATGGTCCAGGGTTAAGGTTACGGCTACGAGGCCCGTTTGGTTTAGGGCGTCAGAAGGTTACGTCGGGTTCTTAGGACGAAAAACCTAACCGTTAGACGACACGGGCATCTTTACCGTTGCCGAGGGACGAAACCCTTATTTTCTTCGTAATTGCTCTTTGGAGGTATCCTATGGCCGAGGAGAAAAAAAGTTTTGGAGAGTTTTTGGTAGGATTGGGAGTCCTCACCGCCGATCAATTAAAAAGGGCCTCCCAGGAACAGAAACAGAGAGGGGAACGTTTGGAACAGACGGCCATCCGGCTGGGCTATGCCAAGGAAGAACTGATCCTTCAGTGTTTGGCCGATTATTCTAATCTCCCCTATGTCGACCTGGACACCTATCTGATCGATGAGAATATCGTAAAAACCATCCCCGAAGAGCTGGCGCGGCGCCATACCTTAATCCCTCTCTTCAAGATTGGGAACACTTTGACGGTCGCCATGCCCAATCCCCTTAATCTCCTTGCACTGGATGAGGTGAGAAATAAGGTGAAGGGTGATGTGGAGATAGCCGTTGGCACTGAAAAAAAGATTAAGAAGGCGATTGAACAGCACTACGGAGCCGGGGCAGCGGTCATCGAAAGTGCTGTCCAGCGAATGGTAGAAAGCAGCGCGGGCGGGCTGGTCCAGGAATCTACAGACTACAGAAAGACCTATGACCTTGTGGTGAAAGACCTTCCCACCGGCCCGTTGGAAGACGCCTCGGCTGCCCGGATGCTCGATCTGGTTATGATGCAAGCCATCAGAGATCGCGCTAGCGATATTCACTTCGAGCCCGATGAAAAGGCTCTCCGTGTCCGGCTCCGGATCGATGGTTTTTTATATGAGTCCCTCACCCTTCCCAAACACATCCAGCCCGCCGTGACCTCAAGGATCAAGATCCTGGCTGAAATGGATATTGCGGAGACCCGGCTCCCCCAGGATGGAAACTTCAATGTCAAGCTTGAGAGGCGGGGGTTCGAAATCAGGGTCTCCACTTTTCCCACCATCCATGGTGAAAATGTGGTGCTCCGAATTCTCGACCAGACCAGTCCTCTATTCAAGTTAGAACAATTGGGATTCTCTGACGATACGCTCAACCAATTCAAACAATTAGTTCGAAAAACAAACGGGATCATCCTGGTCACAGGCCCCACGGGAAGTGGAAAAACAACCACCCTCTACGCCCTTTTGAATATGATTAATTCAAAGGACAAGAATATTATCACCATTGAGGATCCTGTGGAGTACCGGCTGGCGTTGATCAGGCAGACACAGATCAATCCCAAAGCGGGCATTACCTTTGCTACAGGGTTAAGGTCTATTCTTCGTCAAGACCCGGACATTATCATGATTGGAGAGATCAGGGATTTGGAAACCTCAGAAATTGCCATGCAGGCAGCCCTGACAGGCCACTTGGTACTGAGTACGTTACATACGAACGACGCCCCGGAGGCGATCTCTCGACTAATGGATATTGGCGTGGAACCTTACCTCATCTCTTCATGTGTCATTGGAGTTTTGGCCCAACGGTTGGTCCGAACCATCTGCCCGGATTGCAAAGCCCCTTATCAGGTAGACCCGAAGAACATGATTGATTTCGGTGTTGATGTCTCGAAGTTAAAAGAGCCGTTAACCTTCTATCGAGGGAAGGGCTGTAAGAATTGTAAGCAGTCCGGGTATCGAGGAAGAACTGGAATCTACGAACTCCTCTTGGTCAATGAAGAGACTAAAAAACTCATTTCCGAAAGGGCTTCTACCCAGGTAATTCGCGAGGTGGCAAGGAAGACGGTAGGGATGGTTCCCTTGCGAGGGGACGGTCTGAGAAAGGTGCTGAAAGGAATCACCACTATTGAAGAGGTGGATCGGGTCGCCTACTAACCTTCCCTAAATCCCCCTTACCATGATAGTAACCCCCTTGTCCCCCCGTATAACTCCCCCTTCCCCTCTTAAATTAAGAGGGGGAGAGCGGAGGGGGTGTTAGATTGAGGGAAAAAGGGGGAGTTCTGATGAGCGATATTCTATCTGAATAAATTATACTTAATAATCCAGTAAACGGCTGCCAGTCCATCCTTCCAATTAAGTTTCTTACCTTCGGTATAGTTCCGCCCCCGGTAGGAAATCGGAACTTCATAAATGCGGCAACCCATTTTTGCAATCTTGGCCGTAATCTCTGGCTCAAAACCAAAACGGTTACTTTCGATTTTTACTTTTTTAAGTATTTCGGATCGAAAAACCTTATAGCCTGTCTCCATATCAGAGAGATTTAAATCGGTGAGAATATTCGATAAAATGGTGATGATCCGGTTTCCTAACGCATGCCAGAAAAAAAGAACCCGGCGCGGTCCTCCCAGAAACCGGGAACCGTAAACAACGTCAGCCTTTCCCTCCAGGAGAAGGGTGAGTAGCCGGGGATATTCAGATGGATGATACTCTAAATCAGCGTCCTGAATAATGATACAATCTCCGGTGACACGGCCGATGGCTGTACGAATGGCAGCCCCCTTCCCCTGATTAAATTTATGGGTAAGCACCACGACCCTATCTCCCTCGACTTTTTTAAGAATCTCATGAGTCCCATCGGTAGAACAATCATCTACAATAATAATCTCCTTATCATAAGGAGTTTCCTGCACCGTCTTCACCACTTCGAGGATGGTAGCCGCCTCATTATAGACTGGAATGATGACTGAGAGTTTCATATTGATTTTCTTTTAACCTTTCTCTCCGACGACGATCAGGGATTGTCCCACCAGGGTGGGCACAACTTTTTCCATCCAAACAAAGAGAGGGACCATTGCGTTAAACGTCTTGATTTGCCCTGGCTGCAAGAAACGCCTCTTCAAAAGGGTCCCGTTGACAAACCATCCAAATATTCCAAAAAAATTAAAGTACTTTGAGGAACAGATCCTGAAACCATTCCTCACCAGTTTCTGGGCCAGTTCTGCCCTGTTGTATCGCCGAAAGTGCCCAAGTTCTTCATCCAAGGCATTGTAAAGCATTTTTAAAGCCGGGACCAACACGATGAGCTTTCCCCCCTCCGGGAGTAAATGAAAAAAGTTTTCCAACGCAGCTTCATCCATGTTGATATGCTCAAGGACGTTCGAACACAGGATGGTGTCAATCGGTATGTCAATCGGTATATCAAAAAATTTGGTCAGAGATTCCTCGATATCCCAGACAAGAATTCCCTTCAGATTGGGATGATCTCGGTATTTATTTTCCACCCTTTGGAGGTAGCTTCTATTCACATCGGTTACAATCACCCGCGCCTGATTCAACAGCAATCCCGTCAAATTGCCGATGCCACACCCCACTTCAAGGATATCTTTGCCTAAGTACGGCCTGATTTTATCGAAAACCCATTGATGATAGGCATCGGCGCCCTCTAAGATAAACAAGGTAAGCGTATTGGTTTTCTCGGTGTCCATTATTCGAAATTGCCTATACAATAACGTGTCAGTGTCCCTGCTTGCCGGCAGACAGGCGTGCCACGTGTCCGCAAACTACGAATGATTCTTTCGGAACAGACAAAGCCCAACACAACCGACGATCCCCAAGAAGGTGAACAGGGCACCGAGCTTAAAACTCAAGGGATCATAAACGAACTCTACCTGGTGTGTCCCGGCACTGACAGCAATTCCTCTAAATGTATAATCAGCCCGATATATCTTTGTCTCCTTGCCATCCACGAAAGCCTTCCAGCCCGGATAGTAAGTATCACTTAGAATCAACAGGCTATTCTCTACTGCGTTCACCTGAAGGTCCAATCGGTTATTGCTCTCTGACAAGATTTGGACGTTCTGAGAGAGCCCAATGAGTGGCTCCCCTGGATCATTCGTTCCTCGTAGGAGCGGCCCTCTGTGGCCGTCCTGGTTTTGGGTGGCTTCTTCCCCCTTTACAAAACGGGCGATGGGGGAATTAAAGGGCGGTGAGGAGGGATTTATCCATTTGGGTTCCTCTTCAAGTAAAACGTCTTTGTCGGGATGAAAATCTTTGCCGGTCATTCTTGAAAGGATAGTACCGGAATCCATGACTTTGAAATCCTTTACAAGCCATGCTCTCGGGAGAGGATTGCGACTCTTATATAATTTTATGGTATTCTTTTTAAGGAGATTCTTCCTTTTCCCCTCAAGTCCTTCAATCCTTGCATAAATGAGTTCAAATTTGCTTTTCTCGTTAAGAAGGGTAATTGAGGTAACATATTTCACTCCGTAAAGGTCAATGAGATGCGTTGCCGTAATAGACGGAGCATTGGTGAATGCCTTATAGAGATCTTCTGCTCTTTTTACCCGAATCACATCAACTCCCCAGATGTCATGCAACTGAAAAAGCAGATTCATGGACGGAGGATTCTTCTCTTTTAGGATATTAAGAGAAGTGGGCTCGCCAATTAAAATGGTAGTCTCTTGTGAAATGGTTTTAGCGGTCGAAAGTACCCTACCATTTTCTTTGTCAGAGGAGATGATTTCTAAACTTTTGGTTTTTTCGAAATAGTCCTGGGTCTTTTCCCTGCTAAAGTACCCCATATTGCCGAAAAGATCGATGATTAGGAATGCGACCAATAGAAATTTGGTCCAGCTTTTCCATTTCTTCTCAAGGCCTACCCTGATAAGGAGAAAGAAGAGGGCGAGCCAGAAAAAAAATCTTTTCGCATGATAGAGGTTTACGCCAAGAAAATTAAATTGGGGATAATCTATTCCTCTTAGTTTTAAGAACGGTTCAATCTCCCTATGGGCTAAAATCAAGGTTAAGAGGAGAAGGCCGCTGACGAGAGAAGAAATCATAAGGATATTCTTTAAGTTATTCCCTCTTCTCTTTTCTGAAAATTCGACCACCTTCTGAAATCCAAGACCTGCCGTGATGGAAAGGACAAGAATAAAAATGTGGAGAAACTTGGCGGGATATCGGATTCCGTTAAAAAACGGAATGTACTTAAAAACAAAAGGATAGAGAGGATTGTAAGCGCCTAGCGATAGAAAGATCGAATAGAACATGAGAACGAGAAAGAGCATCTTGTTGTTTTGGTGCGCTTCCGTTCGATCCTTTTCTTCAGAGGATAAGGTGTAGCGATAGGGCATGAGAAAGAAGATCAAGCTCAGTATAAAGGGAAGTCCTCCCGCATAGAGCGTTTTGAACCAGCATTGAACTGTCCAATATTTTTTCATGTCTAAAAAATATCCATAGGCATCGGGAAGAAAGAATAAAAGAATATCCTTAGGTGCAAAACTCCACGTTGTTGCTTCCTGGTAGGAAATTCCATTTCCCCTGACCGAGTGATGGAATAATTCAATAAAAGGAAACAACTGAATGGCGGAGAGAAACAGGAACAGGATGGATACAACGGCTAAACTCCTCATCCTGTTTATGCATGGTGACATAAGTCCTATGCACTTTGCCATTCCGGGCAAGACCTGAAATCCAGTATTCTTCTGGATTCCCGCCTCTGCGGGAATGACGCCGTGTAATGGCGCCGAATGGGCAAACGGTGGGAAAATCACCATGATGAAGAGCACAAAAAAATTACCATAGACAATTTCTATCCCTCCGCCCAAGAAAGAAATAGCGATCAAAATAGCCGTAAAAATCTCATTTTTTAAACCCCGCCCGTAGATTGCCCTTCTGAAAAACATCATAATTAAAGGTGTCCAGATACTCGAAAGAAGAATGGTCAGCAGGCTATGGACGGAAAGGAGGTAACCGCTGAGCATGAACATCAAGCCAGAAATAAATGCCCCTGTTGAATTGACCTTTAAATCCTTAAGAAGCAGATAGGTGAATAATCCTCCGAGGAAGAAATGGAGAATAATAATGGCATTGAAGGCTATATCAAACGGAAAAATGAAGAAAACGAGGTTCAATGGATAGAGCATGCCATGTTGGGGGTTTGCAAAGAAAGGCTGGCCGCAGAACTGATAGGGATTCCAGAGAGGGAAACTGCCATGTTTGATGCTCTCAACCCAGAAGAATCTCGAGGGGATGAAATAAGGACCCAGGTCCCTTTCTATAAGAAGGAATCTTTCCAATTCCGTGAAGAGAAGTCCTTTAAAAAAAAGGTCATAGAAGAAGAACAGGGATAAGAAAAAAAAGGCCAGAGCAGCCAAAAAATCCGGCGATCTGACCCACTTTGTTTTCCTTCTTGGTGTTTCTATCACGAGAGGCCGGTCTTACCCCATTCCTTTCCTATGTTGTGTTACCATGTTGCGAATGTTCCGGTGCAGGCAGTAATCCGGCCAGGGGTAGTGGGAACATTTGGATAGGGAGTCAGTGTAAACCTGTAGCTGATCCCCTCAACTGTCATTTTAAACCGCGTTGCTGCCGCGGTCCAGCTGAACCCGTATCCCATCGTAGTGGGAGCGCGCAACATACTAAGGCCAACATACCGCATGGTGTGGGTCCCGGTGGTTCCCCCGAGTACAGGCTGAGCGTATATCAAGGTGTTCTGGCTTCTTAAAGCACCCAATACACCCTTTTGCGATACCATCTGAGACATTCTGCCTCAAATCAATGTAGTGGAGAATGGCCGTTGCCAACAAAATGGAAGTAATTACTATTGTAACAATCAATTCGAGCAGGGTAAAAGCATTCTTTTTTCTTAAAATCCCCCCACTCCTCACCAATATTCCTTCCCCCAGAGAAATACCAACATACATCCTCAAGTAAAATGACGGTACCCATCATCAATAACAGTCCGAGCATAATAAACACCCTTTCCTTCTCCAATGCTGAGGAAAAGGAAAGGGTTTAGGACAACATTTTAAATTTAGTTTAGCTATCCTTCTGTTCTATTACCACGTAGCCGTTGCAGCCGACAGTTTTCCTAGGTTGGTCGTGTTTACCATGTTGCGTATGTTCCACTGCCTGCAGTAATTGTAGCCACTGTTGTGGGTGCCGCAGCGCCAGCTGGCTGGAAAGTGAAGGTGTAAGAATAACCACCAACAGAAAAATTATAAGTAGTAGCGCCAGATGCTGTGTTCGAAACACCCTGTATGGTAGCAGCGTTCAGGACGTCCCCCATAGTGTAGGCAGCAACGGTCCCGCCAATGGTCCTTGATGCATACAAAAGGGTGGTCGCACTTCTGAGGGCACCTAAGATTCCCTTTGCCGACCCATCAGCTGCCTGTTGAGTCAAACTAATATAATTGGGGATGGCTACTGCTGCGAGAATTCCGATAATCACGATGATCACAATCAACTCAATTAATGTAAAACCCTTCTTATTTCTAATCATTTTTCTCCTCCTCTTCGAGATTTTATTTGACTTAACTCCAATTGTTTCAATTTAATAACAATTTGCAAATTCCTTGTCAAGTGAAATGATTTAGAGCAATATTTATGCCAATCAAATCCAAAATTGGCAGGATAATCTTACTTCGAAAAAAATAATTATTTCAAATAGTTAATTAATGGTAGCCAGTTATTGCTGAACGTAGAGGTAATCAGTTGGCCAAAAAAAGACATAAGTTTCGCCTGTTGGACAAAAATTGTCCGTTTTTCCGTCTTATCGGCCAGGACTTTCTCCCCTCACCTTGATTAATTCTGCCGCAATGCTGACAGCGATCTCTTCGGGGGTTTCGGAGTTAATCTCAAGTCCAATGGGCGCACGAACTCGTTTCAGTGTCTCTTTGGAGATTCCTTTTTTCATCAAACCCTGATAGAGGGTCATAATCTTCTTCTTTGACCCGATCATCCCAATATAGCGGGCGTTTGTCTTGATCGCCCGTTCCAGTACGAAAGCATCATAAAGATGACCCCGGGTGACGATGACAATATAAGAGGAATTATCAATACTGAGTTGATCGAAGCACTCCTCAAATTCTGACACGATCACTTCGTCTGCCTCCGGGAAACGCTGTCGATTTGCAAACATTTCCCGGTCATCGATAATCGCCACCCTGAAAAGGACCTTCTTGACAAGAGGGGCCAACTGTTCAGAAATATGCCCTCCTCCAAAGATATAGACTGTCGGCTCAGAAAAAATGGGTTCCAACAGGACTTCCATCCTTCTGTCCTCAGAAGAAAGGGTCACCATCTTTGGTCTTTTTTCTCTTAACAAAATCTTGCCTTCGCTCAAAATCTTCTTCTCTAATTCCACTTCACCTAACAAGGAACCGACCTTTTCTCCAGAGGTTTTTATCAATATCTTCGATCCTTCCCCTTTTGGAAAATCGGTATCCGCCGACACCAGGGTAGCCAGAATACCTGCCCCCCCCTCCTGCCTTATCCTTGCCACTTCCTGATAGATATTCAAGAAATCTTCTTGAAGAGGTTCCAAAAAGATATCAATATTTCCGCCGCAGATCAGCCCGCCTTCTGCCAATTGTTCAGAGGTGAGGTCAAAATGGAGAATTCCCCTCCTCGCTTCTTCCATGACTTTCTGGGCCTTCTGCCAAACTTCTGCTTCAACGCATCCTCCTCCAATCGAGCCGACAGAAATTCCGTCTCCTTTAACCAAATATTTCGCGCCCACCGCCCTGGGAGCAGAACCTACCCGGTTGATCAGAGTGGCAAGTACACACTTTTCTTTGTTCTCAAGGGCTTTCACGATTTCAGAATAGATATCTTGCATGGTGCTCCTCATGTATAACTCAAGAAATCTCTTAGGAACCTGTCGAGAGTTTCCTGCCTATATCATGCCTTCGATAAAGGCCGATTCTGTAAGGTGGTACGGAAATTTCCAGATTTTTATCCATGTTGTAAAGATCTCGGACAAAGACTTGAAGCTCGGGGAAGTTTTCGAGACGAAATATCTGGACAATGTAAGCTGGAGGAGATTTTTTTAAATCTTCCATCACCATAGGCGCATAGGTCTTCAGGGCATCAAGTGGGTTATAGGTGACGTAAAAGCTCATATTGTAATTATTTCGGTACCGGGTTGCCGCTCTACGTTGCGCTAAAAAATAGATTTGCGGCGCC
>Ga0187784_10003785_pt1 | contig 12239 bp, 12 predicted proteins | sample 1015_SJ02_MP15_2_FD_132964 | JGI IMG/M metagenome (GOLD analysis project Ga0187784, IMG submission 132964) | Tropical peat soil microbial communities from peatlands in Department of Meta, Colombia - 1015_SJ02_MP15_20_MG | ecosystem: Environmental > Terrestrial > Soil > Wetlands > Peat | place... | reverse complement strand
GAAAGCACGTGAGCTTTCGACAAATGGCTATCGCATATGCAAGGCAATTGAAAATCTACAGAAGCCGGTTATCGCTGCAATTAATGGCTTCGCTCTAGGAGGCGGCTTAGAAACCGCCATGGCCTGCGACTTCCGAATAGCCTCAGACAAAGCACGCATGGGACAGACGGAAGTCAATATCGGTCTAATCCCAGGCTGGGGCGGCACACAGCGCCTTACTCGACTTGTAGGCAAGGCTAGGGCGAAAGAGCTTGTATACACTGGCAAGATTATCGACTCAAAGACTGCCGAGCAAATCGGACTAGTGAACATGGTGGTCCCCGCTGATCAATTCATGACAGGAGTGAGACAGTTTGCACTAGACCTTGCGAGCAAAGCTCCTGTGGCCTTAAGGATAGCAAAAACCCTAATCGACAACGGACTCGAATCTGACCTGGAAACTGCCCTAGCACTCGAGCGCGAAGGCTTTGGCGTAGTAGCCTCAACGGAGGACCTGCAGGAAGGTGTGAAAGCATTCACAGAAAAGAGAAAACCCTCGTGGAAAGGACGTTGAAAGAGCGATTTCTTCACTTTCTTGAAAGATCTCTAAGTGCAAGTTTCGATAAGTTTGCTAAATCTCTTGAGTATCTCTTCAGCCTTAGGTCGCAGCTCTTCTGGGAGATTTGGATCATCGTCTAATACGCTCGTTTTGTGCATTTTGAGTCTCCACTTGGCCCAATATGTGTCTCCTTTCTGTAGTGCATAGCTTAGTTCAGTTTCCATGGCAGCGAAATGTGCTGTGTAGATAGCAGTTTTTGGAGAGTCGGTTATCACTCGCTTGTCTATTGTTCTGCCCATTTTCTTAAGCTCGCTTATCTCGACAAGCTCATGAACCATAATGTACTCATTTCCAAGAACGTCACGCAATGTTGTTAGGTCTTCTGAGAAGATCTCGCCGGTCATATAATCGAAAAACTCTTGCGGGGAAACATCCATTGCAATGTAACCGACACGTTTCAAAGCGCTCTTCGCTACCCTTATCTTGGAACTTATTTCATCCAACAAGCCCTGGTCACTCTCTTGATCCAAGCGCGCTCTTTCCAAAACTAGATCTGTTTTTTCCAAGCATTTATCACAATTGCTGGAGGATGTTCTTCTCCACATTCGTCCAGCATCTTGACGGCTTTCTTCCATTTTCTTTTCAGGTTTTCCCTGATGTTCTGATCTTTAATTTTCTCAATTATCTCCAGCGGAAACCAGGCGAGATGATGAGGCATATTCAAGTCAACTATTTCCGTTTCGATTCTTGCGGCGCTAGCGTGTTCGACGATGTTCACTAGTTCCTCTTGGGAGAGATACGGGATATCACCTGCAGTAGAATACTCCTTTCCCAAGGCAAGAAACACGGGTCTTCTCAGGTTGTACATCATTAAGTGTGCCTCTTGCGCCTTGTTCTTGGCAACCGGTGAACTTTCAGCCAAGAAAATTCTTTCTTTGGTCGCTCTGAGCATTTCCTTAACTGTATCCAGGATTGCTTTGTGATCATCGAAACTTCTTATTCCATGAATACAGGCGACCAGGTCAAAACAGGAATAGGGAAAAGGGAGTTTTCGAGCGTCTTCTTGAAGAGGTATGACCCTGGTCTTCAGGCCGCTGGCTTCCAACAATTTCCAGAAATCGTGCCATCTTCCTCTATCCACCGCGACCACCCTGCCATTCTCTCCGACTAAGACCGCAAGAGGGATCGTGGCTATAGCTTGTCCTCCGCAGCCAATCTCTAGCACGTTTGCCCCGGTTGGTATCTCCGCATACGTCAAAACTGTTTGCCTCTCAACCTCTTGCCATTGAAACCAGTCCGAAGGAAGTCTCGGATGAGGCCGATAGGTCCCAATGCGCTTGAGAACCATGGCCAATTCAGGTGGAAGCTCACTCACAGCTTCATCAATCGTTTTCCTCTTTGCCATTCAATCCCATCTTCTTAGATATTGCTTACAGGTAGCATCTCAGGAACTAAACTCTGTGATTCGGAGGCCAAGCTCAATTTCTGAACTCTGAAAGCGATAACTGTCCCTTTTGCGACTGCTGCAATTTCACTGCTTCGGGCTCATCGACGATTTCTTTCTTCGGAACTGTCTTCAACGATTGGGCAAATTTGATGCTGTTCTCCTGCAAAATGCGCACGCGTTCCTTCATGTCCGAAACTGCACGCTCCAAGGCCGTCATGGCGTCACGCAATTTACCAATATCTTTGGTAAGCCTCTCCAGCATGGGTTGGACACTCTCAGGCGCCTCAATTGTAATCACTTTTCCACCAGCCTCTAACGCCTCCTGCAGGCGCAGGATCTTATCGATCAAGGGAGATGGAATGTCACTGGTTTCTTTGATGAGTAGGAGGAATTCTGAGCCGGCTGTTATCGTGCCGCGCAACTGTTCTATGGCCAGACAGCTGTTGGACGATGGTTCGGCCGAATTTTGGAACAAGATTTCCTTGAAATTCGTTATACTCTGAGAGAATACGCTGAATCGCTGTTCAATTTCGACCGCTCTTTCGGGCTTGAGGATTAGCATGAGTTCCTTGCAGTTTTCCGCTAGGTTTTTCAGCCCTGTAACGCTTTGCTCGGCACGTTTCCACAACTCCAGTGGGGCTAACCGCTCGAACAGAACACCGCTGGCTATGTCGGATGCAAGTTGTTGCAATGCTTCTTCGAATGCTTTGGCTGATTTACGGTAGTCTTCACGAAACATTTCATTTCTCTCCCAGTCGTTGCTCCCAACCTTCGATCAGTCCTTTAACCGCTCTTGCGTGGGGGCTGTTCTCGTTCAAGCGGTAGATGCGAATGCGCCCGAATGATTTGTGCAAGATCAAGCCGGCGCTTTCCAGAGTGCCAAGATGCTGATTTGCAGTTGCGTAGTTTAGCCCTGCGCGTCTTGCGATTTCTGAAATGTTCAGCTCTCCGATTTCTACGAGTAGCCGCAGGATCTTGACGCGGCCCTTGGATGAAAATACGTCCTCGACCATCACTGTAAGCCTAGCCCCCTGCTTAACTCCCGTTCCAGTTCCTCTGCAGAGACGTAGGGTAGCCCGATCAGCGTGGTCTTACCACGTAGCCCATCACTGGAAACCTTCGACTCTACAACGTCTGCGGAGGATAGATTGTTCACATACTTCCACAACTGTGTGTGGCGTCTAGGCTTTTCGCCGCACTCTTCGCAAACAATTCGGTAAGCCTCTTCGGCTTCTCCCATAGTAAGATAAGCCTGTGTCGTGTGCTTAAGCCGTCTGGCCAAGCCTAACAGGAATAGTTTTTCATGAAGTCCTAATGAGAGGACGGCATCTTTTTGCACGGTGGGATACACGTTTGAAGACGCGCGTCTGACGCATTCTGGGGGGACTTCATGCAGGTTTGAGGCGTCCGCGTACTTTCCCGCTCGCCACAGCAACTCGATCCCGTATCTGGCATTTCCGCCTTCTTTTTCGGCTAAGTGGGCGATCTGGTCTAAGGTTTCTTCCAGGACCGCTCCGAGCCTAAAGGCTAACGTAACCCTTGTACTCAGAATATCCCTTAGCTGACTCTTGGAGTATTCTTCAAGGAAGATTATGTTTTGTTGAAGCGTACTCCGCGTGCTCTCATCTAGGGCTTTTAGGCATTCGAGGTTTCGAAGGATGCCGATTATCGAAAGCCTCTGAGGTTCTTTAAGCCTGCCCTCATGAATCCGTGTGAGCTTATACAACGCATCTGCACCCTCACTTTTTAGAAGAGCCTCTAATTCATCTAGACCTAGAATAACGCAGACGTTCTGTTCATCCAGCACTTGCAGAAGCATTCCGAGCAGTTCCTCAGAAGAATAGCCGCGCTTGGGAAAGTTCGGATAAAACTCCAGAATCGCCTGCTGCAAGATCATGAAAAGGCTGCCCCTGCGCTCTCGGCAATTCACGTGAACATAGCGAAGGTTGATTCCCTTCTCTTGCGCCGTTTGCATTATCTTCAAGCCGAAAAGTTTCGCTAAGGCGGTCTTTCCAGTCCCGACGTTCCCCACTATCAAGACCCGTTGAGCCATCTTTCCAGGCGATTCGACAGCGAACTGGAAGAATTTCGTGAGAAGATTGAACTGAGATTCTCTATGCGAAAGGCGCGTTGGGATGTAGTTAATGTCGAGTTTGCTCTCATCCGTGAAAACCGTGAAATATGTTGACATTTACTTGCCTCCCATGTTAAGCCTTTGATTATACACTGTCGCTTGATTTATGGCTTTTCGTCTATTTAAAAGAAAAATAATAAAGAAGAAAAGTGAAAACCATGGATCAACGAAACACATTTGGACATAAGTTCAGGCGACGTCTCCCGCACTTCCCAGTTTTGATCAGGGTGTTGGATTTAGGGGTTTGGAGCTGCGTGAGAGGGCAGAAAGGAGGAGAGAGGACCCTAAAACACGAAACTGAGCTCCAAACCTCTTTCATCCAACTTTCGAAAAACTCGGTATGTGTCCGACTCGTGCGAGTTCCATTCTCGAATAAGGAAGGGGAGATGTGTCCTTATTTTTCCCATTTTTCATCATTCCCGAGTCGACACGCACTAATCCTACAGGGGTCATCTACGTTTAAGTCTGTGTGACTGTACCGTCACAGTAACAGCTAAGTGCCGACTGAGAAACATTGCATCAGAAATATAGAAACACATTTTGACATCGAGTCTGGAGACATCTCCCGATATGTCTAGTTATTTCCGACAATTTTGGTATCTCCGATATACTCCTATACTGAAAGACGCTCAAAAAGCGTGTGTGGATTCCGTAGAACATGAAGACAAAAGAGTGACCTATCGCCTTCGTCTTCCGAAAGAATAAAGTTCCCCTGAGTCGTTGTCTATTGACATCTCGTAATTTAGTTTTCTACCATGAACAGTTCTTATGAGTTTGATATCCCATAATTCAGCATTATCGTCAAAGTCGAACCTATCTATAGAAAACTCTTGAGAACCTAATGTTCCATAAAGCACTCTAAGGTATCGATTAACGATATCAACAAGTCTGTCTATGTGGTCTACCGAGTGTAGACTCTCAACGCTGTGAACTTTGAAACGCAAAATTCTAAGTCCTCTCATATGAAATGAGATGATAGTTAGAATCTACCACGATAGTGAAACTGACGGTTTTCACTTGAAACAGAGTCCCACCATCGAATGTTCCTTTGACTTCGATTTGACTTGCTGTCTTCTTTATGCTTTTTAGAACCACATCTGAAACATTAAACAAGCCGTGAGTTGACTCCAAAAAGTTGGTTATGAAATCTTTTAATCTTCTTCCCTCTTCTGGAGCAATTCCCATGTCTAAATCGCCTAGCCTAGTTATGTTACGTTTAGTTCAAAGTCTATTTGACAGAGTATTCGTAGAAAGAAACTTTAACGAAAAAGGTTTGAGTGCAGAGGACCGCAACCTATTTCAAACTCCTAGAAAATCAGAATCGTGGATTATGAGTCAGAGGAGAGTTTAGGGTGAATACTACAGATTTCGAGCAGGTAATAGTGTTGCTTATTCTAGGTGTAGCCCTAGCCATACTCTCCTACTTGATAACCGAACCTAGACAACGACCAGAAGAAGGTAGATTGAATAAATACCAGTTCTATCATGGCGTAATCGCCTTTGTGGTTCTAGGTGCTGAAATATGGGTCAATTTTTTTCTTCCAATAAATATCGGCGTCACGTATATCCCAACATTAATTAATGGAATAACTGCCTCGCTTAGTGTCATAGTGGGCTTCTCTGGCGTAGTCATTGGCTTTATGTTCCGTGAAGCCAATGACCGTGACAGAACGTACTTTATTGTATTAATGGTTATTTTGGTTCTTCCACTTACAATGCTTTGGACAACGTATGCTTTCTTAACTATGAATATTCTAGGCTTTGCTGTGAGGTGGGCTTTGAGTGCCTTAATCGTTGTTCTTTATGTATTCTTTGTCGTCATTATACACACGGTCAGAGTAATGGAGTCGCAAGCACGAGCCAACGTCTCTCCACGCAATCCCACGTTGGCGAACTAAGCGATATCGTGGTCACCTATCACTCATTCGCTTTGCATACATTGTTTAAAATGTCTATCCATTGTTTTCGAATTTCTCTGAATTGTGCGGCACCTTTTTCTGGCGCTTCTGCATTAGTTGCGGTTTTCAGCGTTTCAGAAAAGACTATCGCGGAATCCAACAACTCAATTTTGTGCAATATGGTTGCTATGATTTCGAACTTCTTTTTCTTTCCTTTGAAAACAAGAGTAAGCGAATTTTTTATTATGTTGGTTTCCATTTTTGCCTCGCTTGATGAGATTCTTTTCCCTAACTCTTTTGAATATTTAAATCGCGCATCTTCATTTAAACAAATCCTTTCTCTTCTTCGTACTTCCATCGTGTAATCTCGTGTTCTGGTATGCTTACCAATTGACCAAAAATCTTGAAAATAGCATTACTTGCTTTAATGTCGGAGTCTCTTTCACCGTAGCCTATGATGTGATACATCTCGTGAAGGAAAAAGAAAGTGGTTATGACCATAATATCAGAATTAGTCATTCCTTTGGATTTCCACTCTAAGAGACTTCTGACATACTCACTCTGAAAAACCATAATTGTCTTCGTATGGTCTGAAACCATCCCTTTCAACACTTGCTCCTTTGGGGTACCTTCGTACTTCTTGAGCACTTTTTCAAACAGTTTCTTGTCTCTAATCTTGTATCTGAAAGTGCACATGATGGGAGAATATGGAGAAGGAACCGACACTGTGGCTCTTGACATCAAGTCTGGGTATTCAGAATCAAGTATGTAGTTATAGTCAGATGTGTCTATTTTCTCTATTTCTGAAAAAACCCTTTTCGCGACCTCAAAATCGAAAGATAATCCATCGTCAGCACCCTTCGACTTCAAAGATTGTTCAGCGTCTTCGAATATTTTCGTGCGTAATACTAAATCAGTTTCCTTTTTCTTGCCATGTTTTTCAAAGTGCTCGCCAAAAATCTCTACCTTAATAGGTTCTTCACAGAATGGACAGATTTTATAGTTTGTCATTTTCGACCCTTTCTTTCGTAGTTTTGATTTAGTATGACTGTTCCACTCTCATTCTGACCCTTTGAACTTGTTTCTTAAGGTTCCCGTCAACAGGTAACGCACGATAACCAAAAAGGAAAAATGTATCGCGAGTGCTTTCTATTTCTGGGGCTAATTTATTGAATTTGACGACGCGCATGCTTTTCGGTGTTGTGGTTGTTGTGTTTCTTATGGTTATCGCTTTTGTGGGAAATCCAGTTTTATTCGGTGCTTGCAAGAGTAGTTACTCTGCGGCGTCATCACCTTTGGCAGATCCATCGACGGGTTCTCCTTCATCTAGTTCCAAGCAGTTTTCAACCGTCCCAACAAACGCTCCAAGTGTGCTCAGCAAGGCAACGTTGCTTGGACCCGTTTCGCCAAACCAGCAGATGAGCCTTCAGTTAGTGCTTCCACTCAGTGACGGCGTTGGTCTCCAATCGTTCTTGAGCGAAGTGTATAGTCCTTCTTCCTCGCTCTATCATCATTTCCTGACTCCGTCCCAGTTTTACGAGTTCTACGGGCCCAACCAGAACGAAGTGGTGGCTCTTGTGGCTTACATGCAGTCGAATGGATTGCAGGTTCAGCTCAGTGCGACGAATCCGAGCGTGATTGAAGTGAAGGGAACAGTGTCGAATATAGAGGACGCCTTAAAGGTGCAGATCGATTCATTCAGCTGGAACGGTCAAGTCTTCTATTCAGCCACATCCGCAGCGCAGCTTCCATCGGCGTTTTCGAACATCCAAATGATCTACGGACTTGAAAACCTCTCTCAAGCCACAAGCATAGGGGCAGTCCCGCTTTACCGCACGCTCGGCACCGTCAATCCGGGACAGACTCCGAGCAACTTTTCGTTCTACTATTCGCCTTCAGAAATCAGCCAAATGTACAATGTAACAGGGTTGCACGATGCTGGATACAACGGGACCGGCGTTTCAATCGCGATCGTCGATGCATACGGGGATCCGTACATTCAGCAGGAACTTCAGAACTTCAGCACCGAGTTCGGGCTTCCGCTATCAAGCGGAACCTTGCACATAATTCCCGTCGGGCCGTACAACGCCACGAACGGAATAACCACCGGATGGAACGTGGAGATAGCACTCGATGTGGAGTGGGCGCACGCTATGGCTCCTAACGCCACGATAAACCTCTACGCAGCATCGAACAGCGGGAGTCAACTGTTTCAAGCTGTCGATGACGCGACCCTTGGATACAACGGAACAGTTAATGGGGTTACCCACAACGACATCATTTCTATGAGTTGGGCTACGCCAGAAAATGATATCGACTCCTCGACTCCGGTGGATCCCATTCTCGGTCTCAATTATCCCTGGCTAGATCAGGTGTTCCAGATGGATGCGGCACTAGGAATAACCGCGTTCGCAAGCAGCGGTGACTGGGGAGCATACGAACAGACTTTTGGTCAAACCTCACCCTATGGAGGCGCCAGCTATCCGTCAACCGATCCCTACATCACATCCGTAGGCGGCACCTCATTGTACATGAACACCACATCGGGATACTACCAATTTCCCTACGCAAACGCTACAGGAACATACGGGAACGAAACCGCTTGGAGCTGGAACAACTATTATGGATGGGGAACGGGCGGGGGCTGGAGCACGCTCTTCGGTCGGCCGTCTTGGCAAACTGGTCCCGGCGTCGTGAACAATGGAGAGAGAGGAAATCCAGATGTGGCCTGGGACGCCGACCCTCAAACAGGAGTTCTAGTTTCCATATACTCAGCCGGCGCTTACGAATATTATATCATCGGGGGCACGAGCGTTGGCTCTCCCTCTTGGGCTGGGTCGATGGCGCTGATAGATCAGAAAGCCGGAAGCCCATTAGGGTTTATCGATCCTACTATGTACTCGATATTGAACAATCCAGCAGAGTATGCGAAGACTTTCCACGACATCATGGTCGGAGATAACGATCCCGACACCGCGACCAAGGGCTGGAACCCACTCACAGGCGTCGGCTCACCTAACGTAGGAGAGCTATCCGACTACTTGGCGCCAACTGGTCAACTTCCAGTCGCGGTGACCAATGACTTCTCGGACGCGCTCGGCCAAGCTTACGCGTATGGGCAGACCGTGCACTTGACCGCAATCGTTGCCAATAATAAAAGTATAAGCGGACCTGTGACCGCGACTATAACGTCTAGCACTGGGATCACAATCGCCTCGGGCATTGAGATGGCTTATAGTGCTTCGGCGGCTGAGTGGCTAGGAAGCTACGTGATCAAACCAACAGATCCTTGTGGAGAATGGTCCGTAACAGTCACTGCTGCTAATGGCTCGTCTTTTGGAGAAGGCTTTACAACTCTTGCCGTGGGAGACGGGGTGACTATCGTGAACCCACCATTTACTTCGGGAGAACTCTACCAAGCAGGGAATACGATAGACATCGAGTCTTACGTGGTTGATACGGGCGGTAATTACGTTGTTCAAGGCACGTACAATGCCATTCTCTACTTGGCAACTAACCAGACCACTGGGAACGAATTAGGAAAGGTCGAAGGAAAGGCGGCACTCAGCTACAATCGGTTTGAGCGGATGTGGGATGGAGCCTTCACAATTCCAAAGGGTGCAGATCCGGGCGCTTGGATAATGGTCGTGAACGGAACTGACCATAACGGGAACAAGGGAAGCGCGTACACGTGGATAAACGTGGGCCTCTATGTGTTACCGTTCACCGATTCGCCTACATATGTTCTGGGCGACAAGATTACGCTATACGCATATCCCTACTATGAAAACCAGTCACTAGTAAAAACAGGCACGTTCACGGCTGTGATCTACGACGGCTCAGTTTTCGTGGCAAAAATTCCGCTGACGTTATCGGCTACTGGCACGCTATGGAATGGAGCGTTCACGACGTCCTTTGGCGACCCCTCGGGCTTTTATAAGATAACTGTTAACGGGACTGATGGGAAGGGCAATTTCGGAAGCTTCGCCACCGTTGTCAGAGTGGCTCAATACCGTTTGAGTGTTCAGGCTAGCGTCTCGAACGCTGTGGTGCCCGTTGAAAATGGCAACGAATCTTCGGCCTTGGCAAAAGTAACATACCCCGATGGCAGGCTTATGACTGTTGGCAGCGTTTTTGGTTCTATCTACACGAATTCTGGCGAGCAAGTCAATTGGTTCCCGATGACCTACAACTCGAAAGCAGGCGGTTTCGTTGCGGCCAACTTATTTCATGCGTTGAACGCCACAGTAACGCCGATCGGAAACTACACAGTCGACATCGAGGCCTATGACCCCTCAGGAAACTACGGCAATGCAACTACATCCTTCTCTGTGGCGCCCCCTTACGATGTCATCTTCGTTGAGTCTGGCTTATCACAGAATACTCAGTGGTCGGCTACCTTCAACGGTCAGACTCAGAATTCCACTTCGAACTCGATAATGTTCGCAGCTGTAAACGGTTCCTATTCCTTCTCCATCAGTGCCCCGCTTGACTATGCGGCTTCACCATCATCTGGCAGCATAATCGTCCACGGAGCGAACGTAACAGAGCAAGTTACTTTCATTCCCATATCTGTTAAAGTTAGCAAAGTCAAATTCATCGAAGGCGAAACGGTCAACGTAAACGTTACTCTAAGAAACGAAGGCACTCACGCGACAACGTTCAACATCACACTGTACGGAGACCAAAACGGCCAATCATGGTCGATGTACACATTTACGAACGTGACTCTGGCCCCAAACAGCACGGTGACGCTGACTTTGAATGGCTTGGGGTTTGGCACGGGCTTCTACACGATCATCGCCGATGCTCATCAAGTCGGGAACATGACATATACTTCTACGTCTCCAACCATTCTTGTTGCGCCCATCGCTCTTTTCCGCCCCTGGAGTTGGCATCGCTCGATACTCGCTTAATAAGGTAAATAATAGTGCCAAGGAAAGCTGAAGAACTTCAGTGCAGCAGGCAGCCCTTTTGTAGGGCCGGACATCTTGAGTGACTTGACAAATGTGACTATGCTCCTCGTTCAGACAGAGAACTCTTCGGATTGAAACTCTTGGCTTTTGGAATACTTGTCTTCAGTTTTTTCATCTTGTTCGTCGGAGTCTCTCTTATTGGTGATTTCTTGTCTGTGCTACCTTGGGTACAGCAACAGTACAGTTTAGCAAGGCTTACTTTTTCTACCTTTCTTATCGTTCTATCCTTGGTACTCATGGTCAAGGGTGCATATTTGATTTTCAAGTTCCAAAGACGGTCAGGAATAATTATCTACGAAGGTAAGATTCCATAGCGCGCACTGTGCCAAGCCCAGCTTTAATCGTTTTTCTCTTTCTGAAAAGGCTTATAGCAGAACCAAAAGAACTAATCAGACCAATCCTAGTCTATTCTTCTTCTTTGCGCATAATCGAAAGTCCAACTCTCAACAGTATGTACGCTATCACGACCACTATTAGGAACATACCTAGCTGTAAAAGAATTCCGTAGAGAGTATTGTAATTAGAATTTACCGCATACGTACCTGTGACATTAAGACTCAAAGGTTTGACTGCTCCAGTGGACAGTTGGAGTGAGGTTACAGCGATATACAATAGCATAATTAGCCCTATTACCATGAAAATCAGTCCAAAAATTGTTCTAAGATTCAATTCCACAGTAGTCTTTGACATTTACCCACCAATTAAATCGCTTTATGCCAAACTTTTCTTAAATCTTTTGACTAGCGCGCGCGAAAACGTTTGTCGAAAGTCTTAAGTAGCTTTTCTCTCAAAGACTCCTTTTTCAAGGTGAACGGTGGAATGGCAAGCAAAAGCCCGCTAGATGAATGGCGTTTCCTCACTGGCACATGGAAAGGGAAAACCATGCCTGGGCAATTTGGAACAAAGGGCGCGATAGAGGGAACAGTAGTCTTCGAGTGTTATCCAAGCAGCTTATTCATTATGGCCAAAGAAGAAAACCAGTGTGGCGGCGAATTGGTCAACAGAAACATTAGCATATTGTTCTACGACAATGCTGAAGGGAAATTTAAGCGCAAAACATTCTTCTCCTACGGCTTTGTGAACAACGAAGTCGAATTCTCGAGATCGAGCAAGGAGATAAAATTCGACATAAAAATGGAGCCTGTCGCCAAACAGTATGAAGGTGTAAGGCAACGATCTTACATCAGAAAAATATCTAACACAAGAATAGCTACCGGATTGGAAATGGCCAAGGGTAAAGAAGAGT
>Ga0187784_10003784_pt1 | contig 12241 bp, 11 predicted proteins | sample 1015_SJ02_MP15_2_FD_132964 | JGI IMG/M metagenome (GOLD analysis project Ga0187784, IMG submission 132964) | Tropical peat soil microbial communities from peatlands in Department of Meta, Colombia - 1015_SJ02_MP15_20_MG | ecosystem: Environmental > Terrestrial > Soil > Wetlands > Peat | place... | reverse complement strand
GCTGCGAGCTTCGCTGTCCTGATGTCGGCGAATGCCGCGGCCGTGGCTGCGATTGCTCGTAACGCGGCGATTGGCGCTTGAGTGCCCGCAGCACCGTCGGCACCGGCAGCATCGGCATGAGCGCGCATGCCCCACGCGGCCGCGCCGTGCCACGCGGCCGGCCCCGAATGCACGCACCGCGAGTGTTGATTAACGCGGCGTAAATGGATGTCCGGTAGCAACAGGGTAGGGAGGCATCGACCAAGCACGAGGCACAATGCTGCGTGTGCTCAACCACTTTACGTCGAGGGCGGGCGACCGGGCGGTCGGCCACGCGAACGATTTGCTGGCGCTGACGCTCAACAACATGACCCAGGGGGTGGCCATGTTCGAGGTCGGCGGCCGCCTCGTCGTTTGCAATACGCAATATCTGGCGATGTACGGGCTCTCCTCCGACATCGTAAAGCCCGGCGCGCTGCTCATCGACGTTATCCGTAACCGCGTAAAGAGCGGCAGCTTGCAGCGTGATCCGGCACAGTACTGCGCCGACACGCTCAACGCCATGGCCGCCGGCAAGACCATGCGCTACGTCAGCGAGACTCCGGACGGCCGCGCCGTTTCGGTGGTCAATCGAGCGATCCCCGGCTCCGTCTATTGGGTCGGAACCCACGACGACATCACCGAGCGCCTGTTGGCGGAACGCAAGAGCGCGGCGCTGAGCGAGAAGGAAGCGCGCCGCGCCGTCGTCGAGGAAGCGATCGCCTCCTTCCGCGAAAGCGTCGAGGGCGTTTTGCAGACGGTCGCCGACAGCGTCGCGGCGATGAAATCGACGGCGACCGTGCTCGCGGCGACGTCGAGCGAGACCACCGCGCAAACCGCCGGCGCCGTGGCGGCGTCGAGCGAAGCCTTCGGCAGCGTCGACACGGCCGCCGCCGCGGCCGACGCACTGGGAACGTCGATCGCCGAGATCAACCGGCAGCTGCTGCGCGCCGCCGAGGTGGTGCGCGGCGTCGCCGCCGACGCGCAATCGACCAACCACGACATCGCCGGCCTGGCGGAAGCCGCGCAAAAGATCGACGACGTCGTCAAGCTCATTCAGGGCGTGGCCGGACAGACCAATTTGCTGGCGCTCAACGCCACCATCGAGGCGGCGCGTGCCGGCGCGGCCGGCAAGGGCTTTGCCGTCGTCGCCGCCGAAGTCAAGGCGCTCGCCGTGCAGACCGCCAAGGCGACCGACGACATCGCCGCCCAGATCGCGGCGGTGCAGTCTTCCACCCAAAGCGCCGTCGGCGCCATCGGCAACATCGCCGACCGCATGCAGGAAATCCGGCAATTCACCGCGGCGATCGCGACGTCGATCGAACAGCAGAATACGGCGACGCGCGACATCTCCGTCAACGTCGCGGCGGCGGCGGCAGGAACGAAATCGGTCGTCTCGGTGTTGCAGGGCGTCTCCGGCGCCATCGCCGACATGCAAGCATCGGCGGATACCGTCCTGACCGCGTCGATCGCCGTCGAGAAAGCCGCCGTTTCGCTGCGCGGCAGCGTCGACGGTTTCCTACGCAAGGTCGCGAGCTGAAAGTCCGTTTTTCAGATCAGCAAGACGCACCCGCGCTTATCATCGTGGAAAGATCAGGCAGGTGGTCGTGCCGTGGGCGAGCAGCCGCCCGTTGCCGTCGGTGATGCGGCCTTCGGCGGTGCCGACGCGGCGGCCGCGGCTCATCACGACGCCTTCCGCCGTAATCGGGCCCGTCTCGGGGGTCATGGGTCGCAGAAGTGAAATCTTGAATTCGAGCGTCGTCTGGCCGACGCCTTTGTCGAGCGTCGACAGAATAGCCAGTCCCATGCAGCTATCGAGCAGCGTCGCGGCGAAACCGCCGTGCACGGTGCCGGCCGGATTGAGGTGGGTATCGTTGGGTTGCGCAGCGACGACGACGCGCCCGTTCGCCGCCTCGATCACATCATAGCCCAAGGTTTGCGCGATCGTATTCAGCGGCAGCGTCCCTTCGACGAGCCCTCGGACGAATTCAAGCCCGCTCATCTCCTTCTGCCGATCGTCGGCAACAGTCCCATAAGTCTTGCCGGCGACACGGCTGCGCATGGCTTTCTCCCGGTTGGACAATGATGCGAAACGTCAGCGTACCGGCTGCGTTGCAGCGGCGCTCGCCGAATTCGGACATCATCCCCGGAATCGGGTTTCGTCCCGCTCGTGCTCGCGGCTAAGCTTCATCCGATGATGCTCGACTTTGCCGAGTGCGATCGGGCGCGTTTGGCGCGCGACCCGAGCTATGACGGGCGGTTCTTCACCGCGGTCCGCACGACGGGCATCTATTGCCGGCCCGTGTGCCCGGCGCGGCAACCCCGATCCGCAAACGTCTGCTACTTTCCTTCCGCCGCCGCGGCCGAACGGGCAGGCTTTCGGCCCTGTCTTCGTTGCCGGCCGGAAACCACGCCGTTCTCTCCGGTCTGGAAAGGCACGCGTGCGACCGTCGATCGCGCCTTGCGGCTCATCGTCGAGGAGGGCGCGCTCGACGCGGAGCACGCGCGCGTCGAGGACTTGGCCGAGCGGCTGGGCGTCGGCGCGCGCCAACTGTCGCGACTGTTCGCGCGCCACCTGCGTGCGAGCCCCGTCGAGGTCGCCAACACCGCGCGTGTTCAACGCGCCAAACGCCTGCTCGACGACACCGAGCTGCCGATGACCGAACTGGCCACCCGCGCGGGCTTTCGCAGCCTTCGCCGATTCAACGCCGTCTTCCGCGAGGTTTACCGCAGATCGCCGAGCGAGGTCCGGCGATCGGCCAGGGCGCAGGGGCGCGGCCCGCGCCGGCAAAATTCGCAGCAAGCGATGAGCGAAACTACTGCGCCGCAGCCGTGGGGCCGGCGGTCGCGGTCGCGAGCACGATGACTTTGGCACCGACGGGCGTGCGGTTGTAGAGGTCGGTGACGTCTTCGTTGGTCATGCGGATGCAGCCGGCGGAGACGTTATGCCCGATGGTCCACGGTTCGTTGGTGCCGTGAATCCGGTACAGCGTGTCCTTGTTGCCCTGCCACAGATACAGCGCGCGGGCGCCGATCGGATTGTCGGGGCCGCCCGGCATTCCGAGCCCGCTTTGCAGTTGCGTCATGTGTTCCTTCAGTTCCGGTTTGCGCTGCAGCATTTCCGCCGGCGGGTACCAGTCCGGCCATTCCTGCTTGGTATGAACGGTGGCGGCGCCGGCCCAGCCGAATCCTTCGCCGCCGACGCCGACCCCGTAGCGGATCGCTTGGTCGCCCGGTTGCACCAGATAAAGAAAGTGGCTGCCAGGATCGATGACGATGGTGCCGGGTGGCTCGGGCGATGGATACGTCACAACTTTGCGCGCGAAAGCCGGATCGACCTCCTTCGGCTCCTCCGAAGTGGTGACGCAGCCGCCAAGACCGACGGCAAGGCCGGTCAAAACAGCCGCGGTTAGGACGCAAGGAATGTAAGGGCGCGGGCCTTTCGACGTCATCGGCACAATCCCGTCACATCGTTGTGGCGATCGACGGTCGAAGATTAGCGCAAAACCCTGAATTTTGGTTGCCGCCTGCGTCCGGTAACGGTGACACCATACCTGATGGCCATTGCGTTACGGATGTTTAACCGGCGTTGCCAAGAGATTGCTCAAGAGGCTACCGCAAGCGGTCTCTCTCTTCTCGGCGTTTCGCCGCTGGAGTATTCTGACTTTCACGTTCGGCCGACGCTGGTTGTTTGAGCGGGAGCTCGTCATGGACCGACCGCGCGTGGCGGCACTTGCGGCGCTGGTTGTGGCGGCGGGGTCCGTGGGCGCCGCCGTTGCCGCGCAGGCGGGGCCTTGCACGGCGCAGATTGCCGAACTCCAGCGTCGCGTCAGCCGCATAACCCCCGGACCGGCGAGCGGACCGTCGGCACCGCAATCGATCGGCGCGCAGCTTCATCATCAGCCGACGCCGCAGACGGTCGAGAGCGCCGAAGGAAAAGCGCGCGCCGCAGCCGACGCCGCGCTCGATCGCGCGCGCAAGGCGGACGCCGCCGGTGACGCCAACGCCTGCGCCAAGGCGCTCGAGGAAGCCAAGCTGCTCTACGGATTGCAGTAGATCGCCATCGCAGCAAAGCTCTTCGCCGCGACGGACGGCTCTAATAGGCCTGTTCGGTGTAAATCGGATCGACCGAACCCGCCCACGATCCGCGGAATTTCTCCAGCAGCAGCAGCGCCGGCGTAGTGCCGCGGGCGAGACGGTCTTCCAACACCTCGAGGTAGCGCGTTTCATTCTGCCCGCTGACGTCGAGGCGATTGCGGCGCGTCAAGCCGGCGCGTGCGAGTTTGACGACGTCGTCGGCGATTTCCAATACGGTGCGGCCGCGGACCGTGGCGGCAAGGCCCAATTTCGGCACGTCGTCGCGGAGCTTCTGGCGCTCCTCGGCGGTCCAGTGCTTGACCAGATCCCAGGCGGCGTCGAGGCTGACGTCGTCGTAAAAAAGCCCGACCCAGAGCGCCGGCAGCGCCAACAAATTCTGTATCGGTCCCGAGTCGGCGCCGCGCATTTCCAGATAACGCTTGAGCCGCACTTCCGGAAAAATCGTGCTGAGATGGTTCGACCAATCGGAGATCGTCGCGTAGGCGCCCGGCATGCCGGGAAGCTTGCCCGCCAGCAGGTCGCGGAACGATTGGCCGGCGACGTCGACGTACTCCTCGCCATGCTTGACGAAATACATCGGCACGTCGAGCGCGTAGTCGACCCAGCGCTCGAAGCCCATCCCGCGCTCAAACACCCAGGGCAGCATGCCGGTGCGGTTCTTGTCGGTGTCGCGCCAGATTTCCGCGCGGTAGGAGAGATAGCCGTTGGGCTGACCGTCGGTGAACGGCGAGTTGGCGAACAAAGCCGTCGCCACCGGCTGCAGCGCGATCGACACGCGCAGCTTCTTGACCATGTCGGCTTCCGAGGAGAAGTCGAGATTGGTCTGCACCGTGCAGGTGCGGTACATCATGTCGAGGCCGAGCCTGCCGACCTTCGGCATGTAGGCGGTCATGATCTTGTAGCGGCCTTTCGGCATCTTCGGCATCTCGGCGCGGGTCCAGCTCGGCGTCATGCCGATGCCGAGAAATCCGATGCGTAACGGTTGCGCGACCTCGCGCACCTGCGCGAGATGCGCCATCAGCTCGCTTGAAGTCTGGTGCACCGTGTCGAGCTGCGCGCCGGACAATTCGAACTGGCCGCCCGGCTCGAGCGAGATGGCGCCGCCGCCGGTTACGTCGAACAGGCCGATGATGTTCCCGCCATCGACGATCGGCTGCCAGCCGAGCAGATGCTGCATGCCTTCGAGCAGCGCGCGGATGCCGCGGCGTCCTTCGTAAGGCACCGGATGGTGTCCCTCGAGCGAGAAGGCGAACTTTTCGTGCTCGGTACCGATGCGGAATTGCGACTTCGGCTTGACGCCCTGCGCGAGCCAATCCACGAGCTCGTCGCGCCGCTCGATCGGCGTCAGGTCGACTTGGTCGCGCGCCATGGGTTCCCGGAATGAGTGGCCGTAACTACGCGGCGACGATCGTCACGCGGCCTTGCGCTTTTCCGGCGGGAAACGCTGATAGAAGCTGTCGCCCTTTTTCGCCATGTCGCGCAAAAGCTTGCACGGTTTGAAGCGATCGCCGTATTTCTTCGCCAATCTGTTGCAGAGATCGACGAAGGCTTTGGCGCCCATGCCATCGATATAGGAGATGGTGCCGCCAGTGAACGGTGCAAAGCCGAAACCGAGGATCGAGCCGACATCGGCTTCGCGCACGTCGGTGACCACGCCTTCTTCGATGCAACGGGCGGTTTCGAGCGCCTGGATTGCCAACAGCCGCGCTTTCAGCTCGTCGATATCGATCGTGTCAGGATCGAGCTTGGTCGGCTGCAAATCGGCGAGGCCGGGCCACAGCCGCTTCGGCCCGCTCTGCGGATAATCGTAGAAGCCCTTGCCGTTCTTGCGGCCGTAGCGGCCGCGCTTTTCCACCATCTCCTGCAGCAGCGTCTTCTGCCGCGCGTCGATCTGGTCGGGTCCGAGATCGACCTCGGTCGCCTTGAGGATCTTCCAGGCGAGGTCGACGGCGACCTCGTCGGTGAGCGAGAGCGGACCGACCGGCATGCCGGCCATGCGCCCCACATTCTCGATCATCGCTGCGGGCACGCCATCGGTCAGCATCAGGTGGCCCTCGCGGAGATAGGTGCCGACTACGCGCGAGGTGTAGAAGCCGCGCGAATCGTTGACCACGATCGGGGTCTTGCGGATTGCGCGCACATAGTCGAGGGCGACGGCGAGCGCCGCGTCGCCGGTCTTTTTGCCCAAGATTACCTCGACCAGCATCATGCGATCGACCGGCGAGAAGAAGTGGATGCCGATGAAGCGCGGCGTATCCTTGAACGTCGCCGCGAGCGAGGTGATCGGCAGGGTCGACGTGTTGGAGCCGAAGATCGTCTGGCTGCCGATTGCGGCTTGCGCCTTCGCGATCACCTCCTCCTTGACCTTGCGGTCCTCGAACACCGCTTCGATGATGAGATCGCAATCCTTTAACGCCGTGTAATCCGGCGTCGCGGTGATGTGCGCGAGCAGGGCATCGCGATCGGCGGCGATGGCGCGGCCGCGGTTGATCTGATCGGTGATCAGCTTCTGCGAATGGGCCTTGCCCTTGTCGGCTGTTTCCTGGTCGCGGTCGATCAGGATGACGTCGATGCCGGCCTGCGCGCTGACATAGGCGACGCCGGCGCCCATGAAGCCGGCGCCGAGCACGCCGATTTTCTTCACCGCTTTCGCCGGCACTGCGGCCGGGCGGCGGGCACCTTTGTTGAGCTCCTGCATGGAGACGAACAGAGAGCGGATCATCGCCGCCGCTTCCGGCGAGCGCAGGATTTTCGCGAAGTAGCGCGACTCGACGCGCAGCGCCTGATCCATCGGCAATTGCAGACCTTCATAGACGACCTGCATGACGGCGCGCGCGGCGGGATAATTGTCGTAGGTCTCGCGCCGATAGAGCGCATTCGCCGGCGGGAATACCATCATGCCGGCCTTCGAATAGACTTGGCCGCCGGGCAGCTTGAAGCCCTCGATATCCCACGGCGCCTTCGCCTTGCCGCCGGCCTTGATCCAGTCCTTGGCGGCGCGCACGAGGTCGCCGGGCGGCACCACCGCGTCGACAAGCTTCATCGCCTTGGCGCGGTTGAGCCGCAGCTGGTCGCCCTTGAGCAGGAATTGCAGCGCGTCCGCCGGCTGCAACATGCGCGCGATCCGCTGCGTACCGCCGCCGCCGGGGAACAGGCCGACTTTGATTTCCGGCAGGCCGAGCCGCGTCTTGTCGTTCTCGGCGGCGACGCGATGATGGCACGCCAGCGCCAGCTCGAAACCGCCGCCCATCGCCGTGCCGTTGATCGCCGCCACCCAGGGCTTGCCGCAGGTTTCCATGCGGCGGGCGATTTGCGACAGCTTGCGGGTCTCCTCGAACCAGCGCTTGGTCGCCACCTCCTCGCCCAGCGATTTGCTCAGGTCAACGAAGGTGCGGCTCAAATTCTCCAGCATGGTGAGGTCGGCGCCGCCGCAGAACGTGTCCTTGCCGGACGTCAGCACCGCGCCTTTGATCGCCGCCTCGTCGGCGACGCGTTCGGCAATGACCGCGAGCTCCTCCATCGTCTTGCCGTCGATGAGGTTCATCGATTGCCCGGGCATGTTCCAGGTGACGAGCGCAATGCCGTCAGCATCGACATCGAATGTGAAGTTTTGGAAGCTCATACGCATCTCCCGTCGTATCTTTTTGTTTTCCCTCGGCCCGGCAGGGGAGGGAGAATCACCTTGGCTTCGGATAAGGCTCGCCGTTCTTGTGCATGAAGCGCGCGCCTTTTTCGTCGCGGATCACCAGCAGGTCGTCATCGGGGTACTCGGCGCGCTCATGCTGGTAGCGCGTGCCGATTTCGAGATAGACCGCGTCGCGGCTCGACTTGTTGACCAAGTGGTGCCCGTTGCGGACGCCGGCTTTGAAGCCGGCGGCATCGCCCGCCTTGAGCACGGTTTCGCCGTCGTCCTCGATCAGCACCACCGCGCCTTCGAGGATATAGACGAGCTCGTCTTCCCTTTCGTGCCAGTGCCGCAGCGCCGACGCGGCGCCCGGCTTGAGCGTCGTCAGATTGACGCCGAACTGATCGAGACCAGCGGCGATGCCGAGCCGCCTGCGTTCGCGACCGACGACCACGCGGTCGAACGGCGGCGGATACTGCGTGCGGGTATCCACCGGCAGCTTGGCGATGTCGATCTTGGGCACGGCGCGCACGCTCCCTCTTTCACCCTTCCCGGCGTGTGCAAAGAGGAAATTACACCCGTTCGATGATCGTGGCGGTTCCCATGCCGGCGCCGATGCAGAGCGTGACCAGCGCCGTCGAAAGGTTGCGCCGCTCCAGCTCGTCGAGCACGGTGCCGAGGATCATCGCGCCGGTAGCGCCCAGCGGATGGCCGAGCGCGATGGCGCCGCCGTTGACATTGACCTTGGCCGGATCGAGGTCGAGGCCTTGCATGTAGCGCAGCACCACGGAGGCGAACGCCTCATTGATCTCGAACAGATCGATATCGGCGAGCGTCATGCCGGACCGTTTGAGCACCTTCTTGGTGACGTCGATCGGGCCCGTGAGCATGATCGCCGGCTCGGAACCGATGTTGGCGAAGGCGCGCACCCGCGCCCGCGGCTTGAGGCCGGCGCGCTTGCCGGCGCGGCTGTTGCCGAGCAGCACGGCCGCGGCGCCGTCGACGATGCCGGAGGAGTTGCCGGCATGATGAACGTGCTTGATCGCCTCGACCTCCGGATACCGCTGAACGGCGACTGCATCGAAACCGCCCATCTCGCCCATCTGGTCGAACGAGGGCTTGAGCGAAGCCAGCGACTGCATGGTCGTGTCCGGCCGCATGTGCTCGTCCTTGTCGAGGATGGCGAGGCCGTTGACGTCCTTCACCGCCATGACGGAGCGGCTGAAGCGGCCTTCGTTCCAGGCGGTGGCGGCGCGCTTCTGGCTCTCCAGCGCGTAAGCGTCCACATCGTCGCGCGAGAACCCGTATTTTGTGGCGATGAGATCGGCGGAGATGCCTTGCGGCACGAAATAATGCGCGACCGCGATCGTCGGATCGACGGCCCAGGCGCCGCCGGCGGCGCCGATGCCGACGCGGCTCATCGATTCGACGCCGCCGCCGATCGCCATATCCTGTTGTCCGGACATGATCTGTGCGGCGGCGAAATTGATCGCGTCGAGGCCGGAGGCGCAGAAACGGTTGATCTGCACGCCCGGCACGCCATCGCCATAGCCGGCGACGAGCGCGGCGGTGCGGGCGATGTCGGCGGCGGCCTCGCCGACCGGATCGACCACGCCCATCACGACGTCATCGACCAGGGTGGGGTCGAGCCCGTTGCGGCTCTTGATGGCGCCGAGCGCTTGGCTCGCGAGATTGAGTGCGGTTACTTCATGCAGCGAGCCGTCTACCTTGCCGCGGCCGCGGGGCGTGCGCACATGGTCGTAGATGAAAGCGTCAGGCATGGTGTCTCCTCGCCATGGTGAGCCTCTCCCGAACGGGTGAGGTGGCCGGGCGGCCGGTGACCGCGAGCTGGGATTTGAGGCTCTTGGTCCGTGAGAAGTGAACCCCTCATATAATCCAAGTTCCGCGGAATTGCAGCCCGCTAATCGCCGTCATTGCGCGGCGCGCAACGCTGCTCGGCGCGGCGTGCCGAGGCCGACCTGGGATCGGTGCATGCCCGGGTTGCCAGGCGTGTTGCGTTCTCGCCATGCCGCCCGACTAAAAAGCCTCCGCCGGCAGGGCCATCATGCTTGCGGCACCAGCCTTTATGCGCGCGAGGTGGGTGGTCGAGGCCGGCAGCATGCGTTCGCTGAAGAAGCGGCCGGTGGCGAGCTTGGCCGCCATCTGTTCACGCGTACCGTTGCCTTCCGCGGCGGCTTTGGCGTTCGCGGCTTGCGCGATCAGGCACCACATATAGCCGAGCGCAACCAAGCCAAAGAGGTGCATGTAATCGGTGGAGCCGGCGCCGGCGTTATCCGGGTTGCCGAGTGCGTTCTGCATGAACCACATCGTCGCCTGCTGCAATTCGCCGAGCGCTTGCGCGAGCGGCTTGATAAAGGGCGCCAGCGCCTCGTCGGCGGCGTGCTCTTTGACGTAGGCCGAAACCTCGGCGAAGAAGGCTTGCAAGGCGCGGCCGCCGTCCTTGGGCAGCTTGCGGCCCACGAGGTCGAGTGCCTGGATGCCGTTGGCGCCTTCGTAGATCATGGCGATGCGCGCATCGCGTACGAACTGCTCCATGCCGTGTTCGGCGATGTAGCCGTGGCCGCCGAAAACCTGCTGCGCCATGACGGTGTTGGCGAAGCCTTGATCGGTGAGCACGCCTTTGATCACCGGCGTCATCAGGCCCATGTGGTCGTCGGCCGCCTGCCGCTCCTTGGCGTCGCCGGAGCGGTGGGCGACGTCGCTCTTGAGCGCGGTCCACAATACCAGTGCGCGCGCCGCTTCGTTGAAGGCGCGCAAGGTCATCAGCATGCGGCGGATGTCCGGATGCACGATAATCGGGTCGGCGCTCTTGTCCTTGAACTTCGCTCCGCTCAAAGCGCGGCCGGCGAGACGTTCCTTGGCATAGGCGGCGGCGTTCTGATAGGCGACCTCGGACATGGCCAATCCCTGGACGCCGACGCCGAGCCGCGCTTCGTTCATCATCGTGAACATCGCGTGCAAGCCGCGGTTCGGTTCGGCGACGAGCCAACCGGTTGCGCTGTCGTAATTCATCACGCAGGTGGAGTTGGCGTGAATGCCCATCTTCTCCTCGATGGAGCCGCAAGACACGGCGTTGCGCGCACCGACGGCGCCGTCTTTGGTCGGCAGGAACTTCGGCACAATGAAGAGCGAAATTCCCTTGACGCCTTCGGGCGCACCCTCGATGCGCGCAAGCACGAGATGCACGATGTTCTCGGCGAGGTCATGCTCGCCGGCGGAAATAAAAATCTTGGTGCCGGTGATCTTGTAGCTGCCGTCCGCTTGCGGCACTGCGCGGGTGCGCACCAGACCGAGATCGGTGCCGCATTGCGCCTCGGTCAAGTTCATCGTGCCCGTCCATTGGCCGCTGATGAGCTTGGGCAGATAAAGCGCCTTCTGCTCCGGCGAGCCATGGGTATGGATCGCCGCGGCGGCGCCCTGCGTAAGGCCCGGATACATCGCGAAAGCCATATTTGCCGAACAGAGGAACTCGCCGATGGATTGGGTGAGCGCCATCGGCAGGCCCTGGCCGCCGAATTCCGCAGGCGCCGAGGCGCCGATCCAGCCGCCCTCCGTAAGCCGCTTATAGGCGTCCTTGAAGCCCGTCGGCGTGGTGACGCTGCCGTCGCCGTGGCGCCGGCATCCTTCCTTGTCGCCGGTGCGATTGAGCGGCGTCAGCACGTCCTCGCTGAATTTTGCGGCTTCCGAGAGCACCGCCTCGATCAGGTCGGGCGTGGCATCGGCAAAACCAGGCAGGTTGTTATAGCGATCGATGCGGAAAACGTCGCTCAACAGGAACATCACGTCCCCAACGGGAGCCTTGTAAGTCGGCATATCGCCCTCCGTCCCGCGTCTGCCGCGTATGGCAGTCGAATTCAGAGGTACTAACGTAGCCGATTTGCGTCAACGTTAAGACGGCCTTGTGGGAATGTCCCGGCGGGATGGACGTCGAGCGTTTTTCCTTCCCGGAACGCCGCTCTGCTTCGGTGCCGTGGCGCTAGCGGGAAGGTTCATCGGTATTGTCGAGAAGCTTCCGGTAGAACGACGTATAGATCTGCCGCAGTTCGGCGATCGCGACCTCGATGCCGCGTTTGCGCTGTTCGAGCAGGTTGATCTGCATCAGGCACTGTTGACGCGTCAGGTGCAGGCCTTTGCCGTCGGGCCTGCCGAGTAGTTTTGTGATCTCGGCAAGCGTGAAGCCGAGCCGCCGGCCGGTCAGGATGAGGGAAAGGCGCTCGCGATCGGCGCGGCTGTAAAGGCGTGCGCTGCCGTGACGTCGCGGGGCGATCAACCGCTTGGCTTCATAGAAGCGCAGCGTGCGCAACGTTACGCCGAACGCTTGCGCCACCTCTCCGATCGCCATAAATGCCGTCTCGGGCGCATCATTTTCATCCCTCGCCGGAGTGCGAACGTCGTCATTGTTGGCGGCAATATCCGCTAACGCCGGATCTGTCGCTGATACACCCGCGTGCCGTGCCATGAATTGCGCCTATTCAAGCG